>Ga0210389_10003849_pt1 | contig 11707 bp, 8 predicted proteins | sample IncBWH28OmetaG_FD_160127 | JGI IMG/M metagenome (GOLD analysis project Ga0210389, IMG submission 160127) | Forest soil microbial communities from Barre Woods Harvard Forest LTER site, Petersham, Massachusetts, United States - Inc-BW-H-28-O ... | reverse complement strand
TATGTACTGGAAGGTAATCCACATAATACAGCCATTGAAGTGTATAATAATCAAGTGATGGATAATGTTTTTCAATGTCTGCACCCATCGCAGAAAGCATTGGTTGTAGAAACCGAAAAAAATAATATTGCAACCATGTCTACTTATAATAATAACTGGTACTGCAACCCGTACGAAGATGAAATTATTGAAATTGCGTATTCACCCATGTATGCCAGTAACAACAGTACATTCAGGTATACTGGTTTAACCTTGCAACAATGGCGAACAAGCTATGGTTTTGATTTGAATACCAGGATTGCTTTCGATTACCCTTCTGTATATGCATACTATACACCAACTGGTTCTGATTTAATTATGAATTCATCATTTGCAAATGGTACAGGGTGGTGGTGGACCTACGGTAATAGTGACTTTGCACTTTCCGCCGCAGCTGCTGGCTCGCAAATAAACAGTGCTTCTTTGTCGGGTCAGTATCAGAATAAACAGACTTTGTCACCTGGCAACTGGGGCATTTCGTCTATACAAACAAAGAAGGACAAACAGTATATGTTGAGTTATAAAATCATCGGAGAAAGTTCCGGAGGAATGCAGGCAGCACTTACGTATGCGAATGTTCCTTATACCAGGAACATGACACCCGTTGTAATATTCAAATCCTTTACACCACAACTAAAAACGGATACTATTCTTTTCTCTGCTAATTATGATAATGTAAATTCACTTAATTTTAACAGCAGCAGTTTCGATCAGAATTTTTGGATGGATGATGTTTCGCTTTATGAAATTGATGTAGATACTTCGCATGCAAGTCCGCATGCAAAGCAAACTTTTTATGAATCCGGGATCAACAGCTCTGACTATTCCCACGGCAGGATTGTATCGTAATCTGGACGGCACAATGGTAACTACAAACCTGATTTTACAGCCCTTTACTTCAGTGGTACTAAAGGATCTGGCAGCAACCGTTAATGCTATTAAAAAGAAACAAACAACGTATTCAGATATCTATTTATACCCGAACCCCGCAGCTGATAAAATATATGTTCAGGAGAGTGCTGTAACGAATCATGCTGTTGTACAGATTTTCAACCTTCTTGGAGTTGAATTATATCATGCTGCATATAATGGAGGTGCAATAACAATTCCTGCACAATGGACAAATGGCATGTATATATTTCAGATCAGTAATGATCAGGGCGTTTCCGAAACAAGGTTTATTTTAAATAGATAATTATCATGTCCGGGAACTTTAATTTTTATTCCCGGACAATATGCTGTCTTAAAAATTTTCAAAATGTTGTACTTCCTGTTTAACATTCGGCAGCACAACAGTAACCGTTGTACTTTGGCTTTCTACGGATGTAATTGTCACATTACCTTGAAGTTTTTCTACAAATTCTTTTACAATATACAGACCTAATCCTGCACCATCACTTTTTTCAGATGCTCTGTAAAACATATTATATATGAGAGGCATATATTTTTCAGGAATACCTATGCCATTATCTTTAAAGCTTATGACCGCAGTTTCAGGTGTACAAACAATCTGAATAAGCAGCGCACACTTTTCTTTTCCCGTATCTTTGTATTTAATGACATTTGATAAAATGCTATTAAAAATTACTTCCAGTCTGTATGCATCAGAATAGAATGCTGCTTTAGAAGTATTAATAATGGTGACGTGAACCAGTTCTGAACCTTTAATGTAAGCAACACTTTTAAAACATTTGTTTAATAATGCTTCTAAGTCTATAGAATTTGGATGTATTTCAAGGCGGGCATTTTTAGATTGGTCAACCATTTGACTTAATGTGGTATCAAGTCTTTTAATACAGGTCTCCATCATGTTATGAAGTTCTCTCACACTTGGATTTTCCTCTTTATTTTCAATTTCAGCAAGATTCAGTAATCCGCTTACTGTAGATAACGGGCCACGAAGGCTATGGGAAATACTATAAATAAAAGAGTCTAATTCTTTATTGATTTTTAATATCTGTCTGTTTTGTTCTTTTAATTCTTTTGTAGCCTGGCGTTTCATATTTTCCAGTTGTCGTTTTTTTAAGGCAGACAAAATTGCTGACGGCAGACGGGATAAATTGGATTTCAAAATATAATCATCCACACCCATTTTTAAACACGCAACGGCAAATTCTTCAGAAACTGCTCCTGTTACCAGAATAAAAGGCACGAAGATCTTTTTTTCCAGACAGATTTTATGCGCCTCAATAGAATTGAATTGAGGTAAGGAGTGATCAGATAGTATGACGTCCGGCTTGAATTCCTGTACACCTTTTATAAATTCTTCTCTTGAATCCACCTGTAAACTTTCATGAACAATGCCACCTTTATTAAGCATTTTTTCTATCATCCAGACATCATCAGTGACATCTTCCAACATTAATATTTTTATCTTTTCCATGTAATTCATATCGTCTGATGTTCTATGCGCTTCTTCCGGATTCAGTATATCTGAATGAAAAATGGATGTCTTCATAGCAGGCAGTATTTTTTGTAAATAATGTAATAAAATTATTGATGCTTATATTTAAACCATACCTATCATATTTTAATTTAGCTTATATTTTACATATCAAGCAATATACCTATGTTAAAAAAAAGCATATAAAGTATTGAATAATCTAAAATGTTTGCTGAAAGTATTCAAAACAGAAATATTTAATATTATTTTATATGAAAGAATTGTGCGGATTACTTCCGGATACGTTATCTTTAGCAATCATCGTATTGCTTTGCCCGTAATACAATGATTTGTCTGCCGACAATATCAACTTTCAATTTTTAAATTTTTAGCTATGAAGCTATCATTGGATACTAAAATATTTGCAGGATTTGCAGTTGCTACAGTTGTTTTAATAATTGTAGCTCTTCTTTCATTTCAAAACAGTGAAAAATTTATTGATACCAATCAATGGGTCAATCATACGCATGAAGTTTTGTACGAGTTTGAACAAATATTGGCTACCGGAGTTGATGCAGAAACCGGTATGCGAGGCTTTGTTATTACTGGGAAAGAAAATTTTCTGGAACCTTATAATCACGCTAAAGAAAGTATACAGGATCACATCGAAAAAGTCCGGGCACTGACTAGTGATAATCCTGTTCAGCAAAAGAATATCGAATATTTGCAGAAAGAGGTTGATATACACATGGCACAGTTGGATACGTGCATCAAACTGCGTAGAATTAATTTTAATCTCGCACAAGTTAAAGTTGCTTCGGGACGAAACAAGCAGATCATGGATGGAATTCGTGCTGTTATAAGCAATGCTAAAAATGCTGAATTACAGTTATTGAAGGAACGAAGAATATCAAGTGAAAATGATGCCCGTGATTTCAATACTGTTTTTGTTGTGCTTATTGTATCTATTGCCATAATACTAATTGTTGTTTATTTCGTTATTACATCCAATTTACGGGCACTCAGAAGGGCTGAGAAAGAAACAGCTGAAAAAAACTGGAACCTCACAGGTAGCGGGGAGCTGACGAGAGGAATGCAAGGAAATAAAGTTTTGATGGAACTCGGTCAGGTTATTATTACCCATTTAGCTCAATATTTAGAAGTGCAAATTGGTGCTGTTTATATCGCGGAAGAAAACGAATCTTATTTGACCCTTGCAAATGGATATGCACTTAGTAAAAAGAAAAAATCAATTCGTAAAATTGTTTTTGGCGAAGGTTTTGTAGGCCAGGTTGCGCTTGAAAAACGTATGCTTCAGCTAAATGATATTCCTGCAGATTATTTTGTTATAGATAGTGGTCTGGGAGAAATACTACCTAAGTATATGCTGATAATACCTGTATTGTACGAAGACCGCGTGGTGGGTGTAGTTGAGCTGGGCAGCATTAAGCCATTTACAGAACTTCAAAAAAACTACGTAGATATGGTGATGGATAGTATAGCAATTGCTATTACTTCTGCACAAAGCCGTGAACAGGTAAAAGAGTTGTTGGAGGAGACGCAACGTCAGTCAGAAGAGCTGGAGACACAACAGGAAGAGCTGAAACAATTTAATGAAGAATTGCAGTCAAAAACTGAAATGCTTGAAAAATCCGAATTGGAACTGCGTTCGCAGCAAGAAGAGCTGCATCAGAGTAATGAAGAACTCGAAGAGAAGGCTAATTTATTAGAACTTCAAAAAGATACCCTTGAAAATGCTAAACTTCAGATTGAAAGTAAAGCAAAAGAACTTGAATTAAGCAGTCGCTATAAATCCGAATTTCTTGCAAACATGTCGCATGAATTACGTACCCCGCTTAATAGTATACTCATCCTTTCACAATTACTGGCTGACAATAAAAATAAAACACTTACGCAAAAAGAAATTGAATTTGCCACCAATATCTGTAACTCAGGAACGGATTTATTAAATCTGATTAATGAAATACTGGATCTTTCTAAAATTGAATCCGGAAAACTGGAACTTGAATTAAGTGATGTACCGCTGAAAAAAATAAAGAACAGTGCGCTGGCAATGTTTGAAGAAGTAGCTAAAAAGAAATCTATTCGTTTTAATATAGAGTATGAAGAAGACGTTTTGAATCCTTCTATATATACCGATCAACAACGATTGGAACAAATAGTGCGGAACTTACTTTCAAATGCATTTAAATTCACGGGTGAAAAAGGAAGCGTGACATTGAAAATAGCGCCTGCACCTATAAATACGGTTTTCAGGAATCAAAATCTGGTGCATGCAAAATGTCTCGTTTTTTCTATTATAGATTCTGGTATAGGTATTCCTGAAGATAAGCAACAAATTATCTTTGAAGCATTTCAACAGGTAGATGGTTCTACCAACCGCAAATATGGCGGTACAGGTCTTGGACTATCCATCAGTCGTGAACTTGCAGCAGCTTTGGGTGGTGAAATTCATGTGCAAAGTGAAGAAGGTGTTGGTAGTACATTTACATTGATTCTTCCTGAAAAATTTAATGAGAATAAAATTGTGTCAGGTAATGCAGTAGTAGAAATTAAAAAAAGCTCTGCACCAATAGATAAACCATCTGTTTCAACAGTTGAGATAAAAAGCAAGCCCATATTTATAGAAGAGGGACAAGATCTTCCGGACGATCGTTATCATATCAACGAAAACGATAAGGTTGTTTTGTTAATGGAAGATGATGTTATTTTTGCAAATCTGATGCTGGAATTTTTAAGAGAACGAAATTACAAAGGAATTATCGCAACACGTGGAAATGTTGGTTTAAGTTATGCGAGACATTATAAGCCGGACGCTATTATCTTGGATATGAAACTGCCTGTACTGGATGGTGCGGAAGTACTAAAGAATTGAAAAATGATCCATTGCTCAGACATATTCCCGTACAGGTTATTTCTGGTTACGATAGAAAACGTGAAGGACTTGAGCTCGGGGCATTTGATTTTATCCGAAAACCCGTAACGAAAGATGTGTTATTAGGGGCGTTTGATAAGATTGAAGAATTTGTACGTAAGAAATTAAAAAAATTACTGATAGTAGAAGATAATGAAGCTCAAAATGCTGCTATACGAGAATTGATAGGGAATGGTGATGTAAAGAGCTTCTCTGCATATTCAGGAAAAGAAGCGTACGATTTATTAGTAAAAGATTCGTTTGATTGTATCATTGTTGATTTGGGCTTGCCGGATATGTCAGGTCTTGAACTGCTGGAAAAAATTGATGACAATAAGCAGATAAATCGAATGCCGATTATTGTATATACAGGCAGAGATCTTACTAAAGATGAAACCACTAAATTAAATAAATTGGCCAGTACGGTTATATTAAAAACGGCCGATTCGCAAGAACGCCTGCTGGATGAAACAACCTTATTTCTGCACCGTGTAGAATCCAAATTGCCTAAAGAGAAGCAGCGCATTATCCGGAAACTGCATAAGACAGAAGAAATACTGAAACACAAAGTAGTATTGGTGGTAGACGATGATATACGAAATGTGTATTCATTGACCAATTTACTGGAAGAAGAAAGCATGACCTGTTTGGTTGCAGAAAATGGAAGAGTTGCGTTGAAAGTGCTTGCTGAAAATCCCTCCATTGATATTATTCTAATGGATGTAATGATGCCCGAAATGGATGGATACGAAGCGACGAGAGAGATTCGTAAAATGGAACAGTTTGATAAAGTTCCGATCATAGCTATTACTGCTAAAGCTATGAAAGGTGATCGTGAAAAATGCTTAGCTGTTGGTATGTCTGATTATATATCGAAACCTGTAAATATAGAACAGCTACTTTCACTCATGCGGGTATGGTTGTATAATTAATCATTCGTGTTCGTAATTTCATTTAAATATTTTAGAGAGATAAGACTAATCTTTTTCGGTTTTAAAAACTAAAAAAACAATTCATATAGTCAGTGACGCAATCAATATTATTTATTGTACAAAGCATATGGAATTATCAGGATTGCATCATAATGCATTTCATTATTCACAGGAAGAGCTGAAAGAATTTTTAGAATCCATTAAGCTTACATATGGATACGATTTTACAGATTATGCAGAAGCATCTGTTAAAAGAAGAATTGTGCATTATATGCATACATATAAGGTAGCATCACTTCATGATTTAACAGTTTTGTTATTAAATGATGAACATGCATTTGAAGGTTTTATTCAGGAACTGTCCGTAACTGTAACAGAGATGTTTCGGGACCCTAAATTTTATGTGAGTTTACGCGAAAAAACAATGAAGAGGCTTGCTACCTATCCTGTCATTAGAGTATGGGTTGCCGGTTGTGCTACAGGCGAAGAAGTTTACTCCATTGCAATTTTATTACATGAGGAAGGGCTTCTTGAAAGAAGCATTATATATGCAACAGATATTAATCAGAAATCGGTACAAGTAGCCAAAGAAGGTTTGTACTCGGTTGATCAAATGAAATTATATACATCTAATTATATCAAGGCTGAAGGCAAGGGCGCATTCTCTGAATATTACATTTCGAAATACAACTCTGTGATGTTTAATAAATCACTTAAACAAAATATTGTTTTTTCTCCGCACAATCTTGCTATCGATAGATCCTTTAATGAGTTTCAGCTCATCGTATGTAGAAATGTGCTCATTTATTTTAATCAACAGCTGCAAAATAAAGTTATTAATTTATTTTATGAAAGCCTTTGTCCATTTGGTTTTCTGGCATTGGGAAATAAAGAGTCGTTATTATTTACAGATAAGAAAGATTGTTTTGAAGACATTGATAAGAAGGAACGAATTTTTATGAAAATAAAATGAATGATGACTTAGATCCGGAGAGATATTTCGAAGCCGTTGTTATAGGAGCATCTGCCGGAGGTTTGCATGCAATTATTCAGCTGTTGGAAGATCTTCCGGAAGATTATCCATTACCTTTTGTTATTGTACAGCACCGGGGAAAAGACAATGGAGAATTACTGGAAGAGTTGTTACAAAATAAATGTTTGCTGAAGGTGAAACAGGCAGATGAAAAAGAATCCATACTGCCAGGCCATGTATACATAGCACCTCCGGATTATCATTTATTAATTGAAAATGATAAAACACTTTCATTAACAACAGACATACATGTTAATTATAGTCGTCCTTCTATTGATTTATTATTAGAAAGCGCAGCAGAAGCTTATCATAAAAATCTAATCGGAATTATTTTAACAGGTTCAAGTAGTGACGGGTCTCAAGGATTACTTCGCATTAAAAAATCGGGAGGGCTTACCATTGCACAAAAACCTTCTACTGCAGAATATTTTTTCATGCCGGAGTCAGCGGTACGCATAGGAGCTGCAACGCATGTGTTAACACTGGAAGAAATAAAATTGTATTTACAGAGTATATATGAAAGAAGGCAACACAACCATTCTGATCGTAGATGATATTGCAAGCAATATATATGCGCTAGAAAATTTATTGGCTAAAGATGACCGAATCTTCCTGACTGCAACATCCGGCAGTGAAGGACTTAAGATTGCATTAGGTACAAATCTGGATTTGATTATACTGGACGTACAGATGCCCGATATGGATGGTTTTGAAGTAGCTAACATGCTTAAGTCGAATAAACGCACCAAAGATATTCCTATTTTATTTGCTTCTGCTGAAATGAAAGAGCAAAAGAATATTGTTAAAGGGTTAGAAGAAGGTGCAATTGATTACCTCTTTAAGCCGCTTGATCCGGAAGTTACGCGTGCTAAAGTAAATGTACTTCTTAAACTGGAGTTGCAACGAAAAGAATTGATTGAAAAAAATAGTGCTCTTGAAAAATCATTTATACTGATCAATAACTGTTGCGATATTATCTGTACGATCGATGCAGAAAGTATGAGATTTGAAGAATACAATACAGCTACTTGCACTCTTTTAGGTTATACACCCGGAGAGATGGATGCTAACCCCTTGACATTTTTTCTCGCATCGGATGATATAGAGAATATTGAAAATCTACGCAGATCAAGGAAAGATACATTGTCTTTTGAGACTCGCATGTATTGCAAGGATCGTTCCAGTAAATGGCTTCAATGGAATATTGCTGTTAAGGGAAGTAAGTGGTTTTGCAACGCACGTGATATTACAGATCGTAAACTGGCAGATGAAGAAATTAAACACCTGAATCAAAACCTTAAAGAAAACGTTCAGCAGCTTGAAATGGCCAATAGAGAGTTGGAATCTTTTTCTTATTCTGTGTCACATGATTTACGATCACCTCTGCGGGCACTGTCCATGTATTCTCAGATTATCGAGGATGAACATTTGCCGGGCCTGAGCCCTGAAGCACAAAAGATGTTTGCCAATATCAAACGGAATACACATAGGATGGGGAGACTGATTGATGATTTGCTGGAATTTTCCCGATTGGGTAAAAAGACAGTAAAGAAGAATGTCATCAATATGAAAAATCTTATTGAAAGTGTATATAACGAATTGGAGACACCATATAAAAAGGGTGTATTGATCCTTGATGAGCTGCCAGAGATTGAAGCTGATTATAATTTATTAAAGCAGGTGGTTATAAATCTTATTTCCAATGCAGTTAAATATTCAAGCAAAATAGAAAATGCATCAGTTCATGTAGGCTTTTTAGATAAAGAAGATGAGGTGATTTATTTTGTAAAAGATAACGGTGTGGGTTTTGACATGGAATATCTGAACAAACTTTTTGGCGTATTTCAACGGTTGCATAGTGAAAAAGAATTTGAAGGAACAGGAGTCGGGCTTGCTATTGTAAGCAGAATTGTTGAAAAACACGGCGGTCGTGTTTGGGCCGAAGCAAAAGTAAATGAAGGAGCTACTTTTTATTTCTCTTTACCAAAAACTATCAGTATTGATTTGGAATCGCAGTACCAATAAAATAGCATGTTAACATTTTGAGATAAAAATATGACTATTTATAGTTATATCAATTAACTAAATATTGGTATATTTTTGCTTTTATTATTTATTATATTTTAATTGATTTATTATAATATAATAATGTATCTTTATAATGCTATAAATATTAGTATATAGAGTATTTAGGTTACCCAATCAGATATTTTGCTGCCAAAAATATTGATTACAATGATGTACGATACAATGTATTTTGTGGGTGAAAATTGTTTTTTTCTAACTATAATCTTTTGATAAATCCATGGGCGATGAAGAATCTTTACGATACAATCGAATAAGATTTGATCGGATTAATTATTTGTTGATTGCGGGTAAGCATCCTGATTATTTCAATAGTCTTAAAGTTGGCTTAGGACATTTGAGAAAATTGTTTAGTGTTAATTTTGATTTAACTAATCTTGAACAGTATTCTTTTAAGCTACAGCGAATAGTAGCAGAAGACAGATTCAGGAAGGAGCATCTGGCACAATATTATTCACTGACCAAACGTGAAAAAGAAATATTGCGCATGATTGCATTGGGAAAAAATAATCAACAGATTTCCGAACAATTATTTCTTTCTAAAGATACCGTACGCACACATCGAAATAATATCTGGCATAAGCTGGGAATAAATAGTTTGATTGATGTGATCCGGTATGCACAGGCTTTTGATCTGATCTGAATCGTACTATTTATTCGTACAACCACTCAGGTTCTTAAATGCTTTTTTCTATAAACAATCTTTTACTTTAACTATAGTTAGTACAATGTTTAACATGCCCATACTTAATATTGTTATTAGTCTTATATTTTTGTTTTTGTTGTATAGTCTTTTTGCCACTTCGTTAAAAGAGGGTATTGCAACCATACTGGGACTGCGGGCACGTATGCTTGAAAAAGCAATTGTGCAGATGCTGGAAAATGATCCGCATAAACCGGTAGTTTTTATCGGCTTGGATGTAAATGCCCTCTGGAAATATATAGCCGGAAAGTTTAAGCGAGTTGCTAATTTTATTTATTCAGGCTGGCATCCTAAACCTAAGGAAAAGATTCATCAGTTATTTTATGATGATACCATCATTCGAAATTTCTGCAAAACACCTTTTACTAAACCGTCCTATATTTCCGCTGAAAATTTCTCCCGTGTAATTGTTGATCTGATCCATGAATACGATGGTGGGAAAAATACAGATCTTGCTGATAAGATTAACGGTTCGGATATTTTAGATGATAAGACTAAGAAAATGTTCGGTACTTTTTTAGTTGAGGCAGGATATGATACAGAACGTTTCAGAGATAAACTTGAGGGCTGGTATAACGATACTATGGATCGTGTTTCGGGTTGGTATAAACGGCAGGCTCAGATTATTTTATTTTTAATTGGTTTAACATTAGCTATATCTTTTAACATAGATGTTATTCGTATTTCTCAGACGTTATCAAACAATACCACATTGCAAACTACGGTTGCAAATATGGCAACGGATTTTTCTATTCAGCATAAAAACGATTCCGATATAGACAGCACTACAAAGAGTAAAGTGAATAAGATTGCAATTTCAAATATCAATGGTTTGGATAGCGCAACAAAGCAGCAAATAGGAGAGATGAATGGGTTGTTGGGGCTTGGTTGGACGTTTACACAAAAAGATTCCTGCATGTGTGAGTATAAAGGCAAGAACGGAAAACCAGTAAAGACAAACAAATCATTTATTCATGCTGAAACAATCACACTATGGCAGAAACTGAAATATATTTTCAGTTGTACGTTTGCAAATAGTTTCAAATGTATTTCATTTATTTTATTCGCCATTGCTATTTCTTTAGGTGCACCGTTTTGGTTTGACTTATTGAACAACCTCGTTAATTTACGTGCTGCCGGTAAGGTACCTGATGATAAAACTGATTCGAAACAAACGGGTACTTCAAATGCAACTTCTGTAATAACTACCATTAATCAAAGCCCGGAAACGGGAGCAATAGGATAAGTATATGGCAACTTTTAAAGTAATTGTAGCAAAACTTAATAAAAGAAGTTTTATTCCTGCGCAGTTTCCTGAATCGGGAGGCATAGCGGGTGTGGTTAATCAGGATTTTACTTTTCAGGGAACGGAGGTAACGTCTGTTCCCAACGCATCTTTAGGAAAGTGGTACAGAGATGGCGATGGCTATTACTATTGGGGAAATGCATTGATGCAATTGCCTACACCTGTGCAAAGTAAAAAAGTTATTCTGGATCAGACCTTGTCTGATTTTTATACCAAACTATTTGATGTATGTGTTGTTCATCCACAATTCACACATGCAATTGATGCCATTATTGAAATAGCAGTAACCAA
>Ga0210389_10003848_pt1 | contig 11707 bp, 10 predicted proteins | sample IncBWH28OmetaG_FD_160127 | JGI IMG/M metagenome (GOLD analysis project Ga0210389, IMG submission 160127) | Forest soil microbial communities from Barre Woods Harvard Forest LTER site, Petersham, Massachusetts, United States - Inc-BW-H-28-O ... | reverse complement strand
GGTTCACCAATGCCGGGCCGCCAAGCTGACGGGCGAGATCCCAGCTTTGTGACTTGTCGATCCACATCAGCGGCGTATGCAAAACGAACCGTGCTTCCATGCCGAGATTGAGCGACGCCTGAAGTGACTTGATCGTGTCGTCCCTGCAGTCGGGATATCCCGAAAAATCCGTCTCGCACATCCCGCCAACGATATGCTTGAGCCCCCGGCGATAGGCCACACAGGCGGCAAAGGTCAAGAAAAGAATGTTGCGGCCGGGAACGAAGGTGCTCGGAAGCTTGTTTTCGAGCATCGCGATTTCGACGTCACGTGTGAGCGCCGTCTCGCTGATTTCCCCCAAAACGCCGAGATCGATGGTGTGGTCGTCGCCGAGGCGCTCGATCCAGTCGGGAAATGCCCGTGCCAATTCGCGGCGAATGTCCTCGCGGCACTTGAGTTCGACCACATGACGCTGCCGGTAATCAAACCCGATTGTTTCGACGCGCTTGAACTTGTTCAGCGACCAGGCGAGGCAGGTTGTCGAATCTTGCCCGCCCGAAAAGAGCACAAGGGCGCCATTGTTATCGAGGTTCATGCCAGATCTTTCTCACTCCTCTGCCTTTCTCACGCCTCTGCCTTTCTCACGCCTCTATGATGACAGGTAGGTATTCGCGCGCCCCCGGCCAAGACGGCGCGCCGGACTGAACCGCGACTGGCATGCGAGGCCAGGGAACACCGGCTAGCGGCCGTTGCCGCGAAGGCTGCACGGGTCCCCGGACTCCGTCACCTAGACTTCCTCGAAGCGAATCCTCTGCGCGCCTTTCCAGAGCACGGTCTTTCCAAAGGCCGCCAAGTTTTCCAGGCCCGAGGTCAGGGTGATGAAATGATTGCCGGCGAGCTGGCCCATCTTGCTGGCGAAGTGGACGCCGCCATAGGCCAAGAGGATTTCGGTCTCGCTGATGCCGCCGGGATAGAGGATGACCTGGCCCGGCGCGGGATAGCTGGTGTGGTTCTCGTAAGAGACGCCGAAATCGAGATCGCCGAGCGGCATCCAGACCCCCTCGCCGCTCCAGCGCACATGGATGGCCTGGCTCTCGAACGGCATGGCTTTGCGAAAGGCCGCACAGGTCTTGGGCGCCAGTTGTTCCTCGAAACGGGCCTGGAAGGTGAAGTCGCCGGCGCGGACAATGAGTTGGCTCATTCGGGGGATCTCGTGATGGGCTGGGGCGGTGTTGCGAAACAGATTTGCAGCGGACGATTCCAGATGCAAGGAACTTTCGAGCCGGCTGCAAGACCGCCGCGGAGTTTGCGCTGCGCAACCATGGTGCTTCTTCCACTCCCCTCCCCCCGCGAAGCGGCGGGGAGGGGTCGGGGGTGGGGGGCGGTGCGGCATATACTGAAACAGCGGTTCCTGCGGATGGACCCCCCGCCCCCGACCCCTCCCCGCCACGCGCAAGGGCGCGTGGAGGGAGGGGAGCGCAGTGCGCATGACTTCGCGATCTCACCGCAACCAACAGCGTCATTGCGAGCGAAGCGAAGCAATCCATTGGTGCCGCAAATGCAGCAAGCGAAGTGTGGATTGCTTCGTCGCAAGGGCTCCTCGCAATGACGGCTGGACACAGGTTCGCGATCAGCCGCTGCTCTGGCATCCGAACCGGCGCAGCCGGATGGATCGTTTCCTCGACGAAACGGCTTATCTTTTTCTTGAAGCCATCAAGCTGTGTTCAGTACGCCACAACCGGGAATCCAACGAAACAATCCACAGCAATGAGTATCCTCAGACCAAGACAAATCTGTCATCCAGACCTAAGCTTGGCAGGGGTACTTAAGGTCGTCAGGGGCAGATATGGAACACACCTTACTTCTCAATCCGTTCAACGCAAACCCGGAGCCCGCGCGGATCGTCAACCGGCGAGCGACACGGTCAACCCCTGTCTGCTCGAACTGCCAGTCGGACGACATCATCTCTCACGCCGTCGCGCAGTGGAGTAATGAGTCGCAGGAATGGCAACTGGCCAGCACCTTCGGCCAGCCAGCTCATTGCAACAGCTGTAATGGTCCGTGCGGCATCGTGTGGCAGCCGCTGAATTAGCCGACTGTCCGCCCGGCCTACGAGCCCCCGCCCGACAACACCTTCACCAGCCGGTAGAGATAATCCTCGCCCTCGTAGAACGATTTTATCAGCACCCGTTCGTCCTTGCCGTGCGCGCGGATGTCGTAAATGTCGCCGGCGAGGCCGGAATGGCCATAGGTCGGAATCCCGGCGTTGCGCAGATGGCTGCCGTCGGTGGCGCCGGCGCTCATGGTCGGCAGCACCACGGCGCCGGGCCAGAACTCCCCGGTCAGTTTCCCGATCGATCCCATGATTTCTTCGCGCAACGCCGACGGCGCGCTCAGCACCGGCTGACCGAGCTGGGTGACGGCGATCTGGTCGTCGGCCAGCACGCGCTCCAGGGTCGCCTTGACCTCGTCGACGGGTTCGCCGGGCATGATCCGGCAATTCACCTTGGCGCTGGCGAGTTGCGGCAACGCGTTGGCCGCGTGCCCGCCCGACAGTATGGTGGCAACGCAGGTGGTGCGCAGTTGCGCGTTATAGACCGGATTGGCGGAGAGCCGCGATATGGCCGCCGGGTCGGGCTTGTCCTGCAGCACCGCGCGCATGTCGGATGCGGTCTGCTCGCCCTCGAATTGCGCGGCGCGCTCGAAATAGGCGCGCGTGGTCTCGTTGAGATCTAACGGAAAGCTGAATCTGGAGAGACGCAACAGCCCTTCGGCCAGGCGATAGATCGCGTTGTCCTTGGTGGGGACCGAGCTGTGGCCGCCCTTGTCGCGGACGTCGAGCTGATAAGTCAGCGCGACCTTTTCGCTGGTCTGGACGCTGTTGCGGATCGGCTTGCCGTCCTTCAGGCCAACACCGCCGCCCTCGTTGAATGCGAATTCGGCATCGATCAGGTCGCGATGGTTCTTCAGCAGCCACTGGATGCCGAGCGCGTTGCGGTCGAGGATCTCCTCGTCGGTCTCCAGCGCCAGGATGATGTCACGGTCGGGCTTGTAGCCCTCCTGCTTGTAGCGGATCATGTTGTTGACGAAGGCGGCCGCCATGTATTTGTCGTCGCCGCTGCCGCGCCCGTAGTAATAGCCGTCCTTCTCGGTCAGCTTGAACGGGTCGACCGTCCAGTCCTCAGGGTTGGCCGGCACCACGTCGAGATGCGCCAGCAGCAGGATCGGCTTGCGCGCGCCGCTGCCGCGCAGGCGGGCGACCAGATTGCCCTTGCGCGGCGCCGGCTGGAACACCTGAATGTCGGCATCGGCAAAACCCGCGGCCTTCAGCCGCGCCGCCATCGCCTCGGCCGCCCGCGCGGTATCGCCGGTCGCGGTCACGGTGTTGATTTCGACCAGCTCCTTGTAGATATCGAAGGCAAGCTGGCGTTGCGGGCTCGACGCTTCGGCGGCAGCCGGGCTCGTCATCACGGGGATCGAGACCAGGGCGGCGAAGCCGGCGATCCAGCGACGCTTGCGCGATGAGAGGCCACGAGGCCGTTTTTCCCTGGACATCCCGCTCTCCCAAAATTGCCATTACCGGCGCAATTCAGACAGGGAATCCGTTGGTTGGCAAGGTGCCAGCCTGAGCGTCGTACCGTGAAGGTTAGCGGTGATCGCGGTTTCTCCCTCTCCCCGCAGGCGGGGCGAGGTGAACAAAGTCGCCATTCCATCAAGCATTACTGGCGAACCGTCTTGACGTCCTCGGCGGTCACCGCGTCCTTGTAGTCATTGCCGAAATGCGTCCGCAGATAATTCACGACCGCCGCCACCTGATCGTCGCTCATCATCGCGCCGAACGCCGGCATTCCGCGCTGCCCGTTGACGACGACGGCGACGGGATATCCGCCGGCTTCAAGATTCTTGTTGCCCGCAAGCGATGGATAGATGCCGGCCCCTGTCGCGCCCCTGCCGTCTGCCATGTGGCAGCCGCGGCAGACATTGACGAACAATTCCTCGCCGCTCTGTTCGCTGAATCTGAAGCCCGTGCTCAACGGCGGCGAGGGCGCGGCGGTTTGCGCATGCGCCGCGAAGGACAGCAGCGAAAGCGCCGCCGCGAAGGCCGGGCGAAGATTTGAGTTTCCCCGCATCGTCTTCACGCCTTCACCACGCGCGCGTGCAGCCGGGTGATGGCGTCGAGCGATGATAGAATAGCTCCCTCCTGCCACGCCGGAATGTAGGAGGCGTGCTCGCCCGCCAGCACGATCCTGCCGTCGATCTGGCAGAGATTGTCGTAATGCTCCGCCCTCGCTTTGTCGGTCCACTCGCCGGCGCAGCCCAGTGTAAAGGGCATGCGATGCCAGGCCACGGCGATGCCGTTGTCGAATTCGGCAGTATATTGCGGATGAAGGCTGGCGCCGAATTCGACCGCGCGCGCCACCCGCTCGGCCGGCGGCATCGCAGTGAATTCATAGGCATTGGGGCTTTCGAACAGATAGGCCCCCAACAGCACGCCCTTGCCGGCGCGATTGAAGCCGGTGTTCGGATAGGCGATTTGCCGGATCGGCAGGTCGGTATAGCTGATGCCGCCGTAGATCGCCTCGTCCTCCTCCCAGAACCGGCGCTTGAACTGCAGGCCGATCTTGACCGACGCCGAATAGGGCACGGCATCGATGGCGGTCTTCATGGGCGCGCCGACGTCGACCGGAAGCTGACTCAGAATCGGCAGCGGTATCGTGCAGACGCACCAATCGGCCTTGGCCTGTTGCGGCGCCGCCGGCGCCTTGAGGTCGGTGAAGGTGACGGTGACGCCGTGGTCGTCCTGCTGTATCCCCGTCACTTTCGCGTCGTAGCGGATGACGTCGCCGACTTCCTTCGCGAACGCCTTGCCGATCATGTCCATGCCGCCGACCGGCTGAAACATCGTGGTCTGGAATTGATGGCGCGCGAAATTCTGCAAATAGCGCCAGAGCTGCGATTTCAGGATGTCCGACAGCGCGATCGGCTCGCCCGGGACCGGCGCCGCGCCGAGGCCGCCGCCGGGATTTTTGGCGTAACCGCGGTATTCGGCGGAAATCAGATTGGCCTTGTAGGCGTAGTTGCGGTCGAGCGCGCCCCATGACCGCAGCGCCTGCATCAGGATCTCGCGATCCTCCCTGGAGACCGCTTCGTCGAGCTTGCCCTGCTGCGTTGCTTTCGCCAGCAACTCCGAAACCTCTCCCTGGAAATCGGCCTTGATGTCGCGAATGCGCTGCGGGACGCCGCCGAACGCCTTTGTCGCGTGCAGCAGCGCGTTGTGATTGAGCTGGATGAACGGCTCGAGCGCGACATTGAGCCGTCTGCAGTAATCGAGCAGCGCGCGATGATGATAGGGAATCCGCCACGGGCCGGGATTGAGATAGAGTCCCTGCTCGAATTCGCAAGCCTGCGTGGCGCCGCCGAGTTCGGTGAAGGAATCCCCGCCGCGCAAGGTCCAGTTGCGGCCGCCCGGCCGGCTATTGAATTCGAGAATCCGGACCTGGTAGCCGGCCTTGCGCAATTCCAGCGCCGCGGTCATGCCGGCAAGGCCTGCACCGAGAATGAGGACGGACGCGCCCTTCGCATCGCCCTCGAGTTTTATCGGCCCCTTGTATCCGGAATCGGAGGCAAACCCGAGCGAGGTCATGGCATGATACATCGCCGCGCTGCCGGAAACCGCGCCGATCAGGGACAGCAGGTCGCGACGGCTGACGGTGACGGGTTTGCTCGGCATCATTCCTCATCGCCCAATTGTCCACCGGGACACGATCATTCGTCCTCGCATTCCGTCCTCGCATATTGTGTCGCCGGCGGAAAGTGTCGCGCATGGCGATGAAATCAATTGGCGGTGTTCCGGCCGAGCGGACGCGGGAACGAAATATTCGCCCCTCGGGGCCCCTTGCCGAGCTTGATCTTTGTCAGGGGCTTCCCAGTTCCTGATTGGCAGCAGGATAGCATGATCAAGCGCACCGAACCATGGAATACCCGCTCCGCCGTCAGCCGGTGGGCGCACCTTCTGGAACGGACCGGGCTCGCGCTGACCGGAGCGTCGTGCGGACTATTTGTCGCCGCGCATGTGGGCAGGGCCAACATCGACCTGATCGGCTCGGCCGCCACGGTGCTGGCCATGATGATTTACGGCGCCGCCGGTTTCTATCTCGGGATCGACCTGCCTCCGGCACCGCCGGATCACCGCATGCACCTGCCGCTGCGGCACGGGATCGGCTCCCGGGCGGACGCCGTGGAGCTTTTGAGCGCGGCCGGCACCTTTCTCGCCGCGGTCGCGGCGGTGATATCGGTTTCGAGCATCGTGCTGGACGAAACGGCGAATGCGGGCACCGCGCTTTTGATCAGCTTCGGCTGGTTTATCGGCACGACCCTGCAAATCGCCGCCGGCATCGTCGCGCGAACGCGCAAGGATACTTCCACCACGTCATAGCGGGGTCGAACCAATCCGGGTTGACGGCATGGCGCAAGCGTAGAAAACTTATCCTGGGCCGGGCCAAACACCTTGCACCGGAGCCTCGGTTCGGCAATTGAGCTACCGCGAGAGAAACGAATGACGACAAAGGATCCCGTCAACTGGATGTTGTCCGAGGCGATCGATTCGCTGGCCCGCGCCGAACGGTTGCGCCAGCAGTTCTTCAGCCTGCAGTCGAAGGCCGGCTCGCGCGAGGCGAGCTGGGAACCCCCGATCGACGTGCTGGAGACCGACCGCGAGTTCATCATTCTGGTCGCCCTGCCCGGCGTCGATCCCGAGCAGGTCGAGGCCGTGATCGAAAACGGAACCCTTGTCGTCAGCGGAGACCGGGTGCTGCCGGCTGAACTGCGCAATGCGCGGATTCACCGGCTCGAGCTCCCGCAAGGCAGGTTCGAACGCCGCATCGCGCTGCCTCCGGGGCGCTACGCCGTCAGCCGCTTCGCCGTCAATGGATGCATCGGGTTGCGGTTGTCGAAATCCGCGTGAGGTTGGTCATGGCCGTCAACGAAGAACCCGCTTCAGCCTCGCCCTCCGCCACTCCCCGGGCCGATGCGGTGCCGATCCCCAATGATGCCCTGATCATTGTCCCGGTCCGCAATATCGTGCTGTTTCCCGGAGTCGTCGCTCCCATCACCATCAATCGGGCGAAATCGATCGCCGCCGCGCAACAGGCGCTGCGCGAGCAGCGGCCGATCGGGATTTTGCTGCAGCGAAACGCCGAAGCGGAGGATCTGATCCCCGACGATCTCTACCGGATCGGCACCGTCGCCAATATCGTCCGCTACATCACCGCACCGGACGAGACCCATCACATCATCTGCCAGGGTGTCCAGCGCGCCCGTATTCTCGACTACCTTCCGGGCACGCCTTTCCTCGCCGCACGGGTTCTGCATATTCCGGAGCCGACCACGACTTCACCCGAGATCGAGGCGCGGTTTCTGAATCTGCAGAGGCAGGCGATCGAAGCCATCCAGTTGCTGCCGCAGGCGCCGCCGGAACTCGTCGGCGCATTTCAGTCGGTCACCTCGCCCGCGGCGCTCGCCGATCTCGCGACCTCCTATATGGACATCAAGCCGCAGGACAAGCAGGAGATCCTGGAGACCATCGACCTGTCGGCGCGCATGGAGAAGGTCTCCCGCCATCTGGCCGAGCGGCTGGAGGTGCTTCGGCTGACGGCCGAGATCGGCCAGAAGACCAAGGCCACCTTCGACGACCGCCAGCGCGAGGCCATCCTGCGCGAGCAGATGGCGACCATTCAGCGTCAGTTGGGCGAAGGCGACGGCAAGGCGCAGGAGGTCGCGGAGCTGAACGAGGCGATCGCGAAAGCGGGGATGCCGGCTGAAGCGGAAAGCCAGGCGAAAAAGGAAGTGCGGCGCTACGAGCGGATGCCGGAAGCCGCCGCCGAGGCCGGCATGGTCCGCAGCTATCTCGACTGGCTGATCGAACTGCCCTGGGCGCTGCCGCCGGAGAAGCCGATCGATATCGCCCAGGCGCGGCGCATTCTCGACGAGGATCATTTCGGCCTGGAGAAGATCAAGAGCCGGATCGTCGAATATCTGGCGGTCCGCAAACTGGCGCCGCATGGCAAGGCGCCGATCCTGTGCTTCGTCGGCCCGCCCGGCGTCGGCAAGACCTCGCTCGGCCAATCGATCGCACGCGCGATGGAGCGGCCGTTCGTCCGCGTCAGCCTCGGCGGCGTCCATGACGAGGCGGAAATCCGCGGCCACCGCCGCACCTATATCGGCGCCCTGCCCGGCAATATCATCCAGGCGATCAAGAAGGCGGGCGCGCGCAATTGCGTGATGATGCTGGACGAGATCGACAAGATGGGGCGCGGCATCCAGGGCGATCCCTCATCCGCGATGCTCGAAGTGCTCGACCCCGAGCAGAATGCGACGTTCCGCGACAATTATCTCGCCGTGCCCTTCGATCTGTCGCGCGTGGTGTTCGTCGCCACCGCCAACATGCTGGACACGATTCCGGGCCCGTTGCAGGACCGCATGGAGATCATCAGCCTGCCCGGCTATACCGAGGACGAAAAACTCGAAATCGCGCGGCGCTATCTGGTCCGCCGCCAGCTCGAGGCCAACGGCCTCAAGCCGGAGCAGGCCGAGATCGAGATCGAGGCGCTGCGGCTGATCATCAAGGGCTACACCCGCGAGGCCGGCGTTCGCTCGCTGGAGCGGGAAATCGGCAGGGCGATGCGTTACGCGGCCGTGCAGATTGCCGAGGGCAGCGCCAGCCGGGTCGTCATCACCGCGCACGACCTCGTTCCCGTGCTCGGCCAGCCCCGCTTCGAGAGCGAAATCGCCATGCGCACCAGCGTCCCCGGCGTGGCGACCGGGCTGGCATGGACGCCGGTCGGCGGCGATATCCTCTTCATCGAGGCGAGCCGCATTCCCGGTCATGGCGCGCTGATCCTGACCGGCCAGCTCGGCGACGTCATGCGCGAAAGCGCGCAGGCCGCGCTGACCCTGGTAAAGAGCCGCGCCGCGCAGCTTGGCATCGATCCTGCATCGTTCGAAAAGAGCGACATCCACGTCCATGTGCCGGCCGGCGCCACGCCGAAGGACGGGCCGAGCGCAGGCGTTGCAATGTTCACGGCGCTCTCCTCGCTGCTCACCAACCGCACGGTGCGGAGCGACACCGCCATGACCGGCGAGATATCGCTGCGCGGGCTGGTGCTGCCGGTCGGCGGCATCAAGGAGAAAGTCGTCGCCGCCGCCGCGGCCGGCCTGACCCGGGTGATGTTGCCGGCGCGAAACCGGCGGGATTTCGACGAAATTCCGCAAGGCGCCCGCGCCAAGCTGCAGTTCGTCTGGCTCGAGCGCGTCGACGACGCGATCGCCGGCGCGCTGGAGGCTGCGAGCCCGGCGAAAGCGGCCGCCGAATAGGCCTGCCTGCTCGTCGAGGACTTGACAAATTATGAGTTTATACTCATAATAGCGAGGGATGGAAAAACTACCTGCTCCAGCGCGCCCGCTGTTTTGGGTCGGGTCAAGCCGGAAGGATTACCGGAATTTTCCGCCGGCCGTGCAAGATTCATTCGGCTTTGAATTGTTTCTCGCACAGCTCGGACAACATCCTCCATCCGCGAAGCTGCTGAAAGGCCTCGGTAGTGGTACGGTAGAACTTGTCGAGGATTTCGACGGAGACACCTACCGCGCCGTTTACACCGTTCGCTTTGGCACGGCTGTCTATGTGCTGCACGCGTTCAAAAAGAAATCGAAACGCGGCATCAAAACACCCCAGAGCGATATTGATCTCATCAAGCAGCGGCTGAAGGCAGCCGAAGCCGACCACGCTTCGCGAACCAGACGGGAGCCAAAAAAATGACCACGAAGAATACCCGCATTCACGAAGGCGGCGTCAACGTCTTTGCCGACCTCGGGCTACCCGATGCCGGCAATCATTTCCTCAAGGCCCAGATCGTCGCCGAGCTATTTCGCCTCACCACCGAACGCAAGCTCACGCAACAAAAGGCCGGGACGCTGATGGGCATTTCCCAGCCCGAAGTATCGCGGCTGTTCAAAGGTCACTTCCGCGAATACTCGGTTGACCGCCTGATGGCCTTTCTCACCGCGTTCGACCGCGACATTGAGATTGTTGCCCGGCCGCGTGACAAGCGCGCCAGGAAAGCCCAACGCGGCCAAATCACCTTCAAGCCCGTCGCGGCGTGAGTGGAGCGGATCGACGGCGCCTTCTGCATCTCCAGAAGTTTGCGCTTGCGCGTGAGGTTGGATTGCGCCGGCTTCGAGGGGTTTGGCAAGGATCCCACCGGTCACGCGCGGCTTGCGGATGATGACGTCGTGCCGTTGATTTGCCCGACGTGTCAAATGGTATCTGGATGCGTCGGGCATCATGCCGGCAGTCATCGGCTACTTTGCATGGGGTTGTTTTCGATATTTTGTTGTCCGGCCGCGGAAGCCTCAGAGTGGACCTATCTAATCACGCTTCAGCTCGCCAGCCGCGGCAGCAGCTTCAGCGCGTTGCCGCGTTCGATGTCCATCAGTTGCGCGTCGGTGAAAACGCCGGCCTCCCGCAATCCCTTGACGTGGTCGATGCTGGTCCGGTACGGAAAATCCGTTCCGAACACGATCTGCGACACCGGAATGATGGCTGCCAGCGCCGACATCGCGGACTTGTTCGAGGTCTGCGCGGTGTCGTAGTAGAAGCGCTTCAGCTCGGCCAGCGTCCCCTCCGGCACCGTCGGCTTGGCGCTCGGTTCCAGCAGCGGATTGCGGACAAAGCGCTCGATCAGGAACGGCATCGTGCCGCCGGCATGCGAGAAGATCCAGCGGATGTCGCGGAATTTTTGCGCGTTGCCGCTGAACACGATGTCGGCGATGGTGCGGGTGGTGTCGGTGCCGAATTCGATCATCACCGGCGGCTCGGTGCGGACCAGGTTGACGCAGCAATTGGCCGCGGTCGGATGGGTATAGACCAGCGCCTTGCGCCGATTGAGCTCTGCCATAACCGGCAGAAACAAGGGGTCGCCGAGCCATTTATCGCCATAGCTCGTCATCAGGCCGATGCCGTCGGCCTTGAGCGTGTCGAGCGCGTAGGCGATCTCCTGCAGGCTGCCGTCGACATCGGTCAGCGGAATCATCGCGAAGCTGCCGAAGCGGCCGCGATGGTCGGCCACCAGTTTTGCGGCGTAGTCGTTGCACTCGCGCGCGAGCTTGCGGGCGGGCTCGCCGGAGATGAAGTTGAGGGCCGGCGTGGTCACCGAAAGCATCGCGACCTCGACACCGGCTTTGTCCATATCCGCCAGCGATTTTTCCGGCGTCCAGTTCTTCATCAGGGGATCGCCGAAATTGCCGGCATTCGATGCGGCGATGTAGGTCGGCGGCGACAGATGGTGATGGACGTCGATGCGATAGGGTTTTGCCGCCTCCGCCGTTTGCGCCGCGGCGCGCCCGGACTTGCCGAGGCCAACCGCGGCGATCACGGCGGCGCCGGCGATAAAATGGCGCCGGCTCAGGGCCGCACCCGTCAGCGAAAGCGTGCTGCCCTCGCAGCAGGCGCAACCGCGATGCGACCAGCGTTGCATTTTTTTCATGGCATCCTCCCTGTCAGTCCCTTCGGGACTTTATCGTTCAGTTCGTCCGCAAGTCTCACGCGTCGATGATCGCGACCGCGCGGGTCCAGCCGGCGGACGCACGCTCGATCTTGACCGGAAAACACGACACCGTGAAGCCGGTCGACGGCAATTGCTCGAGGTTGTGCAGCTTTTCGATGTGGCAATAG
>Ga0210389_10003847_pt1 | contig 11708 bp, 14 predicted proteins | sample IncBWH28OmetaG_FD_160127 | JGI IMG/M metagenome (GOLD analysis project Ga0210389, IMG submission 160127) | Forest soil microbial communities from Barre Woods Harvard Forest LTER site, Petersham, Massachusetts, United States - Inc-BW-H-28-O ... | reverse complement strand
GAAAGGCCTCATTCGTGTGACAGTTCCTCCAACGTTTGCCCGCCTCCACATGGTGTCAAAACTGCCTTCGTTTTTTGATGCCTATCCCGACATGGCAGTTGAGATGGCGGCATCGGAGAGCCCGACGACGATCATTGAGGACGGCTTCGATTTAGCGATTCACTCAGGTGATCTCCCAGACTCCACCCTCGTTGCGCGAAGATTTGCTCAGACGATGATCATTCTCGTCGCGACTCCTCAGTACCTCGCACGACACGGTGCACCGGAATCGCCGGACGATCTCAACCGCTTTCGAGGTGTCGTTTTCGTCGAGCGGGGTTCGGTACAGCCGTGGACCTTTGGCTCGGGCCAAGACGCAAAGCGTGTTATCCCCACAGGAGCCTTTCGAACCAGCGATATTGAACAGATGCGGATGGGTGTCCTTGAACATCTGGGGATTGCCCAGGCGCCAGCATGGCTCTTCGCCGCAGAACTCAGAGAAGGTACTGTGATACGCCTCCTGACTCCCTTTGAACGAACGGTGCCAATCCTTGCGGTTCGACCTGCTAGCCGCCGGCTGTCCGCGAAAGTACGCATCTTCATCGAGCATCTGGAGAAGACTTTCGCGCTCTGTTCCCAGTTCAATCCGCCTCGCTAAACTCTGGCCACTCTACTAGCGATCAGCGATTGCGTCGATCAGGGCTTCGGCCGCTTTGGCGGTAGCCTTCACTGTACCCGCTTTCCTAGAATGCCCGCCGTCGAGTACGCCCCCTCAATCAACATGAGCAATTGGTTGCTCAGCACATCGGGCTTATGCGCACCGATGGTGCGGCAAAGCTTCAGCAATCTCTTTTTCAGTGATACGCGATTTGTCGAATCCTTCGCGGTTGTGAACCATCTAGTTCAGTACGGGGAAAGTTTGGCTTGCTGACGAACGTCCGGGGAGGAAGGGGCGCTGATCGCCGAGGTAAGAGTGCGGGCATTAAGAGGAGAAATGCTGTGGGCAAGTTACTGGGCAAAGTTGCAGTTATCACCGGCGGCACCGAGGGCATAGGGTTAGCTACAGCGCAGCTCTTCGTCAAAGAGGGAGCATATGTCTTCATCACGGGCCGCCGCCAGAAGGAACTCGATGAGGCCGTGACGACAATCGGCAGCAACGTGACGGGCGTTCAGGGGGACGTCGCAAAACTGGCCGACCTGGATCGTCTCTACGAGACAGTCGGCAAGGTGAAGGGGCGCATCGATATTATTTTCGCCAACGCCGGCGTTGGTGAATTTGTTCCCTTCGGTAAAGTCTCCGAAGAGCATTTTGACAGGCTGTTCAATATTAATGTAAAGGGCGCACTGTTCACGGTACAAAAGGGTTTACCCCTCCTGAATGATGGCGGCTCCATCATTCTCACGGGCTCGGTCGCGAGCGTAAAAGGCACTCCGGCCTTTGGCGTTTACGCAGCCAGCAAGGCTGCAATTCGCTCTTTCGTGCGCACCTGGACCACGGATCTCAAAGATCGTCATATCCGCTCAAATGTTGTTAGCCCGGGTCCGATCAAGACGCCGCTGACGATCCGGCAATCTGCCGACGTAATTGCGAGGATTGTGTCCACCGTGCCGATGGGGCGCATGGGCGAACCTGACGAAGTTGCCAAGGCAGCGCTGTATTTGGCGTCAGATGATTCGAGTTTTGTCACGGGTATTGAACTGTTCGTTGATGGGGGCAGAGCGCAAGTCTAATCGACAGTCGCGCTTCTGACTTGATGAAACGGATCGGAACGCACCTTCGATTGACAGTAGATCTGGAGAGACCATGAGTGCTCAACATCATTTCGCCCCCGGTGATCATCGGGATCGAGATTTATACGCGAGGGAGCGGGTGCTGAATTCCGCCATCATCGCCGCCGATATCGGCCGGGGCTGGGAAGAATATCTCGAGATTTTCAACGCATTCTACGCCGACGAAGTCGAGGTGACCACGGACACCGGGACTGGCCCGATACGTGGCAGAGAACGCATTCGGGCACTCCTATTCAACTTCCTTGCTCCGCTTCATGTGATGGCTGAAATTGGTGGCCTCGCTATAGATGTTCGGGAGAGTCCAATTCACGGGGAGATGTCCGATGAGACGCATTCGGCCTGGTCAGTTAATCTGATCGGGGTGTCCGGCCGGGCGTGCATATTGAACTGGTGCACACTCCGAAGGTGGGCCGACTCGCGCGTAGTGTACGAGCGCCACTACGACCACCAACAAACCGGTGGGCCCCTCACTGGCGACGACCTTAGTCTGAACCAGTCACTGGCGACCCTTGGATATGGCCGTCCGTCTTAGCCAGAGCCAGTCTGTTACCGCAAATTGAACGAAAGGAGCCAAGACTCTATGGCGTCAGATGAGGTGCTAATCCAGACCGCGATTTCATCATGGGAACAGGTGATAAAGCGCGTCGGCACACTATGTTTGAGTTGTTCCGCGGAGCAACTATTAGTCGAGGTCGCGCCCGGAAAAAACCGCCTCTCGTACCTTTGGGGACACCTCACCGCCGTAAACGACGCGATGTTCAGCGTCTTGCGGTTGGGAGAGCGGCTACACCCGGAATTGGACGCCGTCTTCATCGCGCAACCAGACCGATCCGTCCCGCTTCCAACCTCCACCGAGATTGCCACGTGTTGGGAGGACGTTCACACCGAGCTCCTTTCGAGATTCAAGACTCTCAGCGCTAAGGAGTGGTTAGAAAGGCACGGTAATGTGTCGCCTGAAGAATTCGAACGGAACCCGACGCGAAATCGACTGGCTGTGCTGCTGGGCCGAACCAACCACGCCTCGTATCACTTTGGGCAAATGATGTTGGCAAAACCAAAGACGCCGTGAGTCGCTTTCGCGACGCCATCGGCATCACAAATTGCGGACCACTCGCATCAGATTCCTGATCTTACGCTCCGACGACGCTTTGCCGCTTTTGAGGTTCTGCGCTATGCAGAAACCGTGGAAGAACGTCAGCACAACATCGGCGATCATACTCGCGTCCAAGTTTGGCTCTTCCGCCGCGATGTTTTTTATCAGCAATCGCGTGAGTTTCTGCTGAGCGCTCGAAATAATTTCCTGCGCTTCGGTCGGCAAACCCGCAAGCTCGCGCATCGAATTCACGGCGAAGCATCCCCGCTGGTCGTCATCGCAGCCAAAGCCTAGTTTCAGAAACCTCTCAATGTTGCCCCAGCCGAGCGGCTGTGCTGTCAGGATTTCCGCACCACGAATTTGGGCGTAGCGCTCAAGACTGGCAAGAAAGAGGTCCTCCTTATCTTTGAACTCCGAATACAGGCCCGACTTGTTGACGCCGGTCGCCTGTTCCAAGTGCTGAAGTGTCGTATTCGCGAAGCCGTGCTTCCAAAAGACCGGGATGGCCCTGTCCAGCACACCCTCACGATTGAATTGTTTCGGTCGTCCCATATTGCTCCCGCAACAATCAAATGATATAGAACAGTAGATGCGTCAATGAACCAAACGGTTCATGATGAGCCTCTAATGCGTGTCGAGCCACTTCCGAATATTCGAGACGGTATCCTCGTAGAACGTCTTGTAGAGACCATGCGATACGTAGCCCATATGCGGTGTTGCCAGCACGTTGTCCAGCGTCCGGAAGGGGTGCGACGGAGGCAGCGGCTCAATGTCGAATACGTCGATCGCCGCGCCGGCGATTTGCTTGTTCTTCAACGCGCTGATCAAAGCTTGCTCTTCGACGATCGGCCCGCGTGATGCATTGATCAACAGGGCCGTTGGCTTCATTCTCTCCAGCTCCGCGGCGCCTACCAGCCCCCGCGTGCGACTGCTCAACACCAAATGGATCGTCAGGATGTCGGCCTGCTCGAACAGCTGGTCCTTGGAAACCAGAATTGCGCCCGCGGCTTTGGCGGCCTCGGGCGTCATGTTCTGGCTCCAGGCAATCAAATTCATTCCGAAAGCGCTCCCGATCCTCGCGACTTCTGACCCAATCCGCCCAAGTCCCAGAACGCCCAGGGTTTTTCCACGAAGATCCGTGCCCACGGTTTGCTGCCAGCCGCCGGATCGGACGGAGTTGCTCTCCGTCACGATATGTCGCGCGGAGGCCAGGATCAGCGACCAAGTCAATTCGATGGTCGGGTCCGACCTATATCCCGTGTGAACCACTGCAATCCCCTTATCACCCGCGGCGTCGACATCGATCGATGCGTTTCCAAGTCCCGTCGAGGCAATGAGCTTGAGATTGGGAAGGCGCTCAATGACGTTGCGGGGCAGCGGGGTCCGCTCGCGCATGACACAAACGACATCAAAAGGCAGCAACCGCTCAATCACGGCGTCCGGATCGTCGAGGTGATCCTGAAACACGGCGATGTCCGCTCGATTGCGGAGCACCGACCAATCGGCGCTCTCAAGCGCTACATTTTGATAGTCGTCCAGAACAGCGATCTTGTACTTCTTCATTGGCATCCATTCCTCAGTGGCTGAGCTCGTCGCCTTAGTTACACACCTTCAACGAGAACGGCACGATAGGTCGCCCCCTTGAAACGGTGCTGCGCCATCGCCTGATACGCCGGGCCGTCATACCATTTGCGTGCGGCTGTCGTGGTTGGAAATTCCAAAATTGCGACAAACTCTGGTGCCGGTCCCTCGAGCACCTGCCGTGGTCCAGCATGAAGCTTGACCGGGTGACCTTCCAAGGTTTCACCTACCTTACTGAGGTAAATGTTGAGTTCGTTCTGGTCCTGCGTGCTTTCTCTCGTAAAGACAATAAAGGTAGCCATGATGTTTGTTCCTCGGGTTGACTTTCGATCGTTCAAAATCGGCCTGCATGATCGTTATCCCATCCTTCACCGAGCGAATGTGCGGTCAATCACTCTGATCAAATCACGGTTTGACGGCACGCACTGAAGTCCAGAGCGCACCTGGATTGCCCCAGTCAGGGTAGAGCTTGAGCATTTGGTCATATAGTTCCCGCGCGGTCGTCGTCTGCATTGCGAGGCGCTCGAAATCGCGAATATATCTCCGCGTTTCGCCGAGAATCTTGGGGCTGTCAACGTTCCCGACGCGCTTATGTCCGGCAATCACGGCGCGCGGTTTAAGCGACTCCATTTTATCGAGAGCAGCAATCCATTCTTGCCGTTTCTGTCGATCGGGCGACTCTGACAGATGTAAGTGAACGCCGTTGTAGGCGGCATCGCCCGCCACGATTAGGCCTATCGACGGAACATGAAGGCAGGTTGTGCTGGCAGTATCGGTGAACCCAAGCGGCACGCTGACTAAATCTTGGCCTTCTAAGTTAATGACGTTTCCAGTCAGCTCTTCGGCGATCGCAAGCCGGATGGAAATCTGCTCGGGAAAGCGCGGATTCCAATACGTAGCGAGAGACTCTGGCGATGCTTGCTGGCGCATAATCTCAATCACTTCCGGCCGCGCGACGAAACGGGCGCCTGGAAATCGCTCCAGAATTGTACTGGCGCCAAAGAAGTGATCGCCGTGGCCATGGGTGGCGTAGATCGTAGTCAGATTCTTTCCGCGGGCCGCAATCCAATTCGCCAGGGCGCGGGCCTGCTCGACGGTAATAGGGGCGTCGACCAGGACAGCGTCCCGCTCCCCAGAAATAAGAGTTGACGAAATAGGCGGCCACGGCCTTTGTTTCTCGCCTGGAGGCAAATCGCTCGTGATGACAGGTATGCTGGGCGCCAAGAACACATCCCAGCTCAGCGATATCTTTCGAACTGTTCGTCTGGCTTTGGACGTACCGGTGTTGGATTGTCCCTGTCTTGAACGGGACTCGTCGGCGCTGATTGGCGAAGGCAAACCCATCACGAAGGCAGTTCCCAGTGCATCCGCTAAGATTTCCCGTCTTGAAGACATCATGGCCCTTTCGGATCGCATATCTTTGTCTCTCTTCTGCTACTTCTCGTTCCATTGATCTGTAAATACCACCGGCACCCAGCCATACCCACTCCCCTCCTTACGCAGGCGACCCAGGGGCGGGAAAAATGACGAATGCGGCACCGCGATCAAAACATCCTCGCGCGCGAGCTTAGGCAGCAATTGTTGCCGCGTCGCCGCAGCCGCAGTTGGGTCGATGTCGAAGGCAGCCGTGACCTCGGGATGCTGTAGCTGGACGCGTTGTGCATGGACGATGTCGCCCCAGAACAGGAGTTTTTGTCCCCCTGACGAAAATTCATAGCCGGTATGTCCCGGCGTATGACCAGGCAGCGGGACGAGTTGCATGCCGTCGACGATTGACTCGGAGCCACTAAACGTGTGCCACTTACCAGCCTTGATGTACGGCGCTGCGATGGCTTGCGCACTCTGAAAGAACGGTTGCGCATCCTTCGGCGCTTTAGCAGCGATTTCCGGCGACAACCAAAAGTCGCTTTCGGCCTTCGCGACGTAAACATCGGCATTTGGAAAGACGCGCTTTCCGTCCTGAGTGGTCAGGCCGCCGACGTGATCGGAATGGAGGTGCGTGACCAAAACGATGTCGACTTCTTCCGGCGCGTAGCCCGCGCTGCGGAGGCTGCCCGCCAGCCGCCCGAGTGCTCCCCCACCCCACCAGGTGCCGGCGCCCGCATCGACGAGGATTAGTTGCCTGCCAGTGTTGACCAGGAAGCCCGTATCAACAACATCCAGCATGTGCGGATCTTCGTGCAGGGCCTGTGCAACACCATCCATCGCTGCCTTCGTTCCGTTCAGCCAGTGCGGATCGAAAACGCCGGTACCATCGTATAGGGCCGTCACTTCGAGGTCGCCGACTTTCAGCCGGTAGAAGCCCGGCGCCTGATCATGATGTTGGGGTGCGGCGGCCAGAGCTACGTCTGAACTGGCGTCAAAGCTGGCTAGGGCTGCCACGAGAGCGGCGGCCAAGCGCATCGAGTTTCTCTTGGGCACGTTCGCTTGTAATTTCATACTCGTTCCTTCCTTTTCAGTCTTCTGCGGAGTGGAAGCTTTCGTTCGTACTGTTACTTCTCTACGGCATCGTTCACATAGTCAACTGGCACCCAGGTGTAGGCGTGCCCGTCTTTCCTGATGTGCCCAAATCCTGGAAAGGGCAAGTGGTCGGGCGCGACAATATAGCCCTTTCTGGCCGCATCCTCAAGAAGCTTTCTTCGCGTTGCAGCAGCGGCCGCGGCGTCGGAATCGAAGCGAAGAGAAATGTCCGGATCGTCCACCTGCAGAGCGATGTTGACGACGTCGCCCCAGAACATCACCTTTTCTCCGCCGTTTTCAAGAATGTAAACGGTCAGGCCGGCAGTGTGGCCGTAAGCAGGCTCGGCGCGGAATCCGGGGAAGAACTCCGTGGCGCCTTCGAACGTCTTCAGCTGTCCGCTGTCCATGTAAGGCTTGACCTTCGGGTCCACTTGGGCAAAAAACGTCTTCTGCGGCTCGGCCGCGGTTGCTGCAATCGACTTGTTGAACCAGAAGTCGACCTCTCTTTTGTTGATGTGAATCGTTGCGTTCGGAAACACCTTCGTGTTCCCATTCATCAGGCCCCCCGTATGGTCGGGATGAATGTGGGTGACGAAGCCGTCGGTAATGTTCTCAGGCGGGGCTCCCGCCGCTCGGAGGGACTGCGGCAGTTTGCCCGCCGTCGGGCCGACCAGTTCGGATGAACCGGCGTCGATCAGGACAAGTTTGTCCTCATACTTGATCAGAAAGGCGTTTACGGAAGCGTCCAGCGGCGACTTTTCAAAGTGCCGCGCCAGGAGACGTTTAACCTCGCCCGGCTTGGTGTTTTGAACCAATTCCTGGGTCAGTCCGAGACCGACTGTTCCATCCGAAACGGCAATTACGTCGATCTTTCCGATCTTCGTTCTGTAAATGCCTGTTTGATTACGATCAAGCTTCGATACTGTCGAAAGAGATATGACCGGGTTGTCCGAGGATTGCTGCGCATACGCTGCGAGGCCAATGACGAGCAACGCGCTTGCGACGATTTGCGGCACGCGAACGTACAGTGGCTTGAGTTTCGGTCTTGACATCTTTGATCTTCCTGTTGTGTTCATTGCGGCACCTAGAATTTGCCGTTCGAGTTTTTCCATTGATCGGAGGGCGGGATTGTTTCGAGGACATCCCAATGCTCTACCTGCTTGCTGTTCTCAATCCGGTAGAGGTCGTAGAAGGCCGTGGGCTTTGCATCGAAAAGGCCCTCGCTCATGACCAGTACGAAATTTCCTTGCCCCAAGATCTTGTAAACCTTGGTGTACTTGAAGACAAAGCCAGGCTTGCCAAAGATACCGGTTTTGTTCTGAAAACCCGATTTATTGTCTTCTCCATCGCAGTTGTGCTGGTGGAAGTTGTCCACCGACCGGTATAGCGCCACTTTCTCTCGCTGGCCTCCGAGCACGACGTCGTCAAAGTAACGTTTCATGAGGAGTTTATTGGCATCGGTTTTATCGAAGTCCGTGACTTTCGTAGGGCCATCGAGCTGAGTGCGACCGCTCGGATTTGGAGCGGCGCACTTATCCTGTAGGTTGTCCCAATGTTCGACAATCTTGTCGCCATCGAACCGAAAGACGTCGAAGCCTACCTTCGGACCACCAAAGTTGTAATCAGTCGGTGCGATCACATAGTCGCCATCGGCGAAGCTTCTCACCGTATGAACAGTTGTACCTGCTGGTGGATGAAGCACCAATTCCCTGACGCCGGCTGGCCCATCCGCGACCTGCAGATTGTGCTGCGTGTAGGTGGAACCGATGTAGGCAAGCGGACGGAGATCTCTCGTTTCCAGACTCTTCAGAAGGGTGGTAACCCTGTCGATCTTCTGAGCCGGGGTCAATTGGGCAGCGAGAGCGGCCCCACACGTAATCGAAAGCATCGTCAGAGCGCGTACCGCGAAACGCTTTTGCATTCTCAATCCTCCTCCGGGGTAGCCTGCAAGTCAGTAGATGCAGCAGCCCAGGGCCGGATGCATAATTATGAACCAAGCAGTTCATTACTCTCTGTTTCAGAATCAGCCTGGTTCGATATTGCCAACTTCTCCTTCCAGGCGGCGTGTTCATCGGCTATTTACTTGCCGCTCCCGTCGGAAATCTTTCCCCGAACATGGGCAGTCGCTTTTCGACTGTTGGCGAACACCATGGGGCTCACATGGTCAGGGCGACGCGGAACTCGGCTTTCCCGCTCATCATGCGCGCGTATCCTTCGGCGGCCTTTGCGAGGGGATACTTTTCGATCATCGGGCGCACACCCGTCATTTCCGTGAACAGTAAGGTGTCCTGCGAGTCGGTGGGGATGCCGCCCGCCCAGCCCTTGATCCCGTTTTTGCCAAAAAGCAACTGATTGGGCGCCACTTCGATTGGATCCATCGTGCGCGGCCGCGCTCGTGGCGTACTGTCCGTTTTCATTTTGTGCTGCTCATCCGCGTGCCTCAAGTCATTTTTGATTGAGTGCCACGTGCGGCTGACCGTAGAATCTGGGATTCTACCCACCCTCTTTCTTTTCTGTCAATTACATCGTTTGCGGCCTTTCCTGGTGTCCGTTAAAATGCAGCTCGCAGGAGAGAATTTGTGTCGCGAGTCAACATCGTCAAACGCATCAAAATTGGCGACCGGTGGAAGATGTTTTCCATCCCCCGCAATGCCAAAGGCAACTACGACTGGAATGCGATCGCCGACGGCCGTTACTATGTCGAATGGTACCTAGGCGGAACGCGTCGTCGAGAGGGCGCCGGCGTTACCGCAGCCCAGGCACTCGAGGCGCAACGTCGCAAGCACCATGAACTGGAAGGCCGGAAGTTGGGTGTTCTAGGATTTGCGACGGCTGGCGAAACCTCCAAAAAGCCTGCGTTGCAGGCGGCCGTCAAGAAGTACCTGGAGCAGATCGAAGCGCTAAAAAAACCCAATACTCACCGGAAGTATGAGGCCGTGCTCGAACGGTTCCTTGATTTCTTCCACGACCGCGCTTCGATCGCCGCGATTTCCGCGGACGATCTGACGCGCTTCGTTGTGAACCTCAAGAGAGATCACGGCTTGGGATCCAACTCGATCCTGCACAACGCCGTCATCATCGCTCAATTTTTCAAGCGCCAGGGGAGGAGCGGGATCACGCGCGAGCTAGAACTGCCCGAGCGCATCACGCCGCTCGTGAAGGTCTACCGCCACGAAGAGCTTGCCCGATTCTTTGCAGCTTGCTCCGATCTGGAACGCGCCTTGTTCGCCACGTTTCTGTTGACCGGTTTCCGCGAGCAGGAGGTAATGTTCCTGTACTGGAGCGACGTGAACTTCGAATTGCGGACTGTGCGTGCGACCGCGAAACCGGAACTGGGGTTCTACCCGAAGCGATGGGAGGATCGTGAAGTTCCAGCCCCGGCGGAACTTATGGACGCACTTCGGAAGCATACGCATCGCCCGAACTGCCAACTTGTGTTTCCATCCCCTACCGGAAACCGCGAACAGCACATGCTCGACCACTGCAAAACCATCGCCACGCGTGCCAAACTCGATCCGACAAAGTTCGATCTGAAGACGTTTCGTTCAACCTATGCCACGGGAATGCTGCGAAGGGGGTTCGACGTGCGGACCGTTCAACACTGGATGGGCCACAAGTCCCTTGAGACCACGATGCGCTACCTGGCGCCGGCCACCGATGTTCACGACGAGGTGGATTTGGTGACAATTCCATCCGTCGGCAAGGCCGACCCGGCGCCCCGAAAGTCTGCCGCGCGCGAGTCCCGTTCTTCTCGTAAGGCACGGTCGGTACAGTCGCGCGCCGCGGGGAAGTGAAAGGTTCCGCGTTAGCGGCGCAGGCAGGTCAGGCAAAATACCGCTTTTTAGGCAGGAGTGGCCGAAACTGCCGTGGCTTGAGATAATGGATTGGAGGACGTCGCCATGCAGATCACGTTGGAACTGCCGGAAGACATCGCACAAGGACTCGGATCGAGGTGGAAGGATCTGCCTCGTGCGGCACTGGAAAGCCTAGCACTCGAAGCATACCGGTCCCAGGCGCTAACGGCGGCTCAGCTTCGCAGGCTGCTCGGTTTCGAAACGCGAATGCAGGTGGACGCCTTTTTGAAGGAGCATGAAGTTTACGACTTCACGGCTGCCGATTTCGAGCAAGACCGCGAAACGCTCCGCCAGCTCCGGGTGAGAGAAGCTCGGCTTTGAGCCGGCTCTCGACATGGTTGTCGTCGCAGACACTTCGCCAATCAACTACCTCGTTCTCATCGGACAGATCGACCTCCTGACTCGGCTATACACGCGAATTCTGATTCCACCTGCCGTTCTGGCAGAGCTGAAGCATCCGCTCGCACCGAAACCGGTTCGAGACTGGGCCTGCGATACGCCGAAGTGGCTGGAAGTTCTTAGTCCGAAAGACAGTCTGACTCTCGCACAGCTTGATCTGGGAGAAACCGAGGCGATCGCTCTCGCAACTGAAATGCATGCCGAGGTACTACTTATTGATGAGCAGGCTGGACGGCAGGAAGCAGTTCGCAGAGGGCTGAGGGTGGCCGGCACGCTCTCCGTGCTTGATGAAGCCGATCAGGCCGGGTTCGTCAGTTTCGACCAGGCGGTTGCTCAGCTACGGAAAACCACTTTTCGCGTGTCCCAGGCCGTCATCTCCGAAATCATGCAAAAGCGATCTCGCTGACCCAGCTATCTTCGCGTAATCCACGAATCCCATACGCCCGCCCAGGCCGGATTCTTGGATCATTTGACAGGCATTCCGTTTCACTCTATTAAATCTATGTAGACCGGTTGCCGGGCAACTCGTTTGCGTCCGGCACGGCATCGGA
>Ga0210389_10003846_pt1 | contig 11711 bp, 9 predicted proteins | sample IncBWH28OmetaG_FD_160127 | JGI IMG/M metagenome (GOLD analysis project Ga0210389, IMG submission 160127) | Forest soil microbial communities from Barre Woods Harvard Forest LTER site, Petersham, Massachusetts, United States - Inc-BW-H-28-O ... | reverse complement strand
GAAGCGGCGCATCGGACGGCGCTGGCGAAGGGTGAGGTTGGGATACGTGATCGATCGCGATGTCCGAGCTTGAAGGAGTATGCGGAGGCGGACTTCTTGCCATACATCGAATCCCAGTTCACGGACAAACCGAATACCTTGGCTTACTACAACTTCGGCGTCAAACGTCTGATCGAGTTCACCGCACTTGCCAATCGTCGTCTTGATGCGATAACGACGCAAGACATAACCGCATTCATCCAGCAGAAGCGTACCGAGGGTTTGGAAATATCCAGCATCAACCGCCAGTTAGAGGTTCTGCGACGGATGCTGAAACTTGCAACGGAATGGGGGAAGGTCAACACGGCTTTGCCCCGTGTGTCGATGCTCCCAGGGCAGAAACGTCGGGAAAGGGTGCTCAGTTCCGACGAGGAATCAGCGTATCTCAAAGCATCAGGTGCAATTGGTGACGCAATCATCGACTCGTATAACCGTGCGTTGAAGGGTATCCGTGCAACGAAACGAGGCGAGGAACCGATCAAACCCGCTGATCCTTATGTGCTCCATAACATTGCGACGATTCTAATCGAATGTGCGCTACGACCGGACGAAGCGTATCGTCTAAAGTGGGACCAGGTACGTGATGGATCACTTTGGATCTCGCACGGCAAGACTGAAAACGCTCGCAGGGTAATACCGTTAACCCAACGAGCAGCGGGAGTGATCAAAATGCGGCAAGGATCACTAATGGATTCGCCGTGGGTGTTTCCTGCCCTGACTGCTAGCGGTCATATCGAGCAATCATCGATCAAGAAACTTCATACGAAGGCATGCAAACTAGCGGGCGTTGAGTACTTCGCACCGTACACGCTTCGGCACACTTGTTTGACACGTTGGGCAACCACGATGGACCCTTACACCCTTGCCTACCTCGCAGGGCATTCGGACTTCGCTACGACACGGCGTTACGTTCATCCTCGGGCTGAGACCGTGCTGGAGGCTATTGGACGCGCAGAACGCGGCCAAGGTGGGCACAAATTGAGCACAATACCGACAGGGCACCTGGAGAGTGGAGCTACGGAAGACATGCAAATTGTTGAGAATGCTGAGTTAGAATGGCGCGCCCGGAGGGACTCGAACCCCCGGCCTATTGGTTCGAAGCCAATCGCTCTATCCAGCTGAGCTACGGGCGCCGATGACTCTTTTTCGATGGTACCATTAGCTTCAAGGGCCTATATAAACATTTTTTGTCACGAATGTTTTTTCGATAAGTCATCCAAATGTAACGTATTCGCGGTTACAAAGGGGCATGCGATGCGATCTGCACGTCCATACCCGGCATTCCGGTATGTGCAATACGCCTCTGTTCAGGCACCTCTGTCGCGAATGCTACAACGAACCGGAAGCCGTATACGATACGCTCAAGCGGCGTGGAATGGATCTCGTCACAGTAACCGATCACGATTCTATCGACGCGGTCGAAGCGCTGCGCGGGCGCCCGGATTTCTTTCTGAGCGAGGAAGTCACATGCCTCACTCCCAGTGGCCTGGAGATTCACGTCGGTGCGTTCGGCATCCAGGAGCGCGATCACATTGAACTGCAGAGGCGCCGCAACGACGTGCCCGCGCTAGCGGCGTATCTGTGCGAGCAAAGTATCTTCTTCAGCATTAACCACGTTTTCTCCAGCCTCACGGGGCGTCGCTCGGAACCGGACTTCGAGCTTTTCGCGGATTTATTTCCCGGGGTCGAGACGCTCAATGGCCAGATTCCGGCCGGCAACAATGCCGCGGCAGCGCGACTGGCGCGCGAGTGGCGAAAGAGTGAAATCGCCGGCAGTGACAGCCACACCCTGGCATCGTTGGGGCTGACTTACACCGAGGTGACGGGCGCGAAAGACGCCCAAACTTTTCTGGAGGGAGTCCGCTGCGGGCACGCGAGCGTTCAGGGCGCTTCGGGCGGGTATTGGAGGCTGACGCGCGCGATCCTCGAAATCGGGCTGGCGATGATCGGAGAGAAACCCTGGACCACGGCGTTCTCGCCCTTGTTGCTCACGATACCGCTGATCATGTTGGGGAACCACGCCAGCGAGCTACTTTTCGAATACAAGTGGTCGCGCAGGCTGTGGCCCGTCGCGTTGGGAGAGAAACTTATTCGCTCTTAGGCTTGTCGCTCGCGGCCGGCTTCGATTCGGTCGACGGCTTGGCTTCCGATTTCGTATCGGTGGAAGCCTTGCTTTCCTTGCCCTCTTTGCTTTCCTTGCTCTCTTTGTCGCTCTTTTCTTTATCGCTCTTTTTCGACCCGTTGCTGCCTTTGCCGTAATCGGTCACGTACCAGCCGCTGCCCTTGAAATTAAATGACGGCGTGGACATCAGACGGTGTACCGGCCCCCCGCACTTCTCGTGGACCCCAACAGGCTCATCGGCGAACTTCTGCCTCACTTCGAATACGTCACCGCACTTATCGCACTTGTATTCGTAGATGGGCATGGCGCCAATGGACTTACTGTTGTTGTTGCTTGAGCGGCGTCAGGATGGGCGGATTGTCGGTCCGGTTATCAGGCCTCATGACCTTGCCAGCTTCAGGAGAGGCAGCTACGTCGGCGCCCTTGCCCTTGGTGACCACTTCGATGGCCTTCTTCAGAAGAACATCTTCGTTGGTTGACTGTTGCGGTTCGTTGGCCAACGGATTTCCGTCGTCATCCAGAGCCACCGGTTCGATTTCCTGAACCGGAACCGAGGGCGTGACGCCGGTATCCTGAATGGCCTTGCCGGCCGGTGAATAATATTTCGCGACCGAGAGAATCACCGCCGAGCCATCGTCCATGGTGATGGTCTTGCGGACGGCAGCGTCGCCGTAGGTGCGTTCACCCACCACTTCAGAGCGCTTGTCATCGAGCAGCGCGGCAGCGGCGACCTCAGCGCCTCCGGCCGTGCCTCGATTCACGATCACTACCAGCGGCAGGCGGCTGATGTCTTCTTTCGCATCAGCGGAGACGTCTTGCCGCTGAACTTTCTGGCCTTCGTAATAGGTGATCAACCCCTTGTCGAGAAATAGATTGGCCAGCTTGGTGCCCTGCTCGGGACCGCCGGTCGCGCAGTGGCGCAGATCCAGCACCAGCCTCTTGGCACCTTGTTTCTGCAGATCTTCGACCTTCGCCGCGATGTCCTTCACATGCGTGTCCTCCAGGCTTTCAGCCTGAATAAGACCGATCTGATCGGGCAGCATCTTGGCGGTCACGGCGGGATATTGGATCACGGCGCGGGTCAGGGTCAGCTTTTGCGGCTCCGGCTTGCGGAAGCGCAACACGCCGACTTCTACCGTGCTGCCTGGATCGCCTTCGAGCAACAGTTGCGCATAAGCCAGAGGCATATCGCGCGTCGCGACGCCATTGATGGTCTCGAGAACATCCGTGGTGCTCAGCCCGGCCTTGGCGGCGGGTGAACCGGGAATCGAGTCGACAATCCCCACGTAGCCGAATTTCTTCGACAGAACCACGCCGACGCCGGCCTTATGCTGATCCTTCGATTTCAGCCACTGCTTGTACTGATCGGCATTCATGTAGCTGGCGTAGGGGTCGATGGCTTCGAGCATGCCGTTGACCGCGCCGAGCGTCACGCTCTTCATGTCCGGCTCTTCGACATAATCGCTCTTGATGCGCGAGAGCACCTCGGTGTAAACGGCCAAGTGGCGATAGGTGTCTTCCGGTGAAGCGCTCTTGCCGCGCATGGCTCCGAAAAGAAGCACAAATACGAGGCACGTAGACGTTGAAGCGACAAATAATTTAATGCGGCTGGACATAGTGTGGGCCTGCGGAACTGTCTGCTATAAGTATAGCGTATGCCGGCCCCAATGCCGTGCCGGCTGAAGGCCTCGAAAGGCGGATCTTTTTTTCAACGTTTTATCGCCCCGATTCTATTCCAGAATCAAGAGGAACCGCCGTCTCAAAGTTCGACTACGGGTGAAGCCCCGTCGTCTTTCGGCGTCGGATCAGACCTAGTGCGGCAAGTCCCGCACCCAACAGGCCGAACGTTGCCGGCTCTGGAACGCCCGGAGGCGGACCGCCGATCGAACAGCCCGGTCCGCAAGACAGCCTGGCAACCTGGTCTTCCTGGGAGAGGAACAACGTGCCGTTGTTTAAGTCGGGGGAGACGAAATCGCCGCGGGTCCCGCCAGTGGCAATGATGGTGAACGTGCCGATAACGGGATCTAAGAGGCCCACTGTACCATCGTTGTCATTGACAATGACGTCGCCATTGAAACTCCCGCCGCTGATGACGCCCGTGCCGTCCGGGCTGTGGCCGGTGGAATAGGTGTGTAGCAGGGCTCCGGTTGCGATGTTGTAAGACTGCACCGTCCCACCGTTTTCCACATAGGCGATAGTGCCGTCCGCAGAAACCGATACGCCGTCTGGAAAGAGCGAAGCATTGATCACACGGAAGGTGCCGGCCACCGGATCGATTTCAACTAGCCCTCTGTTGCTCGAGGCGATGATGTGCCCGTTGATCGGATCGCCCCACATGCCCAGGTTATCGAGGAGGCCAGCAGCTTGTAGGTTGGGGATCGGGGTGAAGGAGCCGTCATTGGCGAAATGCTCGTAGGCGCCGCCTTGCGCCTGGGCACCGTAGACCTGCCCCCCAGCGGTGGCCATAGCAAAATTGCAGTTGCTGGTCGTGCAAGTGTAGGAGGTCGAACCCACTGCGCTGGCCAACGTCTGGCCATCGACGTCGCTGAAGACGTAGATTTTTGTGTTTAGCAGGCTTCCGGTGATCACATTCCCGTTAGGGGCTATGCCTTGTGCGAGGGGACCATATTCGGCGTTGTATCCACTGACGAACGTGGTAAGGGTGAAGCCGTCGCTTGTCCCGGCTGCGTTGAGCATCAAAGCCGCGCGTGCTGGAGTAACCAGAGCGAGCGACGCAACCGCAATCCAGGCGAAGAACGCAATCAAGGACGTTTTCATTTTTCCTCCATGAGTACGATATGATTTTGCCGGGGCTCCCTGATATTGGGCTACCAGGCACAAAATAGTATACACCTCGACGCCCCCCTTGGAACCGTTGATAGTAGACTTCTAGCTTACTTTTGAACCCATTACGTTCAGTACGCTCGAAGATAGGGATTCCGCTTCTTCCGTATCCTAGCTTATATAGTAGGTCGTCAAGTCAGAGAGGCCAATATGCGAAGGTAACCCTGGTACCGGGCCTCGCCGATCTGGCCGGATTCGACGGCCGCTTTGACGCCGCAGTCTGGCTCATGGCTATGGGAACAGTCCGAGAAGGCGCAAGTGCAAGCGGCGAACTCTTGATAGTAAAGGTGCAAGTCACCCGCGGTCACATCCCACAGCCCAAACTCGCGGATGCCCGGCGTATCGATCACGACCGCGCCGCCGGGAAGATGATAAAGCGCGGAAGACGTGGTGGTATGCCGGCCCTTGTCGTTGCCTTCACTGACGGCGCCGGTTATCAGATCGAGCCGCGGATCGAGCGCGTTCAATAGCGACGATTTGCCGACCCCGCTGTGCCCGGCGAATACGCACAACTTGCCAGCCAGCGCTTCTAGAAGCCGCGCGATGCCCTCGCCGGTGGAGGCGGAGCAAAGAATCACCGGAACGCCCGCGTCCCGGTACGGCCGCACGGGCTCCAGTTCAGCGGCGTTCGCCAGCAGATCGATTTTGTTGACGCAGAGAAGCGGCTCCGCGCCCGATCGTCCGGCGGCGATGAGGTAGCGATCGATCAAGCCCGGCCGCAGCGGCGGAGACTTGAGCGAGACGACGTTCACTACGATATCAATATTGGCTGCGATCACCCGCTCCAGGTGCGGATTCCCAGGGTCCGTGCGGGAGAGCACGGTACGGCGCGGGAGGATCTCCTCAACGCGACGGCGATCGGGCGAAAACAGCACGCGGTCGCCAATCGCGGCGTCACCGGCAGAGCGGCACCGGACGCGCTGGTTGCCGCCCAGGACGTCGCAGAATCCAGGGCCGGTTTCGACCGCGAGTCCGGTAGCCAGCGGTCCGGTGTGGCGTGACAAGGCCTCGTCGCCGTGCTTCGCCATATATTTCTTGGCCAGGCGCCGCTCGCGCTTGCCGCGTTCTTCCAAATGTTTGCGTAGTTTTCTGTCCTCTCGAGACATTTCGAGACACCTCGCCTCACTCTTTTAGGGATTAATCGAACGCGAGGGGCACAGACACGAATGTCTGTGCCAGGTTTAGCGGACAGTCATAGGCAGACTACTCGATGTTACAGCGCGGCGCGTTCGGATGCAAGGCCTACCAACCGGTCCCATTAACGGACACTGGGGCGCGGCCATCTTTTTGAAAACAAAGCTGGATAGAAACGGCCACGGTGCTGCAACGACAAACCGTATGTCCACCGCTGCACAGGACCTGCGTTATGCTCTACGGCTGCTGTGGAAGAGCCCCGGCTTCGCCGCCTCGGCCATCCTTGCGCTGGCCCTGGGAATTGGGGCCAATACGGCGATCTTCAGCGTCGTGAACTCGGTGGTGCTCCGGCCGCTGCCGTTCCGTGACGCCAATCGGATGGTGGTGGTTTGGGAGAGCAACCAGGCGCAAGGCATGAACCGCGTAGGGCCCTCCGGACCCACCTTTCTGGACTGGCGCGATCAGAGCAAATCCTTCGAAGATCTCGCGCTGCTAGAGCCAGGCACTTGGACGCTGACGGGATTCGGTGAACCCAAGCAGCTGCCGGCGCTGCGCGTGAGCGGGAATTTTCTCCCGGTGCTCGGAGTGAAGCCGATCCTGGGCCGCAATTTTCTTCCCACGGAGGGCTGGAATCAGCGGGTCGTCCTTCTGAGCTACAACCTCTGGGAGCAGCTCTACGGAAAAGATCCGAACGTGATCGGAGAGCGCGTGATGATGGATGTCATCCCATATACCGTGATCGGCGTGTTGCCACCGAGTTTTTGGTGGGCGAATCCGGCCGAATTGGTGGTGCCATGGGTAGATTCGGACTTGCGCCCGCGCGATCGGATGGACCACGACTTCGGCGTGATCGGCCATCTGAAGCCCGGCGTGTCCGTATAGCAGGCTAATGCGGAGCTGGACGTCATCGAGCGGCGGATTTCCGAAAGCGTCGTTCGCATGCAAGGGTGGGCCACAACGGTGGTTCCGGTTCAGCAGGCGCTATCGGAAAACGTCCGCAGCGGGCTCTTGCTATTGCTGGTGGCCGTGGGCCTGGTGCTGCTGATTGCATGCGCGAAATATCGCCAATCTGATGCTGGCACGGGCGGCGGGCCGGGGGCCGCGAGACCGCCATCCGGATGGCCCTGGGGGCAGGCCGGTGGAGACTTGCCCGGCAATTTCTGACCGAGAGCATGCTCCTGGGAGTGATCGGCGGCGGCATAGGGCTCCTGCTGGCGCTATGGAGCGTCGATCTGCTGCAGGCTGTCGTCCCGCAAACGCTGCCACTTTCCGGAGGGGCCGGCAACGTGGTTCGGCCGGCCATCCATGCGGATGCAGCGGCGCTTTTGTTCACACTGCTGGTATCGCTGGCAACTGGTGTCATCTTTGGTCTGGTGCCGGCATTGGCGGCGTCGAGAGCCAAGGTGCACGATTCGCTCAAGGAGGGCTCGCGCGGCTCGTCTGCGGACGGGAGTCAGCTGCGCAACCTGTTCGCGGTATCAGAGGTTGCACTCGCCTTGGTGCTCCTGATTGGGGCGGCACTGACGATGAAAAGCTTTTGGCGGATTCAGCAGGTAAATCCGGGGTTCACGGCCGATCATGTAACGCCATGGAGATGGAGCTTCCCTCGGATTCCAAATACAAGACCGATCCGGAACAGGCCGAGTTCTTCCGTCGCGTGCTGGAGAAGGTGAGCACGCTCGCAACGGTGCGGTCGGCCGCGGTGGCGAACATTCTGCCGCTCGATAATGCCGAAATGCCCCGGTTGACATTCTTGATCGATGGGCGTGCGCCGTTGAATTCAGGACAGCACTTGCCGGCCGACTATCGGTCAGTCAGCGCCGATTACTTTCGTGTGTTGAGGGTTCCGCTGCTCAAGGGACGCTTCTTGACCGATGCCGATAGGGTCGACCGGCCCGCAGTGGTGGTCATCAACGAAAGCCTGGCACACCGCTACTGGCCGACCGGCGAAAATCCGGTCGGGCAGCGCCTGAGATTCGGCGGAACCAGGGCCTGCGAGATCGTGGGCGTCGTGGGCGACGTTAAGCACTCCGGACTCGATAAACAAGCGACGCCAGCGGTTTTTCTTTCCTATCTCCAGTCCCCGGAAATGCGGATGAGCCTGGTGGTGCGGACCGCCGGCGATCCCGCGACCATGGTTCGCGCCGTCAAGGATCAGGTATACGCGGTGGACAAGGACCAGCCGATGTATAAGATTCGGACGATGGAGCAGGTGGTGGCAGACTCGCAGTCATCCCCGCGCTTCACCTTGATCGTGCTCGCTATTTTCGCGGCGGTCGCCCTGGCGCTGGCAGCCGTAGGGACTTATGGAGTGATTTCGTACGCCGTGGCGCAGCGTACGCGCGAGATCGGGATCCGCATTGCGCTAGGCGCTAAGCGGGGCGACGTGCTGCGGCTGGTAGTGGGGCAGGGTACTGCGATAGCGCTGTCTGGAGTAGTGGTGGGGCTGGGAGCGGCATTTGCGCTGACGCGCTGGATGTCGAGCTTGCTGTTTGGAGTGAGCGCTACCGATCCGGCGATATTCGCGGATTTATCGCTGGTTCTGGCCGCTGTAGCGCTTTTCGCCAGTTACATCCCGGCGCGCCTGGCAATGCGGGTGGACCCGATGGTTTCGCTGCGCTGTGAGTAGTGCTAAAAAGGCATCATGAGAGTCGCGCGTTTCTCGCCAAGATTATTGGCTCTGATCTGTTTCGCGGCGGCCGGCAGCCTCGGACAAAACAGCGCCACTCCGGACACGGCCCGCCTGGACCAGGTGGCGCAATCGTATGTGAGCGCCAAGCAGTTCATGGGTAGCGTGCTGGTGGCGCGCGGGGATGAAATCCTGTTTAGTAAGTCTTATGGCTCCGCCAACCTGGAGTGGAACGTACCCAATACGCCCGCCACCAAATTCCGCATTGGATCCATCACCAAGCAGTTCACCGCCGCCTCAATCCTTCTGCTGGAAGAGCGCGGCAAGTTGAAAACGGATGACCTGGTCAAGAAATATATGCCCGATGCTCCCGCGGCCTGGGACGAGGTCACGCTGTTCAACGTGCTCACGCACACCGCCGGGATCCCCAACTTCACCAGCTTTCCCGAGTTTGCGGAGAAGTCGGTCCTCCCCATGTCTGTGGAAAAAATCGTTGCCCTGTTCAAGGACAAGCCGCTCGAGTTCGAACCGGGCGCCAAGTTCAGCTACAGCAATTCGGATTATGTGCTGTTGGGCTATCTGATCGAGAAGCTCAGCGGCCAAAGCTACGAGAAATTCCTCCAGGATAATATCTTCACACCGCTAGGCATGAAGGATTCCGGGTACGATTCCAACACTGCCATCATCGAGCGGCGGGCTTCCGGCTACTCCAACTCTCCGGCCGGACCGTTAAACGCGGATTACGTCCATATGAGTATTCCACACGGCGCCGGCGCGCTCTATTCCACGACGCTGGATCTCCTGAAGTGGGAGCAGGGGCTGTTCGGAGGGAAGCTGCTCACGCCCGCGTCGCTGGCAAAAATGACCACGCCATTTAAGGACAACTACGGATTCGGGCTAGTCATCCGAACGACCGACGGCATGAAGAACATATGGCATAACGGAGGCATCCAGGGTTTCAACTCGTCGCTGGCCTACTATCCGGAATCGAAAATTACGGTGGCCGTGTTGGCTAATCTGAATGGCCGCGCCCCGGATGAGATGCTTCCGAAGTTGGCCGCCGTGGCTCATGGTCAGGCGGTGCACTTAACCTCCGAACGCCCGGAAATCAAGCTCCCCAAGGAGACGCTAGCCCGCTATGTGGGCACTTATGAACTGGAGACGCGCATCAACATGATAGTCACGCTCGATGGCGAACAGCTCAACAGCCAGCTTTCCGGCCAACGCAAGTTCCCTTTGTTCGCGGAGGCTGAAGGAAAGTTCTTTCTGAAAGTCGTAGATGCGCAGCTAGAATTCGTGCAAGACGCGGATGGAAAGGTAACCGACGCGATCCTGCACCAGGGCGGCCGCGATACGAAGGCTCGCCGGACCAGCGATACTGTGGTGGAGAGGAAAGAGATCACCCTCAAACCGGAGATATTGGCGGCTTATCCAGGCCAATACCAGGCCGGCCAGTTAGTGCTGACGATATCGTTGGAAGGCGGCCGGCTGATGATACAGCCTTCCGGACAGGCTAAATCGGAGTTGTTCGCGGAGTCTGAGACCAGGTTCTTCTTGAAGATCGTGGATGCTCAGATCGAATTCGTCAAGAACGAAAACGGCTCGGTGACCGAGCTGACCTTGCACCAGGGCGTCATCGATCTGAAGGCCCCGCGCAAATAGCTTGCAATCAGGCCGGTCAGTCCGTGGCGCCGGTCTTCTTCTTTAGCTGTTCCTTCTCGTACTCCTTCAGAACGCGGTTGACGTAATCGACGGTCTCGCGGTAAGGCGGGATGCCGTTGTATTTATCCACCGCGCCGGGTCCGGCGTTGTAGGCGGCCACTGCTTTGGAAACCTGATGCGGATCGTTCTCGTACTTCAGCAATAGATCGCGTAGATATCTCGCGCCTGCTTCCGCGTTTTGAGCTGGATCATGGGGATCGACGTTCAGCTCGGCTGCCGTGGCAGGCATCAACTGCATAAGCCCGATGGCGCCTTTCGGCGAAAGGGCATCGGTCTGGTAGCCGGATTCGGCCTTGGCGACGCTATGTACGATTGCCGGCGGAAGCCCGGCTTGGATGGCGGCGCGGGTGATCATCTCCTGCGGCGTAAGCCTAGATTGAACATCGGGAATCGGATCGGGTGGCTTCGGCGGCGCCGGTGGAGGCGGAGTGTAATCTTCTTTCTCGAATGCGGCGACCGTGGACGCTTGGATCTCGATTACACCTTGGCTGGTCTGCAGCCGGACGAGCGCGCCTTCGGCGATGTGGCTATCGGCATGGATGCGGAAGCCATTCGACAACAGGACGTACTCCCCGGCCGAGGCGGCCAGAGTAACCGAGAGCAGGCACAGTACTAGTTTCGTAAACACTCTCAAATACAGGATGACGCATTTCCGAGTCCCGGTGTGGAAGTGTTAATCGGAGACAGCCAATTCGCCGGGGACGATGGGGCGGGTGCGGGGGAGGATGCCGGCGCGGCCCAGGAGCGCGATTACAGCCAGCAAACCCGTGAAAACGATCAGCTTGGCGGCGTCGGCAACGCGAGTATGGGGTAGCACCTTCCAGAGCATACCCAGAACCGGTTGTGCGATGCAGCAGGCCCACACGGCGCCATAGAAATACCGGCGCTCGTGACCCTCGCCTTTGGTGGATGCTTTCACGCGCGGCAGCAGGCCGAAGGCGCCGAGGGTCCAGACGGTGATCGCGAGCGGGAAGTAGCCAAATTCATAAATCTGCTTCAATCGCCAGGCGCCGGTGGCTACGGCGACGGCCAGGCCGGTGAAATTCAGGATCGCGAAGCTGATGACGATGCTCCAGGCGAAGGTGTAACAGATGCGCCGGTAAAGGGGATTCGGTTTATCCTCGACGAAGCGAATGATATAAGGACGAGGCTCGACTCCTGGCAGACGGCCGCGCAAGGCGGCGATGCCGGTTCCCAAAAGAACCATGCCGAGCCATACCA
>Ga0210389_10003843_pt1 | contig 11712 bp, 12 predicted proteins | sample IncBWH28OmetaG_FD_160127 | JGI IMG/M metagenome (GOLD analysis project Ga0210389, IMG submission 160127) | Forest soil microbial communities from Barre Woods Harvard Forest LTER site, Petersham, Massachusetts, United States - Inc-BW-H-28-O ... | reverse complement strand
TCGCGACACGCAACGCGAGGAACCTGCAGAGCCAGGAACCTGCAGAGCCAGGAACCTGGGACGTGCAAAGCAACGTGCAAAGCCCGGAACAGAGAACCGGGAATACAGAGGATGCAATCCAACCTGTAAGATAAAGAAGGTCGCTCAACCGCACGCCTTCCGGCATGTGGAGCGGATGCGGGAACGCAGCGCTCGAGCGGCCGAATTCGCGTGCCTGCATGCCGCGCTAACCAAGCGCGGGACGCATCACTCGGTCCGCAGGTCTGTACCGGCCGGCGGCATGATGCGGACGCCATTCGTGAGCCAGCGGGCACCAGGACAGATAACCGAGCCGCGCACGACTTGAACGGCAACGGCCGAGGCGGAAACCTCGCCGAGACCCCGTCATGTCGCGCGCACAAACGGAAGGACCGCGATGGCCACGGTCGTCACGATGAGGCAGCTCCTGGAGAGCGGTGTCCACTTCGGCCACCAGACCCGGCGCTGGAACCCGAAGATGAAGCGCTACATCTTCACCGAGCGCAACGGCATCTACATCATTGACCTGCAGCAGTCGCTCGACTACATCGACCGCGCGTATGAGTTCATCAGGGAGACGGTCGCGCACGGCGGCACGATCCTCTACGTCGGCACGAAGAAGCAGGCCCAGGAGGCGATCGCCGAGCAGGCGCGCCGGGTCGGCATGCCGTTCGTGAACCAGCGCTGGCTGGGCGGCATGCTCACGAACTTCTCGACCGTCTACAAGCGGCTGCAGCGCCTCAAGGAGCTTGAGGAGATCGACTTCGGCGACGTGGCGGCCTCCGGTATGACCAAGAAGGAACTGCTCGGCCTGAAGCGTGAGCGCGACAAGCTCGACAAGACCCTCGGCGGCATCAGGGACATGGCCCGCGTGCCGAGCGCCGTCTGGGTGGTGGACACCAAGAAGGAGCACATCGCCGTCAACGAGGCGCGCAAGCTGGGCATCCCGGTGGTCGCGATCCTCGACACGAACTGCGACCCGGACGAGGTTAACTACCCGATCCCGGGCAACGACGACGCGATCCGCTCCGTGGCGCTGCTCACCCGCGTGGTCGCCGACGCGGTGGCCGACGGCCTCATCGCCCGCGCGGGCGCGTCAGCCGCCGACCAGAAGCCGGCTGACGACCAGTTCACCCCCAGCGACGAGCCGCTGCCCGAGTGGGAGCGCGACCTGCTTGCGGGTTCCCCGGCCGCTCCGGCTGAGGAAGTCCAGGAGTCCGCGGTCAGCAGCGAGGCCGATGCCGCCGCCGAGATCGCCGAGGCCCAGCCCGTTGAGGCGCAGATCGCCGAAGCCGCCGCCGAGGCCGCTCCCGAGGCTGCGGAAACCGCCGCTGAGGCCGTCGCCGACAACGCCGAGTGACGCTGACAACCACTCCATAGCGAGGAAGAGACAATGGCGAATTTCTCCGCCGCAGACGTGAAACGGCTTCGGGACCAGTCCGGCGCCGGCATGATGGACTGCAAGAACGCCCTGACCGAGGCCGATGGCAATCTCGACGAGGCCATTGAGCTGCTGCGCAAGAAGGGCATCAAGGACGCGGGCAAGCGGGCCGACAGGACCGCCGCGAACGGTCTGGTGACCGCCAAGCTGGACGGCACGAGCGCTGGTGTTCTGGTCGAGCTGAACTGCGAGACCGACTTCGTGGCCAAGAACGAGGGCTTCCAGGAGCTGGCCGCCAAGATCGCGAATGCGGCGATCACGAGCAAGCCCGCCGACCGGCTCGCCCTGCTCGGCACCGTGGCAGAAAGCGGCAAGACCGTCGAGCAGCTCATCGAGGACGCGAGCGCCTCCATCAAGGAGAAGCTCGAGCTCGGTAGGTACACCCTGCTCGACGGCGGCTACGTGGCAACCTACCTGCACAAGTCCGACCGTGACCTGCCGCCGACCATCGGCGTGCTGGTCCAGCTCGACGCGGCCAACGAAGAGGTCGCCAAGGACATCGCGCAGCAGGTCGCCGCGGCCGGCGCCCAGTACGTCACCCGTGACGAGGTGCCCGCCGAGCTGGTAGAGAAGGAGCGCCGGATCGCGGAGGAGATCACCCGCGAAGAAGGCAAGCCCGAGCAGGCGATCCCCAAGATCGTCGAGGGCCGTCTTGGTGCCTTCTTCAAGGACGTCGTGCTTACCGAGCAGGCCTCCGTGAAGGACCCGAAGCAGTCCATCAAGTCGGTCCTCGCGGCCGGCAAGGTGAACGTCAAGGCCTTCGCCCGCTTCCGCGTCGGCCAGGCGTAAAGGGCAGGCCCCCCGGGGACGGGGTGTGGGGGAAACCTCCACCCCCTGTCCTCCGGAGCCCCCGATGTGCGGCGCTGCGCGCCCCACGAAGAGGCCGTAGCTTGAAGAGCTGTAGTAACGCGCGTCGCGCGGCTCCCCGAGTTAGTAAGCGCGGGGGCCGCGCGGCGCACGTTTATCCGGGTAATGTGGTCAACGCCGCCGTCAGTGCACAGGAGCTGAACCATGATCGATGACACCCTCCTCGAAGCCGAGGAGAAGATGGACAAGGCCGTCTCGGTCGCCCAGGAAGACTTCAGCAACATCCGCACCGGCCGTGTCAATCCCGGCGTCTTCTCGAAGATCACCGCCGAGTACTACGGCACCCAGACGCCGCTCAACCAGCTCGCGTCGTTCCACATCCCGGAGCCTCGGATGGTCACCGTGCAGCCCTTCGACAAGGGCTCCATGGCCGCCATCGAGAAGGCGATCAGGAACAGTGACCTGGGCGTCAATCCGACCAACGACGGCGTCATCATCCGGGTGGTCTTCCCCGAGCTGACCGAGGAGCGCCGCCGCGAGTACATCAAGACCGCTAGGTCCAAGGCCGAAGACAGCCGGGTCAGCATCCGCAACATCAGGCGTCACGCCAAGGACGCGCTCGACAAGATGGTCAAGAACGCCGAGGCCGGCGAGGACGAGGTGCGCCGTGCCGAGCGCGAGCTCCAGGACCTCACCGACACCTATATCGCCAAGATCGATGAGCTGCTCAAGCACAAGGAATCCGAGCTGCTCGAGTTCTGAAAGCTGCGGCAGACAACTCGCGAGCCTCTGGTGAGCACCACAGATACCACCCCGGACGGCGTCACCCCGGACGGCCCCGTCCCGGAAAGCCCTGCCCAGGGAGACAAATCCCAGGAAGGCCCGGGAGTGACCGCGTCCAAGGGCATCAAGACCGGCCGTAACCTGCCCGCCGCGATCGGTGTCGGCGTGCTCCTCGGCGGCTTGGCGCTGCTTACCCTGCTCACGGTCAAGGCGACCTTCCTCATCTACATGGGCGCCGCGCTCGCGCTCGGCCTGCACGAACTGGATGGGGCGTTCAAGACCAAGGGCATCCGTCTTCCGGTGATCCCGGTCGCGCTCGGCGGCGCCGCGATGGTGACCACGGCTTACTGGGCAGCAGGTGGCGCCACGACAGCCGTGTTCGCGCTGACGGTCCTCGCGGTCTTGGTCTACCGCATGTTCGGCGGCACCGACGGCTACGTAAAGGACGTCACCGCCGGGCTCTTTGCCGTCGCCTACCTGCCGCTGCTCGGTTCCTGCGTCTCGGCGATGCTCGCGGAGCACGACGGCGGTAAGCGCGTCCTGATCTTCATTGTCCTCACGATCTGCAGTGATATCGGCGGCTACTTCGCCGGCATCACGCTCACCCCGTTCACCGGCGGCCACAAGATGGCCCCTGTGATCTCCCCGAAGAAGACCTGGGAAGGCCTCGCGGGCTCCGCCTTCCTCTGCGTTGTGGCGGGCGCGATAATGCTCCCGACACTGCTCCACGGCCACTGGTGGCAGGGCGTCATCACGGGCATCGCGGCGCTGGCCGCGGCCGTCTTCGGCGACCTGGCCGAGTCCATGATCAAGCGCGACCTGGCCATCAAGGATATGGGCACCCTGCTCCCCGGCCACGGCGGCGTCCTCGACCGCATCGACTCCCTGCTCGCCTGCGCCCCGGTCGTCTGGCTCCTGCTAGCGCTTTTCGTCAAGTAAGGTTCCCGCGCCAGCATCCAACAGATAACGGATCGTTACGCGTACCTGGGGCCTCCTAGCGATCCGTTATCTGCGGCTCGCTTGCGGCACACGCGAAGCAAGCTGCCGTTCGGTACCTCCCTAATCAGTTCCTCGAGCGCTAACCGTCACCTTCGGGCGGACCAGCCCGCGCCTTCCGCCGGCTTGCGTTTAAGAACTCAATTCCAAGGCAGTTGCTAGCGGACAAAAAGGAACGCACGGCCGGCATGGCACGGCATCCCCGAACGGAGTCATGGACATGTCCGCTAGGTGGGTTAGGAACCTCGTCATCCTGGTGTATCTCGTTATCGGCGGCGTTATCGCCTGGGACCACGGCTACCTCGGGCTCAGCTGGCTGAGGGCGTTCGCCAGTGCTGTACTAGCGATCCTCCTCTGGTGGCTGATCCCGCTGGGCGTCAACCTCCACATTCACGGGTAACCCGGTCATCCTCTTCCGTCTGTCGGCGCTGTCGGGCGCTGCTGTCCGGGCTACGGGCAGCAGCGCCCAGCGCGTGCGGCGGGTCACCCCTGCACAGCCCCCTGGAGCGGGCACCACCCTGCGCGCGGAGTTCCCCCTCACCACAACGAATGACGGCGGCACCTCCGGCTAAAGCACGCTACCGTCGGCCTGCACATCCACGGGTAGCCAGCCGCCTTCTTCCGACTCGTTGGCGCCTTCGAGCGCTGCTATCGGGGCCTTATGGGCGCCAACGGGCCGGTGGGCGACGGCAACCGAGGCGTCAGCGGTGCGCTGCCGCCGGGGGCGTGACGATCCAGCTTCGCCCTTGCGCCGCGAGCCGGTTCACCAGGGCCGCCGAGCCGTAGTCCTTGGCAAGCTGCCTTGACCGCTCGGTGATGGGGATGATCCAGAGCCAGCGGACGGCGTCGCCGTCAACCGAGAACCCGGACAGATCCGGCGGCGGCGGCCCGGCGAGCCCGGAGGGGTCCTCAAGCAGCAGTACGCCCTCGTACCCGCCGCCGAGCGGGAAGGTCGACGGCTTGTCGTACCAGCGAATGCTGTGTCCCGGGCCGAACCAGGTCACCGACCGCCAGGGGTAGCCGGCGAGCCAGAGGAAGACCAGCGCCGCCACGCCGGGCGGCAGCGTCGTCGCGACCGCGAGTTCGATCCGCGAGTAGTCGGCCGGGTCGTCGACTACCTGCTCAACGACCGGCATCCGCTGCGCGCTCATCCCGATGGTGGACAGGATCGTGAACGGCCGGTTTGGCCCCGACGGCCGCTCGGAGATGCCGATCGCCGGCCGCTTGCCCGGCGCGCCGTCCCAGTAGTGGGCGCCGGGACCGAGCCGTGACGTGAGGTGCCCGAGCGCGGCGGACTGGAACTGCGTCCAGCCCCCGGCCGAGTCGCGCCACTTCCAGAACTCGGCGGCCCGCTCCACGCGGGGGCCAAGTCCATCGATGGCGTCGTCGAGCGCCCAGGCGAACGGGGTCTGTCCGATCACGTCCCTGCTGTAGCCTGGCATGCCCCGGCTGGAGTCTGCCCAGCCTGGGACCACCGCGAGCAGGGTGCCGCGCTCGAGGAGGGCTACCTCGTCGCCCTTCTCGAGCCAGAGCGCCTGCAAGGTGGCGGGGTCGAGCGGCGGCCTGCCGCGCGGGTGCCTGGTGCGGCCTGCGGGCATAACGGGCGCCTGTCCGGCGTTGATCCTGTCCGGATCTGTCGTGCGCGGCGCGCGGACGTGGTTGGCTATCCAGGTGGCGGCGATCACGGTCGTCTCGTCACGCAGGTACGCGGCCGTCGTGGTGCCATCAAACTCGACCGTCAGCCGCCTGGACCCGTACGGGCTCACGCTGTCGAGCAGCGTGACCACCGGCGGGAACGGATCTGGACCTGACAGCATAATCGCCATATTCCCACTATCGCCCTGTTTGCCCTCTGTGATCAAGTACTAACAGAGAGGTAAACATCTAACCTTTATCCCGAACGGAGGCGCTGTGACAAAACCACCTCGCCATCTTGCCGACCTCGATCTGGCCGGTCGGCGCGCGGCTGTCACGGCGCTAGGGGAGAAGCCCTTCCGCGCGGATCAGCTGTCCAGACACTACTTCGCCAGGTACACCGACGAGCCCGCGGACATGACGGACCTCCCCGCCGGGGTCCGCGCGGCCCTGACCGATGAGCTCCTCCCTCGGCTGCTGACGTCCGAACGGGAGCTGACCTGCGACAATGGTGCGACCCGCAAGATGCTGTGGCGCCTGCACGACGGCGCGCTTGTTGAATCGGTGCTGATGAAGTACCCGGACCGGGTCACCATGTGCGTATCATCGCAGGCCGGGTGCGGCATGGGCTGCCCGTTCTGTGCGACCGGACAGGCCGGCCTGACCAGGAACCTGTCCACGGCCGAGATCGTCGCCCAGGTTGTGGCGGGGGAGCGGGCCGTGCATGAGGAGCATGGCTCCGCGCAGCCGACGGCCACCTCGCGCGTGTCCAACATCGTGTTCATGGGCATGGGCGAGCCACTCGCGAACTTCAAGAACCTCATGGGCGCGATCCACCGGCTGTCGGATCCGGTCCCCGGCGGGCTCGGCATCTCGCAGCGTTCGCTCACGGTGTCGACGGTGGGGTTGGTCCCGGCGATCAAGCGGCTGACGGCCGAGGGGCTGACCGTCCGGCTCGCCGTCTCGCTGCACGCGCCAGACGACGAGGCCCGCGACGAACTCATCCCGGTGAACCGTCGCTGGAAGGTCGCCGAAGTACTCGAAACGGCCTGGGAGTATGCCGCGGCGACCGGCCGCCGTGTCTCGATCGAGTACGCGCTGATCAGGGACATCAACGACCAGGCGTGGCGCGCTGATCTCCTGGGCAGCCTGCTGGCGGGGCATCTCGCACACGTGAACCTGATTCCGCTCAACCCGACCCCCGGCTCAAAGTGGACCGCCTCCCGCCCCGGCGTCCAGGAGGAATTCGTCCGCCGCCTGGAAGACCACGGCGTCCCGGTGACCGTCCGCGACACCCGGGGCCGCGAGATCGACGGCGCCTGCGGCCAGCTGGCGGCCACGGTAACCGGCCGCTCGGTCGGCCCGGCCCGCCGCTCAGGCGCCCGCCTCCTCCCCCTGGCCTAGCGGACTGGCAGATTCAGAGCCATCTCGGCCCAGGCCACTGCCGGATCTCGGTCCCGAGGGCGTGGATCGCGGGTGCCTTCGACGGCCCCGATTGCCTGTCACCTCCGCAGGCAGCGGAAGATCTTGGAAACTTTTCACCGGACGGAAATAAAGCGTGCGCTACACACGCGAAATTTCCATCGAGCGCGGAGTTTCCAAGATCTTTACTCATCAAGCCGCGGGTGCCCATAGGCTCTGGGCCGACGGACGTCCCCTCGGAGGGCAGAATTAGCGCGTGATGTGGTGGATGAGGCTCAAGTGGCGGGTTAACACGGCCAAACGCGACGCGCTCTGGCGGGCCGTGCACTGGGGATGGCGTGAGTTCCAGCAGGCAGGCCTGGTGACCGCGGACACGCCGGCCGGCCAGGCCTTCGCGAAGTTCGGCCACGGGTCAATCATGGCGTTCCCGCCGGGATCCGTCTTCGGCGAGGGCTGGATCGAGATAGGCGAGGACACCCTCATCGGCCAGCTGGTCACCATGAGTGCGGGCATCCTGCCTGGCCAGGATCTCGGTGCCAAGACCGTGCTCACGGTCGGCGACCGCTGCGTGATCGGCCGGGGCAGTCACATTGTGGCGCACGAGTCCGTGGAGATCGGCGACGACGTCTGGACCGGCCCATACGTCTACATCACCGACCAGAATCACGGCTACGACGACCCGAACACCCCGATCGGTCAACAGTTCCCGGTGAACCGGCCGGTCAGCATTGGTGCGGGCTCGTGGCTTGGTGCGGGGGCGATCATCTTGCCAGGCGCCAGGATCGGCCGCAACGTGGTGGTCGCGGCCGGCTCCGTGGTCCGTGGCAATGTCCCCGACCAGTGCGTGGTGGCCGGCGTGCCCGCGAAGATCGTCCGCGAGCACACCCAAGCCGGCTGGCAGCCGCCGCGCAGGCCAAGCCCCCAGCTCGGTCTCCGGTCCTAGCGCTCAACAGCGCTCAACAGCGCTCAACAACATTCAACAACCCTCAACGCCGTCACCGCCCGGAACCCCTGAGATGTTGGCGATGTCCGCGATGTCTTCCACGCCCAGGCTGCCAAGTGTGGCACGGAGCGAGGCGATAGCGCCGTTTAGCTGGGTAAGGCCGTCGGCCAGGGCCGCGTCGGTCAGCATCCCCGAGGCCAGCGCCGCGGGCAGCCCGGCGAGCCCGGCGGCGGCCTCCTCGATCGCGGACAGCAGGGGCGACAGGTCCGACACCACGCGCAGTTGCCGTTCTTTTAGGTACAAGTCAACAAAGACCGAGACCTTCGCGCGCAGCACCCAGGGGTCGAATGGCTTGGAGATGTAGTCGACGGCACCCGCCGCGTACCCGCGGAAGGTGAGGTCGGGCTCTGCGCCCGCCGCAGTCAGGAAGATGATCGGCACGTCAGGCGTGCGGCCGTCCTGCTTGATCTGCGCGGCGGTCTCGAAGCCGTCCATGCCAGGCATGACGACATCGAGCAGGATGACCGCGAACTCGTCCGCTCCAGCCGCCTCGACGGCGGCCTCGCCGGATCGGGCGAAGACGAGCTCCTGATCCAGCGACGACAGGATCGCTTCAAGCGCGAACAGGTTCTCCGCGCGATCATCGACAAGCAGGATTTTCGCTTGGTGTGCCACGTCAGTGCTCCCGGCCGTTGGAGCGCGGGGCCTGGGACATGTTGTTGTCCTCTCAATGACGATCGTGACGCACCCAGTCTGTCACGTTTCCGTGACTTACCGCCGCACTAGCCGTGCGATGACCTTGACCAGCAGCGTCACGATGGCTGCCGCGCAGAAGGACAGGATAGACGCAGACATCCAGCTGGCCGGGGTAAAACCGATGACATGCCCGAACGAGGTCCACACCGAGGCCCACCAGGACACGTAACCCGGGTTGATGAGCTGGTAGACGACAAAGCCCACGGCCCAGGGCAGCAGCATTGCCCAGCGAGAGCGGGCCGAAGCCGACAGGTCCCAGCCGCGCCCTTGTGCCTGGCGGTTGGGCACGGCGAAGTAATCCGCGATCAAGACCGCCGACATGGGCACGAACACCGAGCCGAGCAGCGTGAGGAAGTTCTCGTAGTCGGCGATGTTGAGCCACAGCGCGCCCGCCGTGACCAGGGCGGTGATCACCCCCGCCAGCACCCGCCTGTCCCACAGCGGTCGCAGGTTCTGCATCGACACCGCGGTGGAGTACACATCCGCGAATGACTGGTCAAGCTCGCGCGCGGCCAGGATCGCGAACCCGAGCGAGCCGACCGGCAGCGCGATAAACGCACCGAAGATGTCGTTGGAATTCCCGTGCGCGACCGTGACAAGCGCGAGCAGCCCGATGACGTAGCAGAGCACCTGGGTGACGCTGTAGCCGGCGAGCGCGCCAGCGAACGCCGCGCGCGAACTGCGGGAGTGCCGCGTGTAGTCGGCGGCGAGCGGCGCGAACGAGATGGCGACGGCGACCACCGTGTCGGTGGCCGCCCAGTACCCGGACCACGTTCCGTGCGTGAACGCGGGCAGCGGGTGGCGTAGCAGCTGGACGAACAGGTAGCACATCACGACGAGCACGGCAGCGGTGGCATACCGGCGCAGCACCCGGATGGCGCCGAGCGGCCGGATGGTCAGCAGCGCGGTCAGCACCCCGGCGATCAGGACATATCCCCATTTGGGGACGCCGGGTGCTACCGTCTGCGCGGCCGTCGCGATCGTCACCAGCTCGAAGATGCTCCAGCCGAAAAGCTGCAGGACGTTCAGCACGGTAGGCAGGTAGGACACCCGCGCCCCGAACAGCCCGCGAAGCAGCACCATGGCAGGCGCGCCCGTCTGGGCACCGGGTATCCCGGATAGCGCAAGCACCAGGGAACCGAGCAGCGTGCCGACCACGATGGCGGTCAGCGCGGCAACTAGCGACAGTTCCGGGGTCCCCGTGCCACCCGGCTGCAGTACGAAGATCGCGCCGGTGAAACCGAGCAGGCTTACCCCGAGGTTGCCCCACAGCCCGAACTGGTCGAGGAACCCAAGCGACTGCGGGACCGGCTCGGCGAGCGTCCGCCCGACCTCGGAGCGGCGGTCGCCGGCAACGGTGACAAAGGTGTGCTCGCTGGCGGTGTTTTCGCTGGCACCGGCGGAATCGGTTGTCGTGGCCACAGCAGCCTCCCTACGCCGGAATTACCCGGACAGGTTCAGACGGTCGGTGGCACAGGCAGCCACCCTCTCAGCCCGGTCAGCCCGAGCTCCCGTGTATTGAGTTGCACCAATTCTAACCATTGCCGGTCGGCGGGTTAACGGGGCGGGTCACTGGCCAGGCGGTCAGCGCGGCCGCGGCTCCGTCGGGCTGAGGTCCCAAAGGTCATCCCGAACGGTTCAGTGTTCCACGCAATAGGCCCGTCCCCCTGTCGGCGTCGCATGCGAGCCGGCAGGGGAACGGGCTACTCGTCCGAGACCTCGGCGTCGGCCTTGGCGGGCCGGCCCGGGCGGCGTATCTGGCGGGCGCCGCCCGGCATCCGGCCCGCGTCCCCGAGGGCCCGGCGGAGCAGGAACTCGATCTGGGCGTTGGTGGATCGCATCTCGTCGGCCGCCCATTTCGCGAGGGCGTCATGAACGGCCGGGTCGAGCCTGAGAAGGATGCTTTTACGTTCTGCCATGGCGACCTTACGAGTACAGCGAGCCGGTGTTCACCACTTGCTGCGTGGCCTGCTCGCTGCAAAGGACGACGAGCAGGTTCGAGACCATGGCGGCCTTGCGCTCTTCGTCGAGTTCGACAACGCTTTCCTCCTCAAGGCGCTGCAGCGCCATCCGGACCATGCCGACCGCGCCCTCGACGATCTTGGACCGCGCGCCCACGACCGCGGCGGCCTGCTGCTGGCGGAGCATGGCCCCGGCGATCTCCGAAGCGTAGGAGAGCCGCGTCAGCCGGGTTTCGACTACCTGCACGCCGGCGGCCTGCACCCGGTTGGCGAGCTCGGCGGAGAGCTCCGCGGTGATGTCATCGGCGTTGTCCCGCAGCGACATCACACCTTCAACGCCCCTGGCGTCGTAGGGGTAGCTGGAAGCGATGTGCCGGACGGCGGTCTCTGCCTGGATCGCGACGAACTTGACGTAATCGTCGACCGAGTAGACGGCCTGCGCGGTGTCCTGCACCTGCCAGACGACCACGGCGGCGATCTCGATCGGGTTGCCGTCGGCGTCATTTACCTTGGTCTGCGCGGTCTCCAGGTTCCTGATCCTGGTGGAGACGGGGATCCTGATGGAGAACGGGTTCACCCACTGCATGCCCGGCTCGCGGACGGTGCCCTTGTACTTGCCGAACAGCTGGACGACGTGCGCCCGCCCGGGCGCGACGAGGATGATGCCGCGCCACAGGATGCCGAAGACGACGCAGAGCACGACGCCGATGATGACCAGGACCGCTTGCACGCTCTTGTGCTCCGCGGCCTGCCAGAACGCGATGATGGCAACGACCAGCAGCAGGATGTTGCCCAGCATCAGCGGCGGGCCGGGAATGTACCAGGGCGTGTGCTCGTGCATCGGTTGACCAGGGGAGTGGATGGTCATGCTTGGGGCTTGAGTCTGTGCTGACATCCTGCCCACCTCCGAAGAGAGATTCTCTGCGAACTTCCTTCGTCCGAGTTGCCGG
>Ga0210389_10003842_pt1 | contig 11713 bp, 7 predicted proteins | sample IncBWH28OmetaG_FD_160127 | JGI IMG/M metagenome (GOLD analysis project Ga0210389, IMG submission 160127) | Forest soil microbial communities from Barre Woods Harvard Forest LTER site, Petersham, Massachusetts, United States - Inc-BW-H-28-O ... | reverse complement strand
AATGACAAATCTAATGTAGGATCAGTCAGTTAAGAATCGAGATGAACAGCAGATCGAACGTGGGTGTTACGAGACCTCATAAGCCCGAGGAGGAGTACAAGTGATGCGAAGTCGGTTCAAAAAAGGAAGCCACTTCTTTGGCGGACGGAAAATAACCATTACCGAAAAAAGGAGCTTCCGTTTCTCGATTTCATGAGGTTACCACTGATCCCGTTATTAGCTGTCTTTGTTCAGCAGCAGCATTGTTCAGCAGCAGCATTGACCCACTTTCGCCGTATTGGTTGCGGTTTGGGTGCACGGCAAAGCACACGTTTTGCAGGTCTCATTGGGCCCGGGACAGGTCGGCGTATCGGTTAGCCCGCCCGCTATTCCTTGTAGTGTCTGTTCGTCCAAATCGCGCAAGGTGACCTTTTTGATGGTGAGCTTCTTGAGCTTTTTCATCGTGTTCTCCTTTACGATTGCACGTCTCCCCAAACATGCTGATTCGACGCGCCAAGCGAGAATGGCACCTGCAGCAGCGGAAGTCAAGAGTCACTTATTCACTGCTAGTTATGCTCCGGCGCGACGCTCATGACGAGAAACAAAAGAAAAAACTATGAAGCCACGAATCTCAGGTTTGTCGCGTATTACCCGTACCGGAGTGAGGTCTGCGGAAACTAGCAGGCAAAGCTCGAAGGAGCAGATTGGCAGCCATTCAAGAAGCTCCAGTTTTCAACAAGGGATACGAAATTTCACGGTTTGGTACTGCAAGAGGGAATCAACGGTGTGCGTCTGACTTGGGGAAGTTGTTCAAGTCCAAAAATTGAGAGTCCTGATTGTGTTGTCCGCGCAACAGCGCCGCATATGTCGAACTGGTTTCGAGTAGTTCGTGGTGGTTACCATGCGCAATAACCTTGCCACTCTCGAGAACGACGATCAGGTCGGCGTCCCGAATGGTGCTGAGCCGGTGCGCGATGACGATGCGGGTGCAGCGCAATTGGGCCAGGTTCTGATTCACCATTTCCTCCGTGACTGCGTCAAGATGGCTCGTCGCCTCATCAAGGACCAAAACCATGGGAACACAGGCCAAAGCTCTCGCCAGTGCCAGTCGCTGCCGCTGTCCGCCCGAGAGAGAGAGGCCGCGGTCCGCCAGCACGGTCTCATATCCCATCGACATAGCTGTGATTTCATCGTGAATGCAGGCGAGCTTTGCTGCTCGGATTACCTGGTCAAGCCCCATCTGCGGGTCGGCCAAGGCGATGTTCTGCCGGACTGTGCCGCCGAAGAGCTGCGTGTCCTGCGTCACGATGCCAAGTTGGCTTCGCACTGAGCGGAGATCAAGACTGATCAGATCCTTTCCATCAAAGAGAATCCTGCCTGCCGTGGGCTCGTAGAGCCCGGCCATCAGCCGAGCCAAGGTTGATTTGCCGGAACCGGTGCGCCCCACAAGCGCCACTCGAGAGCGCGCCTCCACACTTACGGACACTTCCTCTAAAACCAATGGATCTGGTTTGGCATAACGGAACGAAACGCCCTCCAGTGAGATGGTACCTTTCAACTTCCCGGCCGCGACTGTTCCCGGTCTTTGCTCGGGAGGTGTATCAAACACGTCGTTAACACGTTCTAAGTAAGCTTCCAGCATCTGAAACTGCACCCCAGAAGAAATGAGATTTGTGAGAGGAGAGAAAAACCCGGCAGCCAGGGCGCTAAACGCAACCATTGTACCCACCGTGAAATGGCCGTTGAGGACAAGATACGTTCCGTAAAATATGACCGCAAAGCTGGACGCTGTACCAAGTAGATTTTGCAGGGTTGTGAAAATCGCATCGAGTCGACCACGTTGAACCGAAATATTCAGGCCATCGATAAACAGATTCGACCAATTTTCTGCGGCGCGATGCTCCAGGCCCATAGCTTTGAGTGTTTCCATTCCACTCAGCATTTCAACCTGATAGGTTTGCGAGCGCGCGGACAACTCCAGAATTTCAGCCAATAATTCCCTCTGTTTATGCCGTATCACCATGACCAGAAGGACTCTTGCGGTGGCAATAGCGAGAATAATGAGTGTAAGCCGAACATTGGCGAGCATCAGCAGAATCAGATAAAGGCTCACCATGAAACCGTCCATCAGAGTCGAGAGGGTTGTGGAGGTCAGTATCTCCTTGAGGCTGGCATTGCTCCCGAGACGCATCATCAAGTCGCCGGCAGTGCGTTGTTGGAAGAATGAATAGGGCAACTCAACCAGGTGGTCGAGAAATCGAAGCGTGAAGCTGGATTCGACTTGTGTTTGCAAATGTATAAGTAAGTGCGCACGGATGAAAACAGAGACCGAGTTGAATACTTGAAAGACAATGTATCCAAGCGCCAGCAGGAACAGGAGAGAGTAGTTTCGCTGGGGAATGATCCGATCGATCAAGACCCCGGTCAGTATCGGCATTACGGCGGACAGGATCTGAATGACCCCCGAGGTGCATAAGATTCGACCCAGAAGACCCCATTGTTCGAAGACCTGTTTCAGCAGGCCCCAGCTGCGATTCCTGATATCCTTCCCAGGTTCAAATGCCTCGCTGCGTTCAAAGATCAGCGCCACTCCCGTGAACGCCCGGCGAAGCGTTGCCAGAGGGACCTTTCTCCGGCCGCCAGCGGGATCGACAATTCTGACGAAGTCCCTGCCAATCCCTTCAAGCACGACATAATGCCGAAATTCCCAATACAGTATCGTGCCCGGCGGTAGGGCTGAAAGATCCTCAATCTCGGCGTGGACCCCGCGACCACGCAATCCGTAGAGTCGACCTGCCCGCAACAGGGCAGATGCGCTCGTGCCATTACGTCCGATACCCAAGGTCTGCCGAATCTCGGATAAAGGAACTTCCCTGCCGAAGTACCCGAGTACCATCGCCAGAGCCGCGGCGCCGCAATCAGTCGCGGACAACTGCCGTACCAGCGGGATGCGCTCAAAGACCTTCTCTCGCGCAAGGTTCCTCAGCGCGGGAAATCGATCCAGTAAATGGGCGCTTTCAACAGTGTTGTTTTTCTTAACGGCCATGTGCCGCGCTCTTAGTTCACTTTCCGAGGGAGACTCCTGATCTATGCACCAGATAGCTCAGCCCCCCTAGACTGGCCAGAAATAATGCGAGCATGACCCAGAATGACTGCTGCAACCACAATGGCAAAACCTTCAGAACCTCACCATGTTGTTCCCAATTCCTCATGTGATAATCCACCGCCTCCTGCCGAAAGACGTTCACATTAGCCTCCGAACCCGAAGCCCGTCGGGTTAGTAAAGTCTGGACGCGGCTCTGCAACAAAATCTCGTTGAGAGTCGGAGAGGCACATTCAGCGAGCACTTGGATTAATCGAATTTCCAGGTCAGAAAAAGGGGCCTGTTCGCTGTTTCGAACGGCTGTGAGAACACCGGATGGCAGGCCATGAGCTCCGATGATTGGTTGGGCAAGAAACGACGCATTTCGCATCTCCGGGGGAGCATCAATGTCGGGGTCGTAACGCGGATCGATATCAACCTGATCCAGACAAACGGGCTGTCCCGTATGTGCTACGAACGCGGCCAGGCCGGATGCGGCACTATAGCTCCATTTTTCGCCTTCTGAAGCGTCAGCCGGAGTAAGCGTCCCCTCCTTGGAATCGAACACATAACACTGAACGATGTTGGCTTGCAGAATGTCGCGTGCAGTTTCAATCAACAACCGTCCCGCACTCGCAAGCTCGTCCTGCATTGCTAATTGGGTGCAGAAATTGAGGAGGTATTCAGCGCGGTCCGAGTCTGCCGCCAAAAGATCCTGATTCTCCAGCGCCCCGGAAACACTGCCTTGGATTCCAGAGAGGATCAATTTCCAGAGCTGATCGGTGCTGATCCCCTCGCGAGCGACATAGTAGATCTGGTTAGCATCCACAAAGTCCTGTAGAGCTGCCCAATCTTGATTGACGCACAAGACGATGGTCACGGCTGGTAGGACTGCTCGGTTTTCAGCCGCGATACTCCCGAGGAGATTGACCACGCCAGTCGTACCTATTCGAGACCCAAACACAACTGCCGCGACATTCTCTTGCTGCAGAACCCGCACTGCCTGTTCCACATCTTCGACACCAACAACATGAAAGGAGTCGACGACGTACTCTTCGAGCTGCTCACTTAGTCCGCAAGTCAGCACAATGTGAGGCGAACGCTCGCGGTTTTTGTTTGAAGACGTTTGGGGGTCGCCGAAAAGCATGGTCCGCTGCCAATAACCCTTCGCGACTCGAGGCTAGCAGGCGGGGTAATTTTGAGCAAGTAATTGATTACAAAGTGAGAAATGAAAAACTTGCAAAAACCAAATCGCCATCATGAAAATGTAGCAGTGGGGGGCTGTTGGCAAAATTCTCGCTGCTTAGTTAAGTGATAACATTTTGGTTCGCATGAGCCCTGGGGAGAACAAAGCCCGCATGCCGGAGCTTAGGCACTCCGGTTTTTTCGTCCTTCGGACGCCTCTCCTTCCCATTGAAGAGCTGGTTGCATGGAGCGATGGCCTTACAGCTGCGAAAGCGTTTGAAAGTGGTGCGACGCAGGAATCTGTGGAGAATGCCTGGAAGGCGGAGATATCTATCCTGCGGGACCGCCTTCGCGCACTGCTAGGACGGCCAGAAGTACTCCATGCGCTCTATGTTGCGTCCCCCTCGCTTCAGAACGGGATTGAACACTGGAAGTCCGATCCTGAGAGCAAGAAAGGGTTGCAGGCAGAGCGGGCGCTGGTGCGCTACTTCACAAGGATGGCTGCCCGTTCCACTCCCTTTGGGTTGTTTTCTGGTTGTTCGGTCGGACAGCTTGGAGGTGCGACATCAAACACTCTGATGCTGAAACCGCGGTCAGAATACCAGCTGCGCTGCCGTTTGGATTTCGACTATCTCTTCGCATTAACCGCCGCGTTGAGGGAGGATCGTGCCCTCGAAATGGAATTACGTTACTGGCCTAATTCCAGCCTGCATAAGATCGGCGATTCCTGGTACTACACAGAATCTCGAATGTCGGGCACAGAGCGCACGCATCACTTGGTCAAGCTCGTAAGTGACGCTTATCTGGAAGCTGTTATTTCTGCTGCGGAAAATGGTGCCACCATTTCACAGTTGACCGACGGCGTACTGCATGCGCCGGGAGAGTCGGATCCATCCGAAGAAGAGGCTCTGCAGTACGTACTCGAACTCATTCGCGACAATGAAATTCTGGTTTCAGATCTCTCTCCATTGCTGACCGGTGCTCCGCCACTCGACGATCTGATTAGCCAGCTCGAGGGGCTGCCCTCGGCTTCTACTGCCGCCGCGATCTTACGCACAGTCCGCAATCATATTGGGTCTATCGAAAATACGGGGATCACCTCTTCTCGCGAGGAATACGGCAAAGTTATTTCCGAACTAAAACAGCTCCCCGGGAAGTTCGACCTAGCGCGGCTTTTCCAAGTCGATATGGTGAAACCAGCTGAGGAAGCTTCGCTCGGCAAAGATGTAATTGCCGAAGTGATCAGAGGAGTGGAGATTCTCTGCCGGCTTGGGAGATTCAGGGAACCGGAAGAGCTGAAATCATTCCGGCAGGCATTTTCAGCTCGTTACGAATTGGCCCTTGTTCCACTACTGGAGGCCCTTGATGATGAGTCCGGTGTGGGATTTGGAGCGGCCGGCGACAAAAACGATGCTTCCCCACTCCTGCGAGGGTTGCGCTTCGCAAATGGCCCGGAAGACTCCGGCTGGAGCGGCAAGAACCTTGGGGTGCAAGAGAGCATTTTCAAACAGGTCGTGGAATGCATCCGCGAGAACAAGTCCGAACTCGAGCTGGACATTTCGGAGCTTGAGACGAGTTCCGAAGCGTCCGGCAAGCTGGCGCATGCGTTCTGCGCCGTGGGAACGCTGGTCGCTCGCTCGGCCGATGAGCTCCGTCGGGGGAACTTCGAATTTCACGTGCAAGGCTGCGTCGGCCCCAGTGGAGCCAGACTGCTCGGCCGATTCTGTCATGCGGACGAGGAGATCGAACGTGGCGTCCGAGAACATCTCAGGCAGGAAGAACTTCACGATCCAGAAGCTATCTACGCTGAAATCGTTTACCTGCCGGAAGGCCGGGTCGGAAACGTACTGTGCCGTCCCGTTCTTCGCGTATATGAAATTCCCTATCTTGGCCGGTCGGGCGCGCCTGCCAATCACCAGCTGCCGGTCAGCGACTTGCTGGTTACGGTTGAAGACGGAAGCATCGTTCTCTATTCTCGACGGCTTCGTCGTCGTGTAGTCCCGCGGCTCACGAACGCTCATGGTTTCATGAATCCGCGATTGTCATCGGTATATCGTTTTTTGGGCTCCCTGCAGCATCAGCACGGGACTTCAGTACCGGGATTTTCATTGGGAGCGCTCGAGGCACTGGATTACCTGCCACGAGTGCGGATTGGCAAACTGATTCTGAGCCTAGCCCGATGGCGCTTGTCCGCGAAAGAGGTGGAGCAACTTGGCAAGCCGGAAGGCAGCCTGCGCTTCACCGCCGTACAAGAGTTGCGTCGCAAGCATCGTTTGCCGCGCTGGGTTGTGCTGCAGGAATACGACAACTACCTTCCTGTGGATCTGGAAAACCCCTTAAGCGTGGATGCTCTAATTCACGTGATGAAGCGGGGATCGCATGCCATTTTGACGGAGATGTATCCCTCGGTTGATCAGATGTGCACCACAAGTCAGGAAGGGACTTTCCATCATGAGCTAAACGTCCCATTGGTTCGCGGATTCGAAACGCCCATTCCCGCGACAGCGGAGCAGACCGCGAAAAGCTCGCGTCGGGAATTCGCTTGGACCACGGATCGCCAGGAGAGAATATTGCCCCCTGGTAGTGAATGGCTTTACCTGAAAGTCTACGGCGGTCCAGGAGCGCTCGATGAACTGTTGACGAGAACGCTCCTTCCATTCGTGCGCCCGATGGTTGAGGCAGAGTGCATTTCTGGTTGGTTCTTTATTCGATTTGCTGACCCTCACCATCACTTGCGGATCCGGCTCAAGGGAACACCGGAGCAACTCAGGCAGCTGATGCCACTGATATTTGCAACTTTCAATCCTTTGCTTTTCTCCGGCGAGCTTTCGAAACTAGAGTTCGATACGTACCAGCGCGAGATCGAGCGCTATGGAGGAGTCGAGGGAGTTCTGGCGGCGGAAGAAATCTTCTGCGCTGACAGCGATGCGGTACTCGAGATCTTGCAGGAACTCGCGGGAGATGAGGGCCTCGATATGCGTTGGCGTGTCGCCATCATGGGCATCGACCGGTTACTGTCGGATTTCGGCTTCGGCGACGGTGAAAAAGCAGAAAGTATCCGCCGCTGGGCTGAAATATCGCAAGCAGAATTCAAGGTGCGTATTTTTGGAAAAAAACAACTCGCGGAGAGGTTCCGAAACGAACGCCGCAGGTTGGCACCGTTGTTGGACGAATCAGCGGAGAGTAGAAGCGAATGGGAATTCGCATTGCGTGCCTTCGAGCGTCGTTCGGCGCGCAATAGGGTTCCTTGCGCAGAACTTCAACAAATGGCTGCGCAAGGAAAGTTGACACAAACTCTTAACGATTTGGCCGCAACCTATGTCCACATGCACGTCAATCGACTTATCCGCGCTGAGCAACGAGCCCATGAACTTGTCTTATATGATTTTCTCAACCAATTATACGAGGCCAAATTAGCGCGAAAATCTCAGTCTGGGTCTATCTCGCCGGTTCGTATTGAGGGGCCTTGAAGCATGACCTCTATCCAGTTCAACGACGGTCTGGCATATGTCTGGGAGGGAGAGCATTACGAATTCATCAACCCTCGCGGGCAGGAAGTTGTTCCGTTGTTCTTCGAGGGGAGCACACCAGTTCAGACGACATAGCCCGAGCCCAGCTTGATGGAAAATGGGGACACCTCGATCCAAGAGCATCCTTTGTAATCGATCCAGAATTCGATGGCGCGATGTTCTTTAGCAAAGGGCCAGTGACACTGACGGGCCAAAGCTTTCAGAACTTTATAAACACTCGTGGTGAACGAGCGTTCGCCGGTGAATATCTCGTGGCTCACGACTTCCAAAATGGGCTGTGTCGGTAGACCATCAGGGGCACAGGGTCTGGGAAGCCCCTACGTTGATTCGCCCTAAAAGGTATCTTCGTTCCGGTTGCGTCTGACATGCCGTCGATTCTCGGCCAGTCAGTGTTGCGAATTTTGGCCTGGTTGTGTGGGCGGTTTGGCGCTCACGAGGCCAGTTTGCGGAACAGGCTTTCTTACCATGCTCCGCATGGGTTTACGTTCTTCCCCCTCGGCGCCTTTCTTAAGTGAGGCTGTCCCCCTGTCCGTTGTGACGTCGCGACGCTGCACCATCGGGCCGTTGTAACATCAAAGTGCATGTCATTTGTCCCTAATCCCGTGGTCCAAACCGGTTCACGCCTGCTTGAGTTCGAAAGTTTACGCGAACTGCTTGCCGGGTACGCATCGTCCCCGCTCGGCCTCGGCCGTGTTGCGGAGTTGCAGCCATCGCTCGATCGCGCCTGGATTGAAAATCAGCAGACGCTCACCACCGAAATTCGAGAGTATCGCCGCGTCGGGGGACGCTTTGAATTTGCGGCCTTGCCGGAAGTTGGGAGGTTGCTGGAGAAGTCGCGGATTGCAGGCGCCGCACTCGAAACGACTGACATTCGCGACATCATCCTGATTGCCGACCGGGCATCCGAGTGGAGCCAGATTGTGCGCCAACCTCCGGCGGCCATGCGCTCGGAATGGACCGCCGTGAGCGCACTTTCTGCCGGTATCGCCGACTTCAGTGCGTTCTTGCGCGCGTTTCGCAACAAGATTCTGCCGGATGGTACGCTCGACGACCGTGCCTCCCCCGAACTCGGTCGAATTCGCCGTGAAACCGAGAAACAAAAACGGCAGATTCAAGAATCGCTCCGCGGTCACCTGCGCAAACTTGCGGAAGGTGGAACGGTACAGGACGAGCTAGTCACCATTCGCGGCGAGCGGTTTGTGATTCCTGTAAAGGTCGAACAGAAGCGCCGCGTGCCGGGCGTCGTACACGGCGCGAGTTCAAGTGGGCAAACGGTGTTCGTCGAGCCGCTCGAAACGATCGAGCAGAACAATGAACTGGTGCGACTGCTCGACGAGGAGCTCGCCGAAATTCATCGCATCCTCCTCGAAATGACGCGGCAGATCGGCGAGAATGCAGACGCGATTCTGGCTGCCGCCGGTGTGCTCGCAGAGCTGGAATTGCAATTCGCCCAGGCCAGATTTGCCGAAGACTACAACTGCGTCGCGGTAAAGCTCTCGACCGTGGCGCCGGCAAGAGACGGGGTAGCCCCCGTCTCTACACTGATTCTTCATCGGGCACGGCATCCGCTGCTTGAACGTAATCTCAAACTGAAGAACGCCGCCATCGTTCCCATCAGCGTCGAACTCGAGGGTGAGCGTCGGCAACTTGTCATCACCGGCCCGAACACGGGCGGGAAAACGGTCACCCTGAAAACGCTCGGCCTGCTGGCGCTCATGGCGCAGTCGGGAATGCCCGTCCCGGCGGACCGTGCGGACATGCCGATCTTCGATGCGATTCTGGCCGACATCGGCGACTATCAATCGATCGAGCAGAATCTTTCGACGTTCTCAGCGCACGTCACGAACATCGATTTCATCTCGCGCACAGCAACTTCAGATTCTCTGGTGTTGCTCGACGAACTCGGCTCTGCGACCGATCCTGAGGAAGGTGCGGCGCTGGCTGTGGCCATCGCCGACCACTTCCGCAAGGTCGGTTGCATGACGGTGATCTCGACTCATCACACTTCGCTCAAAGTGTATGGCGCGAACACGCCGGGCGTGATTAATGCCTCGGTGGGCTTTGATGAAGCGACCTTGCAGCCAACCTTTGAATTGAAAATCGGAGTGCCCGGAGCGTCGGCCGGGATCAACATCGCTCGGCGCCTCGGTTTGAATCCCGCGATCATCTCATCGGCGCAAGGGAAGATCGGTTCGCAGACGCAGGACATCTCGCGCTTTCTCGACCGGCTGCACTCCGATCTGCGTACACTCGACGAGGAACGAGCAAGGATCAAGACGCGCGAGCAGGAACTGGAACGCGAAAAATCGCACCTTGCCAATGAAGGACGCAAAGAGCAGCAGGCGAAGATTCGCGACATGGAGAAGAAGCTGGAGACGCTGTTTCGCGATTTTGAATATCACGCGCGGGAGGCGGTGAATGCCGTACAGGATCGGGTGGCGCAGCAGAAGCTTTCGAAAGAAGCGGAACGGCGAGTCGCCAAGCTAAGGCGGGAATTTCGCGAGCAGTTCGATTCTTCAGTCGTTGCCCATGCCACCGGGGCCGATCGCGGCGATCCTCAAGCCCAGCCCTCCCTGGTCAAGCACGTCTCCGAGGGCGACGTCGTGAAGCTCAAGTCGATGGGGCGCACGGCGGTAGTTAAGAAGCGAGTGGGCGACAATCACTTCGACGTCGAGATCGGGTCGATGAAGATGCGTATCGCGCGCGAGGACATTGCCGAAGTACAGTCGCGCACCACTGATTCGCCGGTAGAGGCGGCGCGCGCCCGCGGCATCAAAGTATCTCTGCAAAGCGAGCCCGGCGGCTCAACCGCGCCTACCGAAATCAACGTCATCGGGCGCACGGTCGACGAGGCCACCAGCGAAGTTGAGAAGTTTGTCGACCGCGCGTTCCTCGCCGGCATGCCGCGCGTCCGCATCGTGCATGGGAGCGGGATGGGGATTCTGCGCAAGGCATTGCGGGAATATTTGAAGAAGCATCCGCATGTAGAGACGGTGGCGGAGGCGCCTCAAAATGAGGGCGGCGGTGGGGCTACTTTGGTGGAGCTGCGGGTTTGACGGAAGGGTTTGAATGCGCAACGTGCGGCAAACAGCACCAGGGCTTGCCTCGCAGCTTTGCCGCGGATTTTCCCGACATGTACGCCAACCTGACAAGGGAAGAACGGGACACGCGCACGATCATCGGCTCGGATCAGTACGTCGTAGATCAACTGTGGTTCTTCATTCGCGGTTGCCTGGAGATTCCCGTAGCTGGTTCCAGTGAGCCCTTTTTGTGGGGACTCTGGGCCTCGGTGTTGGAGCCCGCGTTCGACGAAATCTCTGAAACTTGGGAGAAGGATGGCCGCGAAAAAGCTCATGGACCTTTCAAAGGGAGATTGGCGAATTCTCTCTCGGTTTATGCTGAAACGTTCAATTTGAAAGTCTCAATCGCGATTCAACCGGTCGGAACGCGTCCACTGTTTATTGTCGATGAGGCGGAGCATCCCCTTGCGATCGAGCAGCGCAATGGCATTTCCCAAAACAGGGTTCAGGAATTGGCATCGTTGCTATTGCATCAGGAACGGCTTGGCTGGCCTGCGAAATTTACGTAGTATTCAACCGCTTATCTACGAATTCCACACGTTTCCCACAGGTGCAAGAGTGCGTATTGCTTTCCGTTCTCCATTCCAAGCCTCACAATGAATTGACGCCGCCCATGACCTCTTCCGACAACTTCAAGGAGACGCTCAAGCAGCAGGCGGACATCGTCCGCATTGTGGGCGACTACGTCAAGCTAAAAAAAGCGGGAGCACAGAATTTTTCCGGGCTTTGTCCGTTTCATAGCGAGAAGACGCCTTCGTTTTCCGTGCATGCCACGCGGCAGTTCTATCACTGTTTTGGCTGCGGAGCTTCGGGTGACGTTTTCAGCTTCGTCCAGAAGGTCGAGAACATTTCTTTCC
>Ga0210389_10003838_pt1 | contig 11720 bp, 10 predicted proteins | sample IncBWH28OmetaG_FD_160127 | JGI IMG/M metagenome (GOLD analysis project Ga0210389, IMG submission 160127) | Forest soil microbial communities from Barre Woods Harvard Forest LTER site, Petersham, Massachusetts, United States - Inc-BW-H-28-O ... | reverse complement strand
CCGGACCGCCGCGACGTCAGCAGCGCGAGCGTTCCGGCGCTCATGCGCACGTGGGCGCTCGCGACGGCGCGACGCGCGGTCTCGGGCTTGTCGCCCACGCCGACCATGCGCGCGGCGCCTCGCTCGTCCAGATGCGACAGGGCGTTCGGCGCCCGCTTCATGGCAGCTTCCTATCACGGCGGACCGCCGCTGCGCACGGGCGGTCGCAAATCGCGCGCGACCGCGCGATCGGTGTTTGCGCCGCGGGGCCTGCCCGCTTAGCATCCCGGCCGTCATGACCGAGCCTGTCACCGCCGCAGAAGGCGCGCCCGCGCCGGCGGTCGAGCGCGCGAGCGGCGGCAGCTTCTTCGATCGCTTCACCGAGCGGCAGATGACGATCTTCGTCATCCTCTTCGGCCTGCTGCTCTACGTGCCCTTCGCGGGCAGCTACGGCCTGTACGATCCGTGGGAGACGCACTACTCCGAGGTCGCGCGCCAGATGATGTCGCGCCACGACTTCATCAGCCTGTGGTGGCCGGGCGCGCCCATCGACGCCGACCACTTCTGGTCGAAGCCCGTGCTGTCGTTCTGGATCATGAGCCTGTCGATGACGCTGTTCGGCCTGGGCGGGACCCCCGCCTCGGGAACGATGGCGCTGTCGTCGCGCCCCGAGTGGGCCGTGCGCCTGCCCTTCTGCCTCATGGGCGTCATGGGCATCTGGGCCGTCTATCTGTGCGTCTCGCGCTTCGTGAGCCGCCGCGCGGGCGTCATCGCCGCGGTCGTGGCCGCGACGTCGCCGCTTTACAGCCTCGTCTCACGGCAGGCCATGACGGACATGGCGTTCGTCGGACCCATGACGATGGCGCTCGCGCTCGGCGCGCTCGCGCTCTTCGACGACGAGGACGCGACGCTCGACCGACGCGAGATCAACGTCGCGGGTCGCACGCTGTCGTGGCCGCACCACACGCTCTTCTACGTGGCGATCGGCCTCTTCGTCGTCTCGACGCTGCCCCAGCTCGTCGTGAACTCGATCCAGCTCCAGTGGCACGTGCCGCTCGGCCGCGGCTTCATCGTGCCGGGCGCCGTCGTCATGATCCCGTACGAGGCGGGCTTCATCGCCTTCCTGCTGCTCGCGGCGCGCGTGCGCTACAAGGCGCCGCTCTACCTCTTCATCGCGGCGACGCTGTGCGGGCTCGCGACGCTCGCCAAGGGCATCGCGGGCCTCGGCCTGCCCGTGCTCGTGTTCCTCGCCTACCTCGGCTTCACGTGGAACTGGAAGCGCCTCACGCGCGCGCAGCTGCTGTATGGCGTGCTCGTCGCGCTGCTGGGCGTCGCCGTCGTCGCCGTGCCGTGGCACCAGGCCATGCTCATCATCCACGGCAAGCCGTTCTGGGACGAGCTCTACGGCGACAACCACTGGCGCCGCCTCGTCGTGGGCCGCCACGGCGATCGCGGCTCGTTCGAGTACTTCCTGCGCGAGCTCGGCTACGCCGTGCTGCCGTGGATCGCGCTCGCGCCCGCGGCGCTCGCCTACGCCGCCATGCGCCCCGTGCGCGCCGTGCGCCGCCAGGGCATCTACTGGTTCGGCGCGATCTGGTTCGTGACGGCGTACGCCCTCGTCTCGCTGTCGGTCACGAAGTTCCACCACTACATCCTGCCGGCGATCCCAGGCCTCGCCATCACGATCGGCTGCTTCATCGACGATCTGCTCGAGCGCCGCTCGGCGCGCCCCGCGGCGGCCGCGGCGCTCGTCGGCATCCCGCTGCTCGCGCTCGTCGTCGTCGACCTCGCGTTCCTGCCCAAGGACGCGCAGCACTTCATCTGGCTCTTCTCGTACGACTACATCAACTCGCCCGCGGGCCGTCCGTGGCCGCCCGGGCTCGACTTCGGGCCGGCGCTCTCGATCTTCGCCGTGGTTTTTGGGCTGTGCGCGATCGGCCTCGGCGTGCGCCGGTTGCAGCGCGGCGCCGCCGTCGCGTTGTGCTTGGCCGCCGTGGCGTTCACCTACTTCCTGCTCGACGGCTACATGATGAAGGTCACGCCGTACTGGACGCAGAAGGAGCTGATCGCGAACTACTACAAGCAACGCAGCTCGCCCGACGAGCACCTGTTGGTCTGGCAGATGTACTGGCGCGGCGAGAACTTCTACACGCAGAACGAGGTCTACGAGGGCCCGACGGCCGAGCGCACGATCTTCCTCGGCGACAAGAACGTCGAGAACCTCAAGGCGTGGATGTCGAAGCACCGCGGCAAGCGCGCCTTCTTCCTCATCGAGCGCAGCCGCTGGTCGCAGCTCGAGGGCCTCGTGCCGGCCGACGCCAAGGCGTCGCTGCGCATGGTCGACGAGAGCAACATGAAGTTCTGCCTGGGCGTCATCCAGCTCTGACGCGACCGGACAGAGGGGCCAGCCGGCGTTGACGGCGTGCCGTCTGGGTGGCAGGATGCGCGCTCTTTCCGACCCGGGGGCCTCGCCCTGTCCGGGTGGCGAGTGAATTCACCGTGCTCAAAGCGCTCACAATCTTCACCGGCAACGCGAACCGCGCGCTCGCGAAGTCGATCTGCGAGTACGTCGAGGTGCCGCTCGGCAACGCCGAGGTGACCCGCTTCGCGGACGGCGAGATCTACGTCGAGATCAACGAGAACGTCCGCGGCGTCAACTGCTTCGTCGTGCAGCCGACGTGCGCGCCCGCGAACGACAACCTCATGGAATTGCTGGTCATGATCGACGCGCTCAAGCGCGCCTCGGCCGGCTCGATCGTCGCCGTCATCCCGTACTTCGGGTATGCGCGCCAGGATCGCAAGAGCAAGCCGCGCACGCCGATCTCGGCGCGCCTCGTCGCCGACCTGCTGACGGCCGCCGGCGTCGAGCGCGTGCTCTCCATCGATCTGCACGCCGGGCAGATCCAGGGCTTCTTCAACATCCCCGTCGATCATTTGTACGGCATGCCCGTGCTGCTCGAGCCGCTCAAGCAGCGCGTTGATCTTGCTAATGCTGTGGTGGTTTCGCCGGACGCGGGCGGCGTCGAGCGCGCGCGCGCCTACTCGAAGCGCCTCGGCACGAGCCTCGCCATCATCGACAAGCGTCGTCCGGCGCCGAATGTGAGCGAAGTCGTCAACATCATCGGCGACGTCAAGGGCCGCGACGCCATCATCGTCGACGACATGATCGACACGGCGGGCACCGTGTGCGCCGCCGCTCAGGCCATCAAGGACAAGGGCGCGCGCAACGTGTTCGCCGTCGCGTCGCACGGCGTGCTGTCGAACCCCGCCGTCGAGCGCATCACGGCGTCGCCCATCCAGGAGCTGCTCATCACGGACACGATCCCGCCGCGCCCCGAGGTGCGCGCGTGCGCGAAGATCAAGGTCTTCTCGGTCGCGAAGATGGTCGGCGAGGCCGTCAAGCGCATCCACCACGGGGACTCGATCAGCTCTCTTTTCATCTAAATCCGCGACGCCCTACGGCGTCGCTTTGGGCAACGGTCCGGCAACGGCAACAGTCGACAGATAACGGCACAGGCAACGGCACAAAGGAAATGGAAATGGAATTCGCAAAGGTCAGCGTCGAGGTCAGGACTGCAATCGGCAAGGGCGGCTCGCACAAGGTGCGCGCGGCCGGCAAGGTGCCGGGGGTGCTGTACGGGCGCAAGCTCGAGCCGGTCGCCGTGACGTTCGAGGAGAAGGCTCTCCTCACGTCGCTCGACAAGGAGAAGCGCCGCAACACCGTGTTCACGCTCTCGATCGCTGGCGGCGAAAACGTCACGGCCATGGTGCGCGACGCGCAGATCGATCCGATCTCGCAGCGGATCATCCACGTCGACTTCCTGCGCGTCGATCTCGACGCCGAGGTCACGGTGACAGTGCCGCTCGTGCTCACGGGCAAGGCCATCGGCACGACGAACGGCGGCCAGCTGCACCAGAGCACGCACGTCATCCCGATCGCCGCGAAGCCCGCCGCGATCCCGACCAAGATCGAGGTCGACGTGTCGGCCCTCGACATGGGCGAGGCGCTCCACGTGAGCGACCTCAAGCTCGGCGCGGGCGTGCGCGCGCTGCTCGATCCGCGTGACGCCATCGCGTCCGTCGTCGCGCCGAAGGCCGAGAAGGTCGAAGAGGCGGCCGCCGCTCCCGTCGAGGGCGCCGTTCCCGCCGAGGGCGCGGCTGCGGCCGCCGGTGGCGACAAAGCCGCCGCAGGCGCCAAGCCCGCCGCGGGCGCCAAGGCGGCTCCGGCCGCCGGTGGCGACAAGAAAGAAGGGGGCGAGAAGAAGGGCAAGTAGTCGCCCGGGCGCGACGAGACGTCCATGTTCCTCGTGGTGGGGCTCGGAAATCCGGGCCGGCAGTATCAGGGCAACCGTCACAACGTGGGGTTTCGCGTCGTCGAGCAACTGGCCGCGCGCGCGGGGGCATCGTCCCCGCGCGGCAAGTACGGCGCGGAGCTCTACGAGATCGCGCTCGGCGCCGAACGCGTCGTTCTCTGCAAGCCCATGGAGTTCATGAACGTCAGCGGCCAGGCCGTGCGACAGGTCGCGGGGTTCCACAAGATCCCCGCGGCGCGCACGATCGTCGTCCACGACGAGCTCGACGTGCCCTTCGGGCGCCTCAAGCTCGGCGCGGGCGGGGGCGCGGGCGGTCACAACGGCATCCGGTCGATCATCGCCGAGCTCGGCACGCCCGACTTCGCGCGCGTGCGCTTCGGCGTCGATCGACCGCCGCCCGACTGGCAGGGCGCCGACTACGTCCTCGCGAACTTCACGGGCGCCGAGCAGAAGGAGTTGCCCACCCTCATCGACCTCGCGGCCGACGCCGTCGAGGACATCGTCGCGCGCGGCATCGGCCCCGCGATGAACAAGTTCAACACCAAACCGAAAGCAACGACATAGGGAGGCGACGCGTGATGGTCACGCACACGTTCCCCGTTTCCTTGCCCGTGGCGACACGGACCTAAACGTCCATAAGGAGACTCCACCAACATGGCAGCACAACGACTGGGCTCGGCCAGAGACATGGCCGGCCGCAAACGAGAGTACGAGACGATCTACATCCTCCGCCCCGACAGCACGAACGACGTCATCGGCCAGGTCAACACGAAGGCCCGCGGCGTCATCGAGGCGGGCGGCGGCACGATCCTCAAGATCGACAACCTGGGCAAGCGCAAGCTCGCCTACGAGGTGCAGAAGCAGCTCAAGGGCATCTACCTGTTCTTCTCGTACCTGGGCCAGGCCGGCCTCGTCGAGGAGCTCGAGCGCAACCTGCGCCTCACCGACTCGGTCATCCGCTACTACTCGGTGAAGATCGCCGAGAACGTCGACCCGGCGGCCCGCACGAGCGACTTCACGGAGGAGGCCTTCACGAAGGCCTCGACGCCCGGCCCCGACGAAGAGGAGATCGCGACGGGCCAGGCGCAGGCGCGCTCGCCCTTCGACGACGACGAAGGCGCGTTCGACTTTGAAGAGGCCGTGTTCGGCGGCGTCGACGAGCCCCTGCGCTCGAGCAAGAGGGAGGACTAGATCATGTCGACTGGAGCTGTGGCAGCTGAAGACACCAAGGGTGGCGATCGTGACGGCAAGAAGCGCACGATGGGCCGCCGCAAACAGTGCAAGTTCTGCGGGGACGAGGCGCTCAAGATTGACTACAAGGACGTCAGCCTCCTCAAGTACTTCATCACCGACCGCGGCAAGCTCGTGCCGCGTCGTCTGTCCGGCAACTGCGCGAAGCATCAGCGCGAGATCGCCGTGGCGGTCAACCGGGCGCGCATGATCGCGCTCATGCCCTTCTCGGTCACGGGAGCGTAAGTCATGCAAGTCATTCTCAGAGACGACATGGACAACCTCGGCAAGTCGGGCGAGGTCGTGAACGTCAAGCCGGGCTACGCGCGCAACTATCTGTTGCCGCGCGGCCACGCCATCAAGGCGACGGAGAGCGACGTCAAGCGCGTCGAGCACGAGAAGCGCGTCATCGCGGCGCGCACGGCGAAGCTCGCGAAGGAGGCGCAGGCGGAGGCTGACAAGCTCTCGCAGGTGAGCGTCTCGATCGCGCGCGCCGTCGGCGAAGAGGACAAGCTCTACGGCTCGGTCACGACGCGCGACATCGCCGAGGCGCTCGCCGGCAAGGGCGTCAAGGTCGACTCGAAGAAGATCCACCTCGACGAGCCGCTCAAGGCCCTCGGCATGACGGAGGTCCAGGTGAAGCTCGGCCGCGGCGTCAACGCCACGATCAAGGTCTGGGTCGTCAAAGAAGAGAAATAGAAAACCCGACCTGGTTCTACGAAGCGCGCGGCACCTCACGGTGTCGCGCGTTTTTTTTGCGCGGCACGCGCCGCGAGAGCGACAGAGATGTCGCAACGCCCTCGAAAGCGCGGCTGTCGCGGACGGCTCCGGGCTCCCTCGGCCGCTGCAAACAGGCGCGGCCTTTGCTGAGCTCGACGCGCATGAAGACGCGACGGCTGGCTCTCCTGCTCTCGGGCGTATCGTTCTTGGGCACGGCGACGGCGGCGCCAGGCCCGCGGGCGGCGGCGCACGTGGCGTTCGCCCATCCGGAGCGGCTCGTCGTCCTCAAGGAGTCCCAGCTCCCCGAGCTTCCCGAGATGTACGTCTCTCCGGCGATGTTTCGCGCATGGCGCGAGCAGGCCACGAGCTTCGCGTCCCTCGGGGCATTCACGCCCGAAACGTACAACCTCGTTGGCGTGGGTGAGCCGCTCCGGGTCTCGGCGGCCCTCGTCTCCGTCAACCTCTTCGCGACGCTGGGCGTTCCGCCCGCGCTGGGCCGTGACTTCGCGGCCGGCGAGGACGCGCCCGAAAAGGCCGACGTGGTCATCTTGGGCCATGCGTTCTGGCGCAGCCGTTTCGGCGCACGCGCCGACGTGCTCGGACGGACGGTCGCGCTCGACGGACGGCGGGTCACGATCGTGGGCATCACGCCGGACGGGCTCGAGGCGCCGTTCGCGGCCGACGTCTATCGTCCGCTGGCCTACGCGCCGGCGGTGTGGGAGTCGCGCGCGCCCCACGTCATCGCCTTCGTCATCGGCCGCCTCGAGCCCGGCGTCGTCGTGGACCAAGCTCAGCAGGAGGTCGCCCGCATCTCATCGGCGCTGCTGTCGGGGGCGCAGCTGTCGGGCGGCGTCGAGCGCCGCTGGGGCGTCCACGTGATCCCGCTCGGCGAGCACCTCACCAACCTGGCCGGCCCCACGGTGACGCCGCGAGGCTTCGAGCCTCGGGGCACGTCCACCGTGAGCGTGACGTTCGCGCGCGATCGTTACCCGGCCGGCGAACCGCGCGCGGTCTTCGCGCAGCGCCTCGTGGACGCCGTCGCGAAGGTGCCGGGCGTGAGCGGCGCCGGCGGCGCGAGCGCCCTGCCTCTCTCGACGGAGGAGTGGCACAACGGCTTCGAGATCGAGGGCAGCCCGGTGCCACCCACCTACCCGGTCGGCACCACCTTCTCGGTGACGCCCGGATACTTCGAGGTCCTGCGGATTCCACTCCTGCGGGGTCGCCTCTTCGACGCGCGCGATACGGCCGCGGCGCACCCCGTCGCGATCATCAGCGCGCGCGCGGCGACCCGATGGCCCGCGGACGTCGATCCGCTCGGCAAGCGCATCAAGCTCTACGGGAGCTCGCGCTGGCTCGAGGTCGTCGGCGTCGTCGGTGAGGTGAGCGCGGGCCTGTATGGCCGCGTCGAGACGCAGGTCTACCAGCCCTTCGCGCAGCAGCCAGTCGGTGCGCTGAGCCTCGTCTTACGCGCCGCGACCGCGCGCGCGTCCCTCGCCGACGACGTCCGCGCCGCCCTTCGCGGCGTCGATCCCGCGCAGTCGGCCTCCGCGCTGCGCCCCCTCTCCGAGACGCTCGTGGCCACGATGGCGCCGCGCTGACCTCGGCACGGGCCGGCGGCCGCGCGGCGCCGCGGAGCTTCAATCAGGAAGGTCGGTCGGCGCGCAGGGGCCGGAAGAACTCGCGGATCTCTCGCACGAGCAGCTCGGGCTCCTCGAGCGCCGCGAAGTGGCCGCCTCGCGGCATGACGCTCCACCGCTGCACGTCGAAGAAGCGGCGCGCCCACTCCTCGGGCGGGGTCGACAGATCCTTGGGGAACAACGCGAACCCGGCCGGCACCTTCGACGGGTGCGCCCAGTCCTTGGCCTTCTCGACGATCCACCGCAGCACGCTCGCGTGCGTCAGATCGTAGTAAGGCAGGAACGACGAGCCGATGGTCTCCGTCGCCCAGTAGGTCATGACGTTCGTGAGCAGCTCGTCCTTCGTGAAGCGCCGCTCGACGTCGCCGTCGCAGTCGCTCCAGCGCTCGAACTTCTCTACGATCCACGCCGCGAGGCCGACGGGCGAGTCGTTGAGCGCGTCGGCCAACGTCTGCGGCCGCGCGCCCTGAATCATCGCGTAGGCGCCCTCGCGCAGGGGGAACTGTTCGTTGGCCGCGAGATAGGCCTCCTCGGCGGCCGTGACGTGGTGGGGGCGCTGGAACGCGTGCCAGAACGGGACGTCGGTCAGGTGAATGCCGACCACGGAGGCCGCGTGGCTGCGGCCGAGGTGCTCCGTGACGGTGCTGCCCCAGTCGCCGCCGTGCGCGCCGAAGCGGCGGTAGCCGAGCACGTCGGTCATGAGCGCGTGCCACAGATCGCCGACGTGGAAGAGCCCTCCGATCTTCGGGCGGCTCGAGAAGGCGTACCCGGGCAGGCTCGGCACGACGACGTCGAACGCGTCGCGCGCGTCGCCGCCGTGCGCGACCGGATCGGTGAGCATCGGGATCACCTTCATGAATCGCAAGAACGAATCCGGGAAGCCGTGCGTGAGGAGCAACGGCAGGGGCGCGTCGCCCTGCCCGCGCTCGTGAATGAAGTGCACGGTCGCGTCGCCGATCGTCGCGCGGAAGTGGTGCAACCGATTGATGCGCACCTCCTGCGCGCGCCAGTCGAACTCCGTGCGCCAGTACGCGACAAGATCTCGCAGGTAGCGCGGGCTGACGCCGGCCTCCCAGTCGTCGGCCGCGACGCCCTCGGGATCGAAGCGCGCGTTGTCGAGACGCGCCTGCAAGTCGTCGAGCGTCACAGCCGGGATCGCGACCTCAAAGGCGTGGAGAGACATGGCGGGCCATCCTCGCGGTTCGAAGGGGTTGAGTCGTCGCCGTGAGCGGGCGGAAGAATTCGACGACGTCACGCGCGAAGAGCACGGGCTCCTCGAGCGCGCCGAAGTGCCCTCCGCGCGGCATTTGCGTGAAGCGCCGGACGTTCAGCGTCCGCTCGGCGAAGCTGCGGGGCGGGACGCCGCCGATGTCCTTGGGGAAGAGCGCGAGGCCCACGGGGACGTTCACGCGGTCGCTCGTCGTGAGCGACGGCGAGCGCGCCTCGGCGTGGTAGCTGAAGATCGACGCCCCGATCGTCTGCGTCACCCAGTACAGCATGATGGTCGTGAGCAGGTGATCCTTGCCGACGCGTGCGTCGAGATCTCCGTCGACCCACGCGTGAAAGCGATCGACGATCCAGGACGCGAGCCCGACCGGCGAGTCGTTGAGCGCGGCGGCGAGGCTGCGCGGCGTCGACATCTGCACGAGCGCGTAGGCGCCGTCTGCCCTGCGGGCCTTGGCGATCGCGTCGAGGTATCGATGCTCCGCCGGCGGGACGCTCTTCGGATCGACGTCGAGCGCGTGCCACCCCAGGTCGGTGAGGTGGATGCCCACGACGGCCTCCGGGTGCTCGATGGCGAGGCACTGCGCGATGACGCTGCCGCCGTCCCCACCCGCGACGGCGAAGCGCTCGTAGCCGAGCACCTCCGTCATGAGGCGCCAGATGAGACGCGCGCTCGCGCGCGCAGGTCGGTCGGGGCGCATCCGACGCAGCGGGCCCGTGAAGGCGAAGCCCGGCAGCGACGGCACGACGACGTCATAGGCGTCGCTCGCGTCTCCCTCGTGCTTCGTCGGGTCGCTGAAGAGCGGCCACACGTCGTGGAACCGGAGAAACGAGTCAGGCCAACCATGCAACAACAGCAGCGGCACCGGGCGCGCGCCCGATGCCCGAACGTGAACGAAATGGACACGATCGCCGTCGATCTGCGCCTCGAACTGCGGCAACGCGTTGAGCCTCTCCTCCTCGGCGCGCCAGTCGTAGCTCACGAGCCAATGAGAGACCAGATCGCGCAGCCAGTCCCTGTTCGTACCCGCGGCCCACGTCGGGTCGTCGGTCACGTTCGTCCAACGCGCAGCGCGGAGCCTCGTGCGCAGATCGTCGAGCACGGGCTCGGCCACACGGATGTGAAATGGCTTGGCTTCCATCGAACCGCCCCCCACCGGACGAACCTAGGTCCGAGGAGAGCCGCGTCAAGCGACACTCGAGCCGCTGGGGAAAACCTGTGCACAGAGATCTATTTTCGGCCTAGACAGACCGAGTTGCGGCCGCGCGCCAAGATCGCCGTCGATCCAGCCCGAGCGACGGCATAGGATGCCCCACCATGCTGGAGCTCGCCTCGAACAACCCGACGCCAGCCCAGCGCAGCCAGCCGCACAACCTCGACGCCGAGAAGTCGGTGCTCGGCTCCGTGTTCATCAAGCCGGCGGCGTTCGACGAGATCGCGACGACGCTGCAGGTCGACGACTTCTTCCTGCCGGCGCACCGCGAGATCTTCGAGTCGATGCTCGCGCTCGACAAGCGGCGCCAGCCCATCGACGTCATCGCCGTCGCCGACGAGCTGAAGACGAAGGGCATGCTGTCACGGCTCGAGGGCGGCGAGTCGTACCTGCTCGCGCTCGCGAACGCCGTGCCCACGGCCGAGAACAGCGCGCACTACGGGCGCCTCGTCAAAGAAAAGGCGACGCTGCGCCGGTTGATCGCGGCCTGCGCCGAGGTGCAATCGAGCGCGTACGGCGACTTCGGCGAGTTCGAGGCCTTCCTCGACGAGGCCGAGACGAAGATCTTCAAGGTCGCGCAGCAGAACCGGCGCGAGACCTACTCGGCGACGAGCGACCTCATGGACGAGGTGCTGCACAACCTCGAGGTGCGCACGGCCGAAAGAAAGGCCGTGACGGGGGTCCCCACGGGCTTCACGAAGCTCGACGAGCTCACGGCGGGCCTGCAGCGCGAGAACCTCGTCATCGTCGCGGCGCGCCCCGGCGGCGGCAAGACGTCGTGGGCCGTCAACGTCGCGATGCACGCGGCGCTGCACCACAAGATCCCCGTGCTCATCTTCTCGCTCGAGATGTCGAAGTACGAGCTCATGGAGCGCATGCTCGCGGGTGAGGCGCGCATCGACTCGTCGAAGATCAAGCGCGGCTTCCTCGAGTACGCCGACTGGAAGAACAAGATCCACCCGGCGTCGGGCCGGCTCGCGGCGGCGCCCATCCTCATCGACGACTCGTCGGCGATCTCGATCATGGAGATCCGCGCGAAGGCGCGCCGCTTCCGCAGCGACCCGAAGTACTTCCCGCCTGCGCCCATCGCCGTCGAGGGCGGCCACCCGCCGCCGCCGCCGCTCGGCCTCATCGTCGTCGACTACTTGCAGCTCGCCCGTGGCGGGCAGGCGCGCCGCGACGAGAACCGCCAGCAGGAGATCGCCGACATCTCGCGCAATCTCAAGGCGCTCGCCAAGGACCTCAAGATCCCGATCATCGCGATCTCGCAGCTCAACCGAGAGGTCGAGAAGCGCGAGGGCAAGCCCAAGCTGTCCGATCTGCGCGAGTCGGGCGCCATCGAGCAGGACGCCGACCTCATCCTCTTCATTCACCGCGAGGACATGCAAGGGGGCGACACGCCC
>Ga0210389_10003837_pt1 | contig 11722 bp, 6 predicted proteins | sample IncBWH28OmetaG_FD_160127 | JGI IMG/M metagenome (GOLD analysis project Ga0210389, IMG submission 160127) | Forest soil microbial communities from Barre Woods Harvard Forest LTER site, Petersham, Massachusetts, United States - Inc-BW-H-28-O ... | reverse complement strand
AACTATGGTAGAAAAGGAGAACCGCCTAATGACCCCGCCAGCGACCAAAGAAAGTGACGAGCTAGAGCTCGACGGATCGAAAAATAGCCGGGCAAAGCGGCGGATCACAACGGTCTCAGTCCTCGCGAGTGGTTGCATGGCAGCGTTAAAGCTGATTGTCGGGGCGTTGACTGGAAGTCTCGGCTTGCTCGCTGAGGGCGCGCACTCCCTCTTCGATCTCGTTTCGACCGTGATCACTTTCCTCGCCGTGCGAGTCGCCGCAGCTCCGCCCGATGCGGATCATCCCTACGGCCACGAACGTGCCGAAAACCTTGGCGCGTTGGCCGGAATGGCGCTTCTGGCCGGAACGGCATTGTTCATCCTTTATCACGCGTTTGTTAAAATCGTTTTCGAACCGCGCGCACCGACGGTGAATAGCTGGTCAATCGCGGTATTAGGGATTTCTTTGGTGATCGATGTGTATCGCGCACGCGCATTACGAAAAGCCGCTGATGAGTACCAAAGTCAGGCATTGGCTTCAGATGCTGAGCATTTCAAAAATGATATCCTGGGAACGATCGCGGTTCTGGCCGGATTCGCGGTTATCCTTATCTCCCGATCGGCCGCTTTGCCGGAATGGTTGGTATCACGGGCTGACGCCTTTGCCGCTATCGTCGTTGCCATCATTGCACTAAAATCGGCGTGGCGCCTGGGAACAGAATCAATTCGGGCGCTTATGGGCGATGTTCCAGTTGAGCTCACAAATAGGATTGAGCGCAGGGTAGAGAATTTGGATGGCGTCGTCAAAGGTTCGACAAAAGTGCGCATCCATTTCGTCGGAACGCGTCCTTATGTCGACTTGACCGTGGGAACTCCGCGCGGAGGCTCGTTGGAATCCGCTCACAAGCTGACGGAGGTTGTGGAGAAAGCGATTCGGACAGAATTAAGAGGCGCTCAAGCCACAGTTCACGTCGAACCTAGAGCCATCCCGCATGAAGGTCCCGCCGCCGGCGTCCGGGCTGTAGCCGACCGTCTCGGTTTGCGAGTCCATAATATAAACATTTACGTTATTGGAGAAGAGATGCGGATCGATCTGGATCTGGAACTGCCGGACTCGTTTTCATTGGCTGAAGCCCATAAGCACTCGGAGGATTTCGAACACGCCTTACAGCGCGAGCTCCCCAATCGGTCAGCGATCGCCGTTCATTTGGAGCCGCGCAGTGACAAATCGCGACCGGCAAGAAAACTGTCTGGAACAACCCAGAGCGTCCGGGACGCTCTTTCAAAATCGCCAGAAGCGGCCAAGGCTCGCATTCGGGACGTTTTAGTAACAGATCAAGGACTAGTGGTCACGCTTGAACAACGATTTCCTGGAGAAATGTCCTTGCGCGAAGCGCACGAGGTGATGAGCAACATAGAGCGTAGTTTGAAGCTGGAAATTCCGAACACCGCCAAGGTGCATGTGGACCCGGAAATTCAGGATAAATAGTTGTTCCAACCAGCGGCGGTTTCATCCCTGTGGCTAAAGGGTGCATCCGGCCATTGCCGCAACCTGATTTCTAGCCTGAAAAATCGATCTTCTTCAGCCGGTAAACAATCGCCGATATCAGCCAGGTCAGGATAAATACTCCTACTATGGTGAGACCGATAGCTCCGAAATTATCTTGCAGGATTCCGATCGTGGACCAGAACCAGCCACCGTCAAGATTCAGTTTGTCCTTCACCAAGCCAATTAACTCGATTCCCCCAACGACAACTCCAACCACCACCGACACAGAAGTAATGGTTAGATTATAGTAAAGCTTCCGAATCGGATTGATAAAGGCCCAGTTATAAGCGCCAGCCATGATCATTCCGTCGGCGCTATCCACCAGAGTCATCCCCGCCGCGAAAAGCACCGGTAACACCATCACGTTCATCAGGGATTGCCCTTTGGCTCCTGATGAGGCCGACACCTGAAGCAAAGCAATTTCGGTGGCCGTTTCGAAACCAAGTCCAAACAGGAATCCGATCGGATACATATGAGTCGGTTTCGCCAACGTCTTCATTAATGGTCGGAGCAGCCTGCTGACGATACCTTGACCCATTAGCGGGTTGACCGTTTCTGACGGAGGTGGGTTTTCCCGTTTTTGTCTTCTGAGCGCCCGGTAAGTGTCTTGCATGGCCAGCAGATTGATGAGCGCAATCGCAAAGAGAAAACAGGCTGATACACATGTGCTAATGATCTCTCCCACCTCTTGCCATTGCTTGAAGCGTTCACTGGCGATGGCCGCTGTCCAATAGACGATCACTACCGCAATCATCACTACCGTCGAATGCCCCAGGGCAAAGTAGAACCCAACAGAAACCGGCCGTTCGCCGCCTTGCACTAGCTTTCGAGTGATGTTATCGATCGCCGCAATATGGTCGGCATCTAACGCGTGCCGTAAGCCAAAGGAGTAAGCTAGAAATGCGGTCCCAAGAAGTACCGGCTGATCATGAAACACAAGATAAGCCCAAACCCACGCCGCAATATTCGCTAGTACTAGCGAGACCGATAGTCCCACCGTTCGCTGACGGAAATTCCTATTCGCGTTCATTCGTGTCCATTCGCGGTTCGCTAAGATTGGCGGTTAAAGTTTGATGTTCGTAACCGGCAAATCTCGGAAGACTTTTTGGAGCCATCTCGCCAAAGCCCGTTCAGCGGAGGGATAGAGCCAAGCCATAGCGACATTCAGCTGCGTTAGCCGTCGCAGAAAATGGCGGAGACGAGACGGCGTGTCTCGATAGTCTTGACCGGCCTCAAGAGTTGCCAAGCCGTCAGACACAATCACAACCCGATCCTGGCTGGTCGGGCCATGCTTTAGAATCGCACGGTGTAGAGAATGGAGGGATTGAAAGAGGTAGCTTTTGCCGCCCGCGGTATCGAGTTGGTCGAGGACGCTTCTGAAAGAACGGAAACTCCTATGCTTAAGCACCCATTTGATTTGGTTATCCCGCAGCAGAAGCAAGTTCCAGCGACGCGACCGGCAATGAGTAGCTAGATCGATCAGTGAATCTCGTGCTGCGCTTAGACAACGACTCATTCCGGTCGATCGACTGGCATCTAAAAAACACCACACCCGGGGACGGCGACGAAGCGAATAGTAACGCAGGTTAATGGAGGGAGTCTTACTAAACGGGATCGAATTGAGGAGTGTTGCGATCCAATTGATGGCTCCGTGCGGAACTGCGTCTGAAGTACCCGAGGCCAGCCTGGCTCCTCGACTTTGCATTCCAGGAATCTGATTCCTGGCCCAATCTCGCAACCGTTGATGCGGCGAGGGCGTGGCTTCAGGTAATCGCTTTGGATCCGGCACCGAATTGATAGGCGCATGAGAAGTGCGTTGCGCGAGCGGCGGATTGAATCGCTGGCCGAGCGGTGGAGGCGAAGGCGTCCCTGTAGCAGGGCGATTTTCGAGATGTCGATGTCCCAGGCACATCCGCCACGCTTCATCCAGATCTCGCGGTTCGATTTTCGATCGGTTCTCCCACGCCGCAGCACAGCGCGCGGTACGGAGCACAGCGAGTTCGGCTCGAAGCCCCTCCACATGTAATTCCCGCGCCTGGTTAGCAATCTCGAGTCGCTGCTCTTCTGAAACCGTTACACTCTTAACCAGTGTCCGTGCCTTAGTCACACGTTCCGCCAGATCCGTCAGAGAAGCGGCATGCGTCTGGATGAACGATTCCGGATCGTCGTCGAACTGGATCCGCCGTCGCACGACCTCCACCCGTTGGTCTGGAGTGAAGTCATCCTGGATTAAGATACCGTGAGCGAATCGATCTGATAGTTGTGGCCGCAGATCTCCCTCCTCCGGGTTCATGGTGCCGATGAGGATGTATCTGCTTTCGATGCGATGGGTGATCCCGTCGCGCTCCAGATGATGTTTGCCGGAAGCTGCCGAATCCAAGATCTGGTCTGCAAGATTGTCCGGCAACAGGTTGATCTCATCGACATACAAGACGCCTCCATTCGCCTCCTCAATCAGACCAGTGCGCGTCTCCCACTTACTCCGTTCAACCAATGCTTCCGCGTTGACCGACCCGAGGAGACGATCTTCGGTAGCTCCGAGCGGCAACTCTACGAACGGAGTGGGTTCCGAGGAAGTGGCCTGTAATAATTCAGCGAAGGCACGTACCAGGGTGGTCTTGGCGCAGCCCCGATGTCCCAACAACAGAGAGCCGCCAATCCGAGAATCAATGGCATGGTAGATCAAAGAGCGTTTGGCGTCCTCCATCCCTACCACCGCGCTAAAAGGAAATTGCTTCATTCAAGTTGACCTTCTAATTCGAGTAAATTCTCTTCGAGTCCCGTAATCGTGCTCTCTGATGGAGCCGACCAGAGACCGCGTTCGGCAGCTTCGAGTAACCTGCGCGTCGATTCTTTAAGCGCAGCCGGATTGTGCTCGCGGAAGAAATCCTTCAGGGTTGTATCCAGCAAAAGCTTCTGTGCGATCTCTTCGTAGTGAGAGTCCCTGACCAAACCCGTGGTGGCGCTATAGCCAAACAAATAATCGACCGTCGCCGCTATTTCGAAAGCTCCTTTATAACCATGACGCTGCATCGCCTCTAGCCATCGCGGATTCAGCACTCGGCTCCGGATAACTCGGACTATCTCTTGTTCAAGGGTTCGGATCCGTGGTTGCTCGGGATCACTGGAATCGCCATGTAAAACAACCGGCGCTTTGCCTCGAAGTTGTTTAACTGACGCGTGGAGTCCGCCCTGAAATTGAAAATAATCGTCCGAGTCCAGGATATCGTGCTCTCGGTTGTCTTGATTCTGATGAACGACCTCTATCTCAGCCAAGCGGGTTTTCAACAAACTGACATCCTCCTCGGCGGTGCCATCACTATCAAACGCGTAACTACCCCAGCGACAGAACACCTCGGTTAAATCCTCGGCCGAATCCCAGTTCCCTGCATCGATCAGCGGAAGCAGGCCAGTCCCATAAGATCCGAACCCCGAACTAAATACTCGCAGCGTTGCCCGTCGCGAGGCCTCGTCCCGATCCAAGCCCCGGCCGGTTAGCGTCTCCCGTTCAAGCAACCAGGAACCACGGATAGGATTCATGTCCGGTGGTTCATCCTGTTGCGCTAGACGCTTAGGGACAGTCGCCAGCAAACGGAGCGTGTCGCCGAACGCGTCGCGAAACAGCCCGGATACTCGCAATAACAAATCAACTCGAGGCCGTCCCAATAAACTGAGCGGCAATATCCGAAAGTCGACCACTCGCCCGGATGATTCTTCCCAGACCGGTTCACATCCCCAAAGCCAGAGGGCTTGAGCGATATCGTCTCCGCCGGTCCGCATATTAGACGTCCCCCAAATAACCAGCGCTATTTTTCGCGGATACTCCCCCTGATCCTGCCGGTATCGCTCCAGTAACCGGTCAGCCAGCATCTTTCCGCAATTCCAGGACGTCTGGGTCGGAACCGCCCGTGGATCGATTGTAAAAAAGTTTCTACCGGTAGGAAGTACATCGATCCGGCCTCGAGTTGGAGCCCCGGAAGGTCCCGGCGGAACAAATTGTCCACTAAGGCCGTTCAAGACGTTTTTGATTTCGTCATCGCACCGCGCCAACCTCGGGATGAGCTGCTCGCGAAGAAAGTTCGCCAACTCTGTTAGCGTTTGGCGTTCGCCGTTTGGCGTTTGGTGTTCGGCGTTCGGTGTTTGGCGTTCGGCGCCGTGGAGTGCTGCCTCGCTCTCGTCCTTCGAAGCTTTAGCGAAGGAGGATGCGAGGCCGATGCGGGCGGCACTGCCGGCAGTCTCCGACTTCGCTTTGTCGTCTGAAACTACCGATGCTACATCGGACAAGCCTGCGTTCAACTCTATCCAGCGTCGAGCTTTGGACTCTACCTGGTCTCGTTCGGCCGGCGTCAATGTTTCTAACGCGCGATTGCCGGCCAATAGCTGAAGTAGGCCCGGTCGTTCGGCAGATGGCAGTCGCAGCAGACTCAACAAAAAGTCCGTTCTTTGTTCGCCGGCCGGATTAACACCAAGCACGTGCAATCCCGATCGAATCTGACTCTCTTTAATCTCGCAGAGATAATTTGTCACTGCCTGCAGCGACTTATCCGGCAGCTCGTCTTTCCAGGAAACTTGACTTAGCAAATTACCGATCTGTTTCTCCAACTCTGCGGCTCGACTTGGATAAAGTGTGACGCTGTGTGCATGCTCTTCCAGTAGGCGTTCGACCTTCTCGAGATCGTCATACAGTCCAGCCCGGCTCAGCGGAGGCGTCAGATGATCGACAATGACAGCCGCAGAACGACGCTTAGCCTGAATGCCTTCCCCAGGATTATTAACAATGAAGGGATAAATCAGCGGTATCGGCCCTAGACAAAGGCTCGGATAATCTTCCTTTCCGAGAGCGATACTTCGACCGGGTAACCACTCAAGATTGCCATGTTTTCCCATGTGGACGATTGCGTCCGCCCGAAGCTCCTCCCGGAGCCAAAGATAAAATGCAAGATACGCCGGCGGCGGTGGAAGCTTTGGGCTGTGATAAATGGCTTGCGGATCGAGCGAATAACCGCGTGGCGGCTGAATTCCAATAAAGACGTTCCCTAACTGTATTCCGGGGACAGCGATCGATTCACTGGAGTTAACCGGCCATCGCTCTCGGACTTCGTTCCGACGCAAGTCCGGAAGCGATTCTAAGAATCTGTTCAGGTCGGCCGGACCGACGCTTTGATAACAAGGTTTTCCGTAAGAATGTTCCGGATCATTGGTAATCCCGGTTTGCAGCCATTCCATCAATTCCTGACCGCTCGTTGGGCAGGGATCGACTAAATAACCAATCGCGCTCAGTGCTTCTAACAATCGCACCGTGCTAGCGGGAGTATCCAGACCAACCCCATTCCCAATGCGCCCATCGCGGTTAGGATAGTTGGAAAGAACAATCGCGATCTTTTTATCGCGATTTGGAACCGTGCGCAGTCGAGCCCAATTGCTTGCCAAGGTCGTGACGTACTCAATCTGCTCAAGATCTGGCAATAATCTTTTAGCTCGGTATTCAATCTCCGGAATCCAGAGATCCTGTTCTTTGAAGCCAATGACGGTTGTAAAGACCCGCCCATCGACCTCGGGCAAAGCCGCGTTCATGGCGACTTCCGCTGGAGCTAAACCAGCTTGGTTTGTTACCCAGGTTTCCCTATCAGCTAGCGAGATCGCCGCCTGCAAAACCGGACAACCAAGCTGATCAAAGAACGAGAGCCGATCCGCGCCACCCGCCGAAATCGAAAAGCTCTGGGTCAGAAGGACGACGTCCGGAGGATTCAGTTCCGCCAATCGCAGCAGTTCAGCCTGGGCTGCCGCACTCCGGAGCGAGAACGAGTAAAATGCAAAAACCTGAAACCCTTTGCTTTCGAGAGCCACCTGCAACGCATCGATCACAGCCAAGTCACCCGTCTGAAACCATGCCCGGTAAAAGCAAATCCACGCTCGCTTCTGGAGCGCTGCCTCGCTCTTGTCCTCCGTAGCCTTGGCGAAGGAGGATGCGAGGCCGATGCGGTCGGCACCGTGGAGCGCTGCCTTACTCTTCTCCTCCATAGCCTCGGCGAAGGAGGACTTGACGCCGGCCGATCGTGGCCGTCGCCCCTCCGTTACCCTATAAAAACCGAACTGCGGCATCGGCTCCGGTTCAGGCAGCTCGGCCGAACGATCCTTAATCAACGATTCAATCGCTACTCCCGCCCGTCGAATATTTTCCCGGCCACCATGCCGAAACATGGCAAAAAGTTTTTCCCGAACAGTTCCCGAGAAATCACTGAGTGCCGCTAACTCCGGTTCATCCAGATCGCTGCCAGACAAAATCAGAAGCTTAAGCTGGGAACCTTCCTCTCTTAAGTCGGACAATCCTTGCAAGAAATGAGCAAAGTAGGCATTGCCTCCCAGGAGCCGCGCCACCACCAGCTTAGCCTTACTAATGACCCGGTCGATATAATGATCGGCCGCAACCGGTTGGCGAAGCGGAAAAGCACTCGCAACGCGCAGACGGGAACCGAATTGTTCCTTCCAAATAGAGGCAACCGCATAGAGCTCCGTATCTGCCGCGCTGAGGAAAACTATCTCGCCCGGCGTCTGTTCGATCAACGTCAGCGCCCTCTCAGCGTCTAGTTGCCCAGGTTCTGCAGCTGTCCAATGCATAAAGGTTCGGTTAGCCTCACCGGCCACTTCGTACTCGTCGTCGTCCTCGTCCTCGATTCTTGCGGCGCGGAGTGGTGGAGTGCTGGAGTATTGGCGTACCGCGCCCGATCACCTTTCACCAATCACCTTTCACCTCTCCCCTCTCACTCCCAAACAGTGCCTGTTAACTCGCTCATCAAGTCACTCGTCCTGTCCCGCCGGCAGTGATACCCGATAAACACAAGCTGCGATTCATGCTCGTGCGAATGAGCGTCTTCGAAATAGGCTTGTACCCGGTTGCGAACCGCCTGTAACACCAGGCGATGATGTTTGCCTCCAATGGAAGCGAATCCTTTAGCCCGGAGCACCGGTTGATCGGTACTGACTTCTTTTACAGCGGCCTTTAATTTCTCTGAGTCTTGCGGCTGCGAGCTGCGCAGCACAAAGGATTGCCAACCAGGATCATGTTCATGGAAATGCTGATGACTGTGCTCACCGTGCTCGTGCGACGCTAAGCCCGTATGCGAGTGGCCGTCGAACTGATGCTGATCGATGAGTGGGGTATCGACATCGAGAGGCGCCGACTGCACCGGACCATGATGGTGATGATCGTGGTCGTCATCCGGTCCCAACATTTCCGGCTCATCATGCAGGCTGAGCCCCATACAGAGCCGGGTATCCAATTCCGCATGATAAGCGAGCTCCAAGAACCTGACCTTGGCGGCCTTTTTTCGAACAATATCTTCAGCCTCGAACAATCCCTCTTCTTCCAGGTCATCAATCTTGTTGAGCACAACCACATCCGCATTCTCGAGTTGCTGATTCAGAATAAGATCGATCGAATTAACATGTTCAGGGATCTCGGCAACATCGGCGCCCGGAATCGGTTTACCTTTCTCCAGGTTACCCGCTAACAATTGCGGAGTATCGACGACAGCCAACACCGCATCGAGTTGGAAGTCGTTCCGGACTTCCGGCCAAGCCAGCGCGCGCATCACCGGAGTGGGCAACGCTAAACCGGATGTTTCAATCAGTACGTGATCGATTTCCTGTTTGCGTTTTTGGAGTTGGCTCATGATCGGCAGAAAATCGTCTTTTATGGTGCAGCAGATACAGCCATTGGGTAAGTCGTGAATCTCGACTCCGCATTCTTCTCCGGCCGTCCGTAACAACGCTCCGTCGACGGAGACTTCACCAAACTCATTCACCAGCACCGCTAATCGGCGGTCCGGATTCTTCCTCAATAAACCGCTGATTAACGTGGTTTTGCCGGAACCCAGGAAGCCGGTGACAATTGTAACAGGTATTTTCATAAATTGGATTCAGGTGAGTAGTGCTTGCTTTCTTTGCTTTCCCTTTGCGGCTTTGCGTCCTCGGCCGACGTAGCTAAAGGGGGAGATGGGGCGAAGTCTGCCTCGCGTGAGTTTTTTCTCTGCGATAGCGACTGCTCGAGCAGTTTCGCGACCGAATTGAAATCGGACGTGACCACTGGATAAGAAAGTTGCGGCCGTTTGATCACGATAAACGGGATACTTAGTTTAGCGGCGGCTTCTGCCTTGAAGGAAAACCCGCCGGTTTCACCGGACTCCTTGGTAACCACACAATCCACCTTCCAGGCCGACCAAAGAGCGATATTAAACTCGGTCGAAAACGGCCCTTGCATCGCACAGATGTGCGATCGGGGAATACCCGCCTTAAGCGCTAGATCCAAAGAGCCGGTATCCGGAGTGATCCGCAGAAACCAATTGCGATGCTCAGCATCAGGTTGTCTTAAGAACGCGCCGAGATCCTTGATCCCAGTCGCCAAGAAAATCCGCTGACCGATTTCGATAGCGAGCCGAGCGGCCGACGCCATATCCGGCGCCTGGCGAGCAGAATTCGGTGGCACCGCTGCCGGACGTTCGTACCGGATATACGGTATGCTTAGTTCAGCTGCTAACTCAATGAGTTGGTCGGAAATCCCGATCGCAAATGGATGAGTCGCGTCGACAATCGCAACCGCTCTCGACACCTGGAGTTGGCTACGCCGCGCAGCCACCCCTAACCTTCCGGAACGAACCTCAACGCCGGGCAGAGCAAGCGAAGCTATTTCAGCACCGTAATCGCTGGCTGTCGAAACAATCACCCCATACCCACGTCCCAACAATTCGGCAGCTAACGCATTTCCGTCCCCGGTGCCAGAAAATACCCAGACGGGTGGAGGGTTAGCGGTTTGCGGTTGGCCGTCGGCAGTTAACGGTTCACCCTCCCCGGCGTTCCCGGGCGTTCCCGGGCGTTCTCGCTCGTTAACCCGGGGCCAGCCGTTGTAGCCTCGAGGGGTGTAGATGAACTGCCCTTTTCGTTGCGTAAACCGATTGCCGACGATGATTGTCGTTAGCATATCGAACTGTCGTTCCTGCAATTCTGCCAACGAACAAAGATAAACGCTCTGATCCGGGCGAAATGCGTTTCGTACCACGCCGCACCAAGTGTTGGTGCCCTTCTCCTCCGATAAAATACGCAGAATGCGATAGATCCCGTCCGGCCTGGACTGGCTCTGTACGTTGTAAAGAGCGATGACCAGATCCGCCTTCGCCAAATGCCTGGCTCGATTCTCGATCCATTCCCAAGGGCACAGCAGATCCGAAAGCGATAAGGTCGCGAAATCGTGAGAGAGCGGTGAACCGAGCAGCGCAGCAGAACTGTTTGCCGCCGACACACCGGGAATGACCTGAAGCTGAAATTCTTCGTCCTCGCTCATTTCCTCGAGAACGAGAGGAGCCATCCCGTAAATGCCGATATCGCCGCTTGAGACCAGGCTCACGATCTTTCCACTTCGCGCGCAGGCGATCGCTTTTTGGGCTCGTTCCCGCTCTTGGGTCAGCGAAAACGAGTGGATCTCTTTCCCTTCGATCAAAGATTGTATCCAGGTGAAGTAGAGTTTGTATCCGACAACCACATCGCTTTCGCGGAGAGCAATCTCGGCTATAGGCGGAACCAGGTTCATAAAACCAGGCCCCACCGAAACTAGATTCAATTTGCCTTTGCTCTGCATGTTAACGTACTAACTCGTTCTCGTCCTTCCGACTTCGCCAACGTCCTGGTTGTGGAGCGCGCCTCGCTTGCGAGGCCGACTTGAGCGGTCGGCACTGTAGGGCTTGGGCTTCGTCGGACGGGCTGTTCTCCAATCGTTCCGAACGGAGCTTGGAGGGGAGCAGCTTTGTAACGCGTTAGTTCTATCGGATGGCAGCCGGCGGCTCCCGGGAACGTCACAGCATGATGCTTTCACCAAGCGCCTCTGCTCCGGAAGTGACGGATACGCGCCAGAAGGATAGAGTTGCACAGTTACGAGACGTTCCCGGGAGCCGCTTGCTGCCACGTTACATAACTGCCTAATTGCAAAGCGGCTCCCCTCCAGGCGTTGCGGCGATTTTCCACGCAACGGGTTCGTAAGGTGTTCTCTATCCATTTCTAACATTTCAAAGGCTCTGATTTTCCGTCGTGGCGCAGCTTGCTAAAGGGGACTCCTCCACAATCGCGACCGTAACACCATCCAAAATCGTCTTCGGAAGTAGCAACCGACCGCGGAACGTAGCCAACAAGGCGCAGGCCTCACAG
>Ga0210389_10003834_pt1 | contig 11724 bp, 12 predicted proteins | sample IncBWH28OmetaG_FD_160127 | JGI IMG/M metagenome (GOLD analysis project Ga0210389, IMG submission 160127) | Forest soil microbial communities from Barre Woods Harvard Forest LTER site, Petersham, Massachusetts, United States - Inc-BW-H-28-O ... | reverse complement strand
ACATTCGGAGCCGCGAATTGTTGGAATGTGGTCACCCCTGACGGCGACTTCGTTTACACCTCCAACGCCGGTTCGTCCACCATCTCGGGGTTTGCCATCGCGAACACCGGGGCATTGAGCGCGCTGCCGGGAACTGTGGTCGGTACGAATCCCGAGGGAGCGACGAATCTCGACATCGCGGTCAGTTCCCATGGCAAGTTCATTTACACCTTGAACTCCGCTGCTGGGGCGATCGGCATTTTCTCCGTTCAGAAGGACGGAGCATTACTCAGTGTTGGGTCCGCCAGCGGCGTCTCGCCACTCAGCGGATTCAACGGAATAGCAGCGTTCTAACTTCCGTGAATCCCTGCTGTGAGTTGCGGTTCACCATCGCAACTCACAGATTCTTGTCTAAAGTTTAAAACTTGACGGCAATTTCGAAGCCACCAGTACTCAAAAAACACAAACATTTTTATCTTAATGAGATTGAGATGGCTGGAGATAAGTTAATAGTAATTCACCTTCATTTCTACAGACATTGAATCCTTGGAACGCGTCTACCAGAACCAACATGTGCCAATGGCCGTCGAGAAGCTGGCCGGCAAGAGCAAGATTGTGGCGAGCAAAGTAGTTGGTTCCCTGGACAGGGCACCACTCTCCATCATATTGCAGAGATCCATTTCCCCACCATGGAAGCTCTGCAAGACTGCGTGGCGTCGGACGGCGGCAAACAACCGTTCGCAAATGCCGTAGCGATCTCCTTCGGCGGCGTGCCGATTTTCTTCGTCGCCGCAGAGGAGAAATTGTGTTCGCGGGAGAGTGACGACAACGCTTAGTCTTCCGGGAAAGTGCTCGGGCCCCTGCGCGGATTGGCCGCAGCGGTTCCGACGAAATGAAACCTGCCAATAGAATGCGGCAGCATGGCTTAAGGCACAAACTTATAACCTAGGCCATGTACGGTGAGAAAGTGGGTCGGGTGCGAAGGATCGCTTTCTAGTTTCTGTCGTAGCCTCAGCATGTGGTTGTCCACCGTGCGCGTGCAAGGGTAGTTTTCATACCCCCAAACTTTGTCGAGGAGTTCGTCCCTCGAGATCACGCGTTGGGCGTTCTTTGTCAAGAACTCCAGTGTCTTGAATTCCTTTCGCGTGACTATGATCTTCTCACCGGCCCGAGTGATCTCGGCCTTTGAGAAATTGATGGTCACATCTTCAAAAACGTACATGTCTTCCAGCCTGACGCGTGAAGCACGCCTAATTTGTGCGCGCACGCGAGCAACCAACTCCCTGGAATCGAAAGGTACAGTCACGTAATCGTCAGCACCCATTTCTAGGAGCAGAACCTTGTCCGTGACGTCTGAGCTTTCGCTGAGAATTACCAGGGGCAGATCAGGAATCGAATTCGCAATCATTCGGCAGATATCACATCCTGAATATGCTGGATGCGGCAAATTGAGTATGACTGCAGTCGGCGCTTTTTGCTGGAGTTTCCGCAAACCACAAACAGCATCAGGAGCGACGTCGACCTCATAGCCTTCCAAACGGAAGAGCCGCCGTAGAGTCGGCTGCAATCCACTATCGTCCTCGATGACCAAAATCCGCTCCATCGAGCGGTACTCGCAGATCGGATATTGAAGGTTCAAGGTTGCCGAACATGTTGCGATCGACATTAGCTTTCCTCGTTCTGCGCGCCTTACCGATTGCAATGACAGCGCGCCTCTCATAACGACAAGTGCATGCAAAACTCGATTCTTTATGTCTTAGGCGGTTTGGCAGCCTTTTCGTACGTCGCGGCGTGATGAGACCGGCCCTCAATTGTGTTGTGCTGAACGCTGAGGATGGACTCGCGAACCGCCCTCCGCGCCCTAGCTAGGCGTGACATTACAGTTCCGATCGGAATCGACAATATTTCCGAGATCTCCAGGTAAGACGCACCTTCGACATCGCACAGTAGAAGAACCTCCCTAAAGATGACCGGCAATTGCTCGATCGCGTTCTGAACGGCATTTTCTTGGGAACGTTCGATCAACAGGGATTCAGGAGTGATGGAAATTGCGGGCAACACCATGGCGGTGTCCTCCGGGTCGATCTCCACAGTCATGCCTTGACCGAGCGTTGAGCGCGAGCTGAGATAAGTATTTCTGAGGATCCGAAACATCCACGCCCGGAAATTCGTGCCGGGCCGGAAAGACGCGAAACTGCGCAAAGCCTTCAGGTACGTCTCTTGTACGAGATCTTCGGCATTGCTCTTGTTGTGCACGAGCCAGCTTGCGAAGTTGTAGAGCTGATCAAACAGGGGCATGGACAATTCTTCGAACTCTGCCAACGGAGGATCATCCTGGGAGGACGACGCCCCAAATCGGACCACCCCTTCAGAACTAAACCCAATATGCCGCAATTGCCGTCTCCTGAATCGACTCGAGCCTCGATTGCAGCCCACTTTGCCGTGCTAGTCATCTGGCGTCAATTAACTGAGGACTTTTTTCATATATCCAACTCATTGGCTGCTAACTGATTACTGGCGAACGACTTAAGTCCGCATGTATTCAGCGACAAGGACTCTCTGGGAGAGGAAATGCTAGACTTCCGTGCGAAGCACAAGTGTCCTATGGAATCCCTGCCGCCGAATTCCGTGGTTCGATTCGGGACTTACGAGGTCTCTGTCCACTCGGGCGAAGTGCGAAAGGCTGGTTTGAGAATCAGAGTGCAGCAGCAGCCGATGAAGCTGCTGGAGGTCCTGCTGGAACATCCAGGGGAAGTCGTCACCCGTGAGGAGCTGCGCGGCCGGGTTTGGCCCAACGAAAGCTTTGGCGATTTAGATCAGGCTCTCAACATCGCGATCGGGAAGCTGCGCAGTGCCTTAGGGGACTCGGCCGAGAATCCGCGATTCATCGAGACTCTTCCCAAACGGGGCTATCGCTTTATCGCGCAGGTTTCAGTGCTCGATGTAGACACCCGCTCAAAAAGACCGGAATCTGTGGCTGGAGAGCGGGACACACAAGAAAAGACGGCGGAACCTGAACGTGACGTCCAAGACGCTAACTTGGTGTTTGCATCCAAACGCAGGCATTGGCTGACCCGTCGGGTCATCGTCGGGTTAGCGCTCGTTCTGAGTTTGTCGATTCTCTCCGTTTGGCTATTTCGTTCGCGTGGACCGGCGCCCGCACGAATCCGATCCTTGGCGGTCCTTCCGCTGGAAAACCTTTCCGGAGACTCTTCACAGAATTACTTCGCTGACGGCATGACGGAGGAATTGATCACCGACTTGGCGCAGATCAGTGCTCTCCGCGTAATCTCCCGCACGTCCATGATGGTTTACAAAGGAGCGCGCAAGCCTCTACCGCAGATCGCTCGTGAGCTGAATGTCGATGCCGTGGTGGAAGGCACAGTACTCCGGGCCGGCGACCAGGTGCGTATAACGGCGCAATTGATTGATGCCTCCACAGACAAGCACTTATGGTCTCAGAGCTATGAGGGTGAGCTGCGTGATACTTTGGCGCTTCAGAATAGGGTGGCTAGCGCTATCGCAGATCAAATTCGGATCAATCTGACACCGCGGGAACAGGCTGCGCTGAAGAATGCAAAGGTAGTCAATCCAGATGCCTACGAATCCTATCTTAAAGGGCGCTACTTCTGGAACAAGCGAACGCCAGATGGTTTGAAAGTCGCCCTGGCTTACTTCAAGGAGGCAATCGAAGAAGACCCGAAATATGCACAAGCCTATTCGGGGCTAGCCGACACGTATGCTCTTTTGGGAGATTGGCAGTACGCAGTGATGACTCCGCAGGAAGCGTTCCCCGAAGCGAAAGCCGCAGCGATTAGAGCTCTAGAATTGGACAACTTGCTCGGCGAAGCCCACAACTCACTTGCTTTCGTCTTGGATGGGTTCGACTGGGACTTGGATGCTGCCGGGAAGGAATTCCAGCATGCCATTGAACTAAATCCAGGATACGCGACTGCTCACCATTGGTATGCGTGGCACTTGAGCCTGTTGGGCCGATTTGACGAATCAATTGCGGAAATGAAGAAAGCGCAGAACCTGGATCCCCTGTCGCTTATCATTAACGCCGATCTGGCAGAACTCCTTGGCCTCGCGCACTCTTATGATGAATCCATACGACAGAGCCGCAAAACAATCGACATGGATCCTAATTTTGCTCTCGCCCATAATCAACTTGCGCAGGCGTACCTTCAAAAACACATGTATGCTGAAGCCGTCGCGGAACTGAAAAAAGCGGTCCAGCTTTCTGGGGATAGCCCGACATGCATAGCTAATCTTGCTCGCGCCTATGTCGCATCCGGCCATAGAAGCGAGGCGGTAACTCTCCTTAACGACCTGAAAAAGCGTTCAAACCCTGGCTACTCGAATGCTGCTGAGATTGCCATGATCTATGCCTCTCTCGGAGATGCAGACCAAGCCATGACCTGGCTCGAAAGAGGCTACCAGGAGCGATTTAACCCGGGCGTGCTGCTGCGGTCAGGCTTCGATCCTCTTCACGCCGACTCGCGCTTCCAAGATCTTCTGCACCGCGTCGGCTTACCTGATTCATCAGAACGATAAGCGATCTGCGCTGTGACTTCTTAGTACCACCAACAAACGTTCCGACTTTGCTTGCGTGCGTCCGTATCACCAACGCTCCATCGGTGTACGCATACTCAATCGCGAGCATGCCACAAGTACATCGAGCAGCCAAAGTAATCCGCTTCAGTAGAGACTTCCAAATTTCAGCATTGCTCTGAAAATTCCGCACAGACAAGAACATCCGCTTTCCTTTAGTGGATAGCGGGCTCCTGTTTCGTAGGCAAAACTGACATTTGCTTCTTACTTAGCGACTGTCTTTTGTGAAGCTTTCACTTTCGCCCATCTCGCCCGTTGAGCTGCTCCGATTTTCTTTCGGGCGGCCGCTGATAGTGTTCGTCGCTTCTTCGGTGCGCCAGGACCGCTCTTTGCCTGCCCACTCTTCGCCTTTGCCCAACGCTGACGTTGCGCTTCGGCGATGCGCTCCCGCGCAGAAGCGGAAAGTTTGCGGCGGGATCCGTTGTGGTTTCCATAAGCAGCACTGAATGCCGAAAGTGCCGCAGAGACCCCCTGAAGTTGATTCGTCAGCCGATCCCGCTCTTTCTTTAATACCCGAACAATATTATTCATGTTTGCCATCAGATCCCCTCGCGGGGATTGTATCAGCGCGATGTCGGTCACGGGCGGTGCAGGCGGATGGGCACAGCCGATGCCGAAGGCAGCGCAGGTTTTGACTCTCCCGGATACCGCACAGTAACCCGCTCAACTGACCCCGCCAGGACCCTCCCCGTGCGGCTCGTCCCCCTCAGATCGCAGCTAAAAGAAAAACTCTCCGGGCCACAACGGTGCCGGAATCAGGCACGCATCAGGAAGGAATCGGCGGGGGGAGAGGCCAGCAGATCAGCGGTCTGGTGGACACGCTGGCGCAGCTTCTTTGGACTCACTGTAATTCCCCCTGGCTCGAACTTATGCCTGCCGCTTGTGCGGTTGTATCCCCGATAGATCAGCGTGCGCCACGCACCGGGACGATCAAACGGACGACACAGAACGTGATAGAACTTCCCCTTCTTAAGTTTCGCCATCGTGGCTCAGTCAGCCGGAACCCGGACGATTGTGATCTCTTTGATGGCGTCACCACGGTTGGTTGCGAAGGGATACTCCGAGGCTTTTTTCAGGTCGTAAGTTTTGTAATCGATCCTCGTCTGTCCGGCTTCGCCGTAGGTCACGGTCACGTAGAATCGCCCGCGTTCAGCCTTGAGTTCCTCGATCTTCAACCGCCCCTGGCCGGTCTTGGGATTGAACGCTGTCAGCGTCGCCTTCAACGCCCCATCCTGGCTGACTACACTGTCGTTGATATTCACCTGTCCACCTCCTAGGAACTCACGCACCAGCAGACCGGGAAACGCCAAGGCCAGGGCACTCTTTGCGGCTATGACTTTCCCGCAGCCTTCGCAACCAAGGCACAGAGAGGGCGACCTCCTCCTGGACATTCGGATCGGGCGTTGCTTACAATCTTCGCCAGCCTATCTGCGGGGACGCTCTCGTCGATGTGCTTCAACACAAAATCCCTAAAATCCCCATTTCGATTTGCGAGCGCCACGAACCGATTGAAGCTCTTCCAATCGTCTGCAAGTAACTTCGTGACCGAATCGCTGTATCCCTCTGCAATCGCACCGTCGTCGCATTGCGAAAATTTCTTGTATGAACGATAAACCTGATCCCAATCCCGGAGCGAATCCGCCTCTTTCTCGGCCTGCGTTGCCTCCGCTTGGGTGCATTTCCTAGTTGCAGCATCGTCGGCGACGGCACTGGGCATCAAAAACAGAATGATAAGGAACGAGGTCAGACGCATGTGGATACCCTCCCACGGCTCCCACCTGAGAGCCTTTAGCTGTTTACTGAATCGTGATTTGTCTCATGGGATCGTGCGACTGCCAATCCGTGATTGTTTTCATGCAACCGTCCGTGGTTCGCACACAACCAAGAGTTGGATGGTTAGGCCCGCCGCTGTTCGCACGCCCGGAGTGAGTGCCCATGCCAGTCCGTCCAGGAACATCAAAAACATCGATTCCGTAAGAGCCGTACGGCCCGTTTGGATCGGGCGGATGGTTATTGTGACTCTGGAAGGGATATGTCCCGTTCGGCCATGGGCCGTTGCTGCTTCGAGTTGCGTTGTTTGCGGCAGTACAGACGGCAACAACGTTGCCATTATTGTCCAGGAGGGTCAGCGTTCCGTTCGCGCGGTTGAAAACTAGCGAGGATAATCCAAAAGGATCGATTAGATCTGTGACATTGTTCTGTACGTACCTGTAAAAATTTACGCCTCCGTCGAAACCAATCGGGTCTTCAGAAATAAAGCGGCCAACGCCCGGATCAAAATACCGGAGCCGGTAGAATCGAAGCCCGGTCTCCTGATCGAACTCGCGCCCGGTGTATTGGAAGGGCTTATTGATAAGCTCAAGCTGTACGAATGGTCCGATCTCCGCAGTTCCAGTTTTTCTACCAAACTGCCAATGAGCGATGCGCGATGAAGTCAATCCGCGTTCGCAATTTATTCGCATTCTGATCGCCGAACCTGCGCTGCCAGGCGAGTTGCAAGTCGGACTCCTTCGCAGCGCGCAAGAGACAAAGGCCGGACTAAAGCGCGGTAGTTCGAGGGCAGTCCATTCTCCGGAGTCCAACTTCTCAAGCAAAACATCGCGGAAAACGAGCATCCTTCGCTAATCAAGCGGGAAATTAAGGCAGAAATTCTCTGCAGTGCGAGTATAAACGCTTGATTTCGTCAATGATTGATTCTGCAAAGCGTCTCTGCTTTTTCTTCTCTCAACCTCGACCTCGTCATTGTCATCAGTGTCCTGCGACATTCGCCGACTACGATGACTAAGGCATCGTGTAAACTTCAAACTCAGGACGAAGACACGGGAAACAATTGCAGATTGTTCAATAATCGTAGATCCGTCTAAGCTTCAATGGCTGAGATCGTGCCAGGTTCGATTTTCTCCCACTACCGCATTCTTTCGCCTCTCGGCGAAGGAGGCATGGGGATTGTGTACCTGGCGGAGGATGTAACGCTAGGCCGGCGCGCGGCGTTGAAGTTTTTACCAGAAAAGAAACAAACTGACGCGGCGACGCTAGAACGCTTTCTGCGCGAGGCACGTGCGGCATCGGCCTTGAACCATCCTGGCATTTGCACGATCTACGAATTTGGAGAGCACGAGGGCCGCCCGTACCTTGCGATGGAAATGCTCGACGGCGGAAGCCTGGATAAACTGCTATTCGCTCGGCCAGCATCTCTGGATCGGCTTCTCGACCTTGGTATTCAAGCCGCGGACGCACTTGACGCTGCTCATCGCAGGGGGGTTATTCACCGCGACATCAAGCCGGCGAACCTTTTTGTAACGATTTCGGGCCAGTTGAAGGTACTTGATTTTGGATTGGCAAAAATAACTGAAGTACATTTTGCGGAAGCAGAGGAGCGATTTTCCACCGCTGCCGACAATGAGGCAACGGCTGCGAATTCCCTGACCCGTGCGGGAGCAGTGCTGGGAACCGTCGGTTATATGTCGCCGGAGCAGGCACGAGGAGAGAAGCTGGATGCGCGCACGGATTTGTTTTCCTTGGGAGTTGTTCTTTATCAATCGGCGACAGGGTGCCACCCGTTCCCCGGTACGACGAATGCTGTGATCTTCGACAAGATCCTCAACCATAATCCCCATGCGGCCGAGCAACTCAATCCCATCCTTCCTCCCGAGTTCGGACGCATTCTGAACAAAACTCTCGAGAAAAACCTGGACTTTCGTTATCAGTCGGCAGCGGACCTTCGGGCGGACCTGAAGCGGTTGCAACGAGAGACGGCTTCCAATCGTCCTAAACAGACAGAGCCTATTGGCTCGATGACTGTTTCATCGAAGGATGCGGGCCCATCTTTGGGAGTGATTTCGGAATTACCTTCGTCGAAAGTTGTGACCGCCGAGAAAGCTGCGAGTCGCGCGAAAATGTGGGGGATCGGGGCTGCTGTCTTAATTGTACTTGTGGCGATCGTGGGATGGCGACTGATTCCTCGTAACCATACTTTCTCTGTGGTGAGCTTGCGCCAGATCACTGACAGCGGCGATGCGTTAACCCTGGCTATGTCTCCTGATGGCCGAACGCTAGCGATAGTAAAGAAGATAAAAGGCCAACAGTCGTTGTGGCTGCGCAACATTCCCACCAATGCGGAGACTCAGATCTTGCCTCCTTTTGGAGGCGGCTATGTCGGCTTGGCCTTCTCGGGAGACGGCAACAATCTCTATTTTTCGCGAACCTCGGAAGACGGAGTCTATATTCACACGCTGTACACGGTTCCGGTGTTCGGCGGAACGCCACGGGCACTGATCCGAGATGTCGACAGCGCGCCAAGTTTTTCTCCTGACGGAAAGCTCTTCGTTTATCTGCGCGAGGCTCTGGAGGTCAAGGACCACCTCGTCGAGATGCATGTGGTCAACAGGGATCTCAGTGGAGATGTGATCGTTTATGAGGGCATCTCTCCGGCTAGTAACCCGCTCTGGTCGCCAGATGGAAAAAAGATCGCTTGGAGCGAAATCCGTAGTGATAGGGAGACCTGCTTTCGGCTATACGACTTGAGTGCGAAACGGGTCAGCACGGTGTTGCCTATTGCGGGCCTAAGCTTTCATCGTTTCTTCGCATGGATGCCCGACAGCTCCAGACTTGTAGCCACGTATTTCACACAGCAATCGGACTCGGCCCAGTTGGGTCTACTCGATCTTTCGTCGGGACAAATCATTCCTATCACCAACGATCTGAGCTTTTACGGTGCAGTTGCGCTTTCGGCCGATGGCCATAGCTTTGCCACTATTTCCACCACCATCAATCCCGAACTCTCGGTTTATAAAGACGATCGAGTGACTCCGATAACAACTGCGAGTTTGCCCATATCGCCGGCTGCCTTGGCATGGCAGGACGCGGGCCACATTGCCTTCATCGGTCATCACCGAATCAACTTGTACGATCGCGTCGAGCAGACAATTGCGCCCATCGATGCGGGCGAAGTTCGAGTTGACGAATATATCTCTGCCTGCCCCGACGGGAGGCTCGTCTTTACGGGAGTTCCCAAGGGTGCCGACCACCCCGAGGCGTTTCGCGTGAACTCCGATGGCGCGGACTTGACTCGTCTAACAACCGGCCCGGCGGTCCGAGATCCGCAGTGCGTAGTCGGTGGGACGGTCAACTACTCCGTGTCTGAGGGCAATTCCCTGATTGGCTGGAGTACGCCTTTGGGCGGGGGCGTAGCTCGGAAGCTTTTGACCGGATCGCCTACAACCACAGTCGCGTTTTCGAAAGATAGTAAGGAGGCTGTCGCTCGGGTATCCGGAGAAAAACCCCAAGATGAACGGACCCTTGCGGAATTATACGATCTGGCCCATCCAGGTTCGCCGACAAAGCCGTTGACTATCGATCCGAGGTGGCCCCTGTCTACGTGGCATATTTCCCCGGACGGCAGGGCGATCGTTTATCCAATCGTGGAGAGAGGCCAATGGTCTTTGCTGGCGCAGCCGTTCACCGGAGAGCCAAGCTATGTGTTGACTGAGCGTGCGCCCCAGCGAATTGCAGATTTTGGGTGGTCTCCTGAGGGAACGCAGTTAGTGGTGCTGCGGAAGCAGTCGATCTCGAATGTAGTGCTAATCACCGATAAAGGATCTCTAGTAGCGCGGTAGAGATAGCAATACACGCCTTGCAAACGACGTACTTGGGACGGGAGCCATCTGCAGCCTCAAGAAAGGTAACACCAGTTCAGGTTCCTAATAATTGGCTTGTTGGATAGAGGGCCGTGCAAAGCGTTACTGCGCTCAGGATATGCGGCGATGTCACGCAATGGCGGGTGGTCCGGAGTGTCCTCTCATACTGTGACGCAGTTTATGCCTGCGTCGCAGCCCTCGCGGTAAAGATGCCCTTGAAACTTTCGCGGTACTGCAGGAAAAACCAAAATCCACAACACGCAGGCGACCAGTGCAGGCGCGATTGTGCCCGGTGACATCGTCATGTGAAACGCCAGGATGTTGTAGAGCTCCGCAGCAAATTCGGAGGCACGCCGCCGATGATTACAGCCTGGCCGCTCCCTTCCATCAATACCTCCCGAAGTAGCGCGCAATCTCGCCACCGCCCATGGAGAAGCCGATAAGAGTAAAGTCCTGCAACTTCAAATGCACAATCAGTTTATGAAGATCTTCGGCGAAGGTGTCGTAGTTGTAGCCTTCCGTAGGTTGGCTAGATTTGCCAAAGCCTCTGCGGTCGTAGGTAATGATGCGATGTCCCGCTTTTAGCAACGCGGCAACCTGCTTCTTTCACGAAGCGCCGCTCAGCGGATATCCGTGGATCAAAACCACCGGTAGCGTGCGAGGAGTCTGGTCTGGCACCTTTTCCTGATCGTCCAATGTGAGAGTCCCGCGAGTTGCGCGGCATCGTCCAGTGTTAGGAATTCCGGGTTGTTTTCGGTTTTCATACTTGGCAATGGCGAGTAATAACTCGCAGCACCACCATGCCCAATCGCCGAATGCCGTAGCAAACCGCAAAACAGGATCGAATATTTTTGCAATAGAGAAAGAGCTGGGTAACTAATTCAGTGGACGGTGGGATGGTGGACACTAAAGAAAAACAGTACTTGTACGTTAATGTTTTTTATTTCAGGCTTATAGCAAATCGCTTAATGAAATGAGCTACTTGCGAATCCTTAACAAAAAACTCAAAGCATTTCAAAGAATCTTGGCTTACTCGGCAGCGTGTTGGACACACGCACTGCCGGGCGCACTGTCTACGGCGAAATACCTATGCACCAACGATTTTAGGAACTGGCCTTGGAGGAAGCCTTCTTCGGGATACTGAGTTCGCATTTTGCTAGACATTCGGGATGAACCAAATGTCCTCCGGAGTCAAATATGGACTCTTTAATCGTGACGGGCTTGCCGCACAATGGGCAGATAAACGGGCTTCGGTCAATGCTTTCCACTTCTCAGGGATCATCGGCAAATCGCATGGAATCTTTATCAAACTTTGACGCAGGCGCGTGCTAAACGGGACTCTGGCACTTTGCATTTTTCCCGGAGGAAAGACGCTTGATCTTCTACCTAGAGACTGCGTGAGAAGTCCCTTTATCGCCGCGCGAAGTCGCTCTGGTTTGTCCTTCGAGTTACGCCTCCGGCGGAGAGGCGGGTTTCGCGTTGTCATGCGGGTGAC
>Ga0210389_10003833_pt1 | contig 11726 bp, 6 predicted proteins | sample IncBWH28OmetaG_FD_160127 | JGI IMG/M metagenome (GOLD analysis project Ga0210389, IMG submission 160127) | Forest soil microbial communities from Barre Woods Harvard Forest LTER site, Petersham, Massachusetts, United States - Inc-BW-H-28-O ... | reverse complement strand
ACTACGAGCTGACGTTCATCACGAGCGACGCGCAGCTGCTGCGCTTCCCGGCATCCTCGGTGCGACCGCAGGGCCGGGCCGCCGGCGGCATGGCGGGCATCCGGCTAGCGCCGCGGGCGCAGGTGATCTGGTTCGGCGCTGTTGACCCGACCGCTGGCGTGCAGGACGCCGCGTCGGATGGCCCTGCCTCCGGGCCGGTCGTGGTCACCGTGGCCGGGGCCGCAGGCGCGCTGCCGGGCACGAGGGCGGGAACGGTCAAGGTCACCCCGTTCGCCGAGTTCCCGACGAAGGGCCGCGCCACGGGCGGGGTGCGCTGCCACCGCTTCCTCAAGGGCGAGGATGTCCTGATCCTCGCCTGGGCCGGGCCAGGGCCGGCCCGCGGCGCGACGGAGGCGGGAACGCCGGTGGAGCTGCCAGCGCCGGTGGGGCGCCGCGACGGCTCCGGGGAGCAGGTACGTCAGCCGCTGGCGGCTGTCGGCGGGACCGCACCGTAGCACCCAGGCCAGGCGGATGCCCGGCGAAGTGCGGCGGAGGCGTCAGGCGTCGATGCGGGACGGATCGAGCTCGGTTGCGTGATCGGCGATGAACTCGCGCCGCGGCCCCACCTCGCTGCCCATCAGCAGGTCGAACATGTTCTCAGCGGCCTCAGTGTCCTCGATCCTGATGCGGCGCAGGATCCGGTGCCTCGGGTCCATCGTGGTCTCGGCGAGCTGGTGCGCATCCATCTCGCCAAGGCCCTTGTAGCGCTGCGGCGGCTCCTTGAACCGCTGGCCCTTGCGCTCCAGCTCCAGCAACGCGCGCTGCAGCTGGGCATCGCTGTAGGTGTAGATGTAGCGCTGCTGGCCCTTGCGCGGGTTGGTGAGCTCGATCCGGTGCAACGGCGGCACTGCAGCGAACACCCGGCCCGCTTCGACCATCGGCCGCATGTAGCGGTGGAACAGGGTCAGCAGCAGGGTGCGGATGTGCGCGCCGTCGACGTCTGCGTCGGCCATGAAGATGACCCGCTGGTATCGAGCCGAGTCGAGGTCGAACGCGTTGCCCGAGCCGGCTCCGAGGACCTGGATGATGGCCGCGCATTCGGCGTTCTTCAGCATGTCGGCGAGCGACGCCTTCTGCACGTTGAGGATCTTGCCCCGGATGGGCAGCAGGGCCTGGAACTCGGAGTTCCGGGCGTTCTTCGCGGTCCCGAGCGCCGAGTCGCCCTCAACGATGAACAACTCGCTCCGGTCGTCAGCCGACCGGCAGTCGACTAGCTTGGCCGGCAGTGCCGATGTGGCCAGGGCCGACTTGCGGCGCTGGTTCTCCCGGTGCTCGCGAGCCGCGATGCGGGTCTTGGCGGCGGATACGACCTTGTCCAGCACCGCGCGCGCCTGCTGCTTGCTGCCGCGCACCCGGCCCTCGAGGAAGTTGCCGAGCTCGGTCGAGACCACCTGGGCGACGATCTTCGAGGCCGCGGGAGTGCCGAGCACCTCCTTGGTCTGGCCCTCGAATTGCGGCTCCGGCAGCCGCACGGAGACCACTGCCGTCAGGCCTTCGAGCACGTCTTCCTTCGTCACCGGGTCGTCCCCGGCCTTCAGCAGCCTGGCGGCCTTGAGCTGGTCATTCAGCGTCCGCACGATGGCACGCTCGAAACCGGTGACGTGCGTCCCGCCCTTGGCAGTTTCAATCACGTTCACGAACGACCGGACGGTGCTGTCGTAGCCGGTGTCCCAGCGCAGCGCGACGTCGACGTCCAGCTGCCGTTCCACCTCCGTCGGGGTGAGGTGGCCGGCCTCGTCGAGCACCGGGATCGTCTCAGTGAACAGCCCATTGCCGGTGATCCTGAGAACGTCTGTGACCGCCTCTCCGGCTGACAGATGGGCGCAGAACTCGCTGATACCGCCGTCGAACCGGAACTCGGCGGACCGGGCTAGCTGGCCGTCGCCGGCTGCGGTGTCCTCCGCCGGCGCCTCGCCCCTGTCGTCGGGTACTGCGTGGTCGGGCGCTGCTTGCTTGGGGAGGGGGCGCTCGTCCGCGATCCGGATGGCAAGGCCCGGTACCAGGTACGCAGTCTGCCGGGCCTGCTGCGCCAGCCAGTTAAACGACCAGTCGGCTCCGGGTACGAAGATCTGCCGGTCTGGCCAGAACCGGACCCTGGTGCCGGTGGCCGTCCTGGCTACCTTGCGGCCCTTGTGCAGCCCTGAGGCGGGCCTGAAGGTTGCGTCGGGCCCGTCGCCGGAGAACTCGCCTGGCACGCCACGGCGGAAGCTCATAGTCCACTCGTAACCGGCCTTTTCCACCCAGACGTCGAGCCGGCCGGACAAGGCGTTGACCACCGAAGCCCCGACGCCGTGCAGCCCGCCCGAGGCCGTGTAGGAGCCGCCGCCGAACTTGCCGCCCGCGTGCAGCCTGGTCATGATCAGCTCGACGCCGGGCAGGCCGGTCTTCGGCTCGTTGTCGACCGGGATGCCGCGGCCGTTGTCCCGGACTTCGGCGGAGCCGTCCGCGTGCAGGATGACCTCGATCTCGCTGCAGGCGCCGGCCAGGGCTTCGTCCACGGCATTGTCGAATATCTCGCCCAGGCACTGAGCCAGGCCCCGGCCGTCGGTGGACCCGATGTACATGCCGGGTCGCTTGCGGACGGCGTCCAAGCCCTCGAGGACGGTGAGATGCCGCGCGGTATACCCGTCGGCCCCGGCCGCCGCGTGGCGAGGGACGGCGCTCCGTGCGGCCCGGCTGGCCGGACCCGTGCCAGCCGACCCCTTGCTGGCTGACGCTGAAGGGGCGGGCTCTGTGCTGAGGGCGGTCACAACGGCTCCCTGTGCAGTCCTGCGGTAAGCGAGCAGCACCCGTGCTGGCAGAGTGCCAGACGCAGGTCCTGAGGGCAGACTAGCCTGATGCGCGCCGTGCCTCGCGCCACCACGCCGCGCGGCATATGACGCATAAGTTATTTACCAGTCATAACACCCATAAGGGTATGCTAGCGGCCCGCCGGGCATAGCCGGATGTTCGCCCTCGGCATACTGGTGGCCCGCGGGGGATGACAAACAGCGTCCCTGAGTGTTGTGATGCGTAGGAGTTCACTGGTTGGACGGACTGTCGGCACCGTTGCCGCCAGGGTCGGATGAACCGGCACCGGAGCAGACCGGGCACCGTCCGTGAGGCGAGGAGGCGACTTATGACCGGTGCGATAGCCCCAACGAGGCCGCTGACCGCCCTTGATTTGTGTGACCGATGCGGAGCACCCGCGTATGTACGCGTGCTGCTTCCGGGTTCGGGCGAATTGCTGTTCTGCGCTCATCACAATCGTAAGCACGCCGATGCTCTCGCCAAGATCGCAGTCGAGATCCAGGACGAGACAGGCAGGCTGACGAGCAAGCCCAGCGATACGGCTTCCTGACCTTCGCGCGTTCTCGGCCCCGGACCGGTGACCTGGTCCGGGGCCTTAAACGCTTACCCGGTCGACGTGCCGGGGTTCCTGAGACGTGCTGGGGTTCCTGCGATGTATTAGGGCCCCTGACCAGCGAACTGGTCAGGGGCCCTAGTTTGCTTTCCAGCCCGGACGGCTCACCCGGCGGGCGAGTTAGTCCAGATAGTCCCTCAGGACCTGGGACCGAGACGGGTGACGCAGCTTGGACATGGTCTTCGACTCGATCTGACGAATCCGCTCCCTGGTCACCCCGTAGACCTTGCCGATCTCGTCGAGGGTCTTGGGCTGTCCGTCGGTCAGCCCGAAGCGCATCGAGACCACGCCGGCCTCGCGCTCGGACAGGGTGTCCAGCACCGAGTGCAACTGCTCCTGCAGGAGCGTGAAGCTGACAGCCTCACCTGGCTGGATCGCTTCAGAGTCCTCGATGAGGTCGCCGAACTCGCTGTCTCCGTCCTCGCCGAGCGGCGTGTGCAGGGAGATCGGCTCGCGGCCGTACTTCTGCACCTCGATGACCTTCTCTGGCGTCATGTCCAGCTCGGCGGCGAGTTCTTCGGGGGTTGGCTCGCGGCCTAGGTCCTGCAGCATCTGCCGCTGCACCCGGGCTAGCTTGTTGATCACTTCGACCATGTGCACCGGGATCCGGATGGTCCTGGCCTGGTCTGCCATGGCCCTGGTGATCGCCTGCCGGATCCACCAGGTCGCGTAGGTAGAGAACTTGTAGCCCTTGGTGTAGTCGAACTTCTCCACTGCCCTGATCAGGCCAAGGTTCCCCTCCTGGATCAGATCCAGGAACAGCATCCCGCGGCCGGTGTACCGCTTGGCCAGCGAGACTACGAGCCGGAGGTTGGCCTCCAGCAGGTGGTTCTTAGCCCGCCTGCCGTCGTCGGCGATCCACTCCAAGTCCAGCCTGGTCTCCGGGCGGAGCGAGCTGCCGTTCTCAGCGAGCTTCTCATCGGCGAAGAGCCCGGCCTCGATCCGTTTGGCCAGCTCGACTTCCTGCTCGGCGTTGAGCAGCGGGACCTTGCCGATCTGCTTGAGATAGTCCTTGACCGGGTCGGAGGTGGCGCCGGCGACGGCCACCTGGGCAGCAGGCAGGTCCTCGTCGTCGTCGCCGTAGACGAACGCTTCGTCCTCAGATTCCTCGGCCGCGGCTGCAGCTCCGGCTGCCTGGGCGAGCGCACCGTTGGCGCCCGCGAGTGCCTCCTGGTCGTCGCCGGCAGCGGCAACCTGTCGTCTTGACCCGGCCGGGTCAGCCTCGCCGGTCGGATCCTCGGCGGCCGCCCCGTCAGAGTCAGCCTCCTCACCGTCGAGGCTCTCAAGCTCTTCGAGCTCCGCTTCGACGTCGAGGAACGCTACGTCGGCCAGGTCGGGGTCGCCATCTATTTCCGATACCTCGGTAAGGTCTGGATCGGCGTCCAGGACGCCCGTTTCCGCCAGGTCGGAATCAGTGTCCAGCCCGGCATCCGAGGCCAGTTCGGCGTCAGCCGTCACGTCCTTGCTCCCGTTGTCACGATGCTCTCCCCTGCCCGGCAGCTCACTGGCGCCCTTCTTTCCCTGCCTGCGATCGGCGCCAGCCGGGCCGGCCCGGCCACGGCTGTTGCCTGCTGACACATGCTTCTCGGCACTAGTGCCGTTAGCATCGCCTGCCGCCGCGGGCTTGCGGCTGCGGCCCTCCGCCGGCCGCCTCGCGGCCGGGACACCATCGGTGACGTCGTCGTCCGGTACCAGGGTCACTGGCTGGTCGGCCAGTTGCGCCCTGCCGTCGTCTGCACCACCGTGGGCCTGGTGCGGAACGCGCGCGCGACGCGATCCTTGCGATCCCTGGGACGCCTGGGACGACGGCCGAGTCTGCCGCCGCGCCGCCGAGCCTGCAGCGCTAGCCACCGCGGTCACCCCTTCCCTCGCTGGATGCCGGCCCGGCACGCCGTGCCCAGCATCAGGCTGTTCCGAACTAGCAGGTGACACTGCCACCTCTCCGGCATACCTCCTGGTAAGCATCGGACCCTACCGTGAGAATCCCGCTCCCTGAGCCGTGCCAGGAGCAAAGCTCCTGCGGCAGCCGCGCCCGTCCTGCCCGAAATACTCTCCCGCCCACCACATTAGGCGCACTGCAGGTGTAGGTCGTACGAAAGCGAGCCGACATACGTGCTGGCGCTTCGTGCTGACGGCGCCCAGGCTGTGAGCACAACCTCGGGAATCGTACCCGCATTCCTCATGCCCTCCCCTTCCGCGCTGAACCGGGCCGTCTCCGGCCCCCGGCCAGAGCCGCTTCCGCCGGAACGTGCAGGACCAGCACGGTCACGTCGTCATCCTGCTCGTACCCTGTCAGCATCCGGTCAACGAGGTACCTCAGCAGTTGTGCCGGATCGCCCGTTACGGCCGCAGGCGCCTGGGATGCGACCGACACCAGTTCCTCCAGGCCGACATCCAGGCCGCGCTTACGGTTCTCTACGAGTCCATCGGAATACAGCACTGCTGTGTTGCCAGGCGGCAGCCGGAAGTTGTACTGCTGGCGCGGGCTGGCCCAGCCGAGCGGGGTGCCTGCGTCCGCTGACTCAAGTCTCGGCGGCTCGTCTTCTGATAGCAGCAGCGGCGGCAGGTGACCCGCGTTCCCGGCCACCCCGTCGCCGGTGAGCGGGTCGACCACCAGGTAAGCAACCGTGGTGACCTGCTCGGCAAGCTCGGTCGCGAGGAACAGCCGGTCAAGCCCGGAAAGCACCGCGGCCGGTCGCGGATCAGTCAGCGCCAGCGCGCGCAGGGCGTTCCGCACCCGGCCCATCCCGGCCGCGGCGGTCAGTCCCTTGCCCATGACGTCGCCGGTTGCCACAGCCAGCCGCCCGTCCGGCAGCCGGAACGCGTCGTACCAGTCGCCGCCGATCTCCATGTTCCTGGTGACCGGCATGCATTTGGCCTCGAGGATGATGCCAGGAACTGTGGGCAGCGTGTCGGGCAGCAAGCTGCGCTGCAACGTCTCCGCGGTGGTGTGCTCCCGCTCGTAAAGCGTGGCTCGCTCCAGGGCCAGCGCGCACTGACCGGCCAGCGCCTCGAGGAAGACCCTCTCCTCCTCAGTTATCTGGCGCGGCCGGGTAAAGGAGAACCGCAACGCGCCGAGGGAGGCACCCGAGGACAGCAGCGGCAGGCCTACCCACGCCTTCTCGTCACTGTGCGCAAGGAAAACGCTCACATCGACGCCCTCAGCATCCAAGCACCTGCGCAATGCGTCAGGGCTTTCCAACATGAGAGGACGGCGCGTGCTGATTGCTAGTGTCATCACGCTCGGGGCTGACAGCGGAATGTCGCCGGCCGGCGCGCCAGGGGTATCTGGCAGGCCGCCTGGATTGATGGTGCGTAGCCGCAGCCGCTCGGTGTCCACGATGGCCATCGCGGACCGCTCAGCCCCGATCGCAGACCGGCCGACCTCGGTGATGACCTGGACTACCTGCTCGACGGTCAGCGCCTCGGCCAGCATGGACGTAGCCTGCTGCAATCGTGCCGTGCGCAGCGCTGCAGCGGACAATTGCTCGGTCAGACGCCCCCGCATCTCCTCTGCCTCGCGCTGCGCGGTGACATCGGTGCTGGCGCCCATCCACTCGATGATCCTGCCGTCGCGCTCGATCGGCACGGCGCGCACGTCGTAGTGCCGGTAAGAACCAGTCCGGCTGCGGACCCGGTACCGGCTGTCGAAGACCTTGCCGGTGCGGACGCACTCGCGCCAGGACGCCTCGACGCGCTCCCGGTCATCGCTGTGAATCGCGTCCAGCCAGCCCTTGCTGAGGTACTCGGCAGCCGTCTGCCCGGTGATCGAGCGCCACTCGGGCGAATCTTCCGCGATCTCGCCGTCCGGCCGGGTGACCCAGACAACCTGTGCTCCGGCCTGCACTAGCGAGCGGTAACGCTCTTCGCTGCGCCGAAGTGCCTCCGCCGCAAGGCGCTGCTGGGTCACCTCGACCGAGATCGTGCCGACCCCGCTGACGTCGCCGTCTTTCGACGGGAACCAGGAAAACGACCAGTAGCGCTGAGCGCCGTTCCCGCCAGCCTCGGCCGCAGCCGGCGCGGCGAGCGCATGTTCCGTGTTCGGCACCTGCCGGTCACCCGCTGCGAGGCGGCTGAGCGCGGACTCGGCGGCCTCGGCCAGGTCTGGCGGCCAGGCGCGCACCGGCGCTATGCCGTCGTGGTCGGTCTGACCAGCTGTGTCGGCGCGGCCGGCTCCGTCAACGCCGAGAAGCCAGGCCATCGCCTGGTTCATCCGGCGGACGCCGCCATCAGGTCCGATGAAGGCGAAGCCGACTGGCGCCTCTTCGAGCAAACTCGCTAGCAGCGCCGAGTCAGCTACATCCAGGCCCGGCAGCCGCGGACGGGGAACGGACGTCCCAGTACTCATCGCGGGCACCTCCCTCTGGCCGACCGCGCGCCATCGAACGGTTTCTTCCTGCTCACTGCGGACACAAGAAGGCTAGCGGCAACAACGAGTGCAAGAAGGATCGCAGCAACAACTCAGCAGCGAAAACGCCGCCGTAGCAGCCGCGCCGCTGCAGGAACTGGCTGCATACAGCTATTTTTGCTCGCGCGAACGGCAGGCGGCCGGGCCTGATAATGGCTGAGAAAATCCGTGCGAGCCGGGTAGGCACAGGCGGACAATAGGTATCAGACAATACGGTGTTACGCAATGCTAGGCAATGTCTTGCCCGCGGTTATATCTGCGGCAGCAGCGCCCAGCGGGAAATGGCAAGCGACTAGCTGCCCCGCCGCAGTGTGCGGGCGCAACGCCGGCTCGTCCGTGGCGCAGATCTCCTGGGCCAGCGGGCATCTGATACGGAACCTGCAGCCGGACGGCGGCTGCGTGGGAGCCAGCTCAGCCGCCGGCAGACCGGCCACGCCAGCAGCCCCGCGGGGCTGTGCCGCGCTTGTGCCGGCTGAGCTCATCGCTGCCGGGCTCATCACTGCTGGTACTGCCGCGATCAACCCCGCAGTGTACGGATGCCCGGGCGCGGCGCAGACGTCCTCAGTCGGCCCGGTCTCGACCAGCTTGCCGAAGTACATCACGCCGATCACGTCGGCCATGTACCTGATGACCGACAGATCATGCGAGATGAACAAGTAGCTGAGTCCGTACTGCCGCTGCAGCTTGCGCATCAGGTTGAGGATCTGCGCCTGGACCGACACATCCAGTGCGGACACGGGTTCATCAGCCACGATCAGGGCAGGGCGCACGATCAGCGCCCTGGCTAGCGCTAGCCGTTGCCGCTGGCCGCCGGAAAACTCGCGCGGATACCGGCTGGCGGCGTCAGGCGCCAGCCCTACTTCGTCCAGGATGCGTAGTACCTGACGGCGGTAGCCGCGGCGGCGCACGGTCTTCTGAATGGCGAGCGGCTCGCTCAGGATCGAACGCACCCGCATCCGCGGATCCAGCGAGGCGAACGAGTCCTGGAACATCAGCTGGATGCCTGACCGGTTCTGCCGCAGCTGTCGGGCAGGCATCGCGGCCAGGTCGGCCCCGCCGAAGGCGATGGAACCCGCATCTGGCCTCTCCAGGCCGACCAACAGCCTGGCAATGCTCGTCTTGCCGCTGCCAGACTCCCCTACCAGTCCGAACGTCTGACCAGCCAGCAACTCAAAACTCACGCCGGCCACCGCGCTTACCGCCCCCGACCGGCGGCCCAGCACCCCGCTAGTGACCGGGTAGTCCTTGACCAGCCCCGAAACCTGGAGCAGTGGCTCTGGCCCGGCAGCTGGGTCCCATGGCGGAGCCGACCGCCGTTCCGCTTGGCGAGCCGGACCGGCAGCCCAGGCGCTGACCACTCCAGCAGCGCCAGCCACACCAGCCGCGCCTGCCCCGCCAGCCGAGCCAACCGGGAAGAAGCAGGCGTACGTGTGGCCGGGGTGGTCCCCGTCGAGGGCGGGCTCGTGGCTGGCGCACCAGTCTCGCGCATACCGGCACCGGGGCGCGAAGCTGCAGCCGGGCGACTGAAAGGCCAGATCCGGCGGACGGCCCGGAATGCTGTACAGGCCGCCGCGGCCCGTGCTCGCCTTGGCTGGACCGGCCATCTCCGGCAACGCCTCGAACAGCGCCTCGGTGTAGGGATGCCTGGGTCCGGCGAAGACCTCGCCTGTAGCCGCCTGCTCGATGATCCGGCCGCCGTACATGATCGCGACCCGTTCGGTCCGTCCCGCGATCACGCCGAGGTCATGGGTGACCAGGATGACCGCCATGCCGAGTTGCGCGCGCAGGTCGCCGATGAGCTCAAGGATGTCGCGCTGGGTTGTCACGTCCAGCGCTGTCGTTGGCTCGTCCGCGATCAGCAGCCGCGGCTCGCAGGCGAGCGCAGCGGCGATCATGGCCCGCTGCCGCATCCCGCCGGACAGCTGGTGCGGGTATTCGCCGGCCACGCGCTCCGGTTCGGCTATCCGGACCAGGTTCAGCATCTCGACGGCACGCGCGGCCGCTGCACTCCGGCTAGCGCCCTTGTGCACGACGACCGACTCGGTGATCTGCCGGCCGATCGGCATCGTCGGGTCCAGACAGCTTGACGGGTCCTGAAACACCATCCCGACGTCGCTGCCCCTGATGGTTTGCATGTCCCGCTCAGCGAGCCCGGTCAGCTCTGTCCCGGCCAGCACGACCGATCCGGCTGTGATGGCGCCGCCGGCCGGCAGGAGGCGCATGACAGAGCGAGCCGTCATCGTCTTCCCGCAGCCTGACTCCCCTACCAGGCCCAGGCATTCTCCGGCAGCGACCGTCAAGCTGACGCCGTCGACAGCCCTGACTGTCGTCCCGTTGCGGCGGATCTCGGTATGCAGGTCGGTGATCTGCAGCACCGGGCCTGGCTGCTGCTCGATCATGGCATTTCCAGGTCATCTGCTGGCCGGACCGCGTCAACGGCGGCCGCTGGCGCGCCGTCGTCGCCGGCTGCGGAGAACGCATCCCGCAGGCCATCGCCAAGCATGGCAAAGGCGAGCACGACGAGGGTGATCGCGACCCCCGGCGCCAGGATCTCCCACCAGTATCCGCTCGAGATGGTCTGCGTCGCGGCGGCGATCATGTCACCCCAGTCGACGTTCGGGAACTGCACTCCCAGCCCGAGCCAGCTCAGCGTGGCCAGGATGAGGATCGCGTTGGCGATCTGGAAAGTCACGTTCACCACGATCGTGCCGACGGCGTTCGGCGCGATGTGGCGCAGGATGATGCGCAAACCGCCGCCACCCATGACGACCGCCGCCTGGACGTATTCACGCATCCGCAGCGTCAGCGCCTCCGCGCGGACCAGGCGGGCCGTGCTCAGCCACGAGGTTGCAGCGATGACAACAACCAGTATCCCGGTCGACGGCTGGTAGATGGACATCAGCAACAGCAGCAGGACCACCGCCGGGATGGCGATGGCAGCGTCCACGACGCGCATCATGACCGCGTCAGCAACACCGCCGAAATAGCCCGCCACCGCGCCCCACAGCGATCCGAGCAGGGCGGCCAGCACTCCGGCGATCGCCGCGAGTTCGAGCGAGACCTGCCCGCCCGTCATCAGGCGGCCGATCTCGTCCTGACCGTCGCCGTCGGTGCCGAGCGGATGACCCGACCGCGGCCCGAAGTTGGCTTGCGACAGGAAGACATGCGTCTGGTCAGTGTGGTACACCAGCGGGCCGAGGAAGCAGAATGCTGCCATTGCCAAGACGATGGCGGCCCCGGCAGTGGCCAGCGGGTAGGCCCGGCAGGCGGCAAGGCCGCGGCGTGTCCGGCTGGCTATGGCTGCCCGCTGTGCGGCCGCCCCGGGAGGGCTAGCGGCCGGGCCCGCGTGCCTGCCGCGGCTACCGCGGACGGGCGCGGCGGCCGGCTCCGCCGACCCCGCACCGGCGAGCGAAACGCCGAGCGCGCCGGGTACCCGTTGCAGCGGCCGGCGGTCGTCAGGAGCTGCCTGGTTCGCCGTCATGGCCGCGAGGTCCTGACCCGCGGGTCGAGCAACCCATAACCGATGTCGGCCAGCAGCGAGCCGACCGCTGCTGCCACGCCGATGACGAGCGTGAAGCCGAGCGTCACCGGGAAGTCATGGTTGACGGCGGCCTGCCAGATCTGCCAGCCCATGCCCTGGATGTTAAACAGGATCTCCACGACCAGCGCGCCGCCGACGATCTGCGGGAAGCTGAGACCGAGGAGTGTCACGACCGGAACCAGGGAGTTCCGCAGCACGTGGTTCACGACCACCCGTCGCTCTCCGCCACCGCGTGCTCGCGCCGCCTCCACGTACTCCTGACCCAGGCTGTCCAGCGCCGATGATCGCATGTACCGGGCAAAGATCGCGATGGTGACCAGAGCGAGCGTGAGCAC
>Ga0210389_10003832_pt1 | contig 11728 bp, 7 predicted proteins | sample IncBWH28OmetaG_FD_160127 | JGI IMG/M metagenome (GOLD analysis project Ga0210389, IMG submission 160127) | Forest soil microbial communities from Barre Woods Harvard Forest LTER site, Petersham, Massachusetts, United States - Inc-BW-H-28-O ... | reverse complement strand
GACGGCGCTGGCCAACCAGGCGTTCGTGTCGGGGCGGACCCTGGGAGTGCAGTTCCATCCGGAGGTCACCGACGCGGTACTCGAGGCGTGGCTGCGCTCAGACGACGCGGCGCGGCTCATGGAAAGCGGCGTCGACCCGCAGGCGCTGATCGAGCAGTCGCGGACCCTGGCGGAGGGGGCAGCGGCCCGCGCGCACGGACTGGTCCGCCGGTTCGTGTTCGACGTCGCACGGCGGCCGGCCAGCGAATTGCCAGCGATAACACTTGCTAGCGGCAATTCTTCACGCTGAGACGGTTCTCACACTCCGGCCGTGCCGGCCGCGGCGGCCTGCTGGCTTAGCGTTAAAGCGTGTCCCACGACCTGCTGCAAGCCCTCGCCATCTTCGCGGCCGGTCTCGCGGCGGGCACCATCAACGCGGTCGTGGGCTCAGGAACGCTGATCACCTTCCCCACCCTGCTGGCGTTCGGGTACCCGCCGGTGCTGGCGAACGTGTCGAACAACGTCGGGCTTGTGCCCGGCGTGGCCTCAGGGGTGCACGGGTACCGGGCCGAGCTCGTCGGGCAGCGGCGGCGGGTGATCCGGCTCGGGTCAGCGTCGGTGTGCGGCGGGCTGGTCGGCGCGATCCTGCTGCTCGTGCTGCCCGCCGGGGCGTTCAAGGAGATCGTGCCCGCGCTGATCGGGATCGCCCTGCTCATGATCATCTTCCAGCCCCGGCTGGCGCGGTGGATGGCCGCCAGGCAGGTGGCTCGGGCGGCGGCGCGCGCCGAGGAGCCGGACCGCGACGGCGGCGCGGGCGGGACGGGCGGGGCCGGCGGGGCCGGCGGGACGGGCGCCGTGGGCGTGGTGGCCCCCGTGACCCGGGCACAGGAATCGGCCGTGCAGATCGGCGGGCCGGTGCTGTGGGTGCTCGTGTTCCTGTCCGGGGTGTACGGCGGGTACTTCGGCGCCGCCCAGGGGGTACTGCTGATCGGGCTCATGGGCATCGCCTTTACCGACACCATGCAGCGGATCAACGCGGTCAAGAACGTCATGGCCGGGCTCGTCAACGGGGTCGCGGCGCTGGTGTTCGTCGCCGCGACGCACATCGACTGGGGTGCCGCCGGGCTGATCGCGTGCGGGGCGATCCTCGGCGGGCAGATCGGCGCGCGAATCGGCCGGAAGCTGCCGCCCTGGGGGCTGCGCCTGCTGATCATCTGCGTGGGCGTGGTCGCCCTGGTGAAGTTGCTGGCCTAGCGACAGTGGGACCGCGCAAGGTTCCGCAAGTCCTTGCAAAAATATTCTCAATCACGGCGTCCGCTTACGCGGCATTTGCTAATAGCGACCTTAAGAGTTTCTTATTTAGCGGAAAATGCCAGGTGGAAGGGCGCAAACCTGCGTTCAGAAGTCAATCATTTGCATGATCTGATTCACTTATTGCATTGCGCGTTGGCCAATGTTATGTTCCGGTTGATCCAACATCAGCGCTGATAAAGAACACAGCGCTTGCCGCGCGGCAGCCGTCCCTGCCGCCGCCCATCGTGGCGGCGGCTATTACCGTCCCTGTGCGCAGGGACGGTCACTTCCCACCCCTCAGGGAAAGGCATGTTCGCGATGTCCCTTCGTCGCAGACCGCTGGGCAAGATGCCCGCGGCAAGATCCTGGAAGCGGCTGGCCGCGCTCACCGCGGCCGTCTTCACCGCACTCGGAACGGTCCTGGCGCTAGCTGTCACCACGCCTGGCGTCGCCGAGGCGGCGACGGCCCCGCCGTACTGGGCGCAGTCTCCGTTCAGCGTCCCGAGCGGGACGGGGGTCAACCTCCCGTTCACCGAGTACGAGGCGGAGAACGCGAGCAACACCGGCAAGCTCATCGGCCCGGACTTCACCCAGGGCGACCTCGCCACCGAGGCGTCGGGCCGTGAAGCGGTGCAGCTGACCGCGACCGGGCAGTACGTGCAGTTCACGCTGACAAGCGCGGCCAACGCGTTCGACGTGCACTACTCCCTTCCGCAGGGGGCGTCAGGCACGCTGTCCGTCTACGTGAACGGCACCAAGCTCAGCAAAGAGCTTTCGCTCACCTCGGCCTACAGCTATATCTCCACGCCGGGCATTATGGGCAGCCAGACGCACAAGCTGTACGACGACGCGCGGATGATGTTCGGCCAGACGTACCAGGCAGGCACCACGGTGCGGCTGGAGGCGGACTCCTCGGACACGGCGCTGCCGTACACCATCGACGTCGCGGACTTCTACAACGTGCCTGCCGCCGCCACCCAGCCGGCCAACTCAGTCTCGGTGACCAGCGAAGGCGCCGACCCGACGGGCGCCGCCGACTCGACCCAGGCATTCCGCAACGCGATCTCCGCGGCCAACTCCGCCGGGGAGTCCGTGTGGATCCCGTCAGGCACGTACCTCGTCAGCTCGGCGCTCCAGGTCAACTCGGCGACGATCACCGGGGCCGGCGACTGGTACTCGCAGATTAAGACCAACGAGTTCATCGACAACACTTCCGCCGTCTCCGGCCCGGTCAACCTGAGTGGTTTCGCGATCCTCGGCAGCACCGTCGGCAGGCACGACGACAGCACGGCGAACGCGATCGACGGGTCGCTGGGCAGCGGCTTCACGGTCAACGGGCTGTGGATCCAGGACACGAACGTCGGCTTCTGGCTGCAGTACGGCAACAGCAACTGCACGGTGGAGAACACCGTCATCGAGTCCACCGACGCGGACGGCCTCAACTTCAACGGCAACGCGACCAACTGCACGGTGAAGAACAACTTCCTCCGCAACACCGGGGACGACGGGCTGGCGATCTGGTCCTACCCGTCGGCGGACTCCGGCATCACGTTCGCCAACAACACGATCGTCCAGCCCACGCTGGCCAACGGCATCGCGGACTACGGCGGCTCGAACAACACGATCTCCAACAACGTGATCGCGGACACCGAACCGCTCGGCAGCGGCATCGCCATCTCCAACGAGCAGTTCCTCTCTCCGTTCACGCCGCTGTCCGGCACGATCACCGTCTCTGGTAACTACCTGATCAGGACCGGCGCGGAGAACCCGAACTGGGGTCACCCGATGGGCGCGGTGCGGTTCGACGCCTACGACTCGGCGTTCAGCAACGTCACCGTGAACTACAGCGGCGGCGCCATCCTGGACAGCCCGTACGAGGCGTTCGAGTTCGTCGCCGGCGCGGGTACCGGCAATGCGGTCAACGGGGTCAACATCAGCAACGTCTCCGTGCAGAACCTGGGCACGGTCGTCATGCAGGCGGAGACCACCGGCACCGCGAGCGTCGGCGGCGTGACCGCCAGCGGCGTCGGGGTTTCCGGCGCCTACAACGACGCCTACCCGTCCAACACCGCCGGCGGGTACACCTTCAACCTCGGCAGCGGCAACTCGGGGTGGAGCACCACCCCGGTGCTCACCGCCTTCCCCAACCCGGCGCAGCCGGGCTCGCTGACCGCGTCGCCTTCGAGCCTGTCGTTCGGCGACGTGGCGTCCGGGTCGACCAGCGCGGCGCAGACGGTGACGGTGTCCAACCCGGGCAGCAGCGCGGCCTCGGTGTCCTCGGTCAGCGTCAGCGGACCGTTCAGCCAGACCAACACCTGCGGGAGTTCGATCGCCGCGGGCGGCTCCTGCGCGGTCAGCGTCAAGTTCTCCCCCACCAGCGGCGGCAGCCAGACCGGCGCCGTGTCCGTCGCCACCAGCGCACCGGGCAGCCCGCTGGCCGTCGCGCTGTCCGGCACGGGGGTCACCTCCACTACCAACCTCGCCCAGGGGCAGCCGGCCACGGCGAGCAGCTCGACTCAGACGTACGTCGCGTCTAACGTCACCGACGGAAACGCGAGCACCTACTGGGAAAGCACCGACGGCGCCGGGTACCCGCAGACGATCACCGTCGACCTGGGCTCCGTGCAGTCGATCGGGTCGGTCACCCTGGACCTGCCGCCGTCAAGCGCCTGGGCCACCCGCACCGAGACGCTGTCGGTGCTCGGCAGCAGCAACGGGTCGACGTTCAGCCAGCTCGTCGGCTCCGCCGGGTACACATTCAACCCGAGCACGGGCAACACCGTCACGATCAGCCTGCCGTCAGGGACCAGCGCCCGGTACGTGCAGCTGAGCTTCACCGGCAACACCGGCTGGTCCGCGGCGCAGCTGTCGGAGTTCGAGGTCTTCCCGGGCGGCGGCTCTTCCGGCCAAGGGAACTTGACGGCGTCGCCGTCAAGCCTGTCGTTCGGCAGCACCGCGGTGGGCGCCACAAGCACAAGCACCGTCACCGTGTCGAACTCTGGCTCGGCCGCGGTCTCGATGGCCTCGGTCGGCGTCACCGGCCCGTTCAGCGAGACCAACAACTGCGGCACGTCGCTCGCGGCGGGCGGCTCGTGCACCGTCAGCGTCACGTTCGCGCCGACCGCCGCCGGCTCCGCCAGCGGGACACTGTCGGTGAACAGCAGCGCACCGGGCAGCCCGCTGACCGTCGCCCTGTCTGGCACGGGAACGGCGGCGGGCAACACCAACCTGGCCCTCCACCAGCCCGCCACCTCCAGTGGTTACACGCAAACCTACGCACCGGGCAACGCCGTGGACGGTGACACCAACAGCTACTGGGAGAGCACGGACAACGCGTTCCCGCAGTGGTTCCAGGTCGACCTCGGCGCCGCACACAGCGTCGGCCGGATCGTCATGGACCTGCCGCCCTCGAGCTCGTGGGGCACAAGGACCCAGACGATCACCATCCAGGGCAGCACCGACGGCTCGAACTACACCACCCTGGTCGGTTCGGCCAACTACACCTTCAACCCCTCGACCGGTAACACCGTCACGGTCACCTTCACCGCGGCAAGCGTCCGCTACCTGAAGCTGACCTTCACCGCCAACACCGGCTGGCCGGCCGGGCAGCTCTCCGAGCTCCAGGCCTACGCCAGCTGACAAGACCGCGGCGGGGCGGAGGACAACGCGCCTCCGCCCCGCCCCGCACCCCTCGCCCGCCAGAACCGCTCACCCCGGCCGTTACGCCACCGCCCCCCTGCAGACTCATCCCAAGGAAACCGATGAAGCCGCTGCGCGTACCCCCGACATCCCCAATCAGAAAGCCTCACCTGCGGGTGCTGATCGTCGCGGGCCTCGCGGCGGCAGGACTGGTGTGGGCCCCCGTTGCCGCGCTTACCGCCGCGCCGAGCGCGCAGGCGGCCGACACGTCATACCAGGCGCCGTTCACCCCTGACCCAAGCGTGGCCGGGGCCACGACCCCGTTCACCACCTACCAGGCTCCGGAGGGCGCCCTCGGCGGAGGTGCCAGCGTGGTTTCGCTGACCTCGGCGCCGACCACCCAGTACGACAGCCCGCAGGGTGAGGCGTCGGGCCACGCCTACGTCCAGCTCACCGGCACCGGCCAGTCCGTCCAGTGGACCAATAACACCGGCCAGCCGATTAACTTCATCAACGTCCGCGCCTCGATCCCGGACTCCGCCAACGGCAGCGGCATGACCGGCACCCTGGACCTGTACGTGAACGGCGTGTTCCGCCAGGCGCTGTCTATGAACTCCCTGCAGAGCTGGGAGTACGAGGGCGGCAGCAACAACTACAACCAGAGCGACCAGAACCCCGCCGACGGCGATCCGCGGAACTTCTGGGACGAGTTCCACGCGACCGTCAGCGGCTCGCCGATCCCCGCGGGCGCCACCTTCAGCCTGCAGAAGGACTCGTCGAACACGGCGTCGTTCTACTGGATCAACTCCATCGACCTGTGGAACGCTCCGGCGCCCGCGGCCCAGCCCGCCAACTCGATATCGATCACCAGCTGCGGGGCCGTGGCCGACAACACGCCGACCAACGGCGCGGCGGCGCCCGGCGCGTCCGACAGCACCGCCGACATCCAGAACTGCATCAACCAGGCGGCATCCCAGGGCAAGATCCTCTGGATCCCGCAGGGAACGTACTACGTGATCGGTACCGGCAGCCTGGTCGCGCAGAACGTCACCGTCGAAGGCGCGGGCTACTGGTACAGCGAGGTCTACCGGGATGTGCCGCTGCCGAACAACACGCCGCTCGGCGCGCTGTTCCAGTGTTACTCCTGCCAGCTGGAGAACTTCCACATCGACTCCGACTCGCTCAGCCGGGCCGAGGTCGACGGCGGTGGCGGGGCCGAGGACACCACCGGGACCAACTGGCTGATCGAGGGCATGTGGGTGCAGCACGTGGAGTCCAGCGTGTGGGCTTCTGGCAGCGGCGGGACCGTGGAAAACAACTTCTTCACGTCGATCTGGGCCGACGGGTGCAACTTGAACAACGTCTCGCTCACCGGCACCTCGGGCAGCAGCCTGACCGCGACCAACAACTTCATCCGCGGCACCGGCGACGACGGCATGGCGATCAATTCGGTCGCTTATAACGGCAGTCAGACCTACACCCCCATGACCAACATCACGATGTCGCACAACACGGTCATCGCCGCGTGGGGCGGCAAGGGCATCGGCGTCTACGGCGGCAGCGGCCACCACGTGACCGATAACTACATCGCTGACACCGCGCGCTACATCGGCCTCGGCGTCGGCCGGTTCGGGGTGAACGGCAGCGACATGACCGGCGCCACGGTCTCCGGCAACGTGATCGTCCGATCCGGCGGCAACGCCTACAACCAGGGACAGCCGGCCCTGCACATCGGCAACGGCGGTGACGGCCAGAACACCGGGATCGTCAGCAACGCCGTCGTGACCGGCAACTCCGTCATCCAGTCGGTGTACGACGGGGTCGCGTTCTCTACGTCCACCAACACCACGCTGTCCGGCAACACGATCACGAACCCGTGGCGCAACGGCATCGTGATCTCGCCTCCGTACTACCCCGCGCCCACGGGGAACGCCGCCATCACGGACAACACCGTGACCGGACTCGGCGCGGGCGAATCCGCGTTCAGCAACGACTCGAGCGGGTTCACCGCCACGCTCAGCGGCAACAGCTGGCAGACCGGCAGCAGCGAAGGCCCCTACGGCGGGACGCCGGCGGCGGTGCCAGGCGTCGTGCAGGCCGAGAATTATGACACCGGCGGCCAGGGGGTGGCCTACAACGCCACCTCGGCCAACGGCACCGGCAACAGCTACCGCTCCGACGGTATCGACCTGGAGGCCACGTCAGACTCGGGCGGCGGCTCCGACCTGGGCTGGACATCGTCCGGGCAGTGGTTCCGCTACACCGTCAACGCGGCCTCCGCCGGGACCTACACCGTCAGCTTCCGCGTCGCCGCCCCCTCCGCGGTCACCGACGCCCTGCACCTGTCCAGCGCGTCCGGCGCGAACCTGAGCGGGAACGTCAGCATCCCGGCAACCGGCGGCTGGCAGAACTGGTCCACGGTCACCGCCACCGTCCAGTTGGCGGCCGGCCAGCAGACCCTCGCCGTCGACCAGGACAACGGCGGCTGGAACATCAACTACATGTCCTTCGCCGGCAGCGTCGGCACCGCCAACCTGGCGCTCAACCGGCCCGCGACGGCCAGCGGTTACACCCAGAGCTACGTTCCCGCCAACGCGGTGGACGGGGACACCGGCACCTACTGGGAGAGCACCGACAACGCGTTCCCCCAGTGGCTCCAGGTCGATCTCGGCTCCGCGGCGAGCGTAAGCAGGATCGTGCTTGACCTGCCGCCGTCGACCGCCTGGGGCACCCGCACCCAGACGATCACCGTCCAGGGCAGCACCGACGGCAGCAACTACACGACGCTGGCGGCATCGGCGGGTTACACGTTCAACCCCGCCACGGGCAACACCGCCACCAGCACCTTCACCGCGTCCTCGGTCCGCTACCTCAGGCTGACCTTCACCGCCAACACCGGCTGGCCCGCCGGGCAGCTCTCCGAACTGCAAGCCTTCGCCAGCTAAGGGCCGCTTTGCTGGGCGTAAACGCCGCCCTTAGCGACAGTGGCGGGCCGGGAACGCGCGTTCCCGGCCCGCCGCCTTTGTTCCGCCCGCGCGAGTACTTCGAATTCTGCTACCCGAGGTCTTCCCCAGTGGCGCGCAAGGCCTCGATTGAGCCAAATGAAGGCGCAAAACGAGCCGGCCTAGTTTTGTGGCCGCAGCGGTTGCCCGCGCGTGGCACGGAGCGGAGATTAAGTGAAGATCGTTTCGAGCAGGACGTCCGCGCGAAGGAGACGGAACTCATGGCAACGGATATTCACGCTGAGCACGTGGGCAGCCTGCTGCGGCAACCCTGGCTGCTGACCGCCAGGGCCGACTACAAGGACGGCAAGATCACCGAGGGCGAGTTGCGGGCGACGGAGGACCGCGCGGCGGCGGAGAACATCGAGGCTCAGCGGTCGGCCGGGATCCGGGTCTTCACCGACGGCGAGGTCCGCCGGACCAACTGGATGACCGGCATCCTTGAGTCGATCGGCGGGATGAGCCCGGTGCAGACCCCGGCGGTCACCTGGCACCGGCCGGGCGGAGAGGTCCCGCCGGAGAGTGAGACCGACTTCGTGATGACGGCGGCGACGTCGAAGGTGTTCCAGAAGGACCACCTGACCGCGGTCGAGGCCGCGTACATGGCCGCGCAGGTCCCTGGCGCGTTCAAGGTCACGATGATGTCGGCGGCGATGGGCGCGATGACGTGGCGGGCAGACGTCTCAGCGACGGCCTACCCGGACCCGGCCGAACTGGTCGATGACCTGGTGGCGCTGCAGGTCGCGGAGGTGTCCGAGCTTGCCTCGCTCGGGGCGCGCTGGGTGCAACTCGACTCGCTTTCTTACAACCAGGTGTTCGACGACGAGTTCCGTGCGGCGACGCTTAACCCGATGGACCCGAAGGTCATCCTCGCCGGCTCGGTCGCGGCGGACACGGCGATCGTGAGCGGAATCAAGGCCGCCAACCCGGAGATCACCGTCGGCATGCACATCTGCCGTGGCAACAACCGTTCCGCCTACATGGCCAGCGGCGGCTACGAGCCCGTCGCCGAGCAGTTGTTCGGCACCGTGCCGGTGGACCGGTTCCTGCTTGAGTACGACGACGAGCGGTCCGGCGGGTTCGAGCCGCTGCGCTTCGTCCGGCCAGGGACGGTCGTCGTGCTCGGCCTCGTGTCGTCGAAGACGCCGGTGCTCGAGTCGCGGGACCTGCTACGGCGGCGGATCGACGAGGCGGCCAAGTTCGTGCCGCTTGAGAACCTGGCGCTGTCGCCGCAGTGCGGATTCGCCTCCACCTCGGCGGGCAACGTGCTGACGCCGGATGAGCAGAAGGCCAAGCTGGCCCTCGTCGCCGACACGGCCGCGCAGGTCTGGGGCGGTTAGATGAAGCTCGGCACGCTGCTCCCGGTCATGCCGAGCTTGGAGCCGTCTATCACCTGGCTGGGCGGCGGGGCGGTCAGCCTGACGGGAGCGCCAACCGAGAGGCTGGCCCGGCCGGCCCCGCCGTGCGTCCCCTTGGGCGCAAAGGCTTCGACGAACTCCGGCTTGCTGGTGTCGGTCACGTACTCCGTGCTCCCATCGGAAAGCTTGAGCGGCAGCACCCGGATGCCGCCCAGCCTGGAGACCGGCTCCCTGGTGGCCCGCGCGGGCGTCGCCCCCGAGTTAAGCAGCTTGGACACGTCACAGACGGCGGCAATCCCCGCCGCGTTCGCCGGAAGCTTGAGATACCGGTCGCCGAGCAGCGCGATGACGGCGGACGCATTGCTGGCGTTCCCCGCGACCGACTTCCAGAACGCGGTGTCCGGCTTCATGTAGAGGGTCGAACTGATCACGACGAGCTTCATGCTGCCCACGCCGCCTATTCCCAGCGTCCCCGCGCAACCTTGACCGCGCTTAATGCCGAGATCGATGGTGATGCTCTTACCCGACTGGGTCACCGTTCCGTTTATCGTCAGGCTGGCCGCGGCCTCGGCATTGGCGGTAGCCTCCGCCATCACCTTGCTCCCTGCTTGTCCCGCCAACGGGTCGGCGACGCTGCTGGCGCGGAGGGTTGCGGCGGTCAGGCCTCCGCACGCGGTCGCCGCCAGGCAACTCGCGCCCACGACGGCACCCGCAGCCGTCCGCGTCCAACCCGGCCGACTGTGAAACATCTGTTTCTCCCGTCAGGTCACATGCCGAGCTTGGTGCCGTCTATCACCTGGCTGGCCGGGGGCGCGGTCAGCGTGACGGGGACATTCATCGTCACGGTGACCAAGCCGCTCCCGTTCTTCGCGCCCTTGGGCGCGGAGAGCTGGACAAGCTCGGGCTTGCTGGTGTCGGTCACGTACGCCACGCTCTCGGAATCCTTGAGCGGCAGCACGCGGGTGCCGGCCAGCGTGGTGACCGCGCCCCTGGTGACCGGGCCGGACGAGCTATCCGGTGCCAATATCTGTGACACGTCGCACAGGCCGGCAAACGCCGTCATGTTGCTGTCGCTCGTCGGAGCCTTGAGATACCTTCCGCCGACGAGCGCGATGACGGTGGCCGCGTTGGCTCCGGAATTCGCCTTCCAGAAGGTGTCGTCGGGGTTCAGATAGGCGGTCTTGCCGATAACGATGAGCTTCAAGTTGCCCTTGCTGCCCATTCCGATCGTCCCCGTGCACCCGTGACCAGGCTTGATCGCGAGGTTGACGGTCAGGCTCTGGCCCGGCTGGGTGATCGTCCCCTTTATCGTCAGGCTCGACGCGACCTTGGCGTCTGCGACGGTCTCCGCCAGCACCTTGGCCGCGCTGAGGCCCGCCAGCGGGTCCACGGTGCTGCTGGCACTGGGAGCAGCACCGGCGCTGGCGGAACCGCTACTGCCACAGGCGGCGACCGCCAGGCAACTCACGCCCGCCGCGGCAACCAACGTCGTCCGGACGAACCTCGGCCGACCCCTAAACATGACCATCTCCCGTCAGAGCGTGACATCTTCGCACAAACTGTAGGAGACCCGGATGCCTGCTGCGGGGCAACTGAAAGAATTGAGACCGAATCGAGTAAGCCGCTTCCGTTCGGGATAAATCGAGGGCGTCGATCCACTGGGCCGCGTGCGCGGCTTCGCGCGTCATCAGGTCCGGGTCGCGGAATGTGCTGGTCAGCAGGGCGGCGCCCTGGTACCTGGCGAGGAGGTGGACGGCCAGGTCGGACGCGTCCGGCCGGCCCATGGCCTCGAACTGGCGCCGTATCCACTCGACCGGGGCCCGCATGAGCTCGGCCGCCATGCCGGGACCGTCGCCCCGCTTGTCCAGTTCCGCGCAGAGCGAGCCGTGCGGGCAGCCGTAGCGCGCGATGAGGTCGACCTGCCCGGCCAGCGTGGCGAACAGCGCCTTCAGCCGGTCGCGCGGGCTGTCATGGTCACCTTCGATGGCGGCGAGCAGCGTGTCGGCCTCGCGCAGGTGCGCTTCGACCACGGCCTGGATGATGTCGTTCTTGGTCTTGAAGTAGTAGTACACGTTGCCGACCGGGATGCCGGCCGCCGCCGCGATGTCCGCGAGCGTGGTCTTCTCGATCCCCTGCTGGTACACGGTCTGGCAGGCGGCGGCGACCAGCCGCTCGCGCTTGCCGCCCGGAGTCATTGAGTCAGTCATCTCACTAACAGTGTAGACGTTCCGGCTTGTGTCGTCTAAGTTAGTTAACTGACTGACTCTTTGATTACATCATTACACGAAGGGCACCCGACATGACGGCACCGCCTCATCCAACGTCGTCCTTCCTTGGCACCCGCCGGGGCAAGCTCGTCCTCGCCTTCCTCTGCGCGATCGCGTTCCTCGACTTCCTCGACACGTCGATCGTCAACGTCGCGCTCCCGTCCATCTCCCGCGACCTGCACTTCAGCGT
>Ga0210389_10003830_pt1 | contig 11731 bp, 10 predicted proteins | sample IncBWH28OmetaG_FD_160127 | JGI IMG/M metagenome (GOLD analysis project Ga0210389, IMG submission 160127) | Forest soil microbial communities from Barre Woods Harvard Forest LTER site, Petersham, Massachusetts, United States - Inc-BW-H-28-O ... | reverse complement strand
GAACGGACAAAAAACCGTCGACGGCGCGCAGGACGCCAAGTTTGCCACCGGACGGATCGCGCTGCAGCACGGCCTCGGCCTCAAGGACGCCAACGGCGTCGAAAACGACAAGGGCGTGGTCAAGTTCCGCAAAGTGGAAATCAAGCCGCTGTAGCGGCGCGCCGAAAGAGGTCGTCATGGCTGGCCACCGGGCGGCGTGGCGGCGAGCCTGATGAACAGATCGTCGAACTGCCGGGCGATGACGTCCCAGGAATAGGCCGGGTTTCGCGCGGACGCGAACGCCGCTTTGGCAAGTTCCTGGCGGCGCTGCGGATTGCGGTAGAGGTTTTCCAGCGCCTGGGCCACGCCGGCTGCCGATACTTCTCCCATCTCGAGAATGGAAAACTCTGGGATGTAGCTCCGTGCCGGCGGGATCAATTCGGCCCGTCCTCGCCACAACTCGCCACAGGCGGTGTGGTCCGGAACGATTTGCGCTGCGCCGGCGGCGCCGTGCTCGAAGCTGACCAGCCCCCAGCCTTCACCCATCGACGTGTTGATGCCGACGTCGCAGGCGTTGTAGAGCAGGTTCAATGCGTCGTCGCCGACGACGCCGCCCGGCAGCGGGTTGAGATAAACCCGCTCCGGGCAATGCTGCTGGATCAGCGATCGGATCTGACCCGCTTCCCGCTCACCCAAGAAGGCGTGATGCAGGCAAAGCCTGACGTTCGCCGCTTTGCCGGCGGCAAACCTGGCGAACCCTTCGATGGTGAGATCGACGCGTTTTCTCCCGTCGGGCCGGCTGGCGTTGAGGACGACAAACGAGTTCTCTAAATCCGCCAGATCGCTGAATATTTTTTGCTTGGCCGCCGCGCGCCCGGTCGAGGCAAAGGCGGCTTGTGTCAATTCCGGCAAAGGGAAGAAACTCTCCACCTCAACCCCGTGCGGAATGACCTCCACGGCCGGAAAGTCGCGCCCCTCATCCTTCGCGCGCAGCCTGTCAAAGGCCGCTTCGAATTGCCCACGGGCGAACTCGGTGTAGGCGACGACCCGGTCGGCTTGCGCCAGCGAGGCGGCGTCGGCTGCGTTTATGAGCTTGCCGTCCAGGGGAATGTAAGCGGCGATCTTTAGCCGGTCCCGATACGGGCCGAGCAGGCGCAGATAATATTCAAACAGCCAGATGTCGTGCAGGATGAAGATCAGCGCGGGATTGATCTCGTCGATCAGCCGCTGCGCCTGGAAGGCCGCAAAGACATCGCCGCCGCTGGGATTGGTCGGGTAGATCGTCAGGCCGCGGTCGCGAACGATTTCGCCGGAGTAGCCGAGGCCGAGATAGTGAATCTCGTGCCGGTCCGCGAGCCGTCGCATGATGGCGTGCATCACCCGGGTCAGACCGGTGCCGAAGATGTTGTAACCGATGGCGATGAGTTTGACGCCGGGTTGGCTCACGGGCGTGCGGCCCTCATCTCAGGCGGATGCGCGTTTGGCAAAGAATAATCCCAGTCCTTCGAGCGCGCCGGTCGGCCGCCGGTGCCTGCGCCAGGTGACCGCGAATCCCGCCTCGCTCAGGACGCGCACGAGTTCATCAATGGTATAGTTTGCGGGACGCCCGGTGCAAAAAATCGGCTGCTTCGACGGGCGATCCTCGCTGATCTCCAGGAATGGACCGCCGATCTCGTGAAACTCGCCGCAGATCTCGTCAAGCAGATGGAGCCGCTGCGAGGTCAGGACAATGGGCCATTCGGCGCCTTCGCAATCCAGCTTGAGCAACCGGACGCGCCGCTCGCCATGGTCGGTGATCGCGTCCACCAGATCATCGAAGGCGATTTTGGCCACGGGCTCGCCAACTCCCCAGACCACCGAGCCATTGCCGGTATTGGTAATGCCTTCCATGCCCGAATACGACCTGGGAAACGCGTGGTAGCCATCAAAGCGCAGTTCGTCGTCGTTCGGATCGGAGCGCCAGAGCGCGCCTTGCATCAGCCGCACAAAGCCCTGGTCGATATAGGTTCGCAAATGCTCCGCGGCGATGGCGCAGTTCGCCGGGTCGGGTTCGATGCTGCAGACGGTCTCGCCGCCTCGCATCACCACGGCGTGGGCGAAGCAGCCGATATGCGCTCCGCCATCGATGATGATGTCGCCGGCTGCGAAGCGGTCGGGCAACTGATACTCATTGCCCGAGACGACGTCGTTGAAAATCATCCGGTCCAGCGTGCCACGGCGGAACTGCCATGCTTCAGCCATGGAGCGCCTCGCGAACGGCGGAGCCGCTACTTTATGAACGTATTGCTGTCGCAAATCGCGTAAGGCGGCTTTCCATCCATCATCGGCATCAGCGACATCAGGAGAAGCCCGGCGTGAAGCGACGAGCCCAGCTCGTAACTCGGCGGAGGTGGGTACTTGCCGTCTCGCGGACCGCACTGCCCGGTGAGGAGGTAGCTCAGGCGGCTGATGGACCCGCAACCGAGCGACGTGTTGATCTGCTCCAGCCGCTGCAATTCGCGTCCCGCGCCGAATTTCACGAGGTAGTCATAGAAAGCGCCCTGCGGCACGTGCAATGTGCTGAGGTATTGCGTCACGACCGCGAAAAGATATCCGGGGTTGGTCATATAGGTGTCGAGACCGGCCGGAACCGCGGTGTTGTTTTGTCCGGGCACGATGAATTCCTGGACTTTCTTCCTCGGATCGGTCCTGTCCAGGATGACGATCCAGTAGCTGTCATCCACAGGGTTATTCGGTCTGAGCCGCACGTGGCCGCCGCCGGGTCCCTGTCCGATAGCGATCGACGGCCACGCGCCGGTATAGAGGCTACCGAGGATGGTGTAGGCGAGCATGGGAGGCATGGGCATGGGGGGCATTGGAGGCATTTGCATTTTCCTCTCTGAAATCGCGGCTCCGATCATGGCGTCGGCCGCCGGCGTTGTCCGGCGCCAGGCAAAACACCTCGGCACCGGAAGATAAAGGCGTGAGAAGACTCCTCCGCCGTCCCTGGACCCCCAGGTAGCGGACGTGGCGATCAAACCCTGAGATTGTGTTAGCAACGTGAACGTCCGCAAGCAAGCCGTGTAAATATTGATGCGTCACGCGCGGCATGGCGTGTAGCGCCAAGGGCTTTCAACGAGGCTTGCGCGCGCTCGGGATAAGGCGATAAGTTAAACGTGCATTCTCTACGCCGTACAACCTCCACACACCTCGAAAGTGAACCGTCCTGAACAGGAAAAGCAGATGGCGCGCGCAGCAAAACCCAAAAAGGGCAAGAAGGCGGCTCCGGCCAAGGCGCGCGCCAGGAAACCGGCCAGGGCCGGCATCCAGGCGATGGCCCCCGACAGCGGACCCGTGACGCTTGCGGAAGCCAGGGCACTGGCGCAGGCAAAACAGCCGATGCTGGCCGCGCAGGCCGTCAGCAAAGCCACGGCGCCGCCGGCCTCGCCTGCGGCGGTCGGCGCCGAGCGCGAGAAACTGCGAAAGGAGCAGCGCGACGAGCGCGTGCGTCGTGTTCGCGAATACCGCGCCACGATGGCAATCATGAAACGGCGCGGCGCCCGGCGGCCACGGCCGACAGGCCTCGGGGCAGCCGGCGGAGAGCCCACGGCCGAAGAAGACGGATCGTTCGTCCCGCTGCAGATCTTCGCCGAGGGGGATTCCTGGTTCGACTATCCCCTGCCGCTTTTTGGCGGCGGCATCATCCCGCGCCTCGAGCGCCGCCTCGGCGTTCCGATCCTGAATCTCGCGAAGGCGGGCGACGAGGCACGCTATATGCTCGGCGTCGACGAGCGCAAAATCCTGGTCGAGCATCTGACCAATGGCTGCCCTGCGGGAGGGCCCTGGGACGCGCTGCTTTTTTCCGGCGGCGGCAACGACATTGTCGGCAACCCGATGGCGCTCTGGGTCGGGGACTGGAATCCGGCGCTGCCGCCGGCCGGCCAGATCCTGCAGCCGCGCTTCGACGCCGCGCTGGCACTGGTGCGCGCCGCCTATGAAGACCTGATCGCGCTGCGCGACAGGCTGAGCCCCACCACCCAGCTGGTTTTCCAGGGATACGACTTTGCGATTCCCGACGGCCGGGGAATCTGCAATCTCGGCCCGTGGCTGAAGCCGACCTTCGATCTGCATTTGTTTCCGACGCTCGCGGCGGGGCAGGCGGTCGTCAAGGTCATGCTCGAACAGTTTGCGGCCATGCTGGCGTCCCTGGTGGGCCCGAAGGTGACGTTCATCGACGGCCAGGGTACCTTGGCGCCGCAAACGAGTTCCTGGCACAACGAACTTCACCCCGCGAAGGCGGGCTTCGAGAAATTCGCAGACATCTTTCAGGCGAAACTGAAGGTGCTGTTTCCGGACCGCGTGGCGTAAGCGGGCAGGGACGGCGCAAGAAGATTCAATCTTCAGACAGCCTGACATCGTCATTGCGAGCGTAAGCGAAGCAATCCATGGTGCCGCGAATGCCGCAAGCGAAGAGTGGATTGCTTCGTCGCAAGAGCTCCTCGCAATGACGGCTGGACACGACTTCGCGATCCCGCTTAGCACCGTCATTGCGAGCGCAGCGAAGCAATCCACTCTTTCTTACTTCCTTGTTGCACCATGGATTGCTTCGCTGCGCTCGCAATGACGTTGAGACACACTTCCGCGATCTCGCCGCATGCTTTTTTTGCGCGAGGTATTCCTTTATTCCCGCCCTCCAAACAGAGGGCGCAGGGAATGCCGGGCGCCCGATGCGCCCGATAGCCACGTGTGCGGGGGGTAGCAAACAAATGCACACGCGTTAGCAGGTCACACCGGAATCACCCGGCATTCCCCACGCAATGGTTTTAACGGCTACTCCGTGCTCTCCCCGGTGCTCGGGCTCTTTGGCCACCGTCACCCCTGAGAAGCCTTCGCTTCTCAAGAACTTGACACCAGCGTCGAGGTGTCAGGACCACACGTCTTCTCCGTCCGCGATCTGCGCCGTTCGTTATCGGCGCATCCGCGTCCACCGCATCCCGCCCCGCGGCCGTGACGATCGCGACTCGCCCCTCTGTGGGACGGGACGGGGTGAATATAGAGGTGATTTGCATTTCGGAAAAGCAGAATATTTTTTCGGGAGGGGCTTGACAGGCGACAAACCAGATCGAGCGGTGATTTGCCCGTCGGGTAGACCAGATTAAAATTATGGGAGATTTTGCGAGTTCGTTCTTTGGGCTTGCGTGAAGTGTATTGGAATTGATTGAACATTTTGAATTTATAGAAAAAATGCCGGCCCGATCACCTAAGGTGACGGATTGCTGCCCAGAACCATATGGAGTGGTGCATAAAAATCTTTTGTGATGTCATCGGAAACGACGAAGTGAGCGGCGCGCGCCGAGTGACCTATCGAATGGCGGCGGGATCTGATGCCGCTGCGGCTTTAGACCGTCGGCGGAGGCGGTGGCGGTGGGACGACCCCGGACAGCACGACAGCACTGTAGGCGGGGTTGACCATCTCGAAATCGATGTCGCCGCCCTGAACCTTGCCGTTGGGCAATCTTACCTTCGGGTAATCACCGTAATATTGCCAGACGAGCACGGCGATCTCAGCCGTCGCATGAGGGGGAGGGATCGGATTCGGTTGCGGCGTCACGTCCGCGGCATTCCAAGCCATTGAGCCGAAGGGTGGCGGCGGGGCGACATCGGGATCAGGGCCCGCTTGATGCACATAATGCGCCACCGATATTCCGGCGCAGACCGCGCCGCCCGCGCAGGCGGCGTTGAGATTGATCAAGGATTGCTGGCTGTCGCCCATATTGAGATAGACGGCCGGGCGAAAGGGGATGGTGCGCCCTCCGACTTGAAGACCCCCGGTGATCGTGGCCGCCCAGTTTTGATAATATTGTTGAGCCATCACGTACTCGGGATGGCCGGTTTCCGGCTCAAGATCGAGATAGAGGATCGGCGCGATATTCAGGCCCAGTAAGTATGGCGCGCCGAACGCGTCAACGACGCCCTGCATATTCAATTGGGCGTGGCCTCGCGCCGCAGCGGCGTCGCCCACCGCCCACATCTGCCGCGCGAAACACAGCACCGGAATCCCAAGTTGATGGAGAACCGCGTTCTCTGACGTTTCGTATTGATAGTTCGTGTCAGTTGTTGTCCCGTTGAAATACCGGCCCCAGAATTTCGGAGGGCCGCCGATCCACGGGGTGGCCTGCGTGTTCAAAGGGTCGGTGGCGGGGCCCGATGTGTCGATACCAAAGACGGCTGGCATGTCGCCTTTCCTTCTAATCGTGGCGCGATAGGTCCCACATCCTACGTGTTAAAAGCGACGGGACACAACTCGAAATCGAATAATTTCAAAGGCGAATTGCATCGAGAAATTCGAGGAGCGGTGTAATTTCCGTCTGACAAACGGAATGCATTGTAGAATTTGGTAGTGGCTGGGGAACTAGGATTCGAACCTAGACAAACAGAGTCAGAGTCTGTTGTGCTACCGTTACACCATTCCCCAATGACTTCAAATACTTAAAGGGCACTCTTGCAGTTCTTGCGGCGGATGAAGCTTGTCCTCGCGCGAAGCGTGCGCCCTTCTAGCCGCTTGGTCCGGGCCTTGGCAAGCGCGGGAGAAAAGGCTTCTTGCGATGGGGCCACGGGCCTGGCCTTTGCGGCCATTGGCGCCTGACCTGGCGCGGCAGTTGAAGGCGGAGCGGCGATGAGCGTTTATTTCGAGGAGCTGGATTTCCGTCCGACGCCGATGGGCGTGCTCTCCTTGCGCCGGCGCCGGTCGCTTACCTCGGGTGCGGACGTCTACGAGATCAAGCTCGGCGACGAGTTCCTGATGTCGAGCGCTTTCACGGTCGCCGAGATCGAGCTGGCGCGGCTGGGATTGGCGGCGCTCGGGCGAGGTGATCTCGACGTCGTCGTCGGCGGCCTCGGGCTCGGCTACACCGCGCACGCGGTGCTGGAAAACCCGCGCGTGCGATCGCTGGTCGTGGTCGACGCGCTGGCCGAGGTCATCGAATGGCACGAGCAGGGCCTGCTTCCGCTCGGCAAGCCGTTGGCCAGCGATCCGCGCTGCCGTCTCGTCCATGGCGACTTCTTCGCGATGTCGGATTCGGCCGACGGCTTTGACCCGGAGGTATCAGGCCGCCGCTTCGACGCGGTGCTGGTCGACATCGATCACTCGCCCCGCAACCTCCTGCATCCGCGCCACGCCGCGCTGTACCAGCCTGCGGGGCTTGCAAGGCTGGCCGAACATCTGCGTCCCGGCGGCGTGTTCGCGCTGTGGTCGAACGACCCGCCGGATCAAGCGTTTGAAGCTGCGCTTACGAGCGCGTTTGCGATCTCGTCCGCGCATGTCGTTGCCTTCGACAACGCCTTCGGGCAGCGCGATGCCAGCAATACCGTCTATGTCGCCGTCAAGGCCGATCTGCCTATCCGGAAGGCAAATCCCGGGGCCAATCCGCCGCGCGTCTGATACCTTTTGATTGTAGGCGCGCGGCTGCCCGCAACTTGCCCATGCCAACCGGGCATGCAATGCTGAGTGGCCAATAAGTAACGGAAGTTGCGGGGGTTATGCTCCGCTCACCCCCCAGGGCTTGGCGCCCGGCATTGCGCGGCAACGGTTCGGAGACCATCGACATGAGATTCAAGTCTATCCTCGGGCTGCTTTGCGCCGCCTCGATTTCCGCATGCCTCGCGGGCCCTGCGCTGGCGCAAGCGACCGTCAAGATCGGCGGCATCTTTCCGATGAGCGGCGGTGCCGCCTCCACCGGCGTCCACACCAAGGCCGCGCTCGAAGTCGCCATGGATATCATCAACAACGCCCATCCCGAGCTCGGCAATTTCCCCTTGGCGAAGAACGCCGGGCTCGCCGGCCTCGGCGGCGCCAAGGTCGAGGTGGTGTTCGCCGACAACCAGGGCAGCCCCGCGACCGGGCAGAACCAGGCGTTGCGGCTGATCACCGAAGAGAAGGTCGTGGCGCTGACCGGCGCCTACCAGTCGGGCATCACGCTGACCGCGAGCGCGATCGCCGAGAAATACGGCATTCCCTTCCTGAACGGGGAGTCGGTGGCCGCCAATCTGACCGAGCGCGGCTTCAAATGGTTCTTCCGCACCACCCCGGTCGCCGCCGACTTCGCCAAGACCTATAACGACTTCCTGACCGACATGAAGGCATCCGGCGCCAAGACCGACACGGTAGCCCTGGTCCACGACACCACCGAATACGGCGCCTCGGTTGCGACCGTGATCACCGACGTGTTCAAGCAAAGCGGCCGCAGTGCGCCGCTCGACATCGCCTACACCACCAATGCCACCGACGTGCAGGCCCAGGTGCTGCAGCTCAAGGACAAGAAGCCCGACGTCGTGATCATGGTCAGCTACACTTCGGATGCGATCCTGTTCGCCAAGACCATGCAGGCGCTCGACTACAAGCCGCCGATGCTGCTGGCCGACGACGCCGGCTATTCCGATCCGTCCTTCATCAAGGCGGTCGGCAAGATCTCGCAAGGCGTCTTCAACCGTTCATCGTGGAGCGTGGGACCCAAGGGATCGCCGACCGCCATCATCGCCGAGATGTACAAGAAAAAGAGCGGCGACGAGATGGACGATACCGCCGCGCGCCAGATGCAGGGCTTCTTCGTGCTGTGCGACGCGATCGATCGCGCGGGCTCGACCGATCCCGCCAAGATTCAGGCCGCGCTGAAGGCCACCGACCTGAAGCCCGATCAGCTGATGATGGGCTACAAGGGCGTCAAGTTCGACGACAAGGGCCAGAACATCCTTGCCTCCGGCATCATCATTCAATTGCAGGACGGCGAAAATTATGTCGCGGTCTGGCCGAAGGCCAGCGCCGAAAAGCCGCCCGTCATGCCCTACAAGGCATGGTGAATCTTTCAAGGGCGGGACGCGATATCCCGCCCTTGATGTGAACCTGGCACGACCGTTTAATCGCAACGACGCGGTACCATGTCCCTTGTCCTTGTCCAGGTAATCGTCGGCGGCCTTCTGCTCGGCGCCATCTATGCGCTGTTCTCCTCAGGGCTCACCCTGGTCTGGGGCATGATGAACATCGTCAACTTCGCCCATGGCGATTTCGTCATGCTCGGCATGTACGTCGCCTACGTGGTCTATACGCTGCTCGGCGCGGGGCCCTTGCTGGGTGCGCCGCTCGCCGCGCTGGTGCTCGCGACCGTCGGCGTCATCGTCTATTTCGCCCTGATCCGCGAGATCATGAAGGGGCCGATGCTGGCCCAGATCCTCGGCACCTTCGGGCTGGCGCTGCTGCTGCGCTATTCGGTGTTCTGGTGGTTCGGCGCCAATTTCCTGTCGCTGCCGCAAGACATCGTCGGTGGCACCTTTGTGATCGGAGGCTTGCGGATCGAGGCCTCGCGGCTGTTGGCCGGTGTGGTCGCGCTATTGGTGACGCTCGGCCTGCACCTGCTGCTGACGCGCACTTCGCTCGGCTCGAAAATGCTGGCGGTCGCGGAAGATTCCACCGCGGCGCAGCTGATGGGGATTCGCCCCGACACCATGCAGGCGATCGCCTGGGCGATCGCGGCGGGGGCCACCGGCCTTGCCGGCGCGCTGATCGCGACCTTCTTCTACATCGTGCCGACGGTCGGCGAGACGCTCGCCATCGTGGCCTTTGTCACGGTGTCGCTCGGCGGCTTCGGCAGCGTGCCCGGCGCGCTGGTGGCGGGGCTCCTGATCGGGGTCATCGAGTCGCTGTCGGCCTACCTGATCGGCGCGGTCTACAAGGATATCGTGGTCTACTCGCTGTTCCTGGGCTTCCTCTGGTTCAGGCCGCAAGGCTTGATGGGCAAATCCTGATGGGCAAGACGTGATGCGGCGCTGGCTGTGGCTCACGGTTGGACTGGCGCTGGTCATCGCCTATCCGCTGGCCTTCTCGACGCCGTTCCACCAGCGGCTCGGCGCGCTGGTGCTGCTTTATGCGATCGCGGCGTCGGCCTGGAACATCGTCGGCGGCTATGCCGGCCAGGTCTCGGTCGGGCACGTCGTGTTCTTCGGCTGCGGCGCCTATGCCGCGATGGGTGCTTACGCGCATTTCGGGTTGTCGCCGCTGGTTGGAATTCCGGCCGGCATCGTCGTAGCCGTGGCGATCGCGGCCGTGATCGGCGTGCCGACGCTGCGGCTGTCAGGCCATTATTTCAGCATGGCGACGATCGCGGTCGCCGAACTCCTGCGCCTGATCGTCACCAACACCGATTATCTCGGCGCCGCGGTTGGCTTAAGCGGTCCCACTGTGCCGCGCAACGTCTTCGATGTCTCCTTCATCTCGGCGTTGCCCTATTACTATCTGTTCCTGACCGTGCTTGCGATCACGCTCGGCATCACCTGGTGGATGGCCAACAGCCGGATGGGATTTTATTTGCGCGCGATCAGGGATTCCGAGCGCGCGGCGCGCTCGCTCGGCGCGCCCGCGAGCCGCACCAAACTTTACGCCTTCATGCTGAGCGCGGGCCTGACCAGCGTCGCCGGCGCGCTCTATGCGATGATGTTCGGCTTCGTCGATCCGGAATCCGGGCTCGGCATCCTGATCTCCGTGAAGATCCTAATCATGGCGGCGCTCGGCGGCGCCGGGCTGTTGTTCGGACCGCTGGTGGGTGCGGCGATCCTGGTGCCGCTCGAGGAAATCTCCAACAACATGCTCGGCGGCAAGGGCGCCGGCCTCACCTTCGTCGTCTACGGCGCCATCATCGTGCTGATCGCGCGCTTCCAGCCGGGCGGCATTTTAACACTCATCAAGCGGCTCTGGGCCAGGCGCGCCAAGGGGCCGGAGCCCAAGGTCCCGGCGGGAGCAACCCATGCTCCTTGAAGCCCGCGAGGTGACAAAGGCCTTCGGCAGCTTCAAGGCTGTCGATGCGGCCTCGGTGACGCTGGAGAGGAACGACATTCTCGGCCTGATCGGGCCGAACGGCGCCGGCAAATCCACTTTTTTCAATTGCCTGACCGGCGACTTGCTGTCGACCTCCGGCAAGGTCCTGTTCGAAGGCCACGACATCACCAGTCTTCCGCCGGAGGCGCGCGCGCAACTCGGCCTCGCCCGCACCTTCCAGGTGCCGCAGACCTTCGAGAGCCTGTCGGTGCTGGAGAACGTGATGATCGGCGCGTTTCTTCGCACCTCCCATCGCGCCGAGGCCGAGGCCCGCGCCCGCACCGTGCTGGAACGCGTCGGCATGAGCCGGCTTGCGGATGCGCCGGCACGCTCGCTGGGAACGCCCGGTCGCAAGCGGCTGGAGATCGCCCGCGCGCTCGCGACGGAGCCCAAGGTCCTGCTGCTCGATGAAGCCATGGCCGGACTCACTCTGCGCGAGGTGCAGCTTGCCATCGATCTCGTGCGCGACATCCATCGTTCCGGCATTACGCTTGTGATCGTCGAGCACATCATGGAAGTCATCATGTCGCTGGCGAGCCGCGTGGTGGTGTTTCACCAGGGCCGCGAGATCGCGCGCGGCAGCCCGCGCGAGGTCACCGGCAATCCGGCCGTCATCGAAGCCTATCTGGGCAAGCGCGCGGCCAAGGCCGCCGCCGGCCACACCCCGGTCGAGCTGATGGGCGGGCCCGCGACATGACCGCGCCCCTGCTCAAGATCGAGCATCTCGAAGTCCGCTATGGCGACCTGATCGGCGTATCCGATGTGTCGCTCGAGGTCCCCGAGGGCAGCGTGGTCGCGCTGCTCGGCTCCAATGGCGGCGGCAAGACCACGGTTCTCAACGCCATCGCCGGCCTGATCCCGGTGCATTCCGGATCGATCGGGTTTCGCGGGCAGGGGATCGCCGGCGAG
>Ga0210389_10003829_pt1 | contig 11734 bp, 10 predicted proteins | sample IncBWH28OmetaG_FD_160127 | JGI IMG/M metagenome (GOLD analysis project Ga0210389, IMG submission 160127) | Forest soil microbial communities from Barre Woods Harvard Forest LTER site, Petersham, Massachusetts, United States - Inc-BW-H-28-O ... | reverse complement strand
AGATGTTGCTTGACCGTCTCGCTCCGATCTTTGACTGGATCATCCTCGATTCGCCGCCGTGTTTATTGGTCGCCGATGCGAGTATGCTCGCCGATCTTTGCGACGGTGTCCTCCTGGTCACGCGCGCCGGTGTCACTCCTGCAGCCACGGCCCAAAGAGCGTGCCAGGAGTTGCGCGGGAGAAATGTCGTTGGTGTTGTATTGAACGCGATGCAGGATTCGCACAAATACCATTCGGACTACTACTACTACGGATACGGCTACGGGGAGTCAAAGGAACCGAGCAATTGAGCCCGTTTTGGCCAAGTTGAGCTCATGCCCCACCCTGGTTATGTCAGATTCTCAGACCAACGATCTCAGATTGAGATATTGAAGTAGTCCTGGACCTTCCCTCGATGATGCTTTCTGTCGACTCTAGATCCCGCCCGCCTTCATTCGAAGCCTGGCAGAGCGCTGTAACATATTAGAAAAATTGCAGATAGACGCGATTAACCTTGGTGTGGAGGGCGCGCTTGAGGAAACACCTTGGCAAATGATGGCAAGAGTTTTCACTAATTTCGCCGGTATCCGTAGGTATTATTACTGTGGTCGGATAACTGCATAAAGGCACCGAGTTAAATGTCCTTTTATCAACAGATTGAAAGCAAGACCCGGCGCGCTATGGTTCTGAAGTCGGAGAGGCGGATGGCAGGCCAGTTGCGATAGAACAGTGTGATGCGAGGCGCGTTAATGGCGGTAGCCTACTCGTTACGACACAAATTGTCCTAAGCGGCATTCTAAGGAGCTTCTAAGCTAATGATTGATTCGAGTACAGACAGCGTCCGGTGGTTCGCCCTCCAGGTGAGAACGCGCTGGGAGAATTCCACCGCCGTGCTGCTTTCGGGCAAGGGCTATCAGACGCTTCTTCCTACTTATCAGACCAAAAAACGCTGGAACGGAAAAGTAAAGCAGTTGACCGCGCCTCTTTTCCCCGGCTACGTGTTTTGTCAGTTCGACGCCTCGAAGCGTCTTCCTATTCTGATAACCCCAGGGGTAATTTCAGTTGTCGGTCGAGGTCGGGTTCCTTTTCCCGTGAATGACGGCGAGATCGCTGCAATTCAAACGATAGTCACCTCTGGCTTTCAAGCCGAGCCCTGGCCGTATCTTGAAGTTGGTCAAAAGATTCGAATCGAAGGCGAATCGCTGAACGGACTCGAGGGAATACTGATTCAGTTCAAGGGTAACAATCGAATTGTTGTGTCCGTTTCTCTCCTTCGCCGCTCGGTCGCGCTAGAGATTGACCGGGATTGTGTCCGACCGGTAGCAGCGGCCAGGCCTAAAGACATCAATGCAATCCCCTCGCATGCATGGCTACAGGGAGTGGTGGTTTAAATGGCGAACAGCAATCTAAAGATCTCTCCGGCGAGGGAAGAGGCACAGTCTGGAGCGGGTCGCAAAGTGCTCGCTCGGATCGGTCATGTAGCCGCTGGCCGCGAAGAGGTTATCGCGGAAACGACGTTCCACGCCCTGCTGACACACGAGCGACGCCGAGCAGAACGGTCGCGGAAGCCCTTTGTCCTAATGCTTCTGGAATTGCACGCATTGCACGCAAAAAGCGTAGCCGCGAGCTTCAGCGAGCGGGTGAGCTTGGCGATCACCGGTGCCACCCGCGAGACCGATCTAATCGGCTGGTATGAGCAAGGTCGAATCCTCGCCGTAATCTTCGCGGAACTGAATGTCGAAGAGAACGTTCCCGTTGCGGAGCTGCTCCGATCGAAGGTCGAAACGGTGCTGCGCGATTCAGTGGGGGCAAAAGCCGCAGCGCGCATCGTCATTACCACTCACATCTTTCCCGAGAGCTGGAATCAGAATGGGACTGAGCGTCCGGCTGATCTAAAACTTTACCCGGATCTCTCCGGGAAGGCTTCCAAAAAGCGGCTACCAATTATTGTAAAGCGCGGAATAGACGTTCTGGGAAGCGCAGTCTTGTTGTTGATACTTTGTCCGATCCTGGCCGCAATCGCTCTTGCGATTAAGCTCACATCGAAAGGGCCGGTGATCTTCGAACAGGAGCGTTTAGGACAATTCGGAGCGAAATTCAAATGCTTGAAGTTTCGCACGATGTACACCAACAACGACCCTAAGATTCATCGTGAGTACGTGCAAAGTTTTATTGCTGGACAGATGAAGCTGGCTGATGCAAAGGGTAACGAGCCGGTGGTATATAAGCTGACGAATGATCCACGAGTTACAGCCGTCGGCCGCTTCTTACGGAAAACCAGCCTCGATGAGTTTCCGCAGTTCTGGAACGTTTTGTGTGGAGAGATGTCCCTTGTGGGCCCACGGCCTCCGGTTCCGTATGAGTTCGAAATGTACGATTACTGGCATCGGCGGCGCGTGTTTGAGTTGAAGCCGGGCGTGACCGGCCTGTGGCAGGTGAATGGTCGGAGCCGCACGTGCTTCGACGATATGGTCAGACTGGACTTGCGATATTCACAGACATGGTCCCTCTGGTTGGATCTCAAGATCCTGCTGGCTACTCCGCTCGCCGTGGTCGCGGGTAACGGAGCCCACTAACTTCTTTTCACTTCGCTCGAGAGCTGGCGCTCACGATTTCCTGAGTAATTCGTATCTAGGTGGGATGACGGGATCGCTCGGCGATTCCGAATTTCAATACTGCAATCTTAGAGCTGCTGTCGTACCTCACAAGGGAGCCATGATAAAAATCGGCGTAATAGGCTACGGATATTGGGGACCCAATATTGTCAGGAACATACAGGGACTCGATTCTACGCGGACGGAAGTGATCTGCGATAGCAGCCCTTCAGCGCAGGCGCGAGCGCGCAAAGCTCATCCCGGGGTCAAGATCGTTTCGGATGCGAATGAAGTGTTGCGTTCACCGGACATCGACGCGGTCGCAATTATCACCCCCGTATGGACGCACTACGAGCTTGCCAAGAAAGCCCTCGAAAGCGGGAAACATGTGTTTATCGAAAAGCCTTTTGCGTCGAATTCCGCCCAGGCCCAGGAGCTCATCGACCTTGCAGCGCAAAAAAACCTAAAAATCATGGTGGATCACACGTTCTTGTTCACGGGCGCGGTGCGCAAGATCCGTGAACTGACGGAAAGCGGAGCCTTGGGTGATTTGTATTACTACGATTCGCTGCGAATTAATTTGGGTCTATTTCAGCACGACGTCAGCGTGATATGGGACCTAGCGCCACACGACCTTGCAATCATGGACTATGTGATTAAGGGAGATCCCGAAGCTGTTGTAGCGACGGGCGAACGGCACCTGAATGGCGTAGAAGATGTGGCCTACATGACTGTGTACTTCCCTCACAATGTAATTGCACACATCAACGTAAATTGGTTGTCGCCGGTAAAAATACGGACCACCCTAATTGGCGGCCAGAAGAAAATGCTCGTCTGGAACGATCTTGTTGCAGATGAAAAAGTGCGGGTGTACGACAAAGGAGTTCAGATCACGTCGGGTGAAGGCATCCGGAATCTCCTTGTCAGCTATCGAACAGGCGATATGTGGGCGCCGCAGCTGGAACAGTTGGAAGCACTGCACGTTGAGTTGGATTACTTCGCGAAGTGTATCGTGAACAACGAAACTCCTTTCAACGATGGCCTTGCTGGGTTGCGAGTTGTAAAGATGCTGGAAGCCGCAGAGGCATCAATTCGAAAGAGGGGCGAGCTCGTCCGCCTATAAGAGCATCCTGCTCTTAGGAAGGCCGGTCCAACACCGTTCTTCGCTCTCGTTTATATTTGCACTCCAAGAAACTTTCGCTAGGCATCAGTTTTCCGGCGAGGATTTCCCACCCCTCAGTTCCCTTTTGCGGTGGTCTTACCTGATTGGATTGAAGCGTTCCGAAGGCTGTTTCTAACCCTGAAATGAACCCACGATCGAATTTGGAATTCCCGTTTTTTCAAGCGCGCAATAGCTCTTCGTCGGACCATGGCTTGGGGATAGATCTTTCCCCATTGAAAAGCATGGCGGCAAAGGCGCTCGTTGCCCTGTTTGATGGGACCGAAATGATGTTCTCGCGACGTATCACTTTGCGGGAGAGGGGGTTTCGCAGAGAGCCAGCTTCGCCGAGGCGCACTGTTATCGCCCTCTTGGGCCTGCAGAGCCTTGCAGAATCGGGCCAGCGACAGCCCTTCGATCTGGCGTGTATTGAAAACGCAGTGTTTCGGGATAGTCGCTGGGTGAAAGGAATCGGAGATCTCGGAGTCCTTGTTCAGTTTGCAGCTGAGTACAGTCCGGAAAGATTTGTCTCACTTGCTCACGACTTCGACTTCGCGACGGCGCTTGAGAATTTTCCAGACGGCTGTGAAGCTCGCACCACGTCCCTGTCTTGTTTTTTGGCTGGCATTTCTCACGTGAAACTTTCGTGTCCAGATTCATTGCCGGATTTGACCGATGCGGCCGTGAATACGTACCGCCTTTTAGAAGACAATCAGGGAGCGGGCGGAATCTTTGCTCATGCAGGATTTCCCGGCTTACTCCAGCAACCGCTTTCAAACCGCTTTGGAACCATCGCGGATCAAATGCATGCGATCTACGCGCTGGTGACATTCGCTCGAGCGTTCGATATCGAGGAACCGCTTGCGGACGCTTTGAATTGCGCAAATGCAGTCCGAGCGCTACAAGGCGATAGGGGCCAATGGTGGTACCTCTATGATAAGCGGTCATCCCAGGTGGTAAATTGCTATCCGGTGTGTTCGATTTATCAAAATGGAATGGCTCCAATGGCTCTCCTCGCGCTAGCTCAGGCGACAGGACAAAGGTTTGACGAGGCCATCCACCGCGGGCTGTCATGGGTCTCTGGAGCCAATGAACTGGGGGTTGACCTGTGCGATTGGCAGCATGGAATCATCTGGGATTCGATCGAGCCAAGAAGCCGGATTACCAATTTTTGTGAACAAGCTCTCAATCTTGTCCAGAGTTCTGGGAAAGCGCACGAGGAGAACCTGAGGATTCGGTTTGAAGCGAGGCCGGATCACTTCGGATGGCTGCTCTACGCACTGACCAGATTTGACGCAAAGGCCATCACCGCCAAGGCTGCGAGCGCAGGGTGAGACAGGGATTGGCTGGGGCATTTCGATTGGCGTTCCACGGTAATAATTTTCCATTCCTTCGCGGTAGAGGGCCTTCGCGGCAATGAAAACGTGAATTTCCCGGAAGTCGATATTTCGCTAAATACTCTAATATCAGATATTTATGAGACTCCTCGAGACCAGCAAAACCGCTGGCGGCCTGAGCTGATCTGGCAGGCTGATTGCAGCATTGAGCACGCCTGGGTGAAAGTTAGGACAAGCTCGTTAAGTGAATGAATTATAGTTGCTTACGTCGGTGTCTATGATCGTAGCGAGCTTTCGGCAGATTAATGGCGGTAGCCTATCCGGTCGACAAAAAGTGTGCCTGTAATCTGTTCCTAACAGATAGTCGCCGAAGATAACCTCACCAGCGAACAGCAGTTTTCATAGAGAAAGGACAGGGTTGGTGCCCTTGTGAACGAATACTGCGCGATTACGCCAGACGTGAAGTTAGGAACCGGAGTGAAGCTCTCCAAGTTTATCAATCTGTATGGCTGCGAAATTGGAGACAACACGAAAATCGGGGCGTTTGTTGAAATACAGAAGAACGCGACGGTCGGGAGAAATTGCAAGATCTCCAGCCATACATTCGTATGCGAAGGCGTCACGATCGAAGACGATGTCTTTATCGGTCATGGTGTGACCTTTGTAAACGACAGCTTCCCCCGAGCAACTGCAGGCGACGGAAACTTACAGACTGAGGCAGACTGGAAAGTCGAATTAACTTTTGTAAAGAAGGGCGCTTCGATTGGATCGGGGGCCACGATTCTTTCCAACGTCACCATCGGCGAAAATGCGATCGTGGGCGCCGGAAGTGTCGTAACCCGCGACGTGCCTCCGAATACGATTGTGGTGGGAAATCCGGCAAAGGTATTACGGTCCATTACTCCAAATGTAAAGGTGAATTCATGAACCAGAATGCGAAGATTCCGTTTGTCGACCTCGTTACTCCTCACCGCGAGCTGCAAGAGGAATTGGTGAACGTGTTTAAGGCTACACTCGCAACAGCCGGCTTCATCGGCGGTCCGATGGTCGAGGGATTTGAAAGCGATTTCGCGAAATATTGCGATGCGAAATTCTGTGTGGGAGTGAACAGCGGAACCGACGCGTTGCGGTTTGCCTTGAGCGCAGCTGGAGTTGGATCGGGCGACGTGGTTCTGACCGTTCCAAATACGTTTATCGCTACGACGGAGGCAATCTCGCAAACGGGTGCGAGGCCTGATTTCATCGATGTTGAGCCGCGCACGTACACGATGGATCCCGAGAAGCTGCGTCACTACATGCAGACGCAGTGCGAGCTAGATTCAAAGACCGGGCGTTACATGAATCGCAAGCTGGGAAGAGCCGTTACAGCAGTGGTACCAGTTCACCTGTACGGCCAGTCAACAGACATGGACCCCATTCTTGAGATCGCGGCGCGCTATAACCTGGTCGTCGTCGAAGACGCTTGCCAGGCGCACGGGACTGAATATTTTTCGAAGGCAGAGAATCGATGGCGGAAATGCGGAACGATGGGTCAATCAGCCGCTTTCAGTTTCTATCCAGGGAAGAACCTCGGCGCATGTGGCGAAGGCGGAGCGATCACAACGAATGATGAAATAATCGCCCGCAAGTGCAAAATGATTCGAGATCACGGCCAGGCGAAAAAATACTATCACGATATTGAAGGCTACAATGGACGACTCGACTCGCTTCAGGCGGGTCTGCTTCGCGTGAAGCTCCAGCACCTTACGGCGTGGAATGAGACCCGCCGCGAAAACGCTCGCAAGTACAACGAGCTTTTCGCCAAAGCGGACGTGAATGTAGCGACGCCATTCGAACCGTCATGGTCAAAAGCGATTTACCACCTCTACGTCGTACAAGTCGAGAATCGGGAAGCGATGCAGAAGGCGCTCGCACACGAGAATATTGACACGGGCATTCACTATCCAGTCGTACTGCATTTGCAAAAGGCATACAGCAACCTTGGATACCGAGCCGGTGATTTCCCAGTCAGCGAAAAAGCTGCGGAACGCATTCTGTCTCTCCCGATGTTCCCGGGCTTGTCGGATGCGCAATTAGCGAGGGTTGTGGACGCAGTTGTCCGCTCTGCTCAGTCTGCCGGCCGGCCAAATGTACTGACGGTCTAGTTTCTGTCTGTGTGGCGGTCGCGACTACGGCGTGGCTGCCTAGCAGCACCAACAGCTGAAGTTTCGTTCGGGACATCTTCTTTTTTCAAGATTTCGCTGCACCGCCGCCTGATAATGCCGATTCAATCTTCTTTCTGATTGACGGCAGTTACTTGAACAGGTCCGGCGAGATGGACAACTTGAGGAGGCCACGTGGTAAAAGAGGGGAAAAATATTATAGTCGCTGGACTCGGAGAAGTGGGCCGGCCTCTGCTCGAACTGCTCGCGACGCACTATCGGACTGTGGGAGTTGATATCAAGCCGCCTGCTGAGCCGGTGGGAGAAGTGGATGTACTGCATATCTGCTATCCATTTGAGATCAAAGACTTCATCGGTGAAACTGCGCATTACATCGACAAGTACAAACCCCGATTGACAGTTATCAATAGCACGGTGGCGGTTGGAACGACGCGAGCGGTGGCAGGGCGAACCGGCGCGGCCGTCGCAAATAGTCCGGTACGCGGCAAGCATGTGCGAATGCTTCAGGAGATGCGCAGCTATACAAAGTTCGTAGCGGCCATTGATCCTGCAGACGCAGCTTACGCTGCTGAACATTTCAAAGCCGCTGGCTTGAAGACAAAAGTCTTGGCTGCACCCGAAGCAACTGAGCTCGCGAAGCTGACCGAGACGACTTACTTTGGTCTGATGATCGCCTGGGCGCAAGAAATCGAAAGGTATTGCGACCGGACCGACCAGTCATACGACGAAATCGTTTCGATTTACGATGAGATCCCCTTCTTTCCAACGACGAAGTACTTCCCGGGCGTGATCGGTGGACATTGCGTGATGCCGAATATCAAAATTCTCCGGCGATTCGACGATTCACCCCTTTTGAGAGCAATTGAAACGTCCAATCAAGCGAAACTCGAGCGCGACTCGCAGAAGCAATCCCAAGACGGAAATTTGGCGACCGCACGTACGAAAGGCTAGTTGCTTTCTGTGATTCCCTTAACAACTCAGAATTCGCCTCTGCGATAATGCAAGCATGACGATGATTCAGCCTTCCATGGCCGGAGCGGTTGATACTGCTTCGCAACATCCGCCTGCAAAAAACCCCACTTACCCACGTTTAACCGGAAAGCGTGTGGCAATGGTGACTTTTTCGTCTTATCCGTTTGATCCCAGGCCACGGCGGGCGATCGATGCATTGGTGGGTGCGGGCGCAACCGTTGATTTAGTTTGCCTTGCCGATGAGAAAGCTCCCCGACGCGAAGTACGAAACGGAATTGATGTCCTAAGGGTGCCGCTCAAGCATCCACGGCGCGGAAAGTTGGAGTACGCGCTCCGCTACGGCTTGTTCATCTTCGCTTCGGGCTCCGTTTTTGCCCTGCGTTCTTTGCGCCGGCGATACGATTTGGTCTACGTGCACAATATGCCGGATATATTGGTGCTGAGCGCGCTGGTACCGAAGGCACTAGGAGCCAAAGTCGTTCTCGACTTGCACGACCCGATGCCGGAGCTAATGAAAACGATCTTCAATGTATCCGACGACAATCAAAGCGTGCAGTGGATGAAGCGGCTGGAGAAATGGAGTATTGCGCGAGCGGACCTGGTGGTAACGGTGAATATCGCGTGCCAGCGGATCTTTTCCTCGCGAAGTTGCCGAGCTGAAAAGATTGCGGTTGTGATGAATGCTCCAGACGGGCAAATCTTTCCTTTTCGGGAAGCCGCAGACCAAGAGGCCGCGACGCGATCCAACACAAAACCCTTCATCATTATGTACCATGGCTCGCTGGTCGAAAGAAACGGCCTCGACGTGGCGATCGACGCCCTCGCTCGGGTGCGCCAAGCCATCCCGAATGCGGAACTCCATGTTTTTGGACGAAACACAGCGTTTCTGGAACAGATGAGGGAATTCGCGAAGGGCAAAGGAGTTTACGACGTGGTGCGGTACCAAGGGCCAAGAAGACTGGAAGAGTTGGTAACGGAAATCGACCGATGCGATGTTGGAGTGATACCCAATCACCGAAATGCATTTACCGACATCAATACGCCCACGCGCATGTTTGAGTACTTGGCATTGGGGAAGCCCGTGATCGCGCCCTCAACCCTCGGGATTACCGACTATTTCGACAAAGACTCGCTCCTATTCTTTGAGGCCGGAGATGCGGCGGATCTGGCGCGACAAATTGAGTTTGCATATTCTCACCCCAAAGAAATTCTCGAGGTTGCGCAACGAGGCCAGGCGGTCTATCGGGAACACACCTGGGATCGCGAGCGACAAACACTACTTGACCGCATTAGCGACACCCTAAACTAGTAGAGCTATTTCACCCCCGGTCTAGTCCGCAGTCCCCATAAAATCCCGATGAAAAATACAGCTCTGGTTACAGGCGCCGAAGGATTCATCGGCTCACACCTAGTAGCATTCTTGCAAGAAAAAGGTTGGGAGGTAATCGGGACTCACCTGTCAGAAGACCTCTCCCGATTCCCCCACCTTCGCAATCTAGATCTAGTGCGGTGCGATTTGCGGAATCAGAAGAGTGTGGCGCAAATCGTCGAGAAACATCGGCCGACCCATATCTTTCATCTGGGAGCTCAAAGTCTGCCGACCGTATCTTGGAAAGACCCGGTCGGGACGTTTGAGTCGAATATCATGGGTTCGCTGTATTTGTTTGAAGCGGTTCGCGGATTGAAGCGATTACCAGTGGTCGTTTCCGCATGCTCAAGTGCGGAGTACGGGCGCGTGCCAGCGTCCGCGATCCCGGTCAAGGAAGAACAGCCTCTTCGACCGCTTCACCCTTACGGAATCAGCAAAGTCTGTCTCGACTTGTTGGCGCGGGAATATTTTCTCGATTACAAGATTCCGGCCGTCAACGTTCGACTCTTCAACACGACCGGGCCGGGCAAGACGAGCGACGCACCCTCCGATTTCGTGCGGCAGATCGTAGCGATCAAGAAAGGGCGGCAAGCTCCGGTGATCGAGGTTGGCAACCTAAAGCCTCGACGGGCATTTCTGGACGTGAACGATACTGTCAGAGCTTTTTATCTTGCCGGCATGAAAGGAAAGCGAGGCGAATCCTATAATGTTTGCGCAACCCGCACACACCGTATGAGCGAGGTGTTGCAAAAGGCAATTCGCCTTTCGGATGTAAAGGCCGAGATTCGCCCCGTGCCGCGCCTGATGCGGCCTTCCGACGAGAAGATTATTTTCGGTAGCACGCAGAAAATTCGTAGAGATACCGGGTGGAAACCACAGCGTTCGATCGAGCAAACGCTGCAGTCGATGTTGGATTATTGGGACAAGGTTCTATAGTTCAGGTTTGGTGAGGGTCGGCTGCACTTGAAAGCGAACTTAAACCTGGAAGATTCTTCGACGGAAAACATACCAGCCATACTTCTTGTGGGCGGAAAAGGTACTCGCCTGCAAACAGTGCTCTCCTCGAAGCCCAAGCCTCTCGCAAACATCGGAAAGGCCCCTTTTCTCGAGCTTCTGGTGATGCAGCTGCGATCGCAGGGAATCCGCCGCATGATCATGAGCACCGGTTATCTTGCGGAACAGATTGAAGGTACATTTGGTAATGGTAACCGGTGGGGTGCTGACATTGAATATGCGCGGGAACCCGAGCCGCTCGGAACAGCGGGAGCTGTGAAATTTGCGGCGTCTCGGGTGAAGAACGATTCGGACTTCCTGATTGTAAACGGTGATTCGTTCACGGAACTCGATGTGAACGGGTTCATCCGCTTTCATCGCCAGCACGGTGGAATCGCTTCGATGGCCGTTTGCAGGGTTTCCGACGCCGCGCGATATGGCACGGTGCTGTTTGACGGAGAGAAGCGTATTACGAGATTCAGCGAGAAGACAGGAAAGCAGGAACCTGACTTCATCAATGCGGGCGTCTATATCTTCAGGCAAGCGATTTTAGATCGTATTCCGCAAGGTCCCTCTAGCCTTGAAAAGGACGTGTTTCCCCAACTTATAGGACAAGGAATGTACGCGTTCGAGGCGCCTGGAATCTTCATCGACATCGGGACGCCCGAGGATTATAAACGCGCACAAACGCTTTACGAGAAATTGCGTCAAGCTGCCGTTGCGGAACCACAACTCCAGTCAAGCAAGCTCTCTAATTCTTAAAGCTGTCTCGAATGCAAACCGCAATGCCCAGAGCAGTTTTCATAGATCGCGACGGAGTTATCAATCGGAAGGCCAGGGAGGGCGAGTACGTCACGTCCTGGGATGACTTCTACATTCTTCCCGGGGTAGCGGAAGCGGTCACACTGTTGAAACGAGCAGGATACGCAGTGATTGTCGTGACGAACCAGCGGTGTGTAGCCAAAGGCCTTCTGGCGGTTGCCGAGTTGGAGAATATGCACAAACGGATGCGCGAATCCTTGTCGCACTTGGGAGCAATAGTCGATGGAGTTTATTATTGTCCCCACGACTACGAATCTTCGTGCAGTTGTCGCAAACCCGCACCCGGCATGCTTTATGAAGCGGCTCGAGAGCATGGTCTCGATCTGAGATCCTCGTGGATGGTCGGC
>Ga0210389_10003828_pt1 | contig 11738 bp, 5 predicted proteins | sample IncBWH28OmetaG_FD_160127 | JGI IMG/M metagenome (GOLD analysis project Ga0210389, IMG submission 160127) | Forest soil microbial communities from Barre Woods Harvard Forest LTER site, Petersham, Massachusetts, United States - Inc-BW-H-28-O ... | reverse complement strand
TGTATTTAAAATATTTGAACTGCCCATACTGATAGGTATTTCAAGAAAATCAATGATCTATAAAACGCTGCAGACAGAACCTGATAAGGCATTGAATGGCACAAGCATACTGCATACAATAGCGCTGCAGAACGGTGCTGATATCTTCCGTGTACACGATGTTAGCGAAATAAAGCAGGTGTTTACACTCCTAAAAAATCTTTAATTTTCTCTGCCGGTTTAATCCGGAATTTGCACTTTTTATATATCTTTACAAAGATGATATTCCTGTTTCAGATCTTCTTTATTACCGTTTCATGGATTGACATCCTTGATATATTATTCGTGTCTATAATAATTTATAAACTCTATAAGTTATTAAAGGGAAGCGTTGCGGTAAAAGTATTTTTAGGGATTTTATTTATATATGGCTTTTATCTGGTGGTTAAAGCTTCCGGTATGGAATTGTTGCGTTCCATATTGAGTCAGTTTATGGGCGTAGGGGTATTGGCCGCATTTATTCTTTTTCAGCAGGAGATCCGCAAGTTTCTGCAAATGATTGGTAAAAGTACTTCTCAGAACAACAACCTGATTAAAGACTGGTTCTCGAAATCAAAACCCGGTTCAAAATCTGAATTGAACCTTGCACCTATTATAGATAGCGTTAAAATATTTTCTCAAACCAATACCGGTGCACTGATTGTATTTGGAAAAACGTCTGAATTGCGGTTTTATGCAGAGTCTGGCGACAATCTGGAAGCAGAGTTAAGCAAACGCCTGCTAATCGCTATTTTTCAGAAAAACAGCCCTTTACACGATGGTGCAGTAATTATTTCGGGCGGAAGGATAAAAGCGGCGCGTTGTATTATCCCTGTTTCAGAGAACGATAAAATTCCGGCACACATGGGTTTGCGTCACCGTGCAGCTATTGGGTTAACCGAAGTGACAGATGCAGTTGTATTGATTGTTTCGGAAGAAACAGGAGGCGTTTCAATTGCTTATAATGGCGAGATCTATTATAACTTAAATAAGAGTGACATTAGAAGCAAGCTGCGTTCTTTCATCTATGATGATGATGAGCAGATTGCCCACGAAGTAAAAAATATCCGCTACGAGACTTCACACTAATAACCAGGCAATTAATTTATCGAAGCAGATATTTCCTTCTGGTTTCGTTGATTAAGAATTTTTTCTGCTCGGTAAATGAATTCGGGTGCATTTGTTCAAATTGAAATTTCCAGTCTTTCCAGCGTTCAGGTTCAGCAGCTAAAAAAGCAGTAGAATCAATTTTCTTTTTAATGCAATATTCCTCGAAAGTCATCATAATACAAGAATACGAAAAAACTCTTATACCGTAAATCGAAGTAATATATAGTCACTGAATTTATAATTTTATAAAATAGCTAATCCAACCATCCTGGAGTGAGGTTCTTGGAATTTTATAAAAATCCTGTTAGTAAATTGGTTACTTTTTAGATTATAATCTGTATTAACTATATAAAATCAGATATTTGACTGCAGGCATTCTTCTGCAAAGAACCAGTTTAATCCTCCGAAAGTACTATTCAATACAACAAATTGAATAAATAATAGCATTTAAACAATAAAAAATGGTGTAAGATTGCGGGTTAATTCATAATTAATGCGTAATTTGACCATTGAATATGAATACATCAATACCAAAATTATAAAAGATTCACCTTTTATTCGTTAACATATGAAAAGGCTTATACTAAGTTTGATTTCAATTTTTTCAATTGTGTTTGCTTCGCAAGCAGCACCAACGACATTTACTGTAAACACGAATACAGATGCAGGTGCCGGAGCAGGAACAACCGGTGACTTAAGATATTGTATCAATCAGGCGGCTGCTACAGCAGTTGGTCCCCATACGATCATTTTCAGCACACCGATGACTATCACCATAAACAGTGATTTACAGATTAATGCAGGTAACCATAACGGTCTTACCATCAATGGTTTTGTAGATGGTACAAATGGTCCGGATGTAATTATCCGAAGCAGTGGTACATTTACTTTTCAGATGATCTTTAATAATACGGTTGGTGCTAATGTATATGGTTTGGTATTTCAGAACTTAGATTATGGGGTGCATTTAAATGGTGCAACCGGTTGTATTGTTAAAGGATGTTATTTTGGTACCGATCCTACAGGTACAACCATAGTAAATGGTATTTACGAAGCAGGTGTATACGTGCAAAATGGTGGTACTACAGCCAACAACATCATTGGTGGTGTGGGTACTACACTTGCAAACGGCGGTGCAACAGCTTCTAACAACAGTGAAAGATGTATTTTTGCCGGTTGTTCTCAACGTATAGATGCCGGTGCTGGTGTACGGGTTCCAGCATTACTTGTAAGAGATGCCGGTGGTACGCAGATTATCAATAATTATTTCGGGATAGATGCTACGGGTACAGTTAAATTAGGAAACGGAAATCAAACCACTAAAATGCCATTGGCGCATTCAAACATTTACATGAATGATGCCATCAATAGCTTAATCAGTTTGAATGTAATTGCCGGTGCTACGGGTTCGGGGATACACATGGAAAACTGGTGTAACAACACAAAAATAAAAGGAAATTATATTGGTACAAACGCTGCAGGTACAGCGGCTTATAATGCTACAACGCCAAGTTTGTCTTTTGGTAATGAGGCCTGTGGTATATTTATTCAGAGTGGTGCCGGTATGGTAATCGGTTACGACGGTGGTGTGATCGCAAACGAAAGAAACATCATTTCCGGTAATGGTGGTGCAAAACACAACAACTGGCAACAGAATTGCGATTATGGTTTCAACGACTACAACCAGTTTGGTATTTACGGCGAAAGTGTCGGTACAGCTACTATAAAAGGAAACTATATCGGTACGGATGTTACCGGTAATGCAAGTGGTACCAATAATGTTTTTGGTAACAGAGCCGGTGGTATTAAAATGGTAACAGTTTCAGGTGTTGGTAGCAGCAACTCTCAGAATAACATCATTGGTGGTGGCAGTACAGTAAACGACCGTAATGTAATTTCCGGTAACGGGTATTTATGGAAAGCAAATGATAATACATCAACCTGTAACGGTGGTGTAGCAAATCCATCGGGTATGGTGGGTGGTCCTGGTATATTGTTACAATATGCGCAGACATCAGCAAATACAATTTCAGGCAACTATGTTGGTTTAGGAGCAGATGGTTTAACTGCATTGGGAAATAACATGAATGGTATTGAAATACAGGGGGCGGCATCAAACACGATTGGTGCAGCGGGTGTTCCAAACTATATATGTAACAATACCTGGGGTATCTTCCTTCAGGTAGACTTTGGTACTCCGTATGTACCGGCTGCAAATAATACAATTGCAGGAAATGTTATTGGGCTTACACCAACAAATACTGTTTTAGGTAATGGTGTGCGTGCAGATAATACAGATGGCGGTGGTATCGGTATGCAAATGGGTGTGAACGGCACCAAAATCGGTACGGCAGTAGCTAATGGTGGTAACGTGATTTCAGGCAACAGACTTGGGATCAGCATTATGACCAACTCAGTAACTGCCGGAGCTACAGCATCAAATGCAAACATTCTTTATAATAACATAATAGGTTTAGATCCTACAGGTACTATTGCTAAACCAAACACAACCTATGGTATCAGCGTTACGATGGGTGGAATAGGAACTGTGTTCCCGTTCAATAATACGATTGGTGGCACAGGAACGAATCAGCCAAATATTATTTCAGGCAATCAGCAAAGTGGTATCTTGATCAGCAATGCAACGGCTATAACGGCAGGTACAGCAAATACGATTGTAGGAAACAATATTGGTACAAACCTGGCAGGTACGGCCGATCTGGGTAATACATTACAGGGTATTGAAATTGTGAATGTAAGTAAGACAACAATCACATCGAATTTAATTTCCGGTAACGACCAGAATGGTATTTCATTAACAGGTGCCGGAACTAACACCATTCAAAATAACATCATTGGTTCGAACGCAACTAAAACGGCACCCATACCAAATACAGGAAACGGTATTTACTTAACCGGTGGTTCTGCATCAAACATTATTGGTGGTGTAAATGCAAGTGAGCCGAATACAATCAACAACAACGGTGGAAATGGTGTGGTAGTAGACGGTGCAACCTCGATCAACAACTCTATCCATAAAAACTCTTTCAGCTGTAACACAGGCAGAGGTATTGTACTTTCTAACTCCGGTAACAACAGCTATGCAGCACCAACTATTGCAGGTACGCCAACACAGATTACGTGGACTGGTCCTGCAGGTTCAACTATTGAAGTATTTGAAACAGATGGTTGTGCAACTTGTCCAACAAGCCCGACACGTTTACAAGGTAAAGTATTTGTAATGTCTGGCGCATCTCCGTTTGTATTTGGTGCCGCACAAGGATTTAATTCTGCTAAAACATATACGGCTATTTCACATGTAGTGGAAACTACAGCCGCACACAACTCATCTGAATTTTCTCAGTGTTACACACTATGTCAGGATCCGACATCCGTTTCTATTTCAACATCAACACCTACTACATTCTGTTCCGGCGGATCAGTTCTTCTTACAGCAACCATCGGCGGCGGTGTACTTGGTACTCCAACGTATGTATGGAAAAATGGCGGAACAACCATTGCAGGTGCTACATCATCAACCTATTCAGCTATAGCATCAGGTACATATACGGTAACATACAGCTCAACACAAATGTGTTCTGCTCCGATGACTTCAGCAGGCGTTACCGTAACGGTTAATCCAAACCCGACAGTTACATCTGTAGCAACCGGTACAGTATGTAGCGGTGTGGCTCAAAACTATACGATTACAAGTTCTGTTGCATCTACGTATGCATGGACAAGAGCTGTTGTATCCGGTATTTCAAATACAGCAGGTTCGGGTTCATCAAACCCAATCACAGAGACATTAACAAATACAACAACAGCAGCTATAAATGTTGTGTATTCTATTATACCTACATCTACTACAGGTTCTTGTGCAGGTGCAGCCTTCACATATACAGTAACGGTTAATCCTAAACCAACAATAGCAGATCAGACACCTGCTGCTATTTGTAGTAATAATGCATTTACAGTAACACCTTCAGGTGTGCCATCCGGTACATTATATACGTGGACTGCACCAACGATTACCGGTGGCTTAACCGGTGGTTCTGCTCAGGCAACGGGTCAGACTTCAATCAGTCAGACATTGGTAAATCCGGGAACAGCTGCAGGAACGGCAGTTTATACCGTAACACCAACTTCAGGAACTTGTAGCGGTTCAACATTCAAAGTAACCGTAACAGTTAACCCGGTAGCAACAGTAACCACAGTAGATCCTGCGGCGATTTGCTCAGGAGCAACTACAGCAATTAATTTAACATCCGGAACAGCTTCTTCTACATATACGTGGACAATTGGTACCGTTAACGGTGTAACCGGTCAGTCTGCAGGAAGCGGAACAAGCATTGCTCAAACATTAACCAATAGCGGTACATCTGCAGGTACGGTACAATATATTGTGACACCAACATTTGGTGGTTGTGCCGGAACAGCAAAAACAATTACGGTTACAGTAAATCCGGTAGCAACAATTACAACAACAGATCCTGCGGCAATCTGTTCAGGAGCTACTACAGCAATCAGTTTAACATCCGGAACAGGTCCTGTTACGTATGCCTGGACAATCGGTACGGTAACAGGTACAGTAACCGGTCAGGCAGCGGGTAACGGCACAAGCATTGCACAAACATTAACGAATAGTGGTACAGATGCTGCTACAGTACAATACCTGGTTACACCAACATCAGGTGGTTGTGCCGGAACGGCAAAAACAATTACAGTTACTATTAATCCGGTAGCAACCGTTTCAAATGGCGATCCTGCAGCAATTTGTTCAGGTACAACAACTTCAATTGTTTTAGCTTCTCCTAGTCCGTTTGTTTCTTTTGCATGGACTATTGGTACGGTAACAGGTACGGTAACCGGTCAGTCTGCAGGTAATGCTTCAACGATTGCTCAAACATTAACAAATAGCGGGGCAGGTGTTGCTACAGTACAATACATAGTTACACCAACATTTGGTGGTTGTGCCGGAACAGCAAAAACAATCACTGTAACAGTGACTCCGGTAGCAACAGTTACAACGGCAACTACTGCTTCAATCTGTACAGGTCAGACTACTGCAATCACTTTAACGTCGGGAGCATCACCGGTTACATTTGCCTGGACGATCGGTGCGGTTACAGGTGGTGTAACAGGCCAGACAGCAGATAACGGTTCAACGATTGCTCAGCAATTGACAAATAGCGGATCAGCTGCTGGTACAGTAGAATACATTGTGACACCAACATCTAACGGCTGTACAGGTACTGCAACATCAATCATTGTAACAGTAAATCCAAAACCGGCAATCACTTCTTCAGCTTCTACAAACACGTGTAGCGATGCAGCATTAAGTTATGGCATTACAAGTAATGTGAGTGCAACATACAACTGGACAAGAGATGTTGTAACAGGCATCAGCAATCCGGCAGGTTCAGGTTCAACAAGCCCGATTGCAGAAACATTAGACAACACTACATTGTCACCGGTAAATGTTGTATATATTATTACACCGACAGCTACTTCAGGTTCTTGTGCAGGCGATGCCTTTACATTAACAGTAACGGTTAATCCGGTTCCTTCTGTAACAAGTGTACCGGATCAATTAATTTGCAGTGGTACATCCTTCAGCGTTTCTCCTTCAAATGTTCCTAATGGTACAACATATTCCTGGACAGCTCCAACAGGTAGTGACTTTGCAGGCGGCGGTTCAGGTTCAGGTTCTACAATAAGCCAGAAGTTAGATAATACAACCGGTGGTCAGAGTCAGGCTACAGCTGTATATACAGTAACTCCTTCATTTGCTGGGTGCCCGGGTACTTCGTTTACATTTAATGTAAATATCGATCCGGTTCCATCTGTTTCAATCGATGGTAATACACCGGTATGTTCAGGAGGTACAGTTACATTGACTGCAAATATCACAGGAAGCTTTGTCGGTACCTTTGAATGGTTTGATGTAGCAACTGGTCAATCATTAGCAACAGGAACTACGTATGCTACTTCTCAGGAAGGTGAATATACAGTGAAATTTACTTCTACAGATGGTGCGGCGTGTGTGGGTTCTCCTACAACAACAACTGTTGTTGCATATCTTCCGAATAACCCGCCTGCAGTAATTGTAGACAGCAACATGACAACATGTTATTCGTATGCACGTCTTCATGCATACTATCCGCATAAAAAATATCCGGGCTATTATTATCCAAATGGAGCCAGCTACGGAACGTGGACCGTTTTAACACCTCCATCTCCGGCAGCAACAATAACAACTGTTCTTACAGATACGGTATATAACTCAATTGATGTAACAGGTTTGGTTGTTGGTAACACATATACATTTGTGTATACTGTTACAGGCGATTGTGGTCCTGATACAAAAGATACCGTTACTATAAAAGTTGGTTTAACAGGTCTTGCACTTACTGCACAAGGACCGAAAGATACTTTATGTATTACTACAGCAAGAACATTGACAGCTCAGGCTACCGGTGGTTCAGGACACTATCAATATATCTGGGCAAGTGCTGATAGCTCGTTCACTTCTATCATACAGGGTACAAGTATCTCAATTTTACCAAAAGATGACTCAACGAAATATTATGTTGTAGCTGTTGATGTGGTGAATGTTGGTTGTAAGACAAATCTGGATTCCATAGTGATACATGCTGTTAAGAGTCAGGATTTAAATGTTCCGAACCTGATGACTCCTAACGGAGACCACATGAATGATATCTTCTATTTAGCGGATAAAGTTACGCATCAACCGATCATTAAGGAAGGTTCTCATGTAGAGATCTACAACCGTTGGGGATCCAGAGTATACGAAGCGAACGACTATGATAATACATTTGATGCAAAAGCATTGACAGATGGTATGTATTACTATTATATCTCAACACCTTGTGGCCATAAAGAATACAAGAGCTGGCTGCAGATTCTGGGAAATACAAATAACTAATTACACACATACTACATTATAAAACAGAAAAGGGATCGTAAGATCCCTTTTCTGTTTTATAATGATTCAATAAATACTTATTCAGTTTATTATTTTAGTTATTTAACCATCGCCTTCCACAAAACATCGTTCGGTGGTTCAGCTTTAAGGTTCATTTTGTCGCCGGTTACCGGATGTTCAAAGGAGAGTTTATAGGAGTGCAAACAAATGCCGCCGTCGGCATTGCTGCGCGGTGCTCCATATTTTAAATCACCTTTGATAACACAGCCGATGCTTGCCATCTGGCAGCGTATCTGGTGAGACCGGCCTGTAATCGGTTTTACTTCGATTAAAAAATACCGATCGCTGGATGTTACAAGCGAGTATGATAGTTCACAATACTTACTTTCCTTTACTTCCGTTTTGTGTGCCTTGGCAAGATTTTTTTTAGAATCTTTTGTGAGCCAATGGGTCAGTTTGCCGCTTGCTGGGTTGGGCTTTGTAGCCGTAATAAGTAAATATGTCTTCTGTGTTTTCTTATCAGCAAATTGCTTGTTCATGCGCTCCAGCGCTTTTGATGTTTTTGCCAGAAGTACAAGTCCGCTTACAGGTCTGTCAATTCTGTGTATGACACCTGCAAAAACATTTCCCGGTTTATTATACTTCTTCTTAAGATATTCTTTTACATGCTCCGATAATGGTTTGTCACCGGTTTCGTCACCCTGCACCAAAACACCATTCTTTTTATTCACCGCAATTAAATGGTTGTCTTCGAAAACTACCGTGAAATATTCTTCGAACTCTTTAATCGGATCAAAAACCGGCTCATTAGAATCTAATAGCATTCGTTGGCGTTGGGAAAATCTTTAGATTTAACATCTTCAATATAAGCAGTTACAGCACTGCTTATAGTGGCTTGAAGGTTCGCGTATGTTCTTAAGAAACGAGGATGAAATTCGTTATTGATACCTAGTAAATCATGTGTTACAAGCACTTGTCCGTCTACGTCAGCACCGGCACCAATACCAATAGTCGGTATTTGTAATTGCTTGGTAACAACTTTCGAAAGCGATGCCGGAATTTTTTCAAGTACCAGTCCGAAACAGCCGCTCTCTTCCAATACTTTTGCATCTGAGATCAGTTTATTTGCTTCTTCTTCCTCTTTTGCCCTAACGACGTACGTGCCGAATTTATAGATGGACTGGGGCATCAGGCCAAGGTGACCCATTACAGGTATACCAGCACTGATAATTCGCAATACAGATTCTTTTATTTCAATACCACCTTCCATCTTTACGGCATGTGCGCCCGATTCTTTCATGATCCGGATCGCACTTCTTAATGCTTCCGAAGAATTTCCCTGATAAGAACCAAAAGGCATGTCAACAACAACCAATGCACGGTTTACAGCACGAATCACCGACGACGCATGGTAGATCATTTGATCGAGTGTAATAGGCAAAGTTGTTTCATGGCCTGCCATAACATTTGAAGCAGAATCACCTACAAGTATTACATCAACACCGGCACCATCAAGCAGCCGTGCCATAGAATAATCATAAGCGGTTAACATGGATATTTTTTCACCACGGTTCTTCATCTCCTGAAGCTGGTGAGTCGTTACTCTTTTAATATCACTTTTTGCAGTGGACATAACAATAAGAATCTTTTGTATAAAATTACTATTATTTTTTCAATCGATTAGGCATTATTCAAATAACATTCGTATAATAGATTATGTGCTATGGAACTTTTAATGAAAGAATATGGGGAATAATGTTGACTTTGTAACCTTATATATAAATCATACAGGTATTTGTGAAAATTTCAGTTCGAATACAACCCTCCTAAATGGATTATTAAAGAATAAAGAACCTCAGCATGTGCCGGTGAATGAGGTCTTTTATAATTCTGAGTTCCCTGATTTTATTCACATTTGGTTAAAAGGGGAGAAGAATAATTTTTCGGAGAAAATGGTTGAAGATGGCTTTAGTATTTATCTGATTTCAATTCAACCCGTAAAAATAAATACCATTGTTGCAGTCATTACTATTAGGATTTCGCCTGCCACGAAACACATCAATCAGTTAAAATACAATTTCGGAGCTGCATTAGACAAATCGAATGTTGGTTTGTGGGTTTGGCCGGATAGCAATAGCGGTAAATCGTGGTGGTCCGAATCTTTTTTTAATTTGCTGGGCTATGCAGATAATGAATTAGAACCAGGTATGACTTCATTTATGAAACTGATTCATCCGGATCAGTTAGACGAATTCATAAAATCAATGTCTGTGTTTTCTGCTAAAAGAGACAAATTTATAGATGCGGAAGAAACGTATCGTGAAGTGAAGTTACGTACAAAATCCGGAATGTATAAGGATCTTCTTTTTAGTGCAAAAGCCATTAAAAAAGATGCTACTCTTGGGTTTTCAGGTACGGTAGTAGATATTCATAAATTAAAAATTACAGAAAAAAAATTAATCGAAAGTGATTCAAGATTACAGCTGGCGCTTGAAGCCACGGATGGCTGGGTATTTGAATGGGACATCAATAACGACATTTATTTTTTGAGTAATATACATTTGAAAATTTCGGGATATGAAAAAGGAGATGTATCTATTACACGTGATGTGTGGCTGGATTTAATTCATCCCGAAGATAGGATCAGTTTACTGGAGGCATTACAAAAACATATTCGGGATAAGAGTCCGTACATGGAAGCTGAGTTCAGAGTTAAATCAATATCCGGAGAAGATATCTGGATTCTGGAAAGAGGTAAAATATGCGAAGAAGATCAGCATGGAAATGTAACAAAGTATATTGGAACACACATTAATATTACCGAACGGAAAAATATTGAGCTTCAGCTGGTACAACGGGATGAAGAGCTGAAGATGTCTATGGAAGCAGGAAACATGGGAACCTGGTCCTGGAATGTTAAGACAAATGAAGTACTCTGGTCAGATCATGTACTGAAAATTTTTGGTTTACAGAAGCAACAATTTAAGGGAGATTATGAAAGTTATTTGAACCTGATTCCCTTCGAAGAAAGAGAACTGATAACAACTACGCTTGAAAAAGTATTAACAGAAAAGCAAAACGATTTTTCTTACGAACATTCTATCTACCTTCCTGATGGATCAAAAAGAATATTGTACTGCAAAGGCAAACTATACAAAGATTCAAAAGGCATACCCAGCCGAATGACAGGCGTGGTGCTGGATATAACAGAAGAAAGCGAATTAAGAGTATTATTGGGTCAGACAAAAGAACGGTATAAGTCTGTTATTGAAGCCATGAGCGAAGGTGTTATTATTATAGATTTAGATGGGAGAATCATTGATCATAATAAAGCAGCGGTAGTAATTATTGGTTACGAAAATGAAATATTAATTGGTAATGATCTTTCTTTTGGCCCCGGAGAAGCTATCAGAGAAGATTTGTCTTCATTTCCGATGAAGGAATTTCCCGGAATTAAAACGTTGCATACAGGACTGCCTTATAAAAATATAACACTTGGCTGGATCAAGCCATCAAAAGATATGATATGGCTCAGCATTAATTCTGAACCGGTCATAGATGAATTCGGAAGACAGGTTGCCGTTGTCTGTTCGTATTCCGACGTTACAGAAAGATACAATTCATTAAACGATCTTAAAATAAAGAACAGGCAGCTCGAAGA
>Ga0210389_10003821_pt1 | contig 11751 bp, 11 predicted proteins | sample IncBWH28OmetaG_FD_160127 | JGI IMG/M metagenome (GOLD analysis project Ga0210389, IMG submission 160127) | Forest soil microbial communities from Barre Woods Harvard Forest LTER site, Petersham, Massachusetts, United States - Inc-BW-H-28-O ... | reverse complement strand
CGCGGCGAGCGGCGCGAGGACCGCGTCGGCGTCTGGGTGCGACGGCCGGACAAAGGCGAGGGCTTCGAGGACAAGATCGCCGCCATCGGCGTGCGGCTCAAGCGCTGGGTGTCGCTGCACGGCATCGCGATCAATGTGGAGCCTGACCTCTCCCACTTCGACGCCATCGTGCCCTGCGGCGTGGCCGACCCGCGCTACGGCGTCACCAGCCTCGCCGATCTCGGCCATCTCGCGACCATGGCGGATGTCGATGTCGCGCTTCGCCAGGCGTTCGAGCAGGTGTTCGGCCCCGTGGCCGCGCGGTTGCCGGCGCTCTAGATTCTTGATTTGACGCGTTTTCTTGACGCGAACCGGACTCCACTTCGCTTGAAAACGCTTTAGTGGCGGAACACGATCCCCGCCCAGCGGCGGGCGCCGTGCGTCGCACGCAGTTCGCTCGCCGCGGCGCGTCCGGCATCCGTCAGGCCGCCGAGGGTGCGATCGCCGCTCGCCGCGCATTCGAGAATTTTGCCGGCGATGTGCCGCCGTGCGTCGTGCTGCTGGCTTCCAGGCCCAAGGCTCTCGCAGGCCCTTTCGAGCGCGACCTCCATGTTGGCCAGCGTTCTCCGGTCAAAGCTCTCCGCGATCATCGTGACCGGCTTCTTGCGCGACTTGCTTGCTTTGCGTGGCGTTCGGCTCATCGAGCCCTCAATGCTTGGGGGGCCTTCCGCGCTTGGCGAAAAACAACCCCTGCAAGTCCGCTGCGTTTCGCAAAATTCCGGCGCGTTTCATCGCTTCGGTCCGCTGTGGGCCCGGCTCCATGTTGCGCGCCAGCTCCAGCGCGGTCAGCGCCTCGGCTTCAAGGTCGAGTTTCGGCCGGAGTTCTTTTTTTTCTTGAGCCATGGCAACCTTCGCTGCTCGATCAAGGACCGCTATTCGGCGGTCGCAACTCACCCGCAATCCAGCCGGCCGTGCCTGATTGAAGCGGGTCGCACGCCGTCATTCCGGTTTCGGTGTGACCGCATTTGCGGCATTCGAAGGTGCGCTGCTCGAAGCCTTGCGGTCCGGCCGCAACGGCAGCCGTTATCATTCGCGTTTGGCAAATGGGACAACGCGGACGGTGGATCGGCAATAGCTCTGGGTCGGGCCTTGTCGTCGCCGGCATCCGAAAAAAATAGCGCGAACTTGGAACCCCGTCTGTCCGGTCCCGGACAGAAAATAAAAATGGAACTTTCAGCTCCAGCTTGCGCAGCCGGTGCAATGAGCCGCTGGGATTGCCGCGGTTCGTGGCAATTATTTCCCAAGCGAGGGCGCGATGCGCATCTTCCACAGGTTCCAGATGCGGTCGAGCACGACGAAGTTGATCGTGTCGGCTTTCGCGCCCTCGCCCGGCGTCAGATAGTTGATGACGCCGCCCAGCGCGATCGCCTGCGACTGCAGCCTGGCGTTGACGTCGGTATAATAGGCGCGAAACACCGCCATTTTGACCGACGGCCCTACCGTCACGTCGCCGTGGCCGCGCATCAACACCACCGACTTGTCGCCGAGCCGCTCGGCCAGCGATTTGCCGCGCGCGGGATCGCGGACCAGCATGTCGGTCTCGCCAAAATCCTTCCGGATATCCCAAACCGGCGCGCCGGCCGCGAGGAACGCCGCGTTGTGATACATCGGCCGCAACGGCACCTGGCTCACGGTGAATGGGACGACGCCCGGGGAATGGGTGTGAACCACCGACATCACATCCGGCCGCGCCTTGTAGATTTCGCTGTGAATGAAGCGCTCCAGAAACAGCGTGCGGCCCCTTGCATCGACGGCGTTGCCGTCGAGATCGAATTCCATGATGTCGTCGGGGGTCACCAGCGCCGGCGCGAGCGAGCGCGACATCAGGAAATGGTTGGGGTTCTTGGGATCGCGCGCGCTGACATGGCCGAAGCCGTCGAGCACGCCGAAGTCGGCGAGGACGCGGCTGCCGATCACGATATCTTCGATCAGCGCGGCATCCGCGCCCGTGGCCGGGGCGGCCGGGGTTTGGGCGGGCGCCTGCACCAATCCGCCGAGCAGCACGAACGCCACCACCGCACCGAGACGCGCGAGCCTGTAGCTCACGCCTGTGCCGATCGGCTGGCCGGGGCAAATTGCCAAACTCGCTCTCGACGTCACGGACATGGTCACCTCCTGTCAAACCGCCAGCATGAGATACGGATCTCAGATCGTCGGCAGCACCGAAAACCGCTCGCCGGGTCGCCGCAGGTTCAACGCCTCGGGGCCTGTGGGTTCCTCCGCGACGGCCGCGACCCGCGCCGTTGAGGGCCCACGGCGGCAGCGCGCGACCAGGTCGGCTACAACATTCGCCGGTCCCGCGAACAGCGCTTCCACGCTGCCGTCGCGGCGGTTGCGCACCCAGCCCTCGAGATCGTGATTTCTCGCCTGGTGCTCCACCCAGGCGCGGTAGCCGACGCCCTGGACCCGGCCGGTGATCGTCACCTGGCGGAGCGCGCCGCCCATCTATTTCTTCAAGCCCAAAAATTCCGCGCTGCGCGCCTTCACATCGGCCTCCCGCGTGAGGCGGCCCGTCAGTTCGGCCGATGCGAGGCCCTTCAACTGCTTCGGCGACAATCCCTCGCGCAGCGCTTTAAGCGTCTCGTAAACCGCTTGCGTCGCGGCGGCGAAGGGGGCGTGCCCCTGCAGCGCGATCCGCACCCGCAGGCTGGCGAGATAATCGAGGTCGTTCATGGCTTCGGGCGCGCCGCCCAGCACGATCGGCAGTTTGGTCGCCGCCGACAGGGCTTCCAGTTCGGCGCGGGTCTTGATGCCGGTGACGAACAACGCATCGACGCCGGTGGCCTCGTAGGCCATCGCGCGCACGATCGCGTCATCGAGCGAGGTGATCGACGGCGCTCCGGTGCGCGCCAGGATCACCAGCGCGGGGTCGCCGCGCCCGTCCAGCGCCGCCTTCATCTTGCCGACGCCTTCTTCCAGCGGGATCAGTTGCGTCGCGGCTTGGCCGAAGGGCTGCGGCAGCAAGGTATCCTCGATGGTAAGGCCGGCGGCGCCGGCCGCCTCCAGTTCCTCAACCGTGCGGCGGACGTTCATGGCATTGCCGTAACCGTGGTCGGCGTCGACCAGCACCGGCAGCGCCGCCGCGCGCGACATCCGGCGCATCTGCTCGGCGAGTTCCGTCAGCGTAATCAGCGCGATATCGGGATCGCCTAACACCGCGAGCGAAGCCACCGAGCCGCCGAACATGCCGACCTCGAAACCGAGGTCTTGCGCTATCCGGATCGACGTCGCGTCATAGACCGACCCGGGACGGATGCAGATCGAACCCGTCAGGATCGCACGCAGCGCCTCGCGGCGTTTATGGAAAGTCATCAGTTGATCCCCGTTTATGTCATTCCGGGGCGATGCGCAGCATCGAACCCGGAATCTCGAGATTCCGGGTCTGGTCCTTCGGACCATCCCGGAATGACGATCTCAAGCAAACTCCAAAATCAGCGCGTCCACTGCCAGCGTGGCGCCGGGCGCGGCGTGAATCTTCTTCACCGTGCCGTCGCGCTCGGCGCGCAGCACGTTCTGCATCTTCATCGCCTCGACCACGGCCAGCGTTTCGCCGGCCTTGACCTCCTGGCCCTCGGCGACCGCGATCGACACCACCAGCCCGGGCATCGGGCACAGCAGCTTCTTGCCACTATCGGCCTTGGCGCCGACCGGCATCAGCCGGGCTGCCGTGGCCTCGGATTCGGTGAAGACGTTGACCGCGACCTCATATCCCTGATGCGCCAGCCGGATCCCGTTGGGGATCGGCCGCACCTGCATCGCCACCGGATGGCCGTCGATGGTGCCCTGCCAGACCGGATCGCCCGGCGTCCATGGCGAGGCCAGATGATGCGGATTGCCGAGCGCGCCGTCGGCGCCGACAAAGCGCACCGCGATCCCATCCGCGTCGCGCGCGATATCGAGCGCGATTTCGGCGCGGTCGAGCCACACCGCGCGGCGGCGTTCGCGCTGCACGGGCCGGCCGGTCAACTGGCCTGAAATCTGCCGTTTGCGCTCGCCCAGCACATGATCGATCGCAGCCGCGACCGCGGCCAGACGGCGCGCGACCTCGCCTTCGGGGGTACGAACCGCAAACCCCTTCGGAAACTCCTCGGCGATGAAGCCGGTGGAGAGATTGCCCTCGCGCCAGCGCGGATGCAGCATCAGGGCCGACAGGAACGGAATGTTGTGGCGGATGCCGTCGATGTAGAATGAATCGAGCGCGGTCGCCTGCGCCTCGATGGCCGCAATTCGCGAAGGCGCGTGCGTCACCAGCTTGGCGATCATCGGATCGTAATAGATCGAAATCTCGCCGCCTTCCTGCACGCCGGTGTCGTTGCGGACGGTGATGCCGTCGACACTGCTTTCGACCGGCGGGCGGTATTTCACCAGCCGCCCGATCGAGGGCAGGAAATTGCGGAAGGGGTCTTCGGCATAGACGCGGGACTCCACCGCCCATCCCGTCAGCGTCACGTCCTTCTGGGTCAGCGACAGCTTCTCGCCGGCGGCGATCCGGATCATTTGTTCGACCAGATCGATCCCGGTGATCAGTTCGGTCACGGGGTGCTCGACCTGCAGCCGGGTGTTCATCTCCAGGAAAAAGAAGCTCTTGTCCTGCCCGGCGACGAATTCGACGGTGCCGGCGGAATCGTATTTCACGGCTTTCGCCAACGCGACCGCCTGTTCGCCCATCTGGCGGCGGGTGGTCTCGTCCAGTAGCGGCGACGGCGCTTCCTCGATCACCTTCTGATTGCGGCGCTGGATCGAACATTCGCGCTCGCCGAGATAGATGACGTTGCCGTGCTTGTCGCCCAGCACCTGAATTTCGATGTGGCGGGGATTGACGATGAATTTCTCGATGAAGACCCGGTCGTCGCCGAACGAGGCTTTGGCCTCGGCTTTCGCCAGCCCAAACCCTTCGGCGACTTCGCCCGTCGAATGCGCGATCCGCATCCCCTTGCCGCCGCCGCCGGCGGAAGCTTTTATCATGACGGGATAACCGATCTGGTCGGCGATCTTGACCGCATGCTTTTCGTCCTCGATGACGCCGAGGTGGCCCGGCACCGTCGAGACTTTGGCTTTCGCCGCCGCCTTCTTGGACTCGATCTTGTCGCCCATGGCGGCGAGCGCGCCCGGGTTGGGTCCGATGAAGACGATACCGGCTTTCTTGAGCGCGCGCGGAAAGGCTTCGCGCTCGGACAGGAATCCATAGCCGGGATGCACGGCCTCGGCGCCGGTCTTGCGGCAGGCCTCGATGATCTTGTCCATCGCCAGATAGCTTTCGGCGGCGGCCGGCGGCCCGATCAGAACGGCGTCATCGGCCATTTCGACATGCAGCGCGTCGCGGTCGGCCTCGGAATAGACGGCGACCGTCTCGATTCCCATCCGGCGGGCAGTCTTGATGACCCGGCAGGCAATCTCGCCGCGATTTGCGATCAGGATTCGTTTGAACATGCTCTTGCTTACTTGCGACCTCTGGGCAGGACCCTTGCCCGCAATCTGGCACGCGGGCTCGGGCGTAACAATTCCGTCGTACAGCAAAACCAAACGGAGGCAACGGCCGATGGGTCCGGAATCGGCCTCTCCGGGGAGAATTTCGTGATGGCGGGACCTTGGGAAGCCGAGCCGGGCCCCAGCCGGGCCGAGACGGTCGGATCGCCGAACGGAGAAACACGCCTTGACAGTCGGAAATGCGAACTCAACACTACCAGCAAAAGAAAATTGCGTAGTGGGGGAGGAAACAATGATCGCAAGCAAATCACGGCGTTTCGCGAATTTGACATTTTCGCGCGGGCTCAGCAGGCGAACGCTGCTGGGCTCCATGCTTGCGGCGCCCTTGATCGCGCGCCCGGCCTTCGCCGACGACACGCTGAACGCCTATTCGATCTGGCCTGAAAACTACGCCCGGCCGATGATGGAGGCGTTCGAGAAAGCCTCCGGCATCCACGTCAAATTCATCCGCTTTTCCTCCGGCGAAGCGCTGGCGCGGGTCACCGCCGAAAAAAACAATCCGCAGGTCGACGTGTTGTTCGGCGGCCCGGTCGAAACCTTCACCGCCGGTCAAACCCAGGGAATCTTCGAGGCCTATACGCCGCCGGCGGCCGCGGATTTGCCGGCACGCTTCAAGGACAAGGGCGGCGCCTGGACCGCGATCGCCGACGACCCGCTGGTGTTCATGACCAACACGCAGTTTTTGAAGCAGAACAATCTGCAGGCGCCAGCGTCGTGGGACGACCTGCTCAATCCCGCCTACAAGAACATGCTGCAGATGGCGGATGCACGCACCTCGGGCACCGCGGTGACACGGATCTTTTCCATCCTGCAGGTGCACAACCGCAACGAGGATGAAGCCTTCGCCTACATGAAGAAGCTCCGGCAAAACGTGCAGCTCTACACCAAGAGCGGCGGCGGCGGCACGCTGCCGGTCGGGCTCGGCCAGGCAGGCGGCGGGATTTTCTTCATCGTCGATGCCCTGTTCACACGCCAGCAAGGCTACGACGTGCAGATATCCTTTCCCAAGGAGGGCATCGGTTCGGCGGCGGAATGCATCGCGCTGATCAAAGGCGCCAGGAACCCGGAAGCCGGCAAGAAGCTGATCGACTGGGCGACCAGCCCCGCGATGCAGTCGCTGCTGGCGCCCAACAAGATCAACTTCATTCCGGCCAACCCGAAGGTCGAAACCGAAGCCGGGCTCGCGGCAATTCTCAAGGCCGCCAACATCATCGAAATCGACGATACATGGGCCGGCGCCAACCGGCAGCGCATCGTGCAGCGCTGGGTCGCTGAAGTCCTCAACGCCACCTGATCGATGGCGACAGCAAGTGCATGGACGCGGTGGCGCAGCTCAAGCGATCCGCTACGCGCCTTCGTGGTTGCCGTGCTGTGGCTGCTGCTGGCGCTGTTCGTACTGTATCCGCTGGTTGAGCTGATTGGCCGCGCGCTGAGCGACGATAGCGGCTTCACCCTGGCGCCGCTCACCGCCGCCATCAACAGCAGGAGCAATCTGCGCGCCTTCGCCAACAGCCTCCTGCTCGCGACCCTGGTCGGGGTGTGCGGCACGTTTTTCGGATTCCTGTTCGCCTTCACGGTGGAGCGGACGCGGGCGCCGGGGTTCTGGGTCAGGCTGCTCGACGTCGCGACCTTGCTGCCCCTGATCTCGCCGCCCTTCACGACCTCGATCGCCTTCGTGTTTTCGTTCGGACCGCGCGGCTTCATCACCCACGATCTCCTTGGAATGAACAACGCCAGCGTCTATGGCCTTACCAGCACGCTCGCAGCGGAGACCCTGACCTATTTCCCGCTGGCCTATATGGCGCTGCGGCCGATGCTGGCCGGAATCGGCGGCGACCTCGAGGAGATGGCCTTCAGTCTCGGCAGCTCCCGCTGGCGGGTGTTTCGCACGGTAACGCTGTCGCTGACGGTGCCCGGACTTGCCAACGCGTTCCTGCTGTTGTTTGCGGCCTCATTGGCGGATTTCGCCACGCCGCTGATTCTGGCCGGCAACGACTTTCCGGTGCTTCCAACCGAGGCCTACCTGCAGATCACCGGGATGTTCGATCTCAAGGGCGGCGCGGTGCTGTCGCTGCTGCTGCTGGTGCCCGCCGGAATCGTCTATCTGCTGCAGCACCACGTCGTCGGACGCCGCCGCTATGTGACCATGACCGGCAAGGGGCGCGCCAGCGCATCGCAAAACAGCGTCGCGCCATGGGCCGGCGCCGCGCTGATGGCGTTCTGCCTCACGGCCGTTCTCTTCATCCTCTACCTCTATGCGCTGCTCTTGATCGCTTCGCTGGTGACCTCGTTTGGCGCCAACCATACGCTAACCCTCGCCCACTACCGCGTGATCTTCACCGAGGGTCTGCCGGCCATCGAGGACACGCTGATCATCGCCCTGATCGGCATGCCGATCGGCGGGCTCTATGGCGTCGTCGTCGGATATCTGGTCGCCCGCACCGAGTTCATCGGCCGGCCCGCGATGGAAATCGTCACCATGCTGAACTACGCCCTGCCGGGCACCATCGTCGGCATCGCCTATCTGATCGCCTTCAACCAGCCGCCGTTCCTGCTGACCGGCACCGCCGCCATCATCATCGCCTGCTACGTGTTCCGCTACAGCCCGACCGGAATCCGCACCACCGTAGCGCTGCTGCAGCAGATCGACCGCAGCATCGAGGAGGCCTCGTTCAGCCTCGGCGCCTCCAGCTTCATGACCTTTCGCCGCATCATGCTGCCGCTGATCATGCCCGCCTTCTTCGCCGGCCTGAGCGTGGTCTTCATCCGCTCGATGACCGCGATCAGCGCCACGATCTTCCTGGTTTCCATCAACTGGACGCTGATCACGGTGCGCATTCTCGAAAACATGACGGAGTTGTCGCTGGGACCTGCCGCGGCATTTTCGGTGTTCGTGATCCTGGTCGTGGTGGTCGTGACGGGCGTCCTCAATAAGGTGCTGCGGCGCCTGACGGCGCCGGGACTGCGGCTGCCGGCGGTCGAGGGCTGAGCATGATCGAGCGCGGCGAACCGGCCGGTATCCGTCTCGAGGGCGTATCGGCGACGATGCGGGACCGCAACCGCGGCGAGATAACAGCGGTCCGCGATGTCGATCTCGATGTCCGGCCGGGCGAACTGATGACGTTGCTGGGCCCGAGCGGCTGCGGAAAGACGACGACGTTGCGCATGATCGCGGGCTTTCAGGCGCCGAGCGGCGGCAGGATCCTGATTGCCGAACGCGACGTCACCCATGTGCCGGCGAACCAGCGCGACATCGGCTTCGTCTTCCAGAATTATGCCCTGTTCCCGCATCTGACCATTTTCGGCAACGTCGCCTACGGGCTGCAGGTGCGGAACAATTCCGCCGGCGAAATCGAGCGGGCTGTCGCCGAGGCGTTGGAGCTGGTCGGACTGGCCGGATTTGGCGAGCGGCTGCCGAACGAATTGTCCGGCGGCCAGCAGCAGCGAGTCGCGCTGGCCCGCGCCATCGTCATTCGCCCGCGCGTCCTGCTGTTCGACGAGCCGCTTTCCAACCTGGATGCGAAACTCCGGGTCTCCATGCGCGGGGAGATCAGGCGCCTGCAGCAGGCGCTCAAGATCACGACGGTCTACGTCACCCATGACCAGGAAGAGGCGATGGCGATTTCCGACCGCATCGCCGTAATGGAGGCAGGCCGGGTCGTCCAGCTCGACAGCGCCGAAGCGTTGTACCGGCGTCCCGCGTCCGCCTTCGTCGCGGGCTTCATCGGACGGGCCAATCTGCTGCACGCCATCGTCGAGAGCGTGAACGCGGATGGGGCGATTCTCGATGTCGGCGGCCAGAAAATCACCGTGCCGGCGCAAGGCGCGCCCGGCGCTCCCGTCAGCGTCGTGATCCGCCCGGAATCGATTGCCATCGTTTCCACCGACACCGGCCTGACCGGTGTCGTGCAGTCCCGAACCTATCTCGGCGACAAGATCGAGTATGAGGTCAGCTTTGGCGGACAGATGCTGAACATCGTTCGTTTCAACCCGGCGGAGGACGAGGGCCATCCGCCCGGAACCACCATTTCGATCAGCATTCCCTCCGCCGATGTCCGGCTCGTAGACTGATCGCGTGACGCCTAACCCGCGTGGTCGCGTAGCGCCTGCGGCGTGGCGCAAACATGGTGCGCGCCCGCGCCCAGCAATTCCGCCTCGCTGCCGTAACCATAGAGGACGCCGAGCGCGGTCATGCCGTTGTTTCGCGCGCCGACCATGTCGTGGCTGCGGTCGCCGATCATCGTCGCTGTCGCAGGATCGACGCCCGCGCTCCGGAGGGCATGGCCCAAAAGATCGGTCTTGTCGGCACGCGTGCCATCCAGTTCGGAACCGAACACGCGCTCGAAATAGACCCTCAGTTTGAAATGATCGATAATGCGCTCGGCATAGACGCCGGGCTTGCTGGTCGCAACGAACAGCCGCCGGCCCGAACCGGCAAATGCGGATAAAGTATCTTCGATGCCGGGATAGACGTCATTCTCGAAGATGCCGATGTCGGCGAACCGCTCGCGATAAAGCAACAGCGCCCGGTCCGCCAGATCGTCGGTGCCAAGCAGCTTCATCAGGCTGGCGCGCAGCGGCGGCCCGATGCACCAGGTCAAGTCGTCTTCCGATGGCGCTACCCGGTCGAGCCTGGTGAGGGCGTATTGGATCGAGCGGGTTATTCCGGGTTTTGGGTCGGTCAGCGTCCCGTCGAGGTCAAAATAGATGGCGGTCATCTCGGCCAACGCCCGTTGAAGGTAGGTTTCGCTAATACAGGAGTTTCGCGATGGAGGGGCTGGGCGAGCGGGTTATGCCCAGCTTTAGCGAACATCCAGCGCGCATCGAGCAGCGCGTGATCAGGAGCTACCGGCCGGCTTGGGCAACGAATAGCGGCCGGCGGATGCATTGGGCCGAGCTTTGGGGTGGAACTGTGAAGACACGCAGACCAAGACGTTTCGGCCGGCGGGATGCCCCGGCCGATCACATCGCCACGAACTGCGGCCCGGCGCCGCCGGTCTCAGGCGGCCTTGGGCAACTTGTCGGTCAAGATGCCGATCTTGTGAATGGCCGGCGGCTTGGCGAACAGGTCGGACGCTTTGGCCGTCAGTGCGGCCGCGACCTTGCCGTTCAAATGGGCCTCGCGCCCGGCTTCGTCGTCGAATGTGTCGAAAATCGCGAACGACGATGGCCCCTCCTGGATCGCGTACCAGGTGACCGTCCCGGTCTCGGCTTGCACCAGCGGCAGGGCCGAACGCAGAAATTCCGCCACTTCCTTTTCCTTGCCGGGCTTGGCCTCAAGGGGCACGTACAGCGCGAACTTGCTCATGGAACGCTCCTGCTATGGTTGAACATGGACGAGGCGCCGGGCGCGCCTTCCCGCTCAAAACGGATCAGGCCCGGCAAAGGTTCCGTGCGCACCGCATGGTGATGGCGGGTGGCCGCCAAATGGGAAAAAGCCATAATGGGATTGAGCCCAAACCCCGGCTCCCCTATGAGGCTCAGGCGGCCGATCGGCGCCGCTGTCGCAACTGCGGTACCCCCTGATGCGCGTGTTCATCCTGATCATGGCGGTTTGTTTCGCCAGCCAAAGCTTCGCCGCCGGCACGATCGTCAGGGACGGAGCCACGCTTCAACTCGGCGAGGTGACCTACCGGCTCGACGGCATTGACGCGCCGGAACTGGACCAGGTCTGCATCGACGAGCATGCCGACCCCTGGGCCTGCGGCGTCGAGGCCCGTGATCAACTGACCAGATCGATCGGCGGCCGCGAGGTGCGCTGCGAGGATTTGGGCCTCGGTCCGTACAAGAAACGGCATATCGGCATTTGCACCGTCGAGGGCGAGAGCGCCAGCTTGAACGCACTCGCCGTCCGCCAGGGTTTTGCCCTGAATTTCGAGCCCTACGCGCGCGGCCGGTTCAGGGACGACGAAGCCGGCGCAAAAGACAATCGCCGCGGACTTTGGAAAGGCTGCTTTGTCGCTCCACAGGAATTCCGCCGGGGAAAGAAGGACGGCGCCCTGTTAGGGGATTCCTGCCGGACCGACAAGGATCGCGAAATACGCGCGGTGCTGTTCCCCGACGACCCCGTCATGCCGCCGGGCTGCAGCATCAAGGGCAAGTTGGCGGTGCGCGCCCGGCTGACCGGGAAAGTGGGCGTCTATCATTTGCAGGGATGCCGCAGCTACCCTGCCCTGACAAAACCGGATCGCTGGTTCTGTTCCGAGGAAGACGCGCAGGCCGAAG
>Ga0210389_10003820_pt1 | contig 11752 bp, 10 predicted proteins | sample IncBWH28OmetaG_FD_160127 | JGI IMG/M metagenome (GOLD analysis project Ga0210389, IMG submission 160127) | Forest soil microbial communities from Barre Woods Harvard Forest LTER site, Petersham, Massachusetts, United States - Inc-BW-H-28-O ... | reverse complement strand
GACGACGGTGTCGGCTTGCCCGTTGTGTGGTCGATGAAAACCTCAGCTGGCCACGGTCTTTCAATTACCTCCGAGCGCATCGCCGGACTGCACCCAAATGGGGACAGCCGGTTCACAGTCCACAACCGCGTAGAAGGCGGTACGGTTGTCAAGATTTCGCTGCCATTACATGTGAATAGAGCAGAATCACAAGCCCTGTAAACCGACGCGATGCCAGTACCCCGCAGGCCGAAACTCTGTTATCGACCAGCGTGGAGGCTAGTTTTAGAGGTCCGGAAGATTTGTCGCTGATGCGGAAGTTTCGATCCAAGGAAGGCGAAAATCGATCCACTTTGACTTATAGTCGTTAGCCTTGATCGGAAAGTGCGCCGTGAAAGGCGCTGGTCAACAACGGGTGCAAATCCCATCCGGGAACTGGATCGCTCCGCCCGGTAGCAATCGAAGCAGCAGAGGAGGCAACAAATCTGCTGGAGCCTTCGGTGTAGAGGGTCGCGTAGGCGGCTCGGCAAGCGTGCAGGCCGTAACGTGAGTAAACGCTGAGCAGGCCTCGAAACAGGCAATGCAGGAGCCGACCCGCCTTTCCGACGGGGAAGGCCGACGTTGATGGGAAAACACGAGCGAATCAGTCCCATCAGTCCTGCCGGGGTAGTGGCGACGGCATGTAGGCCAGGTGACCAGATGCAACACGGGAAACCCCAGCGGTGATTCGCAGTTGGGATCAACTGGAAGCTCGCGAGAGCCGGGCCGGGCCGTTTGGGGTGGCGGAGAGGTCCGTAGTACCGGTGAAGCCGGGTAATGCCGATGGAGGGAAGGGACCTTAGTTGGAAGCAAACGCAAGAAGTGACGAAGGCGGAGGGATTGGCGATGAGTCTAGCAACCCCGGAAAGCGTTCAGAAGTTACAGACAGCGTTACACGACAAAGCGAAGAGATCGCCCGACTTTCGTTTCTATGCGCTGTACGACAAGGTGTACCGCAAGGATGTTCTGACTTTTGCCTACGAGTGCTCGAAAGCCAATGGTGGCGCAGCAGGAGTAGATAATCAGACGTTCGAGGACATTGAAGCGTATGGCGAGGAACGATGGTTGGACGAACTGACGCAAGAGCTGAAAAGTCGAACCTATCAACCTCTTCCTGTGCGTCGGGTTTACATACCGAAGCCCGGGGGGAAGCAGCGTCCGTTAGGAATACCCACCATCCGCGATCGTGCGGTGATGATGGCGGCGGTGTTGGTCCTCGATCCTATTTTCGAGGCCGATCTGCCACCAGAACAGTACGCCTATCGGCGCGGCCGCAGCGCACTGGACGCAGTGAGACACGTCCATAAGCTGATCAACACCGGACATCGTGAAATCGTTGATGCAGACCTAACTGGGTATTTCGATACTCTTCCGCATGCCGAGCTTTTAAAGTCGGTCGCTCGCCGGGTCGTCGATGGCGCGATGCTTCATCTGATTAAGATGTGGCTGACGGCGCCAGTCGAAGAAACAGACGAGCGGGGAAGGAGACACCGAGATACGCGCAATCGGGACGAAGGTCAAGGCTCCCCTCAGGGATCTCCGATCAGCCCGCTGCTCAGCAACCTTTACATGCGTCGGTTCGTGTCCGGGTGGAAGAAACTGGGGCACGAGAAGCGTCTCGGGGCGTGCATCGTCAACTATGCCGATGACCTCGTGATCTGTTGTCGAGGTAGAGCGGAAGAAGCTCTGACCGCGATGCGGGTCATGATGACAAAGCTGAAGCTGACCGTGAACGAGACTAAGACGCGGGTGGCGAAGCTGCCGGAAGAGAAGTTCGATTTTCTAGGGTACACGTTCGGACGTTGCTTCCCGACGAAGACTGGCCGTGCCTATCTGGGAACGGTTCCAGCCAAGAAGCGAGTGATGCGCATCTGTCAGGCAATCAGCAGCGAAACGAGCAAGAGTAAGACCCCGCTTGATCATGGGACAGTGGTCAGGAAGCTCAATCAAATGATGAAGGGTTGGGCGAACTACTTCTGCCTTGGTCCGGTCAGCAAAGCCTATGCGGCAGTAGAACAACATGTCCGCCGAAGGCTGCGTCGGTGGCTGTGCGCCAAACACAAACTGGCAAGGGCATCGACTGGGAAATATCCGGACGAACGTCTTCACGACAGGTTTGGGCTGGTCCGTCTTACCGAACGGACGCACGGCTTTTCGTGGGCGAAATCGTGACGCTTTCTCCGAGAGCCGGATGCGTTAATTGCGCACGTCCGGTTCGATGAGCGGGATGTGGAAACGGAGTATGATCCGGATAATGAGGCACCGGCAGACGAAAGGGCCGGAAACGGATAGGCCTGACCTAACCCACCGCGCCACATCTCGACTCTACTGCCTCGGGGCTCAATTGTTTCTTTCAGGGCAATGCACTCAAGGACCTGGACTTCGTCAAGCCCTCCAGAGGCAGACGTCCTCGTATGAGGCACGAGGAATGCGAGTACTGAATCGTCTCGACCTCAGCGAACAGGCACTCAAGATGCAACGGTGCGTGGCACATCTACTTCCATTGCTCATGGATCGCCTTGGGGAAGACGGCTGATAAACTGGATGTTCGTTCTGTCCACGACCAGGTTTCGAGAAACGGGTTTGGATCAGCCGGCTATCGCAGAATGGCCGAGTATCTCAGATTACAAAACATATTTTATCAATAACTTACGGCGCATCACCAAAAGTGTGATTGCGTGGAGATGCACGCCGAGGTGCAATGCGAGACAGGCGGTCGACAGATTCAATTCGTAGTGTGCGTTGGTTGCAATTTTGTCGACGATTAATGGGGCCACGATGCACCAGATACTTAAACTCTCGCTCGCTTTCATAGTTGACGACGAAAAAGTGATCGCTTCAACGCTCGAACTGATTCTTGCCCGACAAGGTTTTGACGCTCGCTTTTTCGTTGATCCACTTGATGCGTTGAATGCTGCACAGTTTATTTCTCCAGACCTTTTGCTGACAGACGTCGTCATGCCACAAATGAATGGGATAGAACTCGCAATCAAAATCAAGCAACGCTGCCCTAATTGCAGGATTTTGCTTTCATCTGGCCAGCAGCTCGTTGCAAACGAATTGCTTGTCGAAGCGGGTTTACACGGGCATCATTTCGAAATATTGCCTAAGCCTGTTCATCCAAAGGTGCTTCTAGAAACAATTGAGAGATTGTTCGATGCGTAGGCCCATGGCTGAGCCTCGGCTTGTGGTCCATGTGAAATGGACAGTCGAACAAATAGCTTCCGTTGTCGGCGCTGATTGGCTTCGTCGTAATGCCTAGCCGGTCCGCATAGTATGCCGCAATGTCCTCGTCGGGAACTTCGCTGAACCTGATGAAGTCCTCAAATGTTGGCAGCCTTCCACCGTCCACGCCAACAACTCGAACTCCCATATTCCTTTTTTCCGTTCTCCGTTGCTCGCGCCCAGATGGAGCACAAGTTCGTTTCTTGCTTCGCGGATCGTCGGACGAGACATTCCTGTCTCTTGGACGATCTGATCGATGTGAATCCGCGCAACAGGTCCGCTCGCTCTGCTGACGAGATAAAACATAGAGCAGTAAACAAGTGGCAGTCGCACTCCGCGACTGGCTTCCGAGCGTCATTCAAGCCATCGAACCTTGGGTCTCTGCTGAGGATATAGAAAAAGGATCAAGGTGGTCTACCAAGATAGCCGAAGAACTGCAAGCAACGAAGGCAGGCATTATTTGTGTCACGGCTGATAATCAAAATTCTGCGTGGCTTCTTTTTGAGGCTGATGCTCTTTCAAAGACAGTCGAAAAGGAAAAAGAAATGGTTTGCACGTATCTCTTCAACATCAAACCGACTGACGTCACCGGCCCTCTCGAACAATTCCAGGCAACAGAATCGACCAAAGAGGACAGCAGGCGATTGGTAGCCACGCTGAATAAGGCGCAACAGAAACCGCTACCAGATAGCAAGCTCGCTGATGCGTTTGATGTTTGGTGGGAGCAACTCGATAAAAAATTGAAGGCAATCGTATTATCGCCCAGCCCAACGCATTCGCCGAAGCGCGATATTTCCGACATGGTAGAAGAACTGTTGACGAGAGGTCGCGAGCAGTCCAGGACCGTTGAAGCAATGGGACTCGCTGTCAGTCAGTTGCATGCCGTGGTAACCAACGAAATTTACTATGGCGGTCTGAGCAGCCTCGCTAAACCCGGATTGAATAGATTAGAACATCTCGTTGCGCTTTCCATGCGGCAACCGACATTGTCAGCATCATTGTTGAATCCTGACCTTGATTCTATCGAGTCTGACCCCGAACCTGAAATTGATCCTGCCGGTGAGTCGAATTTAGTTCACTATATTCCAAAAGACGCGAAGCCAACTCGCCTCCCACGAGGAAAACTATACTCAAGAAAATGATCGAGGAAAAAGGAGAAGCTAACGGAATTCGCCTTTAGGGGCGCATGAAAGGGATGGTTAACCCAAGCTGAATTCGAGGATACTATATGGACGAATTGACTTCGGAAGAGAGGGCCTTCCTGGAAGGGTTGCTCCAAGAGGTGAACAAGGCTGAGCAAATGGTGCGGAACAACGTGAAGACAGAGACCGTCAAGGAGATGATCCAACGAATTGAACGTAAGGCAGAAATAAAGATAAAAGGATTGGAGCAGGCGCAAACGGTTCAATTCCGGAAAGAAAAAATTGCAAAGAATGACATCAATTTGCCTACCAAAGCAATTCAACCTTCATTATTTCGGGCGGCACTGAATTGCGTCTGTTTTGCGGGTGCTGCCACAGTTCCGTCGGAATTGAGCTGGAAGTTGGACTTGATGTGTTCCGCACTCAATGAGGCGCTTAATTCGTCTTCAAAATCTTAAACGATACATGCTTGACTACTTTCGTTTCTGCATCGATGCTGTCGCTGGCCCATACCCGTCATCTGCCTTCATAATCTTCCCCTGTTGCGCCAATCTGGATTCGAGTGTTGCCACACTCTTCGCTTGCGGTGTGTGCCCCATCGATTGCATGCGATGGATGATTTGAGTCACGGGCAGTGGACCCAGACTGGCTTTCAGAATCGTCAGAATCGCACCCGTCACAGATTGTTGCTGCTCATGGTCCGAGTGATTGCCTGCCAGTGTTTGCAGAACGGCTACGCTCTGGCGCAGTGTTGCTCGTCTTCGCTCGATGTCGTCTGCCTGTCTGTCGACCTCGGCCAGCTCGCTTAGAGAATTCTTGTGATCGATGTTGCCCTAGGATTGTGTGATGATTTTAAGCCCCTTCCCCTCGGGATCGAAACGCAGTTTGCACGGCGCATCGAAGATCATGGTTGCGCGGGACCCGGTTGTGTATTTCGGCCAATTCGGCAGGCCAGCGTGATTGGGATTTCCTGTCCGTGCGAAGTTCACCCAGGCGCTGCTCAACTGTTTACTCAATACGAACGCGCCCGGATCGCCTGCGCTGTACTGATCGCAGATTGCGGCGTTGTCAAAAGCGAATGAGATTTCGCAGGCGTGGAACGTTCCCGGACACTTGTTCAACATTGGCGTACGCCAGGAATAAATGTAGGAGTACGCGGGCGCCGCGCCTAAGTTGGCCTTCCTCGTGGCCTGCGCGATCGCAGGGATGCGCCATTGAGATGCAGCGATGGCAGCCCAGAGTTCGAATGGATTCGCTCGGGGATAATCCTCCCTGTAAGCAGCAATGATTGCAGCGCTACTACTGCCAAAGGTCTCACGAACCAATCGATTCAATTCATCATTGGTCATGGTGTCCGCACTGGGACGGTCGACTCCATTGACACTTTCGTTGAGATTCGTGCCTGTAATCAGCGGGACATCCGACGAGACAGTGGGGGCCCCCGGGTCGAATGGATGATTGGGAAGGATGTGCCCGTCCACGGTGGGCCCCCAGCCGACAGCGGTCTCCCAACCATATCCGTCGCGCTGAAACGGTCGAGTCTTCGGCATTTTCTTCATGGCTTCTGCGGCAGCACCCAATAATCGGTCTACGGGAATTTTCTGTAGTTCCTTGACCTGGGATTTTGATAGTCCGAGTTCAGCCAACAACAACTCAGTCACACATAGGGAATAGTCGGGACTGAGCGCCCTCAAAAAGGGGCCACTCTGAATGATGGCGCGATGAAACAGCCCTTTAGCTGCCGGCATCGCCATTAAGGCGGCGACCTTCCCCCCGCCTCCGGATTGACCAAATATGGTTACGTTCCCCGGATCGCCACCGAACGCCACGATATGCGTGCGGACCCAATCGAGAACCGCGACGATATCGAGCATCCCGACATTGGCGGACATTGCAAAATCTTCACCACCGATTGCTCCCAGATCGAGATAGCCGAAAACGTTGAGTCGATGATTGTGATTCACTACAACCACATCGTGATAACGCGCGAGGTTTTCGCCATCATAGGAAAGTAGGTCATGCCCGGAACCTCCGGAGAAACCGCCTCCATGCATGAAGACCATGACCGGGCGTTTATGCGAACCATTGATCTCTGGTGTCCAGAGATTCACTCGCAGGCAGTCTTCGCCTGGCACTGTGGTTGCGGATCCGCGATGGAGCAGAAAGGCATCCTCGTCGGAATTCGCGAGATTCTTTCCGTCCATATTAAAATGTGCGGAATCCTGCTGTGGACAGACGCGCCCGTATGCAAGCGCGTTGCGAATCCCAGTCCATGTTTCAGGTTTGGATGCCGGCATGAAGCGCCTAGGGCCGGACGTCGAAGCGCCGTACGGTACGCCCTTGAAGATGTAGACTCCGTCTCGCTCAAATCCACGGATTTTGCCCGCGCTCGTCTCTACGACAGTGGAGTCGGAACAAATGACCTTGCTTCGCGCAGATCGAACGGCGACAGTTTGGGACTTGGGCGACGCATCCTCCGATGACAGCGATATCAGGTCGGGTGGTGCGCTGGCTGAACCGACCAATCCGACCCCTAGCGCAGCCATGCTCCCCAAGAGGGCGCGCCTTCCATTGGAGAAAGTCGTCGCCCGCTCACTGGAGGCATTTGCATGCTTTTCTTTGTCGAGACCTCTCACGGTTGCATCCGAGTCCACCATTGAATTTGTCTCACATCTGCTGCGACAAGATTCGGCTCGCCGTCCAAGTGTCGGTAGCCCCTCTGTTGATCTCTCCGCTACGAACGTACAAACGCCTTGATCGTTCCGCAGCGCTTTCCCACGGATCGTCCTACTGGTGAGATTGAGTATTGGCCGACGGAAGCGGGAACAATAAACGTTTCAGCATAGTGGACCACAAATGGATCGAACGATCCCGTCGGGCTTTCGACGATCGCTTCCTCTCCCTCAACGAGGTTGAGAACATTGACTGTCTGCAGGGTATCGTGAGGCGTCGAACTCGTAAACCAGTGCCGGCGCGTTTCAATGAACTCCAGTTCGTGAAGCCCTGTACGCTCCTCACGCCAACCGGGGCCCTCTCCAACTGGCTGAATCCGATTGATCAGATTCTTCCGGACCCACTCCGTGTCGCGGTTCCAAGCGATGTTTTCCAAACCGTGTTCGAGATGAATCGGTCTTGGCAAGCCGTTCATGCCGAGCCGGTCCCAATCCCACAACTTGAACGTGAAAATATACGGAGTTGCGCTTATCTCAAGCACCATGCTGTTTCTGCCCGAGCAATGGATGGTGCCTGCCGGAATCAGGAAATGGTCGTGCTTTTTGGCGGGGAAGTGGTTTACGTATTTCTCAGCGCTGAACGATACATTGTCGACCTGAGCCGCTTTCAACTCCCGGATCATGGCCTCCCGGTCGCTATGGGTCTTGAGGCCGAGGTATACGCTGCCATCGTCGCCGGCGTCGAGCATATAGTAGCTCTCGTCTTGCGTGTATTGCATTCCGAAATGTTCACGAATGAATTGGGTTTTAGGATGAACCTGCAGTGAGAGGTTTCCACCACCCATGGTGTCGAGGAAATCGAAACGAATCGGGAACTCGGGCCCGAATCGGGCGACCACCGCCTCGCCCAACAACTCGCGCGGATAGAGAAGGGTGAGGTTCATGGCCGGAATCTCGACGCATGTCTCTCCGAAAGCGAGCAACAAACTGTTTTCTTCGGGTACGCAATCGAAACACCATGCATAATTCGGGTTTCCTTTTGGAAGCCCACAGACCTCTTCCATCCAATGGCCGCCCCAGGGCCCAGGGTCGAAATAGGGAACCACTCGAAAGGGACGATGGGAAATCTGTTTCAATCCATCCCGCACGGCGCGGCCGGTCACGAGCTTCGGCGTATCTCGGTTCGCGTCAAGCCAGAAATCGATCTTCTCCAAGAGTGATTTCTTAAGATGGTCAGCTGCTCGCCAATCGACGAAAAATGCTCGTTTGTATTTCTGGCCCGAACTTTCATGCAGATTGTTGGCACCGAGATTTCCGATCGCATTCCGTCGTTGACGCTGTTGGATCTCCCAGCGAGCCATATCCGCATACACAAGCAGATCTGGTTCCGCTGAAACCAACGACGCACCCGTGCCGACGATGACCAAGAGCCCCTGCTTCCAGTTCTTGACCTGTTCGCGCGCGCTGGCGAGCTTTCGGGTATCGAAAAAATCCTCAATTTCAATTGAGTTCATTCGACCAAACACAGGATCGTCGCCTAGCACACCCGATAACAACAGCTCGATGTCAGACGGACTCTTGAACAGTTCCGAGGTGACGATCAGGCTCGCGGGCCGCAATCCCTTCGCCAGAGTGCTGATGAATTCCTTCTCAAATACGCCCGGATAACATTCGAAAGAGACCGTGTATCGTTCTGACCCTGCGAGAGCCTTTAGCCGTTCCAGGATTCTGGGCCAGCCTTCCCAACTTTCCGATGCACATCGACTCACCGTAAAGATGGGGAATTTTTCATAGTTAGCCTTTCGTTGCATCTGCGCTCAAACTCCAGTCAACGTGTTTCAAAGAGTTCAAATCCCGCTAAAGCGATCCCATTATGAGCGAAATGCCGAATAGGATGTCGTTTCCAGCCGCTTTGAGGAATACCTACACCCGTCGAGGTTCCTTTATTCCTTTCCAAACCTGAACCCGCGGTACATAACGTGAATAAGGATCGCATATTGCGATCGAATATGTCAAAATAAACCATTATTTATGATTGACAAATCATACCTTGCCCTCATACGATTCATGGCGAGCAAGAGAACGTCGTGTCGGCAACTTGCCAATGAGCGCCGCCGTTCGTCGCTCACCGCGCGTATATCCCAAAATCCTATTCGATTCCGCCGGGCTGTTGTGGCTTTGCTGTGCTTTAGGCGCCCATTGGAAAGCAGTCGGACGCACGGATCCATGAGAGCAAGGACCGGCAATCCCAACCGGCCAAGTCGCTTCAATCTTCTTTTTCTTGTGAACGCGCACACTTCGCATCGATTGAAGCTAGACCCGGGTGACGTCAATGCCGAGTTTTTCGAAGGGAGCAATGGCTGAAGCAGACGCTCCAGCATCGGTAATTAATCTATCTATTTCTTTTGTTGGACAGAGGAGAAATTTGCTGACAGAACCGAGTTTGCTGTGATCAGCGACCACGACCTTCAATTTGGCGTTGTGCACAAGCTTGCGCAAGACCTCGGCTTCAGAAGGATTCGTGCAGGTTAAGCCTTTTTTCGCATCGATGCCGTCGACGCCGATGAACATGATATCGGAGAAGAGCATCTCGGCCGCGGCGGTAGCGATCGGGCCCACGAGAGTGAACCAACTTCCTCGCAGCTGCCCCCCGGTGACAATCACCTCGATGTCTTTACGATTACTCAACTCCATGGCCACGTTCACGGTATTGGTGATGATGGAAATGTCACTGAGCACCTTAAGGCTTCGAACCACTTCGGTGGTCGTGGTGCCCCCGCTCAAGGCAACCGTTTGCCCCGAGCTCACGAGACCGGCTGCCGTCAGCGCAATCCGACGTTTTTCATCGGCGAAGCTGTTTATCTTGTCCTGGAAAGAACTGTCATTCCGAAACGGCTCGTAAAACAGTGGTCCTATTGGTACCGCGCCGCCGCGTGTGCGCCTGAGCAAAGATCGGCTTTCAAGATCTTCTAAATCTCGGCGAATGGTGGCGATGGATGCGCCGAGCGTCGTACAGAGTTCGTCAATTGCAACCGTCCCCGTCGCCTGCAAGCGCTGAAGGATGTATTCGTGACGTGCAATCAGGTTGTCACTCTTTGCGGGCATTTTGGCTGCACTCTACCTTAACATGTCCGTGCGCGGACAGTCGTCAGACACGCTCGAAAGACGGGAAAAGAATCACAATAAGATCGGAAGCGAAATGGCAAGAAAAAAACGCCGCAAATTTCTTCGATCTGCGCCCTCCGCGACGGCTTTGCGCGGCGGTGGCCTTCTTATGCCGACTATCTAGCACGCTCCGTCTCACTGTGGCGCATCTGGATCATTGAACGTTATGATCCAAGAACTCATAGTGAGTGCGCGAATATGCGTTATGCGATTATTGCGGATGATAGAATCTGGGACTGATTATCATGCAGCCTGTATTACGGCAAAACCCTATTGCGCAACCTTGAGAATTAGGGCCGTTGACTCGCTGTGTCCAACAACACAGATTTCACACCGGTAGTGGCTAAGGCTGAGCGGAAGGAAGTCAATCATGAGCAGTACGTCGAGCGGGATCGCAACCCTCATCATCGCCGGTGTCACAAACGCCAGCTTCACGATGCCCATGAAATACGCCCGCGAATGGGAATGGGAGAATACCTGGCTCGCCTGGTCAGTTTTCGCGCTAGTGGGTCTGCCTCTTGCAGCCGCCCTCGTGACCATTCCAAATCTGTGGATGGTTTACCACTCAGCACCGCTGGAGATAATTCTCGAAGTCTGTGGTTTCGGTGCGGGTTGGGGAGTCGCGCAGGTCTTTTTCGGCCTTTCGGTGGATATGATCGGGATTACACTCGCATTTTCTATTGTCTTAGGAACTTCTGCTGCCGTAGGCAGCCTGATCCCGATGGTGTCTCTGCACAGAGAATCCCTCAACAGCAGGGCAGGGTATGCGGTGCTTGGCTCCATTGCTCTCATCCTGTTGGGCGTGATGCTCTGTGCCGCCGCCGGAAGGATGCGAGAGAAACCGAGCGTGCAGTCTAATTCCTCACAGAAGAAAACATCGCGGGGACTGCTGCTCGCGATTCTGTGCGGTCTTTGCGCATCGCTTATGAATTTCGGAGTCGCTTTTGGAACACCGTTGGTCGGAGCAGCTCGCTCGTTTGGCGCCAACCAGCTCAACGCGATCAACGCGGTTTGGCTGCCGCTGCTGCTTGCCGGTGCAGTTCCGAATGTTGTGTATTGTGCATGGTTGATGAAGCGAAATCATTCCGGATCGAAGTACCGAGTGGGCCGTTCATATTGGGCACTGGCGGCGATGATGGCCGTCCTCTGGTTTGGAAGCACCCTGCTTTATGGACTGGCGGCAGGCCAGCTGGGTGCTTGGGGTCCGATTCTTGGATGGCCCTTATTCATGTCCCTGATCGTGATCACCGCGACGATGCTGGGTATGTTTACGGGCGAATGGAAAAATTGCGGAGCACTTCCTATCCGCATCCAGTGGACAGGCGTGACCGTGCTTGTGCTCGCGATTTTTATCCTGGCTAGCTCAACCCCTTACTTGCGCTAATTCCAGAGTTGGAGTTCACACTGTTCTGGAAATCCAACGCTTCCGCCTATGCGTGCAGGGCTTCAATGCGCAGGGTGACCAACTCCCAAGCGGGCACGACTACTTGTGTACCGAGTAGTTCATGCGGTTGCTCGCTGAGGTCGCTA
>Ga0210389_10003819_pt1 | contig 11753 bp, 8 predicted proteins | sample IncBWH28OmetaG_FD_160127 | JGI IMG/M metagenome (GOLD analysis project Ga0210389, IMG submission 160127) | Forest soil microbial communities from Barre Woods Harvard Forest LTER site, Petersham, Massachusetts, United States - Inc-BW-H-28-O ... | reverse complement strand
ATCGGCGACGTCCGGGGCAGTGAGGGCTTCTACCACTACCGGCAGTACTCGGCCGTCGACCTCGCCAAGGGCCGCACCGTCGAGGATGCCTGGCGGCTCCTGGTCGACGGGGCGCTTCCGGCCAGCGCCAGCGAACGCCAGGCCTTCGCCGAGGAGGTCCGGCCGCTCCGGGGCATCCCGAAGGCCACGGCCGCCGTCTTGCCGGCCATCGCGAAGACCACCGGGCAGCCCCTGAACGGATTTCGCACCGCCCTGTCGATGGCGGCCGAAGAGCGCGGCTGTCGTCCCGTCTACGACCTGAAGCCTGACGAGCGCCGGGGCGACGCCTTGTTCGTCGCGGCCGTGACGCCCACGATCTTGACCGCGCTGCACCGCCTGCGGGCCGGCCAGGACCCCATAGGCCCGCGGGACGACCTCGACTACGCCGCCAACTACCTGTGGATGCTCACCGGCCAGGAGCCAGCAGGCACGCAGGCGAGCGCCATCCGCCGTTACCTCATCTCCACCATCGACCACGGGTTCAACGCGTCCACCTTCACCGCCCGGGTCATCGCGTCCACCGGGGCCGACATGGGGGCCTGCATCACCGGCGCCATCGGCGCGCTGAGCGGCCCCCTCCACGGCGGCGCGCCCAGCCGGGCGCTCGACCTGCTGACCGAGATCGGCGAGGCCAGCCGGGCCCGCACGGTCATCGAGGGGAAGATTGCCAGGGGCGAGCGCATCATGGGCTTCGGCCATGCCGTCTACACGACCAAGGACCCCCGGTCGGAGATGCTGAAGGAGACCGCGCAGGGCCTGGGCGGCCCGCTGGCCGAGCTCGCCGTCCAGGTCGAGCAGACGGTCGTCGACGTGCTCGCCGAACTGAAGCCGGGCCGCCATCTGTACGCGAACGTCGAGTACTACGCCGGCGTCGTCATGGCCATCTGCGGCGTCCCGCCGCAGATGTTCACCCCCACGTTCGCCTCCAGCCGGGTGATCGGCTGGTCCGCTAACGTCCTCGAGCAGGCCCGCGATCCCAAGATCATCCGCCCCAGCGCCCGCTACGTCGGCCCCCCGCCTCCCCAGCCCATCCCGGCTTTCAGCCAGCCCTGACATCCCTCCTGGCCTGCCACCTCACCAGAACGACTCCGGGCACCGGCGTGCAGCCGGTGCCCGGAGTCGTTGTGGACCAAGGCTTCCCCGCTCGGTTCAGTTCCCCTGCCGTCACGCGCCCCGGCCTTACGGTGGTCAGTCAGCGTGACCGCTGTCGAGCACTGCCAGCAGGCCGCCCAGGGCCTTGCGGTCTTGCGCCGGCAACGGGGCGAACAGGTCCTCCGCGGCCCGCCGCCGGGCCTCGCGCAGGTCATCGCGGACGGCGGTACCACGCTCGGTCAGGTGCAGCAAGATGGCGCGGCGGTTGCGCGGGTCGATCTCGCGCCGCACCAGGCCGGCCGCCTCCAGGGAGTCGATCACGGTGGTCAGCGAGCGCGGGACGATGCCGAGGCGGTCGGCGATCTCCGCCATCCGGGGCGGCTCCTCGCTGCGCGTGATCATCCGCAGGGCGCGCTCCTGCGCCAGGGTGAGGCCAAGCGGGGCCAGCTGCTCGGCCTGCGCGTGGCGAAGCCTCCGCATGAGCCGGAACATCTGGTCGGCGAGCTGAACCGGGTCCTCGTAGGCCATCTTCTGAGACTACCAGGAGCTGCACTCATACTGAGCCTGGAACAATTCTGAGCTATACTCAGTTTGAGTATGCAAGACTTACTGCTTAACGTCCTCAGGAGGCCCTATTGGGTACCGCTACCATCGCCCGCGTCTCGCTCCGCCGCGTCGTCGCGCTGTTCCGCCCTTACCGGTGGAGCCTGCTGTTCGTCTGTTTCCTGGTCGCAGCGTCGTCGCTGATCTCCCTGGTCAACCCGTTCCTCATCCGCGCGGTCATCGACGTCGCGCTTCCCCAGGGCCGCACCGGCCTGCTCGCCATCCTCGCCGCCGCCATGATCGTGGTCGCGGTGAGCAGCAGCTCGATGAGCGTCTCGCAGGTCTACGTGTCCACCCGGGTCGGCCAGCGGGTCATGCACGACCTGCGGACCGCCGTCTACTCGCACCTGCAGCGCATGTCGCTGGCGTTCTTCACCCGCACCCGCACCGGCGAGGTGCAGTCCCGGATCGCCAACGACATCGGCGGCATGCAGTCCACCGTCACCACCACCGCCACGACCCTGGTGTCAAACCTGACCACGGTCGTCGCCACGATCATCGCCATGCTCGCCCTGGACTGGCAGCTCACGATCGCCTCGCTGATCATGATGCCGCTGTTCGTCTGGGTGAGCCGCCGGGTAGGCACCGAGCGCCGCCGCATCACCCGCGACCGGCAGCGCCAGCTCGCCGTGATGACCTCGATCGTGCAGGAGTCGCTGTCGGTCAGCGGGATCCTGCTCGGCCACACGATGGGCCGCTCGGCCTCACTGGCGAAGGACTTCGCCAGTGAGTCGGACAAGCTGTCCGACCTGGAGGTCAGCTCCAGCATGGCAGGCCGCTGGCGGCAGTCCACGATCCAGATCGTCATGTCCTCCATGCCCGCCGTCATCTACTGGGTGACCGGCTTCACCGGCGGTGCTGGCCAGCACGGGGGCGGTCACATGGCCATCTCCATCGGCACGCTGGTCGCCTTCACCACCTTGCAGCAGCAGCTGTTCCGGCCCGCCGTCCAGCTGCTGGGCGTGGGCGTGGACATCCAGAGCTCGCTGGAGCTGTTCGGCCGGATCTTCGAGTACCTCGACCTGCCGGTCGACGTCGCCGAGCCGCGGCACCCGGTCACCCTACCGGGCCGGGCACGCGGCGACGTGCGGCTCACCGGCGTCGGCTTCAGCTACACCACAGCGGCGCGGCCGACCCTCAGCGACATCAACGTAGCCATTCCGGCCGGGCGCAGCCTGGCGATCGTCGGCGAGACCGGCTCGGGCAAGACCACCCTCAGCTACCTCATCCCCAGGCTGTACGACGTGACGTCCGGCGCCGTCACCATCGACGGCGTGGACGTGCGGGACATGTCCTTCGGCACGCTCGCCGCCACCGTCGGCATGGTCGCCCAGGAGACCTACCTCTTCCACGCCTCGGTCGCCGAGAACCTGCGGTTCGCCAAGCCGGACGCGACCGGCGAGGAGCTCATCCGCGCGGCGAAGATCGCCCAGATCCACGATCACCTGACGTCCCTGCCCGACGGCTACGACACCGTCGTGGGCGAGCGCGGCTACCGGTTCTCCGGCGGGGAGAAGCAGCGGCTGGCGATCGCCCGGGCCGTCCTGCGTGACCCGCCCGTCCTCGTCCTGGACGAGGCCACCAGCGCCCTGGACACGCAGACCGAGCAGGCCGTGCAGGACGCCATCGACGCCGCCAGCAAGGGCCGCACCACGATCACCATCGCGCACCGCCTGTCGACCATCCGTGACGCGGACGAGATCATCGTCCTCGACCACGGCAAGATCGCCGAGCGCGGCACTCACGCCGCCCTCCTTGCCCGCGGCGGCCACTACGCCGCCCTGGTCAACCGCGACGCCGACCTGGCCGTCACGGCCTAAGTGGCATCGGCGCCCCTAGCTGGCGCTGGGACGGGTGTAGCGCGAGCGGGGGCTCCTCTCGCTGATCCGGCATGCCAGGATGAGCGAGTGCGCGATGGCAAGGAGCTGGACCTCATTCTCCTCGGGGCGACCGGCTTCGTCGGACGGCTCACGGCCGGCTATCTAGCCCGGCACGCGCCGCCTGGCTTGCGCATTGGCCTGGCCGGCCGGTCAGAACAGCGGCTGGCCGGGGTCCGGGCGGGCCTGGGCGCCGCCGCGCAGGCGTGGCCGCTGATCGCGGCCGACTCAACGGACCCGCGGGACGCGGAGGTGCTTGCCCGGACGGCGGGCGTGATCGTGACGACCGTCGGCCCGTACCGCCGGCTCGGCCTGCCGCTCGCGCGTGCGTGCGCCGAGGCCGGGACCGATTACGCGGACCTCACCGGCGAGGTGCTGTTCATCAGGGACACCATGAGCAGCTGCCACGAGGCGGCCGTCCGCACCGGGGCCCGCATCGTGCACAGCTGCGGGTTCGACTCCATCCCCTCCGACCTCGCGGTCCTGCTGGCCCATCACGCGGCCAGCGCCGACGGCGCGGGAGACCTTGAGGACACCACGCTGGTGGTGACGGCACTGCGGGGCGGGATCAGCGGCGGCACCCTGGCGTCCGGCATGGGGCAGGTCGACGACATGCGCGCCAGCACCGGCAACCGCGCGATCGTCACCGACCCCTACGCGCTCAGCCCGCAGCGCGACGCGGAGCCCGCGCTCGGCGACGAGCGCGAGCTGTCCTGGGCCCGCTACGACCCCGATCTTGGCCAGTGGACCGGGCCGTTCCTCATGGCCGGCTTCAATGCCCGGGTGGTCCGCCGCAGCAACGCCTTGCTGGAATGGGCATACGGGCGCCGGTTCCGGTACCGCGAGGTCACCGGCTTCGGCGCGGGCCCCCTCGCGCCCGTCCGGGCGGTAGCGGTCACGACCGCGGTCACGGCCCTGCTGGCCGGGGTAGCGCTGCGCCCGTCCCGGACGCTGCTCGGGCCGGTCTTGCCCAAGCCCGGCCAAGGCCCCAGCGACAAGGCGCGCCGCACGGGCTTCTTCCGCCTGGAGGTCCACGCTCGCACCTCAAGCGGCGCCCGGTACCTGGCCAAGGTCGCGGCCAGCGGCGATCCGGGCTACGCCGCCACCGCGGTGATGCTCGGGGAGAGCGGATTGTGCCTCGCGCTCGATCGCGACCGCCTGCCCGGCCGGTCCGGCGTCCTCACGCCCGCGACCGCGATGGGCGCGACGCTCGCCGGCCGCCTCCGCGCCGCTGGCCAGACCTTCGAAGCGGCCAGGATCAGCCCGCCCTAGCGGCAAGGCTAAGACCACCCCCGCCGCTGGCGCCGTTTCGTCGAGGGCCGCGACGAAACCGGCTATCGCCTCGGCGACCGCACCAGGGGCGCGCCGGGGCAGGTGATGACCCGCGTCCGAGATGAGCCGCAAGCGGGCCTGGGGGAGCTCGCTGACCAGCCGCTGCGCGGTCATGATGGGCACGATCTGATCGGCCGGGTCGGCGAGCAGCAGCACCGGGACCTCGATGGACGGCAGCGCGGCCTCCAGTTCGGCGAGCTCACCGAGCAGCGCCCGCTGCTCGGTGAGGAAGGCGCGCCACCGCGGCTGCGCGCCGGCGTGCTTCTCCCCCCAGACCTGCAGGCTGAGATGCTCGCCGGGGTCTAGGGGCCGGCCTTCCCGGCCGCTCAGCCAGGCGAGCCGGACGCGGGCGATCCACGGCGTCCACCGCCACATGACCTGCGCGGCCAGCGGGCCGATGACCGGTGCGGCGAGCAGCCAGTCCACGATGCTGACCGAGCCCGGGCCGACGCCGGCCAGCAGCACCACCGCCTTCACCCGGTGCGGGGCCAGGCGCGCCGCCAGGAGCGCGGCGCCGCCAGCCCAGGAATGGGCGACCAGGACGGCGGCGTCCACGCCCCGATCGTCTAGGTCATCAAGGATCACCTGGGCGTTGGCGGTGAAGCCCGCGGCGTTACGCTGGCTCGCGCCGTATCCGGGGCGGTCCTTTGCCACCGCGTGCAGGCGGGCCGGCAGGCGGGCCAGGACGGCGTCCCAGTCGGCGGCGCTGCCGGGCTGGCCGTGGAGCAGGACGAGCTCATGCGCTTGAGGCGCTGCTTGCGGCACTGGCTCGGCTGACGGCTCCAGCGCGGGCTCCGGGGCAGACTGCGCCGCGGGCCTGCGGGCCTGGAGGAACAGCAGGATCAGCCACCCCACCGCGGCGTTGAACCAGAAGCTGATCAGCCGGTACAGCACGGCGGCGGCGACGGCCTGGCGGACGTGCATGCCAGATGCCACCAGGGCCAGGCTGATCGCGCCCTCGGTGAGGGCGAGGCCGCCGGGGGTGAGGGACAGGCTCTGCGCGCCGACTCCCGCCGCGTAGACCAGGAGCAGGTCGTGCCACGGGACGCGGGCGCCGACGGCGATGATGGCGACGGTCAGGACCGCCGCGTCGGTGAACCAGTTGAGCAGCGAGTCACCGAGGGCCAGCGCCCAGTCAGACGTCGGGAGACGGAGGGCGCCGAACCGCTGGGCCCAGGCCCGGAGCGCCAGTTTCGGGTCGGTGGCCGGCCAGCGCAACAACCGCGCGCCCTGCGTGAGTGCCCGGGTCAGGAAGTTCTCCAAGACCCGGCGCGCGCGTGAGTAGCGGGCCGCGACCGCCATGGTGGCCGCGACGGACACGGCGATCGCGAGGGCTGGGACAGTGACCACCAGAGCCACGGTGTGGCCGGACGCCAGTCCGCCGACCGCCAGGACAACGATCCAGGCGGCGGTGGAGATCACGCCGCCGGCCAGCAGCGTCCAGCCGGCCCCCACGGCGCCAGCGCCGAACCGGGTGAAGCGGCGGAAGAGGTAGGCCGCGGCCAGGCCCGGGCCGGCGAGCGGGACGGAGACCGACATCGCGTTCGCGGCGTAGACAGTGACGAGCATCTCGGACCGCCGGGGCGTTGCCCGGCCGGCCTTGAGGAGCTGGCGGAACATGGTGGCGAAGGCGACCATGGAGATGACCTCGAGCGCGATGCCGGCCGCGAGCCAGGTCCAGCGGAGATGGGCCAGCACCTTCAGCGACCCGGCCACGTTGGAGTTCTCGGCCGCGGCCGCGGCCGTCAAGAGCCCGACGGCAGCGATCGCGACGACAGCGGGGACCACGGCTCGCGGCCATCCTGGCCTGCCGGCGTGACTGGCCAGGCTCTCGCTCACCGGCGCTGTTCCTTCCTGGTCAGCCTCCGTCGAATGTCGCACGTCAGGTGCGAACAACTACCGCTTTCATTCCGATACCCGAAATGTCCTGTGTGCAAGCACAGGGTTGGCGTGCACGCCTCAGGCGTACGCCGGGTGGCGGGGCGGAGGATGGCTGTGATGCCCTCGGATCATCAAGAACATTGGATCGCGACAAGGCAGATGTCGTCGTCCGCAGGCGGCGGTGCGAGGCGGGCCAGTATCGCATCGATGGCCTCGACGGCGGTCGACTGACTTTCTGTCGCAGCCGCGAGAAGCGCGTCCAGCCCGTCTGTTATGTCGTGGCCGCGTCGCTCAATCAGCCCGTCGGTGTACAGGAGCAAGATGTCCCCGGCCGTCACGTCCTCAGATCCGAGGCTGTAACCAGCGGCCGGGTCAGCGCCGAGCAGCTGACCGCGTGGCGGGTGGAGGAACCGTGCCGTGCCGCCGGAAATCAGCATCGGAGGCGGGTGGCCGGCCTGCGCCCAGAGAAGCGCCGGGTGTTCCTGGTCGAGCACGCACACCACAGCCGAGGCGACCCGTTCCGGGCACTCGTCTGAGCAGATGAGCCGATTCAGGCAGCAGAGCAGCCAGTGGGCCGGCAGCCCGGTGACCGACAGCCCGCGCAGGGCACTGCAGATCCGCACCATGCCGGCGGCCGCCCGCAGGCCGTGACCAGCGACATCGCCGACCACGACGACAGCGCTGCCATCGGCCCCGAGTCGCGCGTCGTACCAGTCGCCGCCAAGCGGGGCGGCTGCGGGCCGGTACCTGACCGTCACGTTGTACCGTCCAAGGTGAAGAACCGCGTCCCGCGGGAACATTGATACGCACGCTCCGTTAACCGCAGAAGAACTCTGGCGTCAGCTGCTTGCGGCGAAGCCGCGAGCTTGTGAACTACGGTGGGGCATGCGTGCTCATGATGTCCAACGATTGTTTTCGATCTATGCAATCGATCGCATCGATGCTCCGTAGTATTACGGGCGTGGATATCCGTGACCTGGATTACTTCCTGGCGTGCTGCGAGGCGGGCAGCTTCACGGCTGCCGCCCGAAATGCCCACATCGTCCAGTCGGCTATGTCAAGCGCGATTGCCCGGCTCGAACGCGATCTCGGGGTGCCGCTATTCGACCGTAGCGGCACGCGAATCGCCTTGACCGACCATGGAATGGCACTGCAGGGGGCCGCGTACCGAATCCTTGACGCCGTCCAGGCGGCCAGGGATGAAGTTGCTGCCGTCTCCGGGCACGTTCGCGGCACGGTCACGCTGGGATGCACCCTCAACACCGGGCCACTCGACCTGGCCGGGGTTCTGTCCCGCGTCCGCGACCGCTACCCCGATGTCATCATCAAGCTCCGCCAGCACTCGACCGGCTCCGCTGGCAACCTGCAGGCTCTCCGCGACGGGTCGGTGGACATCGCGTTGTACGCGGGCAGCGCCCCCGCCGACGAGCCGCCACGCGGCATCGTGCTGCATCAGCTGGTGAGCGAAGCGATCGTTTTCGTCTGCCGGCCGGACCATCCACTTGCCGGGCACGCCGCAGTCCTCGTCGCGGATCTTCAGCACGAGCGGCTTCTGCGGTTCCCGCCCGGCTGGGGCGTCCGGACCATCGTCGACAGCGCGTTCGGCGCGACGCAGTCAGCGGTTGAGATTGTGGACTACGGGCTCATGGCCAGGCTGGTGCGCGCTGGGTTCGGCACCACTCTTGTGCCGACGATGGGCGTAGAGGGCGAGCGGGGCACCGGGCTGCGTGCCATCCCGGTCGACGACCCGCGCATGAGCTGGAACCTGACCGCGGCGGTGTCCGCCGACCGCCGGCTAACCGCCGCGACGAGGACCCTGCTCGACGCGCTTATCCAGGGCGCTGCGGAAGCCAAGCAGCAGGCCACGCAGAGCCAGTGAGGGGCGGACCGAGCGCGAGGCCCGCGTATTGCCTAGCCGAACCTCTTACGTGCGAGTGCCGCGCCCTGTGCGAGCGCGGCGAGCTTGCCGTAGGCAACATCCCAGCGAATCGGCGCCATGCCGCAATTGGTGCTGGCGATGATCCTTTCGCGTGGCACGTATTTCATCGCCTCGCCGATCACGGCAACCACCTGCTCTGGCGTTTCCACCTCGTCGGTCGCGACATCGATGACGCCAACCTGAACGTCCTTGCCGTCGAGGAGCTTCAGCAGGCTCATCGGCACGTGCGAATTTCGGCACTCGACCGAGACCTGGCCGATGCGGCTTTGCGCAAGCGCCGGAAAGATCTCCGCGTACTGGCGCCATTCGCCGCCGAGCGTCGCCTTCCAGTCGATATTGGCCTTGATGCCATAGCCGTAGCAGATGTGGACCGCGGTGGTGCAGCCGACCCCTTCGATCGCTCGGTGCAGCGCCTCGATTCCCCAGTCCTTGACCGCCGGCATGTAGACGTTGAAGGCTGGCTCGTCAAACTGGATCACGTCGACGCCGTCGGCGGCGAGCGCGCGCGCCTCAGCGTTTAGAAGGCCGGCGAACGCCATCGCCATCTCCACCCGGTCGCCGTAATGGGCGTCCGCCACGGTGTCGACGATGGTCATCGGGCCGGGGAGGGTGATCTTGAGCTTGCGCCTGGTGTGGGCGCGCGCGAGTTGCGCCTCGGTCGCGTGCACGCGGCCCTTGAGGCGAAGCTCACCGGTGACCTGCGGTACGACCGCCTTGTAACGGTCGGCGCGGATGCCGATCTCGACCTTGTGGGCGAAGTCGATGCCGTCGACGAACTCGACGAAGCCGTGCACGAAGTGCTGGCGAGACTGCTCGCCGTCGGTCACGACGTCAATGCCGCAGTCCTCCTGCAGCTTGAGTGCGAGCAGGGTGGCGTCGCGCTTGGCGCCATCGAGCTCGGCGCCGGTGAGCCGCCAGGGCGCCCACAGGCGGTTCGGCTCCGCGAGCCAGGCCGGCTTCGGCAGGCTGCCGGCGATGGTGGTGTCGAACATCGCTTTTTTATCCTCGCCTTGGTTTACGAGCCGGAGTCGTTTGCGATCGCCCCGCGCCGGCTGCGCTCGGCCAGCGCCACGCGCAACAGCTCGTCCAGCTCGTCGTCGCCGAGCGCGTCCAGTTCAGCGTGCCGGGCCGGGCCCTTGGTGACCCCTGAATCCGGGTGGTGGCCGGGTGCCGGGCTGGCCCCGGGGGCGGGCATGGCCGCGGCGCGGGCCAGTTGTCCGGCGATCGCTGGCCCCATCCGCGCGACTGGCTCGGGCAGCATCATGTCCCGATGGTCGCAGTCCAGCTCAACCGCCTCGATCGGGCCGTCGACGAACGACCGCCAGGTTTCCAGCTTCTCGGCCAGCCCCGGCGGATTGCTGATGCAGGAGAAGAACAGCATCGGGCAATGCACACGGCCGGGCTGGTGAGTGGCCGCCACGACGATGTTGTTCCTGATGACCCGCTGCAACGCGTTCACCCGCTTGTCTGGCCATTCGTCGAGTCCCAGGCCCGGCCGGCGACGCACCAGTTCGAGCATCCGCGCCTCAGGTTCTGGATCGGCAGCGGTGAGCGCGGGTACGTACCCGAACTGCGCGAGGATCATGTTGTAGAAGGTCCAGGCCTGCGTGTTCACCGGGAGCGTGTCGAGGTTGGCCAGGCTCGAGTCCAGGATGACGAGCAGCCCGACCTGCTCACCGCGGCGCTCGAGCTCCTCCGCGATGGCGAAGGCGATATTCCCGCCCAGTGACCAGCCGAGCAGATGGTAGGGACCGGCTGGCTGTACCTGCCGGATCTGGCCGGTGTAGTCCTGGGCCATCTCCATCATGCTGACCGGAAGTGGCTCGGGTCGTCGCACGCCACGGGCCTGCAGGCCGTAGAGCGGGTACCTGGCGTCGACGTGCGGGAGCAGGGCCAGGTAGCACCAGCTCAGGCCGATCATCGGATGCACGCAGAACAGGGAAGGCCCGTCGCCGCCGACTCGCATCGGCATGACCGGGTCGAGGGTGCCGCCCGCTGCCTTGGCGGTCGCGCGGAACGCCCTCAAGGTCCGAATGTCTGCAGCCGGGATCACGGCGTCTGGCGTGCCAGCGCGCATCGCGGGCACGGGCCCGCCCGCCGACCGGGCAGTGTCATCGTCCATCCGGGTCCCTCCGGCTGAATAATCTCGATAATAGGGACAACCTGGCGCTAACGGCCAAGCGCCGATGTGGTTTCAGGCGCGACCGGCACCGGCGGCCAGAGGCACGGGCCAGGCGGTTGGGTCGGCCGGGTCGGACGGCGCGGTGCGGCAGATGACGTAGTGGCGCGGGGTGATGGCCGTAGGATGGCCCGCCAGCCCGGCCATGCAGTGGGCATGCGCCTGTTCCGGCGTGTGGACGGCGTCGGTGGCGGCCAGGTAGGCGACCAGCGGGCGGCCGTCGACCGAAGCGAAGACGCGCGCCACGGCGGGCGCGACGGCCTCGTCCACCAGGCGCTGCACGTCGGCAACCTCGACCCAGCAGTGGTCAACCAGCATCCGGTCCGGGGTGCCGGCGATGGGCTCCAGCCCGATGACCTCAGGCATCCGGCTGCCGGCCACGTCATCGTGCCCGGCGGCCACCAGCAGGCGTTCGACGGCCAGCAGCACCGACTCCAGTTCGGCCCGCGGCACCAGGCCGGCGTCGCCGCTCCACACGTCCAGCCGCAGGCAGCCATCGACCTGATGGAGGCTGAACCGGATCGGCGTTCCGTTGACCGGCATCGGGCGCCACCGCAGCTCGGTCCCGGCGAGCGCGATGTCGATCTCCTCGGGCTGGAACCCGACGCCCGCGGTGAGCCCGGACCACGACTCGGCGACGAGGCTGTTGAACAACGGGTCGGCGTTGAAGCGCAGGCCCCGTTCGTGCTCAATCCGTCTGTCCATGGCGTCGCGCTTGACGTTGTCGTACCTCGCGTGCCGGTTCGCCTCCATTGCCGTGGTCCAGGTGTGGCGGACCAGCTCGTCGAAACTTCTTCCGGCGATCTGGACG
>Ga0210389_10003818_pt1 | contig 11754 bp, 10 predicted proteins | sample IncBWH28OmetaG_FD_160127 | JGI IMG/M metagenome (GOLD analysis project Ga0210389, IMG submission 160127) | Forest soil microbial communities from Barre Woods Harvard Forest LTER site, Petersham, Massachusetts, United States - Inc-BW-H-28-O ... | reverse complement strand
CATCGCCCTGGTGGGGCTCGCGGCGCAGACCGGCATCGTGATGATCGTCTACATCGACCACGCTTTCCAACGCCGGAAGGCCCAAGGCCTCATCCGGAACCTGGACGACATCGTCGCCGCGCACATGGAGGGGACCGTTCAGCGCGTGCGCCCGAAGCTCATGACCGTCTCGACGATGCTCATTGGTCTCGTGCCGCTGCTCTGGGCCACCAGCTCCGGATCGGACGTGATGAAGCGGATCGCCGCGCCGATGGTCGGCGGTCTTCTGACCTCTGCGTTCCTCACGTTGGAGATCATCCCGGTGATCGTCACCTACTGGAGGCTCGAGCAGCTTCTCTGGGAGCGTCTCGCGACGACCGCCGTGAGCTTGCTCCGCCGCTTGCAAATCGACGCAGCCATCGCGGCTGCCGGGGCCACGATCGCGGCGGGCCTGGGCGTCGCCCGCCTCTACCTCGATTTCCCCAGCCCGACCCTCCTCATCGGCGAAACCCTCGCCGGGTTGATCTTCCTGGGCGGCGTGGGCCGCTACATCCTTCATCGACCCGCGGCTCGCCAGGTGGTGTGGCCCGCCGAGGCGCCCGCGAAGGTGACCACGGAATGAACAAGATCCCGCCCGCGCGCCGGCGCCGGCTGCTAACATCGAGCACGGAGCGTCCCCGCGCGAGCGACCATGGCCCAGCTGACCAGCATCCTCCCGGAGCATCCCGGCGACGCGGCCCCGAGCCGCCCCGCGTCCGTCGCGGAGGTTCGTCCCCGCCCGCGCCCGCTGCCGACCTCACTGGCGGGGTGGGGCAACAACCTGCGCGCCGACTGCCTGCTGGCAGAGCCCGAGCTGCCCGGCGAGGCGGTGGCCTCTCTCGATCGCGCCGGGACGGTGGCCCGCGGCCTCGGGCGCAGCTACGGCGACGCCGCGCTCAACGGCGGCGGCCAGGTGCTGGGGCTGCGCAAGCTCGATCGCTTCCTGGCCTTCGACGAGGCGACCGGCACCCTGACCTGCGAGGCCGGGGTGAGCCTCGACGAGATCATTCGCAGCTTCGCGCCACGCGGCTGGTTCCCGATGATCACGCCCGGGACCAAGTTCGTGACCGTCGGTGGCTGCATCGCCAACGACATCCACGGCAAGGCGCACCACGTCCAGGGCTGCTTCAGCGCCTCGGTCGACGCGCTGACGGTGTTGCTGGCCAGCGGCGCGGTGGTCAATGCCACGCGCGAGACCAACAGCGACCTCTTCTGGGGGACGTTCGGCGGGATGGGGCTCCTCGGCGTGGTGCTGACCGCGACCATCCGGCTGCGCCGGATCGAGACCACCTACTTCCGACAGCGGTCGATCAAGGTCGGCGACCTGGCCGAAATGTTGGCCGCGCTCGACGAGCAGGACCGATCCTTCCCCTACTCGGTGGCGACCATCGACGTCCTCGCGACCGGGGCGCGACTCGGTCGCGGGGTGATCACCGTCGGCGATCACGCGCGGCGGGACGAGCTGCCGCCCGGCTTCGCCGCCGACCCGCTGCGCGTCTCGGGGCCGCCCAGGCTGACGGTCCCCTTCGAGCTCCCCGAGCTGACGCTGAACCGACTCAGCATCCGCGCCGTGAACGCGTTCATCCAGCGCACGCAGGCGGCCGCCGCGCCGTTCGGGCACTACGAGGGGTTCTTCTACCCCCTCGACAAGATCGCGCACTGGAACCGCGGCTACGGCCGGCGGGGTTTCACCCAGTACCAGTTCGTCATCCCCTTCGCCGACGGCCTGCCGCGCATGCGCGAGATCCTGAGCGCGATCCTCTCGGCCGGCGAGCTGCCGTTTCTCAACGTGCTCAAGCGCTTCGGCAAGGAGAGCGGCGGAGTACTCTCGTTTCCTCGTGACGGCTACACGCTGGCGATCGACTTCCCCATCCGCACCAACACGGTGGCGCTCCTGCGGCGGCTCGACGCCATGGTGCTCGCCGCCGGCGGCCGCGTCTATCTGGGCAAGGACGCCTATCTCGAAGCGGCGACCTTTCGCGCCATGTACCCGGCGCTCGAGCGCTGGCTGGCGATCAAGGCCAAGTACGACCCGGAGGGCGTCTTCACCTCCGATCTCGGACGGCGGGTGGGCCTGGTGCCCGCGGCTCCGGGCCGCGCGAGCCCATGATCAGGCGACCATGACCCCGCGGTAGAGTTCTTCCGCCATGGAGTACACGTACAGGCAGATCTCTGCTGACGACCTGCCGATCTTGAAGTCCCTCCTCGCGGTCTTCGGGGAGGCGTTCGGGGAGCCCGACACGTATCAAGGCGCCGTGCCGAGTGATTCCTACCTCGCGGCGCTGTTGAAGAAGCCCCATTTCATCGCGCTGGCGGCCTTGCGCAGCGGCGAGGTGGTCGGCGGTCTGGCCGCCTACGAGCTGGAGAAGTTCGAACAAGCCCGCAGCGAAATCTACATTTACGACCTGGCGGTGCGCGACGGCGATCGGCGAAAAGGGGTGGCGACCGGTCTCATCCGGGCGCTGGGGCGCATCGCCGAGGAGCGCGGCGCGTACGTCATGTTCGTCCAGGCGGATCACGGCGATGATCCCGCCATTCGGCTGTACGAGTCGCTGGGGACGCGCGAGGACGTCTTCCACTTCGATATCGCCCCCGCTGCCTCACGCTCCGCGCGCTGACCGCGCTCTCTGTTTCGGGAGCGATCTCTGTTTCGGGAGCGATCGCGACCGCGGCACGGATCGTCAGTTGCTCTCGGGCGAGTTGCTCTCGGGCGCGCCTCGCCTTTCGGCGGTGGCGTGATCCGGCACGCCGGGGTCCTGCGCGCCTTCGGTCTTTCCGGTGCTCGAGTTGACGGTGTCTCCCACGCTTCGCGCCTCGGCCGTCGCGTGGTCGGGCACGGTGGCCGGCGATTCAGGGCTCGAGCTGGAGGTGTCTCCTACGCTTCGCGCCTCGGCCTCGGCGTGATCCGGTACGTTCCCCGTGTCTCTGCCACTGCTCGCGCTGTCGGCGAAGGCGACGCTGGGCAGCAACCCCACCGCCCCGATGAAAATTGCCGTCCGTAGCTTCGCGCTGATCGTCGTCATTGCTCAGCTCCTTGCTGGACCCGGCCCTCCGCGGGCAAGGGTCACACCTGAGATTTAAGGGCGGCCCTCCGCGAGGCAAGCAGGGCCGAGGCCCAGCGCTCGCGGACGGGCCTGCGTTCATTGCCGCTCGATCACGACCTCCAGGTACTCGCTCGGCAGCGCGAGCACGCGATCGGTCGATCGGTTGCCCTTGGCCAGCAACGCGAGCAGGTCGCTGGTGAACGCCGTCTGCTTCTCGGTGTCGAGCGCGGCGAAGGTTCGGTTGAGGGGGCCATAGTAGGTACGGAAGACCTCGATCCAATGGAGCGGTGAGCGGTAGCGAAACACGAACTCGCGCTTGGCGACCTGCAGCTGCCGCGCGGTCCCCGCGAACAGCTCCTCGAGCCGCTCGCGCGTCCCCCACAGCGCCGGTGATCTGACGCCGGCGGGAGGCGGCAGGTACTGCCCAATCAACTTGAACAGCTGGCCGACGAAGCTGTCGGGTGTCCAGTTGGCGAGGCCGATCTGCCCGCCCGGCCTGCAGACGCGGGCGAGCTCCCGCGCCGCCTGTTGTTGATCGGGCGTGAACATGACGCCGAAGGTGGAGACCACGGCGTCGAACGAGCCGTCCGCGAACGGCAGCTTCTCGGCATCGGCCTGCTGGAACGTCACGACGTGCCCCTCGGCCTGGGCGCGGCGGCGCCCCGATTCCAGCAGCGCGGGGACGTAGTCGGTCGACGTCACGTCGCACCAGCGACGGGCCGCCGCCAGCGTCGCGTTGCCGTTGCCGGCCGCCACGTCGAGCACGCTCGACCCCGCCCGCAGGTCGAGCGCCTCGCAGAGGCTCTCGCCGACGATCTGCAGCGTCGTCCCCACGACCCCGTAGTCGGCCGATGACCAGGCGCCCTGCTGCTTGGCCTTGACCGCTCCCAAATCCAAATTGATGTCGGCTTCCATGACGGGCCTCAGCGGGGCAGCCCGACGGCGTTGGCGTCCGCGACGACCATGTATTCGTTCGAGGCGACGCCGCTCGTGACCGGCTCGAGAAATTGCTTCATGGCGCCGAGCGATTCGGCCTGCCACAGGCACATCCCCTTGGCCCCGTCGGTGCTCGGGAAGACTGTGTGCAGCTTGATGTGCGGCGGGACGGCGAGCGTCTTGGCGGCGGTCCAGAACTTTTCGGGATTCGAGATGGTGTGGATGGCGACGATGTACATGACGGCTCCTTCGGGTGGGGGCCGCGCCCGTGGGCGCGACCGTTTTCTACTCATTGATGTAGACCCGATCGCGAGGCCGACCCATGAGGCCGCGGTCCCGATCGGGCGCACCATCCGAAGAAAACGGCGATCAAACCAGGACGCTGGTCCCGATCGGGCCGAGCTTTGCGGCCCGCTGGCCTGCCGGTCTGGAGGTGCCTAGCGGCGCGGCTCGTCGGCGAGGCCGGCCTCGCGGGCCTGGACGATCGCCTGGCCGCGGTTCTCGGCGCCGATCTTGGCGAACACGGCGGTGATGTGATTGCGGACCGTCTTCTCCGAGAGCTCGAGGTGCGCCGCGATCTGGGCATTGTCGAGGCCGCGCGCGATGTGCGCGAGGATCTGACGCTCCCGGCGCGTGAGGTCGGAGAACGCCTCGTCCGCGCCCGTCGCCGGCGCGGCGAACGCGCCGATCTCCTCGAGCACGCGATCGAATGACGGCTCCCCCGGCGTGGGGACGTGGCTGCGCGTCTCCAGAGGAATGAGCCGCGCCCCCGGGATCGACGAGGTCAGGTAGAGGCCTTCGTCGAAGGGCGCGCACATGTCGCCCCGCGTGTGAAGCACCAGCGTCGGGCAGGCAACCCTCGAAAGGTAAGCCGAGGCGTCGAGCTCGCTGAAGTTGGAGACGATCCGCGCCGCCTGTTGCGGCGAGCACGACATGCGCTGCAGATCATTGAACGAGCGGGCTTGCTCCGGCGTCGCGTTGGGGAACAACAGGTTTGTGAACAGCTGCAGGTAGGCGGGGTTGTCCTGCCCCCACCCGAGCTCGATCATCTTGATTTCCGCTTCGATGGCGGCGCGCCCCTCCGCGGTGGGGTTGCGGCGCAGCGGCCCGCGCGCAAACGCCCCCAGCAGCACCAGGTGGCTCACGCGCTCCGGGTGCCGGACGGCGTAGGCGATCGAGATGGCGCCCCCCTGCGAGGTGCCGAGCAGCGCGAACCTGTCGAGCTTGGCGGCGTCGACCACGGCCTCGAGGTCGCCTACGAGCACGTCCAGCGAGGCCTCGGTGGCGTCGTGATCCGACAGGCCGCACCCGCGCGAGTCGTAGCGATAGAAACGAAAGCGCTTGCCGATGGCGTCGAACCAGGGGCGCCACATCGGCGTCTGCCAGTCGACGTCGATGTTGGTGAGCCAGTGCGCCGCCCGCACCAGCGGCGGACCATGACCGTGCGCCGCGAACGCCAGCCGCGTCCCGTCCCCCGCGCGCGCGAAGCGCAGCTCCTGGGCGAAGCGCCCGCTCGAGACGGTCGGCAGCATGACCGGGCGAGAATAGGCCCGCAGCCGCCGGCCGCGAAGCCAAGACGCGAAAGCCAAGACGCGAAGCCAAGACGCGTGTCGTGTCACCAACGACGCCTCCGTCATCAAACTATGTTCGTGCAGGCGTAACAATTGGTCGCGATTGGCTTTTTGGAGGACGGTCGGACTTCCTGAAACAGGTTGCGTTCGTCGCGCCGCGCGCCGTTTTCCGCGATTTGCTCGCGATCGTTTTTGGGGCAAGATGCCGGCCGACTCCCGTAGAATGGACGGCGAGTTGACGTGCAACGGCGCGTCATCGACGAGCCTAACCTTTGCCCCCAGGAGTACCGATGCCCCGATCGAGACTAATCCTCGCCAGCAGCTGTCTCGCGGCGTTGTTTTCGTTCGCCAACTGTGCGGCTCCCTCCTCCGGGCCACCGCAAACCGGGGCGGGCGGTTCGTCCTCGACGGGCGGAACGACCGGCGAGGGCGGGTCATCCTCGACGGGCGGCTCGACGGGCACAGGCGGCACGTCATCGTCCACGGGCGGCACGAGCTCCACGGGCGGCACCACCGGCTCCGGCGGAACCGTCTCCACCGGCGGCACGACAGGCAAGGGCGGCTCGGGCACGGGCGGCACGAGCTCCACGGGCGGGACGACCGGCTCCGGCGGAACCGTCTCCACCGGCGGCACGACGGGCACCGGCGGCTCGCCGGGAACAGGCGGGACCACCGTGGACAAGGGCGGCGTTGCGCTGGCCACGGTCAACTCGGGTTGCTTGATGGGCGACCCGCCCACGGGCCCCAACCCGCCCGCGGCGCCCTATTACTTCAACCTCGGCGACATGCGCCTCATCAACAACCGTTGGGGATCCGACGCGCTGAACTGCACCAGCACGATGGAGTCGGTCTGCATCTACACCGACGGGAGCTTCGGCTGGACCTTCAACCGCCAGACCTGTGGCGGCAAGCGCGGCGATCCCGACTTTCCGGAGGTGGAATTTGGCGTCGCCCCGTTCGGCAATACGAGCTCGAACCTGACCTCGCCCACCTTCTCGTCCACCACGCTCCTGCCGATCCAGCTCAGCGCCCTCAACAGCGCCACGCTCAACATGTCCAACTACGACACCATGATCACGAGCGGGAACACGAGCTACTGGGACAGCAACTTCGAGTTCTGGATCAGCCAGAAGGATCCCACCACGAACGCCAACGCCGGTGTCTACGCCGAGATCATCATGTTCCTCGGCTACGAGGCCGGCCGGACCAGCTCCACCGCCACGCCGGAAGCCGGCTGGACCTGCGACCACAGCGGGACCGTGAACGCGGGCGGCACCATGTTCAACCTGTGCCACCAGAGCGACACCTGGGCCAACAACCAGTGGCGCTTCTTCAACTTCAACCTGAGCAATGCGCCGCAAAACAGCTTCAACGGAACGGTCGACATCAAGGCGATTCTCAGCTGGGTGATGAGCAACTACGCCACCAGCACCGCCACCAGCGGCGGCGGCATGGGCTCATTCAACAACAGCATGTACCTGACGCGCATCGAGGTCGGCACCGAGATTGACGACGCCACCGCCGGTTCGGTCAAGATCAGCGACCTCACCTTCAGCATCAACGGCACGTCCAAGTCGGCCACCTTCGGGCATTGATCTCGTTCGGGACCCTGAGAGGGTCCCGCGCCCCCCCGCTACGAGGTCGAGCCGGCGAAGCCGTCTCGCCCTCACGCGATCCGCAGGTCAGGTCGGGCGCCTAACGGGCGGTGCGCACCATGCGATCGATGGGGCGCAGCATGACCAGGACGATGAGCATCGCCGCCACGACCACGTAGCCGAGGACGTCGTAGTGGGCGAGGGCGCCGCTCGGCGTCTGCACGACGATCAGGCCCGCGACGGCCGCGCCGACGCCGCCCGCGGCCTGCTGGAGGGAGGCGTTGACCGACATGAACGAGCCGCGGTGCGCGGGATCGGGCACGCCCGAAATGAGCGCCGAGGCCGAGATCATGCGCGAGGTGACGCCGACGAAGAGCAGCACGTTGATGACGATGACCCACGGCAGCGCGGTGTGACCGAGGTGCGTGTAGATGAGGACCATGATGGTCGTCAGCGCCGTGCCGGCGCAGAAGAGGAGATACTTGCCGAGCTTGTCGCTGAGGCGTCCGATGAAGGGGCCGCTCACCAGCGTGAAGAGCCCCGTCACGAGATAGATCGTGGGCAGCTGCGCGAAGCTGATGCCGAGGTTGTTGATGGTGAACGTGCTGCCGAACGGCATCAGCATGAAGCCGCCCGTCGCCAGCAGCGTCGTCGTGGCGAAGGTCTGCAGATAACGGGGCTGCGAGACGGTGCGGAAGAGGTGGACGAACGGGTTCCCCTCGCGCTGCAGCTTGAGGTGGGCATCGATCGGTTGCAGGCGCGCGAAGATGAGCGCGCCGGCGACGACCGTCAGCGCGACGATCATGAGGAAGGGCGCGTGCCAGCCCCAGTGGTTCGCCAGATAGAGGCCGAGCGGCAGGCCGAGCACCTGGCTGGCGGCGAACGAGGCCTGGACCACGCCCATCACGCGGCCACGCATGTTGAGCGGAAAGAGGTCGGTGATGATGGCCATCGAGATCGAGCCGATGACACCCCCGAAGACCCCGGTGACGATGCGGGCGGCGAGCAGGAGCTGGTAGGTCGGCGCGAGGCCGCAGAAGAGCGTGCCCCCCGTGAAGCCCATGTAGAAGAAGAGCAGCAGCTTCTTGCGATCGAAGCGGTCGGCGAAGCCGGCGGCGAGCAGGCCGGAGAGCGCGGCGCTGAAGGCGTACACCGACACGACCAGTCCGAACTTCGTGGTGGGCAGGTGCAGGTCGCGCAGCAGAATCGCGCCCAGCGGCGAGATGATCATGAAGTCGAGGATGATCGTGAACTGCAGAAACGCGAGCATGCCGACCACGAACTTCTGGTACGAGGTGAAGGCAGCCGGCGGACCTGCGTGCGGACCAGGGCCGGACAGCGGCGCGGCCAAGGGGGAGGTGACCGGGGCCGGGGAATCTCCCGCGAGAACCGAGGGCGAGGCAGATGCTGAGACGGGATCGTTGCTCATGAAATCACTTTCTTCGCGGGCTTGGTGGCAGGTTTGGCGAGCGTGGCACCGACAGGGGTGAGCGCCTTGACGACCAGATCCAGTGTCTGGTCCATCAGCTTCTCGTCGAGAACGAAGCGGGGCGTGCCCGAGAGCCCGCGCCCGTGCAGGTGGAACTTCAACAGCTGGTAGAGCGGCGCGAACGCCACCGACCAGTACACCTCGACGGGGACGCGCACCAGCTCGCCGCGCTCGATGGCCCCCCGACAGAAGGCGCGCATGGCCTCGATGAAGTCGCGCCCCTTGCCCGGCTCATCGTGCGAATGAAATGGCGAGTGGCGAATCTGCTCGAGAAAGTGCGCCTCGCGCGGATTCTCCAGGCAGTAGCGCGCCCGGTTCTTCCACTGGACCCGCAGCCCCACGGCGAAGCTGGCGCCCGGATCGAAGCCCGCCAGCGTCGCCTCGGCCATCTTGCGGCTCTCCTCGCGGTAGAGGGTCAGGATGAGGTCGTCCCGATCTTCGAAGTAGATGTAGATGGTCGCCGGCGAGACGCCCACCTCCTTGGCGAGCTTCTGCATGCTGAGCCCGTCGAACCCCTGGCGGACGATCGTGTCGAGCGCCCTGGCGCGGATGGCCCGCTCTTTCTTGGGGTCGCGCGCCCGCACCCCGTTTGAGTAAATGAACGTTCATTCATAGTCAAGGAGTGAAGGTGGAACGCTCGTCAGCCCATTAAAAGGAGGACGGGCGGTTTTTTTGATGAAAAGTGATCAGGCGGTGGTCGGGCTGGGAATTACCGTGGTCGCTCCCTGAGAGCGGCCCGTTTGAGGAGGCCCCATGCGCTCTCGTCCGTTCAGCTCGCTCCTGTTGCCGCTTCTCCTCGCGGGAGGCTTGGTCGCCTGCGCAAACGACGGCGGAACCTCGGACAACGGAACCGGCGGGAGCGGCGCCAGCACGGGGGGCACCGGCGGTTCGCCGAGCACCGGCGGCACGACCGGAACCGGCGGCGCGAAGGCCACCGGCGGCACGCTCGGAACCGGCGGTACGCCCGGAGCTGGCGGCTTGACCGGCAGCGGCGGAGTTGCTGGAAAGAACGGAACTGGGGGAACGAGCGCGACGGGTGGGACGACCGGCACCGGCGGCAGCGGTGGATCGCCGGGCGCCGCCGGAATGAGCGGCACGGGCGGGATCGGTGGATCGCCGGGCGGGACTGGTGGGATCGGTGGGACCGGCGCCGCTGGTCATGCCGGAACCACCGGCGGGGCGGGCACGACCGGCGCTGGGGGCAATGGAGGATCGACCGCCGGCACCGGCGGTACGTCGACGGGCGGCGCCACGGGAACCGCCGGCAGTGGCGGCCTGACCTCTTCCGTCGAGGACGACGGGACCGATTGCACCATCGGCACCGTGCCATCGATCGGCACCCAGACCAGCTTGCTCCCCGACCCCTTCAAGAAGCTCGACGGCACCGAGATGACCATGAAGTCCGAGTGGCGCTGCCGAAGGGAAGAGATCCGAAAAACGGCGGAGAAGAACGCCCTCGGCACGAAGCCGCCGAAGCCCATGACGGTGACCGGGACCGTCACGAGCACGAAGATCACGGTCAACGTCACCGACGGGGGCAAGAGCAGCTCCTTCTCTGTCACCGTCAGCGTTCCCACCAGTGGCAAGGCGCCCTACCCGGCGATCATCGAATACACGGGCGTTCCGCTGGACATGGCCACGATCAACAGCGAGGGCGTCGCGATGATCAACTACAACCCCTACGACGTCGGGGCAGAGGGGCACGGGCACGGCACCAATCAGTCGGGGGCCTTCTACAGCGTCTACAGCGGAGGGAGCGGGAACACCGGACTCCTGGCGGCCTGGGCCTGGGGCGTCAGCCGCATCATCGACGTCATCGCGCAGTCCGACGGCAGCATCCTCGATGCAAACGCCATCGCGGTGACCGGATGCTCGCGCTTCGGCAAGGGGTCGTTCATCGCGGGCGTTCTCGATCAGCGCATCGCTCTGACGATGCCGATCGAGTCCGGGACCGACGGGGTTCCGATCTGGCGCGGGATCGCCAAGGCCGAGAAGGGCGCCAATGGGAACCCGCCGCAGTCGATGTCGAGCGCCTACAGCGAGCAGCCGTGGTACGCCGACGCCTCCATGGGGATGGACGGCGATCCGACCAAGGCGCCGCTCGACACGCACGAACTGGTGGCCATGGTCGCGCCGCGCGGGCTCTTCATCATGGAGAACCCCTGGATCGGCGAGCTGGCCTCGAAGTACGGACACGTCGCCGCCCTGGGCGGTCTGGAGGTCTACAAGGCGCTCGGGTATGGCGACAACGTCACCTATTATTCGGACATTCCGACGACCGAGGGCGGTCACTGCTCCGCGAGGCCCGAGTGGGTCACGCCGTTGAAGAACAACATCGAGAGGTTCTTGAAGAAGACCGGAACGGCACCCGGCGTGATCAAGGCGTCGTCGATGCAGACCGGTGACCTGTCGACCTGGAGGAGCTGGACGACACCGACGCTGAACTGATCCCCGAAAATCGGAGACCGATCTCCGAAAATCGGAAGACCCAAAGAGCGATACCCCGATATCTCCGAGGTTTTTTAGGGATGACCCTATACGTGTGGTGGCGCACTCATTGCTTCGGGCCCGTGCCATGCGTAACAAGTTTTTCCGAAGCACAACCCTCGCCTTCTTGGTTCCCTTGGTCCTCGCTCTTGGAGCGGTCGGGTGCACGTCGCACCAGAGCGACACTGAAGGGAGCGTGGGCATCGCGCTGCAGCTCGCGCCCGGCATCTCGCTCAACAGCGTCTCCTACGCCATCAGCGGACCGGCGGGCTTCGCGCGCTCGGGGTCGATCGACGTCAGCCACAGCGCCACGCTCTCGACCACGATCGGCGGTCTCCCCGCGGGGACCGGCTTCACTATCGCGCTGACCTCGACGGACGCGACGGGGACCACCCAGTGCATGGGCTCCGCGCCGTTCTCGGTCACGGCGGGCGCGACCACGGGCGTCACCGTCCATCTCCTCTGTCACGAGGCCCCGACGACCGGCAGCGTGCTCGTGAACGGCGTGATCAACCAGTGTGCGGTGGTCGACGGCCTGTCCGCCAATCCCGCCGAGGTGCTGGTGGGCGGCACGATCGCGCTGGCCGGCGCCGGCCACGACAGCGACAGCGGAC
>Ga0210389_10003817_pt1 | contig 11758 bp, 6 predicted proteins | sample IncBWH28OmetaG_FD_160127 | JGI IMG/M metagenome (GOLD analysis project Ga0210389, IMG submission 160127) | Forest soil microbial communities from Barre Woods Harvard Forest LTER site, Petersham, Massachusetts, United States - Inc-BW-H-28-O ... | reverse complement strand
AGCAGAACCGGTATTTCTACTGAATGGAAGACTTGGCTAAGGTTAGTCTCAGTGGAACCAGCCGGTATCAGGAAGGCGCCGGCGATCTGCGTCTCGCAGACCCATGGAGAGTGCTTTGCCGTGCCATTTCCGTTGGAGTGGCCGATCATATCCGCCAGTCCGGGCTTCCGCTCGACACCAAAAATCGTGTGCAGCTGAGGATTTCGAAGATCCGCGTCGATTAGAAGAACCTTTCTTCCAGTTTCCGCGATGGCGATCGCCATATTACTGGCGATCGTTGTCTTTCCTTCGCCTTTGTTGGGACTGGTCACGATCAGAATTCGCGGTTGCAGCCCGCGGCGAGACATAAGAAGGATCGAGGTCAGCGTCATGCGGAACGATTCGGCAAGGAAGGATTGCTTCCGTTTGGCAATCTCCAGTTCCACTGCCTTCGGTTCCTCGAGCGGATCCCGCGCGGCTGCAGGCAGCCGTTTCCACTTCCATCGCGAGCCGTTCTCACGCGGCAGCAGATCGACCGCTGCCGAAGGAATCACACCAAGTTCGGGAACATTCAGAATTCCGGGAGCGTGTCCGGGCGCCGCAAAAGTAAGGCTCTTTCGCCATTTTGAGAACTTGTCAATGGCGATCGACAAGGCGATACCCCCTGCACATCCCAGGAACACGCCGTAGATTTCAAAATCTTTAGCCTTCGGCTTGTAGGGAATGGAGGCTGGACCGGCGGCATCGATCACGCGAATGTTGTTGGTCGGCACCGCAGAGACAACGGCTACCTGATTCGCCTGATTGAGCATGGAATTGAGGGTCTGGCGATACAATTCCACCTCCCGCTTCAGTTGGGTATATTGAGACACTTTGCCGGTCTGTGCCGTAATGATTCCCGCCTGCGTCATATAGGCGCTCTGCAGCTTTTTCTCCCGCTCCATCGCGGTCTCATAGTCGTTCTTGATACGATCCAGCGTGAGTTGCTTCTCCTTCTGCATCGCCGCCATCGTGTCATTGATCTGCTGCTGAATCTGCTGAATTTTGGGATTTGCCGGTGTGAACCTCAAACTCGCCTTCGCCAGATCGTCCTTAAATTCCGCCAGCTTGGACTGATAGCTCTTGAACGTGAAATCCTCTACGGCGTCCGGCATGGCATCCGCGGGACTGGCTTTCACCTGCTCGTATCGGACCTGCTTTGCAATCCGGTCGGCCTGTATGGAGGCAAGGTCCCCCTGCAGCGCCTTCAGTTTCGAATCGGCAAGCGTATCCTTCTCGTCTGCCACAAATGCCCCGCCCGATTGTTGCGTGAATTGTTGCAAAGCGTTTTCGGCCTGTTCGAGCTTGACTTTGGTTTCTTCAACCTGCGTATCCAGCCACTGGGCGGTCCTCTGGTAATTGACTGACCGCTGCTGCGCGTTCTGCGCAATGTATTCGGCCGCAATGCTGTTCACGAAATTCGAGGCGACTTCGGGGATTGTGGAGTCGGTTGCAATGGAGATAATTCGGGTGCCAACCACAGGGCGGGCGCGAAGGGTGCCGAAAGCGATCGCCAGCGCGTTCCGCATCTCCACCAGGGGATCGTCCTGCGTATGGTGAATCCGGGCCCGCAGACGCCCAAGATCTCCCCCAGTCGGTGGTGACATTGGCGCCGTTTCGCGCCGCAGCCGGTCAAACACCGCGGCTCTGATCGATCCGCTTTCAATGATCTTGAGTTGCGTATTGATATTGGACGGGCTCGTAATACTGCTTCCCTGGCCCGCCAGGGGATCGACCGCATTCATATTCATGAAGCTTTCGTTCAAAGCCTGGATCTCGAGCGTAGTGCTCGACCCGTATATCGGTTGCTGGTTCAGCAGCATCACGAACGCAGTAATCGCCCCCACCACTGCCCCGATGAAGATCAGCAGTTTGCGCTGTTTCAGCAGTTGCCAATACTCCATGATGGGACCCTCTTTATTGCTAGCAGAACGATACCGCATCTGCGAGGGCGCTCCGAATTGAGTATCGACGCCCTCGAGCCGTAAGGCGGGCTCCCGGGCTGGTTTCAAGCGTTGCTCCTGTGGGTACATACCAACATCCCTTCCGGGTCAGTTAATCAGCGACAAAGCCAGATCGTAACTGGCGCGGCAACCGGGACTGCCTCCGAATTCTCGTCCTAAAGAATACCGTTGTAGACCAAAGCGAAAATGATTCCAGGTATCAGTGACAACGCCATGGTTCCGAGCCTGCTGGCCAAAGCCGAGTGCGGTTTCTTGCGCGGCACGACAAGTACATCGCCCGGCAGCAAAGGATAATCCGTGCCCTGTGTAGCGAGAACCTCAGCCAGATTGATAGGGATGATGGCCCGGCGGTTTGTGTTCAATACCGGACGCAGAATCTGCGCCTTCTCCGGAATGGCATCGTTGCTGAGGCCTCCCGCCTCCGAAAGCAACTGAATTACAGGTATCGACTCCTTGGGGCCCACATCGAATCCGCCCGTTTTGCCAATCGCCCCATACGTGTATACCTGCTCGGCCTTCTCAACGGAAATCACATCATAAGGCTCCAACTCGATGTCCTCGGCTGGATTGATATCGTTCAATGAGGAAAGATTGATCTCTACCGAACTGGTCTTCCCTCCCGGATCCTCGGCAGCGCCTGGAAGAGGGATCGGTCCCGATTCTTTCTTTCTTGTCACCTTGACTCGCCGGCTCGCGGTTGGAGTTGTCCCACCGACGGTCGTCAGCATTTCAACCAAGGTATGGCGGCCCTGCAGGGAATACATGCCGGGTTTCTGAAATTCGCCTTGAAAGGTTACCGGCGCGCTGCGGAACTGCACTACCGTCACAGTTACGATCGGATTGACGATGTACTTTTTCAAGAGAGTGTTCAATTCCTGCTCGAGCTGCTGCGGAGTCATTCCAGCTGCCTTCACCGCCCCCACCAAAGGCAGTGTGAGCGTGCCGTCGTCGTCGATCCGGAATGGCCTGTCGTTGATCTCCTCGGCATCTGGCGCGTGGATCAGAACCTGATCGTTGGCAGCCAGTTCGTACGTTTGCCGAAGAGTATCGACGCTGTTCTGCACTGTCTGGGCACCCTGTTGCGGTTGCGGTTGGGCTGTGGGCGCCTGCGGGGTCGGAATTAATTGACCTGTAGCTGAAAATGGCAAACCTGCTAAACAGAAACCAAAAACGAGGATGATAAATCGGAGTAACACGGTTCTTATTCCTGGGGAACGCCTCTATGGATATTACCTCGAAACTCGCATATAGACTGGCCACCCCTGCGATCCGGGATACAGATTGCGATTGTCAGATGCTGGATCGCCAGCCCTGACAGACTTGTCGAAAGACAGCCCCCTGACCGCTAAGTGCTGAGTGTGATAGCTTGGGGCTGCCTGAACGGGGATTGTGTTGCACAAACCCATTCCGCGTCAACTTCTGCTGAAATCGAACGCTGCAAAAGGCTGATCGAAACTACGATTCTGTACCGGTTGCGCACTGCAACCAGCATTCCCTCCGTCCCTTCCAACGGTCCCTTGCGAATGACCACACGCTGGCCCACCCGCGGAAAAGGCCACGGCATCGCAGACACGCCGGATTCGACGATTCGCTTTACGGCACCGATCTCTTCGTCGGCGATTTCAGCAGGAATCCGGCCTATCCCAACCACCTTCACGACGCCGGAAGTGGTCAGAACAGGCAAACGATCGTTCAGGTTAAAACGGCAGAAGACATAACCAGGAAACAGAGGGGATTCTATCTCTTTGACTCGGTCCGACCACGTTCTTCTTTTTGTGTAAGTTGGCAGGTATATTTCAAGGTTCTTACCTTGGAGAACTGTAGCCACAACCCGCTCGAATTTTGCCTTGACCTGCAGGGCATACCATGAATGGTTGGAACCGTTAAGATAAGCCATCTACCAGCCTTGAATCCCTTTCGGGTATGCTACCGCCCTGTTCGTCACAGGAACTACCTGAATTCCTTTCTAATTGTGGAAGATCCCCCAGGAAGAGTCAACGCTCAGAAGTACCCATAGTACCGGTACCTACAGACCGAGAGTTATAAGAAAGTTCGACTATAACATCGACGTCAACAGCCTCCCGATTCCGAAGTGCAGGAACGAATTCCCAGCTCTTCAAGTCCGCGATTACAGCATCGCTCGCCGCGCCGCTACTGCCTCCTACAGTTATCGAATCAATTCGCCCCAGTTTGTCGATCAGCGCGAAGATCTGAACCCGACCCTGTGGAAAAGGGACCTCCCCGTTCCGAACGAAGAATCTTCGGATCGGAAGGGGCGGCCGCATTTGGGCGGCAGACGTTACGCCTTCCCCCGCTTGATGCGGCGTAAACCAGATGGTCCAATCCTCCGCATAGCCAGGTACTTTTCGCATCGGCACTACAACGGCATACACCACTCTCCCGTGAAAGCGGGATTCGATCGAGCGGGGAATTGTCCGGGATGATGCTGGCAAAGGTGCCGACAGCGTATTCTCGAGCGGAGCCACGCTGGTCGCGATATAGGGTTTCGACTCGGGCTCCGGTTTCACTTCCTTCGGTGGCTCAGGACGCACGGTTACTCCCGCGATCTTGATCCCCTGGCCCTGGCTTTGGCCCGGCGGGCCATTCCCAGCGGGACCTGCGGATGCATCCGAGTGTCCCGGCGGAGGCACTCCGCGGCCCGGCAACAGACTCAGCACCAGGGCGTTGACATCATTCGATCCACCCGACCCCCCGGGTGCAATAACCGAAGGTTCAGGCACCGCGACCATCGTAGGAGTAGTTGGTGGCTTCTTTGCCGTGGACTGCAACTGAGGTGGAACAAACTCTTTCGGCTCTGGTTTCTTCAGGTCGAGCGCGATTGGAACATTGGGCCTGCGCGCGAAAAGCGGCAGCGGTTGTTCGGGCAAGTCAGGCAATGCCGGGCTTCCCCTTTTTACCGCGATCAGGTTGGGCACCGGAACCCGAAGCAAGGGTAACGGATCTTCTGGTTGCCGGATGATCTGTGGCGCCGGCGCAACCACCTTCGGCTGGCTGATCATCACAGTCTTGCTTGGCTGCACCGCGTCGGGTCTGCGGTTGGTGTCAGGTCCCTGTTCGGAAGAGACCTCCGGCAATTTCTGCAGGTGATACCAGATGATTTTTGTCTCGCGCGGGGTCTCCTTCTGTTCATCCGGCAATTTTTTTTGTTGCCGGTTCACGTCGGGCAAATTCCAGGTCCAAAGCAGCGCAGCCGCCAGCAATACGTGAAACGCTGACGAAATGACCAGTGGAACGGGGCGCGGCGCATTCCGGTGGAGGTCACGGGGACGAACTGGGCTTCGTGACACGCCGGGGTACATCAACCAAGTCTACCCGGCGCTGGCAGCCTGTTCAACATCCTTTGGTTCAGCCCGCCCGATCATCGCTGCGTGAACACCACCGTAACGGGCGTAGTCTGAAGGCCTCCGGAGAACGTATATGTAAACGCACCGCCCGACTGGGTCAGTGGTTGGCTCGGTGACCAGCTGCCCGGCAACGCCACAATTCTTTGCCCCGATTCCGAGCCGCTGATTGTCCAGGTGATCTTCCCCGCCTCGATGGCAATCTCCTGGGGGCCGCCGCTCGCGCGAACGCCGAAGGCCGACTGGGCCGCGCCATCATAGACCGTGAGAACGCTCTTCGTTCCGTTGCTGTACTGCGCTGAAGAGTCATTGAAACACGTGGTCTCGCGCCCGTTCTGCCCTAACTCCTGCACAATCTGAATCCCGCAAGCCTGCTGCGTCACCGTGCGCACGGGGCGTCCGTTCTTGTTGTACGGCAGCAGGATAGTCGTAAATGGCTCGGTATCGTGAATGCGAAGAATATGCTGCGTTTCCACGAACGGGCTTCCATTTGCTGCCTGGTATTCGCTCATCTCACGCGTTCCGTGGCATCCGTGTCCCCAGTTGCCGATGAAGAAGCGCGAAGTCGACCCCGCTGGAAGCGCGTATAGATCCCAATCGATCCCCTGCGCATGATGTTTTGGCCAAGTCTGTCCCGTGAACGTGAATCGATCGAGTCCGGGGCTGAGCCCGAATACCCCTCCGTTTGACGGCAGTTGCGGCGGCGGCTGCTGGCAACCGGGGCTGAAACGGGTCACGGGCGTGACCGGGCCTGTCGGCGTTCCGACCGCTCCCGAGGCCATCATGTTCCAAGTCAGTGTCTTGCCTTTCTTCGAGCCCGGCCCGGTGAATGTATCTTTCACGTAGATGATTGGATAGCCTCGATGGAACACCATCGTCCTCACGCTCCGTGTCCATACCGTGTCGTCCGCCGCAGTGAAATTCGCAGTCGACGTCGTGGAAGCGCTGAACATTGCAAACTCGGCGTTCGTCGGGTTCTTCATCAAAACCGACGGTCCTTCGAGCCCAGGGTTGTCTGAGTCCCAGGCATGAGGCTGTTCGCCGTCGTAAACAATCGAATCATGCATGAACCGCCCCGCCGTCGACGGGTTGTACAAATTCGCGTTCCAGTCGATTGCCAGCGGAGCCCCATCGGCGTAAATGGTCACCTGACCGTCATCAAAATGCCGATGCCCTCCCGAGGAATAAAAGCCACCATTGATAAACCACACGGCCGTCTCGTCCGGCGTGCCAAATCCAAATCGCTCAGACGTGTGGTAGCCGGGAATATTGATGCTCCCGAGGTGTGGTTCCACCGATGGGATGCTCGCATCGATCGTCGGAATCGTTGTCACGAACTGCGCGTCTTCAGTCAGCATCGTCGGGCTGTTGGATTGCCGCCACGCCCACATCAGATTGCCGGCGAGTTCCGGATTTACTGCTTTGAGAGCAGTACCCAGCATGCCCGTCCGCACATCGGCCTCCGTATTGCCGTCGCCGTTGCTGTAACCTTTGCGCAAGTTCCCGAAGCGCGGCTCCGGCGGTGTCTGAATCGACAGCTCCCATTGGGCCAAGGCTGCCCATTTGGGATCGTTCATGGATAATTCGCCCCTTTGCGAAAAGCTCATATAGTTGAGAATCAACGGCTGAAAAAACGCTCCGGCGTAATGCGTTGAAGCCGGGATCGCACCGGTGGGGCTGAAATACGTTTTGAAATCGTTTACCGCGTAGCCCAACGCGTCCTTCATCCTCGACGCGAGAAAAGGCTGCGACGGCGCCGCCGCGACTGATTCCAACCTATACTCCAGGAACTGCTGGACTTGATTGCTGAGTCCACCGCCCTCGCCGCTGTTGTTATCCACCGGGAACCAGTCATTGTCCCAGAAGATGCTCCCGAACAACGCCAGTGCCGCCTTGGCGGCCTTTTTCTGGGCGGCGGTCGCGTTCGGGTCCATCATAATCGCATTCAGAACGGCGGTCTGGGGCACGGCTGACAGTCCCAGCTCGTAAGATCCCATGACCGCCGTGAAGTGGTTGTCCCCCTCCGCCAGAATCCGCGACAGGTAACGCGCCAAACCCAACGCATTGTCGAGGGCTTCCTGCACGGCGGCTGTGGTGCCGGCCTTCCACATTTTGAGCAGGGAACGCCCCCAGGGAGATCCCTCGGAATTGAACAGCAGCGTGTAATAACAGTCCACTGACCCGCAAACAGGGGTTCCGTTTCTGACCGCGCCGACCAGCGCTGTGGCTCCCTGCGGGGAAAGATAAAGCCAGTTCCATCCGCCCGGTGGATCCGGATATATCAGGTGATAGCCGTACAAATGGGAAAGATTGATGCCAGTTAAGGAACTCTGGTCGGTGCCGATCGGCTGGTGTGCTGACGGCGGAAGCAAATCGCGCTGCGTACTCGTCCAGAGCGCCCAGTTTCGGTGCACGAGTTGTGCTGTCACTCCACTGGGGCCGCGCAGGAGGTTATCGACCTGAATTCCGGCCGCCCGCTCGCCCGTGACCCAATGTCTGTCGCTGCTGTAAAGCCCGGGCATCGAGATCGCCGAGAAGACCATCTGCGAAGCCCGGCCGGAATACATCCCCACCACAGGCCCGCCCTGTCCAGCCGTAGACCGGTAGGTCATCAGATAGAATCCTGCGCCTGCAGCCGCCGGCGTAAAGTCGGATGCGAGCTTGCGATACGTGTTGACGCCGCAGATATACAACGCGGGCCTGTCCGAGGTATACGTAATATCCTGATATGCGTCGGGCCGGCTTGCCTTCCATCCCGAGCCGAGGTAGCCCGGCTTGAGGATTCCGCCACCCGCATAAGTCCCCGCCCCCGCGACCGGCTTCTTCAGGACCGAGTCGAAATATAGTCCGAACTGGCCCGCAGGATAGCCCGCGGTTTTGGCGAAATAAGTTCCATTCGCCTGCGCAATTCCCTGAACATCGGCGATCAGCACGTGCTGGCCGTTCACCATCTTGTTTGCAGCGGTAATCACAATAGGCGAAGTTGCAGTCGCGCCGCGCACCGGCGATGGCGATTCATATCCACAGATGGGACTGGCAAAACCGGACCCGTCGTTGGAATCGTGACCCCTCCACCGTATCTGATCCGGCTGAATCTGCGCATAGAGCGGCAGGTAGTAAGAAAACATCATGTCGGAGTCTTCGTCGATCAGAACCGATTTCGAGCCGGAGTACAGCGTCAAAGTGATGGCGTAATGCCCTGCCCCGGCAGCATTGATCGGCATGTTTCCGACGATATAACGAGGGCGGTTGAAATTATATGTCGCTTTCAAAACCACCTTCATCGGCCCGGAATCGACGACAGTAACGCGGTAACCCGTGGCTGTGTACATCGGAGTCATCAGCACACATCCGATGCATCCGCTCGCGGATTCCTTTTCCGAGTACAGCAGATTGGGGGACGACCCGGCTCCCGTCCACACTCCTCCCGGAAGGAGAATGCCTTGGATCGGGGCTCGGTTCCATGGCCGCGGATTGCCCTCAGCGCTGACCATGCGCACTCCGGTCAGACCGTTGGTGAGCTCGTAATCCGCCCCATTCTGCGTGAGCCGCACGGGATTCGGCACAGAAGCCGTGGGCATCGCTCCCGGTTGCAGCGTCCATGTGTAGTTCGCGTTGCCGGGCAGGTTGCTCCGCACGAGGATGCAACCTTTGGTGGCGGTCGCGTCCGAACACGATGAAACCCACTGAAACGGAACCTCGGTTCCGTTGGGCCCGATCATTCGCGTGTTGGCCGGAGGTTTCCCGCCGTCGTAGCGAAACTCGATCGGCTGGTCAGGCCACGAAGCGCCGAATTGCTCCGCCAGCGTAAATGTTTCAGGATTCTCTGCCAGAGAAGCCCAGCCCGCCAGCACCAAAAGCGACGCCAGTCCGATGGAACAAGTCCGCAGGCTCATGGAAATATCACGCTGCGATGGCCACTTTAGCACGCGATTCGACAGGCAGGCTCCGGCATGCATCACCAAAGGCAATTCCGGATACAGTACCTCTATTGTTGTCCCTCATCTGCGGGGACGGTATCATCGTTATCTGACGTAATTCTTATTTATTTGATTGCGCCAGCGATACGCGTTCGCCGCAGAATATCATCCTGCGGCCGCTCCTGCTTTTGAATTGCCTTCGCTATGGATCTGAGTGAGATTAAACAACTGCTTCTCGGTAACGAACCTGCTTTCTGGAGCCAACTGCGAGGCCTTACCGGCCAGGCGACGGCATTTGAGGATCTGATTGTTCTTTCCTCCATGCGAAAAAAGGCCGTCGCCCGCGGCCTCGCGCGCCCCGAAGGCGCACGCCAGACACTTCGGCTCGCAGTCTTGGGCGGGTATAGTTTGTATCCGCTCCATGAGTTGCTGATTCATCTGCTCGAAACAGCGGGAATTTCCTGCGAAATATTTCTGGGCGATTACGACAATTACGTCGCGGAAATCATGGATGCCGACGGGGCGCTCTATCGATTTCAGCCCCAGGTCGTATTCCTTTTGCCAGGTGCGCAACGGTGCAGACATTCTGGCGCTCTGACAGATCCTCGCGAAACAGTGGAAGCGGCAGCGAAAGCGTTTGCCGCGCAGCTTACTGGTTTTTGCAATACGCTGCATGAGCGCACGCCAGCGGAGGTGCTGCTTGGAAATTTCATGCTGCCGGCGCGGCGCGATCCCGGTGAATTCCGCTCGCGCACTCTCGCTTCGGATTGGAGTTTCCGGAAGTTCGTCAATCTCGAATTGGGCTTGACCGCCCCTCCGTTTGTTCGCATTTGCGATCTCGAATTTCTGGCCAGCCGAAGCGGCGCCCTCGCCGCCGAAGATGCGCGCGGATGGTGTGAAAGCAAGCAGCCCTGTTCGCCCGCGTTTCTGGTCGATGTTTGCCGGGAAGTCGCGCATCTCATCCTCGGCTTGCGGACCCCTCCAAAGAAGCTGCTCGCGCTCGACCTCGACAACACTTTGTGGGGCGGTGTGGTCGCGGACGACGGGCTGGAGGGTATCGAAATCGGCGATACGTCCCCGCGCGGTGAAGCGTTCAAGGCTTTCCAAAGATACATTCTGTCGCTCAAGGACCGCGGCGTGTTACTCGCAGTGTGCAGCAAGAACGACCACGAAAAGGCTGTCGAGCCGTTCGAGAAACATCCCGAGATGGTTCTGAAGATGAAGGACTTTGTCTCCTTCAAGGCGAACTGGGAACCCAAATCCGACAACCTGCGCCGGATCGCCGCCGAACTCGGACTCGGTATCGACAGTTTTGTGTTTGTCGACGACAACCCAGCAGAGATCGAAATCGTCCGCCAGTTCGCGCCCGGCGTGACCACGATTCTCCTGGGCAGCGACCCCTCCGATTACGCCGGTCAATTGAAGGATTGCCGGATGTTCGAGCCGCGCAGCATCACGGCCGAAGATGCGCGGCGTACGGGTCAGTATCTCGAAGAAATGGAGCGCCAGTCGTTGCTCACCTCTGCGACGGACATGGATGCCTACCTCGAATCGCTCGCGATGGAGGCGGTGATTCGGGATTTCAACCCTCTGGATGTGCCTCGTCTCGCCCAATTGATCAACAAGAGCAACCAGTTCAACCTCACCACCCGCCGGCGCACGGAAGCCGAGGTCCAGGCGCTGATCGATCATCCTGGCTACGTCGCTCTCTCAGTGCGCCTCGAGGACCGTTTCGGCGATCACGGGCTGATTTCCATCATCATCGGCTGTATTTCCGGCGAAACCCTGCACGTCGACACCTGGTTGATGAGTTGCCGCGTTCTCAAGCGGCAGGTCGAGGAAACCGTACTCAACGAGCTATACTGCCGGGCTCGGGCCAGAGGCTGCACTCGCATCGAAGGGCTTTATCTCGCTACCAAAAAGAACGACATGGTCCGCGACTTCTATCCGCGCATGGGATTCCAGACGCGCGCCGTGACGACCGAACGCGGCGACTACGTGCTCGATCTCGATGCATTCCAGCCAATCCCCACCAAAATCGCCATCCGGGACCGAAAATGAATCAGGCCGACGTCATCCAACGACTGCAAAAGATTTTCGACGATATTTTTCTCGACGCACCCACACTGACTCCCGAGTTGACCGCGAAGGATGTACCCGAATGGACCTCGCTCATTCACATTTCGCTGCTCGTGGCCGTGGAACAGGAGTTCCAGGTCCGCTTCCGCGTTGGCGAGGTTGAGGCAACCCGGAATGTCGGCGAATTCGCGGACCTGATCGCCCGGCGCGCGTCGGAGAAGTGACGGGATGACGCCCGCCTTTTCTTCCACTCGCGGTGCAATAACTTTCGCTATCCTGATGGCCTTTATCGTAGCGTTACCGGCGCTGATGGCTGAAACCGGCTGGCTGGATCGGCGCGATGTCTATCCTGCGATCCCCTGGAAGTATGGCCCGTTCCTCTGGATTCAGCGGCAAATCTTCGACAAAACCAGCG
>Ga0210389_10003816_pt1 | contig 11760 bp, 5 predicted proteins | sample IncBWH28OmetaG_FD_160127 | JGI IMG/M metagenome (GOLD analysis project Ga0210389, IMG submission 160127) | Forest soil microbial communities from Barre Woods Harvard Forest LTER site, Petersham, Massachusetts, United States - Inc-BW-H-28-O ... | reverse complement strand
CCAGAGCCCGCCTCCGCTTTACCAACCGAGGACCATTCTGGCGGGGAAGATGCAGTTTGAACACAAAAACTCAGCGAACGGCATGTGTGCCAATTGCAACTTGTCTCAACCGAGGGGTTCACCCCAAGCCCATGTGACCAAACCGCGCCAATACGATACTTCGAACGGCATGCTTCCGTGCGGGCTTCTGGTAAGGCATGCGATTGAAAATAAGAGAGAAAGTTTCAGAGTCGAGCACTGCTGGATCACTGACTCTGGATCAGCATATCGGGGTTTCGAATCCCTGGGGGGGCAGCCAATTCAGAATCAAGCATTTACTTTAAACTAAGCCCGTGCGCAAGCACTCGTTCCAAGGACCGCCAGGTCCTGTTTTGGCGCATCTCGGCGGACCGGGTATGGTACACACCTCAGGTGTGCCGGGATTTCGCGTTGAAAGATGAACTGCACGTGAACAGGATTGGGAATCTGCATTTGCGATGGTTGAGAATACTCTCCAATCAATCTTCGCGCTCGGGCCCACACAAAATAGTGGTCCCGGTCCCACTCGGCGAAGATCTTACCCAGCGATTGCGCAACGTCTGAGGTGGTTTCGGCGCGGCGCGCGCGCGGGCACTGGTCAGGGTCGTTGCGGGAGCTGTGATGTATTCCAACCTCCGCCAAGAGCTTTGATCAGAAGGACGCTGGCTTCGAAGCGTCTCCGCGTGATTTCAATGTCGTTGCGCTGGTTTTGAAGCAGAGCAGTTTGCCACGTGATGACCTGGAGATAAGTGTCAACACCGTCTTCATAGCGGGTGTTGAAGAGATCGAGCGATTGCTGCGCTGAGGCGGTAGCGTCATGCTGCTGGCTCGCTTCGATTTGGAGACTGTGCAACGCCCTCAGGTTGTCCTCAACCTGCTGGAATGCGGTGAGCGTGGTCTGGCGGTAGGCTGCAACGGTGCCATCGTACTGCGCGAGAGCGATGGCGGAGGTGGCGCGCCGGCGCCCGTGATCGAAAAGGGTCTGGGATAACGACGGGCCCACGGCGAAGAAGCTGCTGGGCCACGAAAACCAGTTGAGCGCAGACGTGCCCGCGAATCCAGCCACCGCGGATAGCGAAAGGGTGGGATAGTATGCAGCGCGGGCGATCCCGATTTGTTCATTTGCGGCGGCCACGCTGCGTTCGCTCGAGGCAATGTCGGGCCGGCGCTCGAGCAGCTGAGACGGAAGGACACCGGGGATGTCTGGGATCGTTGGCGCGCCGACGGTGATCGGGTCGAGCGGCAGAGTGAAAACCGCCGGCGGCTTGCCGACAAGGACGGCGACGGCGTGTTCGTACATAGCGCGCTGGATATCGACGTCCGTGGCTTGCACCTGGGCGGCCTGGAGTTGCGTACGCGCCTGGGTCACATCGGAGAGCGGAGACGCGCCGCCGTTGTAGCGGTCCTCAGTTAATTGCAGAGCGCTCTGGAATGCCTTGACCGTATCGTCCAAGAGTTTGCGCTGTGCGTCGTCTGATCGCAGGTCGAAATAGTCGACCGCTAACTCAGCATGCAAGGAAAGCCGCGACGTCTCGAGGTCAGCTGCCGATGCCTGAGCCTGTTCACGCGCCTGCGCTACGGTGCGCCGGACGCGCCCCCATAGGTCGATTTCATAGTTAAGATCGAACGGAAGCACGAAGTCGCCTTCGCCGGGGTTCGATCCCGAGATGTTTAAGTATGGCTGATTGTTGGAGTCGCGTACGGCTCCGACAGTGGGCGAGACTCCGATCGTCGGTGCCTCTGAGGCCCGATTGAAACGGACGGCGGCGCGCGCCGCGCGAAAATTTGCCTCCGCCTGTTGCAGGGTCTGGTTGGCCGGGTCGATCTGTGCTTCAAGTGCGTTGAGTTGCGGGTCACCGAACAGCGTCCACCAGTCGCCTTTCAGTTGTGCGTCGCTTGGTTGTGCCGGTTTCCATCCGTCGTCGGACTTGAAGTTCCCAGGCAGCGGCTCTTTGAACGCCGGCGCAAGAGGAACGGACGGGCGAACATATTGCGGACCGACCTTGCAGCCTGACAATGCGAGACACGCTCCAGCCGCGAGCGCAACGATCGACAGACGAAGTGTGGAAATTCTGCTCACGACTGGCCTCGTGCAGGCACTGCCTGCGGCCGAACCTGTTCGCCGCTTGCGAGCGAATCAGAAGGGTCGAGGATCACTTCGTCCGCATCTGACAGTCCGGAGGTAATTTCAACGGAGCTGCCGAAGTCATGTCCGACAGTAACAGGCACAAGCTGGACATGGTCACCGCGAACGACGCCGACGCGAAGGCCCTCGGCGCGAAACAGCAACGCGTTGGAGGGAATGGTTACCGTGTTCCCAATCGCGGGCAGTTGGAAGTGGACAAAGACGAAGGCTCCGGGGCGCAACATGCCCTTCGCGTTGTCGACATCCACCTCGACGTTCAGTGTGCGCGTGGAATGGTCGATGGCGTTGGCGTTGCGCACGATGATGCCGGGGATCTTCTTCCCGGGATTGGAATCCTGCGTGAGCATCGCCCGGTCGCCGTCATGGATCGAGTCCGAATAAGTTTCGGGGACCGCGACATAAACACGCAGTCGATCGTCCGCATCCAGATGGAAGAGCTCGCGTGGATTGCTCGATCCGGATCCGGCGTCGATCAAGTCGCCGATGTCAGTGTTGCGCGCGGTGATGATGCCGTCGAACGGGGCGATGATGCGCTCGTAGCTCTGCAACTGCTCGAGACGGCGGACATTGGCCCTGCTTGCGTCCACCGCGGCCTGCGCCGCGATGTAATTGGCGCGAGTCTGGTCGGCCTCTTGCTGTGACACGGCATGCTTGGCAAGGAGCGACCGCCAGCGGTTGCTCGTAACACCGGCAAGCTCTGCATTGGCCTGCATGCGCTCCAGCTCGGCGCGTGACTGATCGAGTTGTTGATCGATCTCCGGCGTTTCGATCTCGGCGAGGAGATCGCCTTTGTGCACGTGCGCGCCGATGTCGAAATACCATTTCTTCAGGTAGCCGTTCGTCCGCGAGTAGATGGGCGTATCGGTAAAGGCTTGTACGCTGCCGGGAAGTGCCAGATCGTCGGCCTTCGAACCGGCAGTTGGATGAACTACGCTCACCGACAGAATGGCAGCTGTCTGAGTCGCGTGAGCTACGGACGCCTCGCTCGCTGCACGTACATGCAGGCCCCATGCAATTGCAGCGACCAGCGCAACGGCACAGGCGATGCCCGAAGCGCGGCGACTCGTCGAAGGCTGGGCGGGGACCTGCGCCGCACCGGCACGTGTGGGTGACACCGATGGCGCGACGCCTGCCGCTTGCTCCTGCTTGCCGTTTGTATCTTCCCTTTCGAGCGTTTCATTGCCGGTGCTCATACTTGTTCCTCCACAAGCTGCTTCTTCATTCGTTTCCATTCGCTCTTTTCCGAACCGTGAATTAAAGCGAAGACGCTTGGAACAAAGAGCAAAGTTGCCACAGTCGCGCAAATCAATCCGCCAATTACGGCGCGTCCCAGCGGCGCATTCTGTTCGCCGCCGTCGCCCATTCCGAGCGCCATCGGCACCATGCCGATAATCATGGCCAGCGCGGTCATGATGACTGGCCGGAAACGCGTGGTCCCAGCCTCAACCGCTGCGCGAACTGCGCTTTGGTGTTCAGCGAGGCGAGTCTTCGCGAACGAGACGACCAGAATGCTGTTGGCTGTGGCAACTCCCATGCACATGATGGCGCCCATCAATGCGGGCACCGACAACGTAGTGCGGGTGAGAAAGAGAAACAGGACTATGCCCGCCAAGGCTGCGGGAAGGGCAGTGATGATAATGAATGGATCGATCCAGCTTTGAAAGTTGACGACAATCAGCAGGTAAACCAGGACAATGGAAAATATCAGGCCACCGAGCAGGCCGGCGTAAGAACTGCGCATCGTGTCGACTTGGCCCTTCAGAGCGACGAACATGCCACGTGGCAAGGACTTCGCATTGCTGTCGAGGATTTTGGCGATCTGGCGACTCACGCCCCCCAGGTCGCGGTCCTGCACATTGGCATAGACATCGACAACTCGCCGAATGTTGTAGTGGTTCACTGTCTCCATCTCATGCCCGCGCTCGACGCTGGCGAGATCGCTCAGAATCTCTGGATTCGCCGGTGTCCCGGCTGCGGGCGTACTCGGCATAGTGCGGTTGATGGGAATGTTCTCGAGATCCTGCATCGTGTCCATCTTGTACTGCGGTGTCTGCGCCACGATGTCGTAGGCCACCATGTTGTTCCAGTTGAGGAAGAACATCGGAGAAACCTGAAAGCTTCCGCTGAGTGTGTTGAGCACGCTGGTCGAGACATCCTGCTCGGTGTAACCACCCTGCGCGGCCTTGGTACGATCCACGTCTACCTGGAGCGTGGGATAGTCGAAGGGCTGTTGAATGCGAAGGTCGGTGAGTCCGGGAACATCGCGAAGTTGGGCGAGAAGTTTGTCAGCCTGTGCCTTGCTTGCGTTCGCGTCGTTGCTTTCAATCTGGATGTCGATGGGCGCGGGTAGTCCGAAGTTGAGGATCTGCGTGGTGATGTCGGCCGGTAGCGTATAGAACGTCGCTGACGGAAACATGCGGGGCAGACTACGCCGGAGCGCACGTACATAGCTCGCCGTGGGGCCGTGATCGGGCTTGAGCGTCACCAGAATGTCTCCATCCCCCGCTCCCAGCGTGCCGTTGGTGAGGTGCTGCGTGTTCAGGGCGCTGTAAGGCAGTCCAATGTTGTCGAGAATGTTGTCGATCTGTGCCGCCGGGATCTCCTTACGGATCTCGCCCTCGACAAGATCGAACAGGCGCGCGGTCTCTTCAATGCGCATCCCCACCGGGGCCCGGACGTGAAGAATGAACTGTCCGCTGTCGGTTTGAGGGAAAAAGTCTTCACCGAGGAACGGCACAAGGATGAAAGCAGCGAGACAAAGCCCCAAAAAGGAAGGAATGAAGATGCGACGACGAAAGACGAGCCCTTGTAAGAACGAGTGGTACCGCTCGCGTACGCGCTCGAAAACACGTTCGAATCCCCGTTGAAAACGCGCGAAAATTCCTTTCGCTGCGGCCGCGCCGTGTTCATTGGCGCGCAACAAGTACATCGCCAGGGTAGGCACGAGCGTGCGACTCAGCAGGTAGCTGGCGAGCATGGCAAACACCACCGCCTCTGCCAGGGGAACGAAAAGGAATCGCGCCACGCCACCGAGGAAAAACATGGGCAGGAACACAATACAGATACAGAGCGTCGAGACCAGAGCGGGTACCGAGATCTGCGACGCGCCCTCGAGGATGGCATCACGCAGGTTGTAGCCCTGCTCTAAGAAGCGCTCGATGTTTTCGATGGTGACGGTGGCGTCGTCGACAAGGATTCCGACGGCCAAGGCGAGACCGCCGAGCGTCATCGTATTGATGGTTTCGCCAATCAGGCCAAGAACAATGATCGATGCCAGAATTGAGAGCGGAATTGAGATTGCAATGATGAGCGTCGATCTCCAGCTTCCCAGAAAGACGAGAATCATAACCGCCGTGAGCGCGGCTGCAATGATGGCCTCGCGCACCACGCCCTGTACCGCCGCGCGGACAAAGATGCTCTGGTCCGACAGGGGCGTCATCTTCAATTGCGGAGGTACAGTACTCGCCACGCGGGGTAAAATCCCACGGATGCCCTTGACTACGCTCAGGGTCGACGCATTGCCGCTCTTCAGAATCGAGATCAGCACGCCGCGGCGGCCGTCCTGGCGCACGATATTGGTCTGTACCTGAAAGCCGTCGCTCACGCTGGCCACATCGCGCAGATATATTGTGGTGCCGTTCACCTGTTTGAGCGGGATATTCGCCAGCGCATCCACCGTTCGAGGTGAGCCGTTGGTCCTGACATCGTATTCCGACTGGCCAATCTTAATCGTGCCCGAGGGCATAACCACGCTCTGCCGCGCTAATGCATCGAGCACATCAGCCGGGGCGACGTCCTTCGACTGCATCGCCGCCTGGTCCATGTTCACACTGATCTGCCGCTGCTTGCCGCCATAGGGCGACGGCACGACGGCTCCCGGTATGGTGATGAGTTGCGTACGGATGAAGTTGGTTGCGTAGTCGTTCAATTGTGCTTCCGACAGGCCGTCCCCTGAAATTCCGAGTTGCAGGATGGGCACGCTGGACGCCGAAAAATTGATGATCTGTGGTGGCAGTGTACCTGGCGGCAGCTGGCGTAACAGAAACTGCGATGCCGCCGTGACCTGCGCGTTGGCGGTATCGAGCGACGCCCCGGGCTGCAGAAATACCTTGACGATTGCTTCGCCGTTATATGTCGTCGATTCGATATGCTGGATATTGTCGACCAGCGTCGTGAGCGCCTTCTCGTAAGGCGACGTCAATCGCCCCTCGAGTTCTTCAGGGTTGAGGCCGGTATACGTCCAGCCAATGGACACCACCGGAATATTGATATTGGGAAAGATGTCAGTGGGCGTACGGAGGATGACAACCGGCGCAGCAATAAGGATCAACAGCGCTAGAACAATAAATGTGTAAGGCCGATTGAGAGCTACTTTGACGATCCACATAGAGTCCTCTTGTGTTCCTTGCTGCAGCGCTCGCCGTCCTCGGTATTGCCGCACAATGAGCGTGGCTGACGACTATCAATGCACGATTCATGCCATTCGATTTGTTCTTTAGATTGCTCAGCGATAGGCCCGCTGAAGCCCGCGGGCCACGCTGCTGCTGTCAAATGGCCGACACGGAAGACGAATCGCATCCAAGCGAATGTTTGCAGATCGACGCGCAGAGCGAAAGATCGATCCGGCCTTCGCGAAGCCCCATTCTCTGAGCTCGAAGGTGCGCGCGGTCCCCGCTTGACGACGGGCGCTTCTCTTCCATTGCGTGGCCCAGAGGCGTCCTTCCGTTTCCAGTGCATTCATGCAGGCCAGGTGTTCTGCGACGAGCGGCTCGACGGCGCTTGCCGGAGCGGAAGGCGATTCATTGCGACGAAGAGGGCTTTGTCAACATCGGGGCAAGTCGTTGTTCGGGGGCTCACTCATATTGCTGGATACGCTGCTCCCCGGTCGCTTTTTGCACGCGTTCATTCGCATTCATTCGAATGAACGGTGCGAGTTTGCAGAAAGGCCCTAATGAGGGGCGTCAAAGGATCGACCAGGGCGACAGTCGATCGACACGAATGGATCTGGTCGAGCTCTAACGCTTGCTGGTTCCGACGATCTGACCGGAATACCTTTGGGACACAGCGGCGGTAGAAGCCGTTTCCGCTTTTGCAGGCTTCGGCGGTGAGATCAGGATAGGAAAAACGATCGAGACTGCCATGATGCCGGCAATCACATGGAGACCGCTTGCGTACGACCCGCTACTTTGCCGCATGTGGGCGATGAGCAGCGGTCCAAACGCGCTGGCGAAGCCCCAGGCCGTAAGCATAAGCCCATAGATAGGCCCGACGTTTTTCGATCCGAAATAGTCGGCAGCAAAAGCCGGCATGGTGCCGAATCCGCCCCCGTAGCACATGAGAATGATGAACGCGAGCACCGTAAGAACAGCCGCCGAGTACACTGCTGGAAATGTCCAGAAGAGACCGACCTGCAGCAGGAACATCGTCACGAAGGTCCATCTCCTGGTGATTGCATCGGAGATCCAGGCCCAGAAGATTCGGCCTACCGCGTTACCAATGCTGGCGATACCCACCATTCCTGCGGCTGCGATCGCACCGACCTTGGCAATCTCCTGGAACATGGGAGATTCCTGGGAAATGATTGAGATGCCGGCCGAAGTGTTTAGAAATAGCAACGCCCAGAGCGCCCACCACTGCCACGTTTTAAGCGCGCCGCCGAGCGTGTAGTCCGATGCCGCGCGCTGTTTGTTTTGTGTTGTGCTGGGTGCCCACCCGGCCGGCTTCCACCCGTCGGGCGGGTTCTGCATGAAATAGCCGGCCGCCATGGTGATCATGAGATACGTGATGCCAAGGTAGGCGAATGTTTGCAGAACGCCGACCGTCTGAATCAGGCGCGTCGCCACAGGCGCTGTGACCAAGGCACCGGCGCCAAAGCCGCCAACCGCAATGCCGGTGATGAGACCCCTTCGATCGGGAAACCACTTAACGAGCACTGCGATTGGAACGATATAGGCAAATCCAACGCCAATTCCACCGATAACTCCATAACTCAGATAGAGCCACCACAGCTTGTGGGCTGAAAAGCTTGCGAGAAAGACGCCAAGGCCGTACAAGAATCCACCGGTAAGCGCGACAATGCGCGGCCCTTTTCGATTCAGCCAAAGCCCGCCGAAGAAACAGGCGATTCCGAGGACAAAGATTGAGACGGTGAACGTGAAGGTCACCTCCTCGATGGACCAATGAAATTGTTTTGCGAGTGGGATTCTGAAAACGCTCCACGCGTAAACCGCACCAAGAGCCATTTGCATCAGGAAGCCCGCGGCTGCGAGCCCCCAGCGATTTGTATTCGGCATAAGCTTCTCCACGCCTAGTCCGTGACTTGGCTAGGCTTCTATTTGCAGCTACCTCGCAACTTGATCTGATTGCCGAGGGATTCCAGGAACTTGTTCAAGAGAGCCATACTTCGCCGCAATTCTTTATGGCTGAACTGGGCCATAAGCGCTAAAAGGCCTGGCGGCTCGATAATCGGCTTGTCATAACATCCCAATGTTTCACCGACTGCCACGGCTACACTCTGCAGCACGTCTGGATTGATGGCCCCCAGTATCTTGCCGAGGATGATGGCGTTGCGGATTGCACGGATCGCTTCGTCAGACTTGGCTGCGTCCACAGCCGTCTCAATCAGCTTGTCGCTTGCTCCCAGTGCGCCGCGTAACAGCTCGAACACGCCATGTTCGTGCAGCTTTCCGAGTAGCTCGTACGAGTCGAGCAGGGCTTCCGCGTGTGCCAATGGAGCCTGTTCTAGCCGTTTGCGCAACTCTTCGCGCGGATCACGGGGTGGTAGCTCAAGAGCGATTGGTCGAGCCATTGTCATCCTCCTCGTTGGCAAGCATAGTTAGCGGGTCTGGATCTGGACCAGTTGGTCGCCGGGTTGGCGATAGTCCTTGCGCTTCCACTTTCGCTCCACTTCGACACCTGTCTGCGGCGTCGGATGCCCGTGGCGGGAGTTCGTGCGCGGCAGCGGGTCATCGCCGATCTCTCCCAATACGCGGAGTTGCACGGATGTCTCTTTATAAGCGGGGGTGTGGGTGGCTTTGTCTGTGTGACTACTTGTGAGACGGTTGACTGCCTCGCTCGTAGAGTTCATGGGCATATACAGCTCTTTTCCATGGACTCTTGTGGTGATGACGGCCTGTGCACGCACCTTACCGTAGCGCGAGGTCAATTGCACCCAACTCCCTGTCTGGATCCCGCGCTCGCCCGCAAGCTCCGGCGAGACTTCCACGAAGGTGCATGGCGTCTTTTCGCGAATTCCCTCAGTTCGATAGGTCATATTGCCTTCATGGAAATGTTCAAGAAGGCGTCCGTTGTTCAAGTGGAGATCGTACTCGGCATTCGGTTGATCGGTTGGCTCCGACCAGGGAACCGGATAGAACCTGGCCTTTCCGTCTGGAAAATGGAACCCCTTGGTGTAGAGCAGAGGCTCGTCGCTGCCATCTTCGGCCACCGGCCACTGCAGTGTCTTATAGCCCTCCAGGCGCTCGTATGTGACGCCGGCCATTAGCGGAGTAAGGGCCGCGATCTCTTCGTAAATCTGAGAAGGATGCTCGTACTTCCAGCCGGCGCCCAATCGATTGGCGATGTCCTGAATGATGACCCAATCGGGACGGCTTTCTCCCAGAGGCTCAAGGGCCTGGTAGAGACGCTGGATCCGCCTCTCTGTACTGGTGAAGGTTCCCTCTTTCTCCAGGCTGGGACTCGCCGGCAGAATCACATCTGCAAATTGGCAAGTCTCGCTGAAGAAGATTTCCTGCACGACAAAGAAGTCAAGCTTCGACAGAGCATCGCTCACAAAGTTAGCGTTAGAATCAACCAGGCTCATCTCTTCGCCGAATAGATACATCGCCTTGAGTTTGCCTTCGTGGATGGCGTCGATCATCATGTGGTTATCGAGTCCTGGCTTGGGTGGCAATGGAACATTCCATGCCTTTTCAAACTTGGCCCGAATCACCGGATCCGCCACTTCCTGGTATCCGGGATAGTAGTTCGGCATGGCTCCATGATCGCTGGCGCCTTGCACGTTGTTATGCCCGCGCAAGGGGTAAGCCCCGGCTCCGGGGCGCATGTAGTTACCGGTCGCCAGCAATAGATTGGAGATCGCGGTCGATGTATCGGAACCCATGCTGTGCTGCGTCACGCCCATAGCCCACAGGACGCAGACTCCGTCCGCTTCTGCGATCATGCGGGCCACCCTGGTTAATGTCTCCATCGGGAGGCTGCACCTTTCGCTTGCCATTTCGAGGGTGAAGGATTCCAGGCTCTTTTTGAACTCATCGAACCCGTTCACCCATTGATCGATGAACTGGCGATTCGCGAGCCCATTGTCGAGGATGTACTTGGTCACCGCCGAGATCCAGATCAGATCGGTGCCAGGCCGCGGGCGAAAGAACAGGTCCGCGCGCTCCGCCATCTCGTGCTCGCGCAGGTCGGCGACGATCAACTTCTGGCCGTGCATCTTGTGGGCGCGCTTCACGCGCGTAGCCAGCACCGGATGGCTTTCGGCGGTATTGCTGCCAACGATCAGCACCAGCCCCGCTTGCCCGATATCCGTAATCGATCCGGCATCGCCGCCGTATCCCACTGTGCGGAACAGGCCCATGGTTGCCGGCGCCTGGCAGTAGCGCGAGCAGTTATCCATGTTATTGGTTCCTATGACCGCGCGGGCGAGCTTCTGCATGAGATAGCTTTCTTCGTTTGTGCATTTCGAAGACGAGATGAAAGCCAGGGAGTCAGGGCCTGTAGCTGCCTTGATCTCTGAGAATCTGCGCGCGACCAGGGACAGAGCTTCATCCCACGAAGCTTCTCGGAACCCATTTTCATCGCGGATGAGCGGCTTGGTGAGCCGGTCAGTACTATTGATGTGGCCCCAGCCGAACTTGCCCTTGATGCAGGTTGAGACGCCATTGGCCGCGCCCTCCAATGGCTCTATTTTCAAAATGTCGCGGTCTTTGGTCCAGACATCGAAGCTGCAACCGACTCCGCAGTACGTGCACACGGTCTTGGTGCACTTGATGCGCGATTCCCGCATCTGCGATTCGATCTCGGAGACTTGAAGAATGGCGCCATAGCCCATCTCGGGTTCGATGCCTTTGACCACATCGATCATGCCGCTGAGAGCAGGCTTGGATAGAGACGTCATGTAGCCCGCCTCCCCAAGCATCGACCGTTCCATCAGTGCATTGCAGGGGCAGACACTGATGCAGTGCCCGCACGAGACACAACTTGATTCGCCGATCGGAGCGCCACCGTCCCACAACACGCGAGGATGCTCATCTTCCCAACGGATGCTCAGTGTTTCATTCACCTCGAGGGTCTGACACGCCTGAACACAGCGCCCGCAGAGAATACATTGGTCGGGATCGTAGCGGTAGAAGGGATTCGACATGTCCACTTCGTAGGGCTTTGGTTTGTAGGGGATCTCCTGATGCTCAACCGCGAGCAGCTTGGTGGTGTTATGGACTGTGCAGTTCCCGTTGTTGTTGTCGCAGACCGTGCAGTAGAGCAGGTGATTGCCGAGGATGCGATCGAAAGCTTCGCGCTGCGCGGCCTGTGCACGCGGCGAAGATGTGACGACGTTCATGCCCTCGACGGCCATG
>Ga0210389_10003815_pt1 | contig 11763 bp, 9 predicted proteins | sample IncBWH28OmetaG_FD_160127 | JGI IMG/M metagenome (GOLD analysis project Ga0210389, IMG submission 160127) | Forest soil microbial communities from Barre Woods Harvard Forest LTER site, Petersham, Massachusetts, United States - Inc-BW-H-28-O ... | reverse complement strand
TTCTTCAACACCTTTTATTAACTCGATTAGTTTGCTATAGTTTTTAGAATAGGTTTCGAAATATTTAAAATCGAGTTTACGGCGTTGTTTTAAAAATAAGGTAACCCACAAAATACTGATGGTGCTTCCACAAAAGAAAATAGCAAAAACCTTAACATCAAACGTTATTAAAATGATGCTGAATAAAATTAAATTAATAATAGAAAAAACTGTTGACAACGAGGTTACAGTTAATAACCTTTCTATACGCTTGTGGTCTTCTACACGCCTAAGTATATCGCCTATTAAATGACTTTCGAAAAACTGTATACGAAGGCTAAGTAATTTTTTTAAAAAATCGGAAATAAGAGAAACATTTATTCTGCCACCAATGTGTAGTAAAATCCAACTACGGATAACTTCAACAAATGCCCCACCTAAAAATAAAATAACCTGCCCAATTAAAACAAGATTAATAAAATTTATATCTAACCCATTTATTCCCTTATCTACTATAGATTGTGTAAGAAATGGCGTAAAAAGCAAAATCACGCTTCCTATCAACATTCCAACAAAAATCTGAATGAAATAGGAAGAGTAGCTACGCATGTAATCGAGTAAGAAACGAGTACCGCTAATGTGCTTTTCTTCTACATTATCAAATTCGTTTTCAAAAAACTCGTTAGATGTTTCTAGAAACAAAGCTAAACCGGTATCGCTACCATGAGCCCAGGCTTCTAAAAACTCTGCTTTAGAATAGGTTACAAGCCCCATAGCAGGGTCGGAAATATAAACCCTGCCTCTTTTAATTTTATAGAGAACTACAAAGTGATTCTCTTTCCAGTGAATGATACAAGGAAAAGGTTTGCTTTCAAGCAAGCCATCGTAATTAATTTTTACCCCGGTAGATCTTAGCCCTATAGTTTCAGCTGCTTCAGAGATGCCAAGCAGTGTAACTCCAATTTTTGTGATGAAACATTTCTCTCTTAAAAAAGAAACCGAAAAATCTCTTCCATAGTATTTGGCAATCATTTTAATGCAAGTAGGACCGCAATCCATAGCACCTAATTGCCTTACATTTGGAAATGACTTAGTGAACATTTTTTTATTTGGCTATGAAGGTACAAAAAAGCCAGATATAGCGTAGTATTGATGTGTTGCAAATCAGTAAACTATTCCACACAAAAATCAATAAAAAAAGCAGCTATTTGGGTAGCTGCTTTTTATTCAGTAATTAAATCAGTTACATACTAACTATTTGCTTGTTACCTGCACGAGTTCTAGTTACTCTATCCGTACTACCATCATCCACAGTAGTAGTATCATCAGTACCGCTGCCGCCAATTACTTTTTCTAATTGTTTTTTTTCTAGTTTTTCAACGTTTGCTTTTGCAGTTGTTTTGTCTGCTTTTTTGAAGATGTTTGATAGTTTCATGGTTATTGGTTTTTAGGGTTAGTTAAACAAATATAAAATTAAATTTATACTAGCCCTGATTTTTTTTCTTCACCATGGTTAAAATAGTAGCTATACCAACTGTATCTCCGGTAGCGCCTTCTAAACCTAAACCATCTCGTACAGATTGTTCGCTGGCATCATAAATATCAACCAACCATTTTACAATGCCTACTTTAACTTCTTCGCCATTGGCAGCTGCTAAAGGTTTATCATTTTCTAGTTTTTCTTTACAAGTAAAACGTACGCCAATAGTCATGCCCGGGTAAATTGGTTTGGTAAAACGACATTCGTCTATTCCATAATTTAATAATACCGGTCCTTTAGGTGGGTCAACAAATAAACCTGCGGCACGAGATAACACAAAGTAACCATGCGCTACGGTACGTTTAAAAATAGTTCCGTCTAAAGAATCGGGTTGAAGATGCGCATAGAATTTATCACCGCTTAACTCAGCAAAGTTTACCAAGTCACTTTCAACTACTTTGTGTGTATGTGTAATTAATGTTTCGCTTACTTCTAAATCTTCGAAATATTGACGAAACGGGTGTACATCTTTTATTATTTGTTTACCACCTTGTTGGTAGTTATTTAAAACTGCTGTAATAGTTGTTGGCGAGCCTTGAATGGCTGTACGTTGCAAGTAATGAAACACACCACGTTTACCGCCCATTTCTTCGCCACCACCTGCCCTACCCGGGCCACCATGTACCAACATTGGCATTGGAGAACCATGCCCTGTACTTTCTTTAGCACACTCTGCATTCAGCACTAAAATACGCCCATGCATGCAAGCTGCACCAATAACATACATACGTGCAATTTTATCGTCGGCAGTAATGATAGAACTAACCAACGAGCCCTTACCCATTTTAGAAAGCTTTATAGCTTCATCTAAATCTTTATATGGCATTAATGTACTTACCGGACCAAAAGCTTCAACACTATGGCAATCGGTATTTTTAAACGGACTATCATTTAAGAAAATAATAGGAGGCATAAATGCCCCTTTATTTTTATCGGCACCTTTAACTTCAAATTTTTCGAAATCGCCAATAATTATTTTTTGGGTTTTGCTTAGTAACTCAACTTTTTCTCTTACTTCTACTAATTGTGCTTTACCTGCGAGAGAGCCCATACGAACGCCTTCTACATTTGGATCACCAATTATGTTAGATGCCAATCTTTTTCCTAAAGCAATGTGTACATCTTCTACCATTTTTTCAGGCACAATAATTCTGCGCACAGCCGTACATTTTTGTCCGGCTTTGGTAGTAATTTCTCTGGCAACTTCTTTTATAAAAATGTCAAACTCAGGCATAGCCGGGGTAACATCACTTCCTAAAACACAGCAGTTAAGCGAATCGGCTTCCATATTAAAGTGAACCGACTCTTCTAACAAACGTGGGTGAGCCTTTAGCATTTTACCCGTTGAGGCAGAACCTGTAAAGGTTACCACATCCTGATTCATAACATGATCTAAAATGCCGTTAGCACTTCCACAAATTAATTGCAAAGCTCCTTCGGGTAAAATTTTAGAGGCAATAATTTCTTTTACAACCGCTTCGGTTAAAAAAGAGGTAACTGTTGCAGGCTTAACAATAGCTGGTACACCGGCAAGCCAGTTAACGGCTACTTTCTCCAACATGCCCCAAACAGGGAAGTTAAATGCATTAATATGTATAGCAACCCCCTCTTTAGGCACACAAATATGGTGACCAATAAAGGTGTTGTTTTTACTCAACCTAGCTACATCGCCATCATAGCAATAAGTCTCATTTGGAAACTGACGACGTAAAGATGCATAAGCAAATAAATTACCTATACCACCCTCTATATCAACCCAACTATCTGCACGTGTAGCTCCAGTAGCCCAACTTACTTTATAAAAATCTTCTTTTTTGTTTTGTAAATGTATGGCAAGTGCTTTTAACATCATGCCGCGCTCCTGAAATGTCATTTTGCGAAGCTTAGGTCCTCCAACTGTTCTGGCATACTCGCACATTTTAGCAAAGTCCAAGCCTTTGCTACTGGTTGTAGCTACAACATCGCCTGTAATGGCGTTAAACAATTCTTGTCCTTTATCAGCTCCGGCCACCCACTGTCCGCAAGCATAGTTATGTAATATGTTCATTATTTTTTTATTGAGAATTGAAAATTAAAGATTAAAATTGATTAGCCAAAGATAAAAATTAGGGGCTTGTAAAAATTATTTTTATACCCCATTAAACCTTTTATAAAATTAAACATCATAGATATAAATAACCAAAAACTAAACACCATGAAAACAAATAAATTAACATTAGCCCTTGCCGGATTAATGCTTGCAAGTGCCGTAATTGTATCTTCTTGCAAAAAGAAAGATACCACCCCTGCGCCAACCACAAAAGACTCTGATGCGTCTGGCGCCAGCGATAACCATTTGGCAGAAAGCACCTCAAATGACATTGTTTCTATGGGTAGTCAGGCTTCAGATAACACATCAGGGGGTCTTAGCTCTTATCGTACAGGAGGGCAAAATCAAATATTAGGATTAAGCTGCGCTACTGTAACAAGAGACACAACACTTAAGGTTATTACTGTTACATTTAACGGTACAAGCCCTTGTTTGGATGGTAGAACTAGAAGTGGTACTATTATTTACACCTACTCAAACTCAATAAATGGAGCCAAACATTACCGCGACCCGGGCTTTGAACTTGATGTTACTAGCAGCAATTATGTAGTTGACGGAAATGCAGTTACTATAGGTAATAAAACAATTAAAAATACAACTCCGGTTGGCTTCAGTCCTGCCACTACAAATGAAACATGGAGCATTTCTGCCACTATAACTGTAAATAAAGCATCGGGCGGAAGCGTTACCTGGACTTGCAACCATGTTAAAACTCTTTTAAACACTAGTACTGTTTATACTAACGCAAGCACGCCAATCAATTGGCCAATGGCTAGAATTGGTATAACTGGTAACGCAAATGGAACAAGATCCAACGGCGAAACGTTTACTGTAAACATTACAAACCAATTAGTACGTGATTTTGGTGGTTGTGATATAAATGGAAAACGCCCTTTTATACAAGGCACTTTTGATTACTCACCAAGCGGAAAAGCAACTCGCACCTTTGATTACGGTTCTGGTACCTGCGATTTAGCAGCTACAGTAACCATTAACGGAGTAAGCTACCCTATTACATTACCTTAATTTTAACCTCACTAATAAAACCCAAAAAGCTGCAAAATTTTGCAGCTTTTTGGGTTTATATAATTACAATTGTTTTTATAATTTTACCTTATCAACGAGAATACATCCGATACCGAACTTATAGCCCTTTTTAAGGCAGAAACCCAACGAGATGGGGTTTTTGCCATTATTGTAAAAAAGTATCAAAAACGACTTTACTGGCATATTCGTAAAATAGTTTTAGACCACGATGATACGGATGATGTGCTACAAAACACCTTTATAAAAGCATGGAAGGCCTTAGATAATTTTAAAGAAGAGGCTCAATTATTTACTTGGCTGTATCGCATTGCCACTAACGAAGCTTTGGGCTTTTTAAGACAGAAAAACAGAGTGTCCATCCAATCTATTCATCCTTTAGAGGAGCAGCTGGGTAAAAACTTAGAAAGCGACCCTTATTTCACCGGCGATGGCTTACAATTAAAACTACAACAAGCCATTTTAACGCTTCCTGAGAAACAGCGTTTGGTTTTTAATATGCGTTATTATGACGAAATGCCTTACGAAGAGATGTCGCAAGTGCTTGAAACATCAGTAGGAGCCCTAAAAGCATCATTTCATATAGCAGCAAAAAAAGTTGAAGAATATTTGAAAGAGCATTTAAACCTTAGCAAATAAAAGGCATCTAACTGTTAAGAAATGATAAATGAAGAGGACATAAATAAAGACAATCTTAACTTTTCTGATGAGGGAGATAGTTTCTCTTTGCCCGAAAATTATTTTGATTCTTTCAGCTCAAGGTTATTTAAAAAAATAGCTGAGGAGGATGAATTGAAAGATTATCCTACGCTTGTTTCTTTACAAAAACAAAACCCGTTTACCGTTCCTGCCGATTATTTTGAGTTGAAAGAGGATTTATTGCAGTATCCTTTATTAGCAGAAAATAAAACTGCAAACTTTACCGTTCCTGATTTGTATTTTGATACTTTATCGGAAAGAATTAATAATACAATTTCTTTAGTAGAAGAAAAAGAAGTTTATCCATTATTATATTCTCACAGAAAAGAAAATATTTTTGCTACTTCAGAAAATTACTTTGAAACCTTTGAGGTAATTGTAGAAAAAACGAACAAGGTTATACCGCTTTACAAACGTGTTAAACTACAATACAGAGTAGCTGCTGCTGTTACATTAATAATTGGTTTAGCCATTTTGTTTTACAAACAGCAAACTAAACCTACTTATGTTAACGATTGTAACACATTTGCCTGCTTAGATAAAAAAGACATTTTAAATAGCGGCTACGTGCTACGCGCCAGTGATGATAATATTATAGATTTAATTGATGAAAAACAGTTAAGCGATAGCTTGTTATTAAAGAAAAATGGTAAAGAACAAAAAGTTGACATGACTGACGTTTCAGATAATGTAGATTTAAACACCTTAACAGATAATTTATAAGTGAAAAATAAAAAATACATATTTTGTTTATTTATACTGTTTACTTTTTTAAAGTTATTTCCACAAGGAGGTAACAAAAGAGAAAAGATTGAAGCTTTACGCGTGGCATTTATTACCCAAAAATTAAATTTAACAGCAGACGAATCTCAAAAATTTTGGCCTGTTTATAATGAGTATCAGGATAAATTAAAAGCCTCAAGAAAAGAATTCAGAAAACAACCTGATGTTTTTACAAATGATAAAGAGGCTCAAGATTATTTAGATGCCGAGTTGCTTTTAAAACAACGTGAATTTGGTTTGTATAAAGAATATTACGATAAAATTAAGAAGACAATTCCTATAAAAAAGGTAGCAGAGTTACGACAAGCTGAAGAAGATTTTAAGAAAGAATTGCTAAAACAATTGCAAGGAAAACCAAACGATTGATAAAGTGATTGAGGGGCAAAAACAATATGTTTCAAAACATATACTGCTATTTATTCTTTTAATAGCTGGGGTTAATGTGTTTTCTCAAACCGATAGTACTAAAAAAATAAAAGTGCCTAAGCATTACTTTACACCAACTATATTTTCTGATTACTACACAACTCCTCAAAAAAATTTAGACCAACGGTTTAGAAAAGGAACTGAAGACCTTGCTATACGTAAACGTCTTGAGAATTATCAGTATAGTCAGCTAGTGGGTGGTTTTTATTTTCCCATTATAACTAAGGATTATAATCATACAGATGGCAGCACAGGCAATTTTCACTTACTAGGCACGGGCAGTTATATGATGGCTATGCCCAGGTTTGGAGGCACAAGCGATCATAATTTATTAAAAGCAAGTATCGGAATTAGAGGCATATATAACTCAGGCAAAAAAGGCATTTGGTTTGTTGATGTAACCCCTTTTATGAGCACTGATTTATCAGCCCGCAGCAATACGGTATACCGCTGGGCAAGTACTGTTCTTTATGATTACATGGCAAATCCTAACTTAAGCTTTAGGTTTGGGGTTACCCGCACTTTTTTGTTGGGTAATCGTTATCACCTACCTTATTTTGGAATACGAATAGGACGTTTAGACAAAATATACATAAGCATACAGTTTCCGCGTAACGTAACCTTTAGTTTTCCCATGAGGAGATATTTAAGGGGAAGCGTTTATTTAAAACCAATGGGTGGTTTGTTTAATATGGCTAATAACGACAGCATTTACCCAAACAACAAAGACAATACTATTATTTATGGACGCTATGAATTAATTAGTGGCTTTAGGTTAGATGCAAATTTAAATAAACACGTTTCGTTTTTTGTAAGTACAGGATTTACCGGAGTAAAATCTTTGGCATTTTATTCTGAAACAGAAGACAAAAAGAATAGACTTGCTTTAAATGATTTTTATAAAGAAAAAATATCGAGGGGTCTGTTTTTTAATGTAGGGTTTACTTTACGAATTGGTAGAGCTAAAAGCATTTACAACAACTACAATTTGTACGAAACATTTAATTTAAACAGCACCATTGATGTTGGAGACAATAACACAAATATGGGGGATGGAAACATCCCTAATCAAACAAAAAGTAAAGAAAAAAGTAATCTCAAAATTAAAGATGTGCAAGATTTGATAGAGGCGCAAGATTTATACTAGTCCTTAAAAGAAAGCACGTATTTGTGCGCCACCAATATTTACTAATTTATATCCGGGAGTTTTTCGTCCCTCGTACGTAATACTAATTTGTATGTTACCCGACATATTTTGTTGAAAAGCCGCACTCCAAGTAATGTTTTGTCCTGCATGTAACGAGTTCAACATCTCGAAAGAGATTGGTGTGTTTTGATCGCTGTTATACATAATATTAATGTAATCAGCCTTAAGCGTAAAACTTCCTTTAGATAGTTTATTAAATTTAAACTCTGCGCCAAAATCATTTAGCAGGGCTTTTTCTCCTCCTCCTGTAATCACATTTTGTTTTTTTGAATATTGGTAGCTTAAACTAATTCTAAAAGCAGTGGTAGGCTGGTAACTTATTTTAGGTTGCGTTTGAATGGTTTGTATTTGGTAATTTCTGCTCTCAAAATATTGAGAGGTGTTAAATTTATTTCCTAAAATGGTGGTAACATAAAATCCCCAGGCACGGGTTATGTTCCAACGTGTGTTAAGTTGATTGTTTTGTAAACGATGAGATTCGAAACCGTTGGTAAGTAATTGTTTGGTACGGTTATCTTCGTAGGTAAAGTCAAACCCGTAAATAGGACTTGTTTGATTAAAAAACAAAGCCTGCCTGAATGAAAAGTTTGACGACAACAAAGAAGTATCATTTATATTTGATCTAAAAGGATTGTATTGCGAAACGCTACTTGTATTTGCAACGTGTTTTTGATCTACCTTATAGGTTGTTTGCGAAACAAACTTAGATACAAACTTCATCATTTTTTTACTATCCTCCTTTAAAAACACTTTAGGGCGCAAGTAAATACTAAAACTAAATTGATCGCGTACAGATTTTATATAGGTGTTTGTAGGCATGTAAACTCTTATGTAGGTAGCTTGGTCGGAGTACTGTGCAATTTCAAACTCGTTTAATTGTTTAATGCCATCGCTATTATAATCTTTCCAGGTGTACTGCCCTTGCCCTGCGGCAACTAACACATAGGAATATTGTTGCTTTTGCTCTAAACCATAACCTACTTCATAAAACGAATTTGCTTGAAAAAAACCTTTTATAATTTTAGGCGAGTATTCTATACGACTAACCAAATTATTATCAGGCTTTACATGAATTAGGTTAGTGTCTATAATTTGTAATTTTCGATAAGTAAAGGTTGTACGTATGGGATGATTTTTAAGTGTAGATATATCTGTAGAAAAGCCTACGTTTTGAGCATAAGCAGCTCGCTTCAAATAATTATTGAATCCAAATTTATCTGTACGCTCTCTATAGAAAAGTTTAAATCTATTTTTAGTAGTGTCTGCTTTAGTAATGTTTGCCTCCCACTCCCAAAACTGATAGCTTTTTCCTAATAACGAATCGTTCTTTGGCTTGCTTTTAAACTGGTTATTTTCAAATTCATCTTGATAGGTTAGTACAATTTTTTTTACTCTTTGTGAGAACTTTGATTTATGCCTATAAAAATTAGTTTTTAGCACATTGTCATCCGAACTTAAATACGATGAATTATAAAAAGCATGAGAGTTACCTATATTTAGTGAGTTTGATGTATTTTGTTTAATGGCTTGATAATTACTTCCCTCAATAAAAGTATTTGCGCCATACTGTGTTGAAAAAATGCTTCCTTTTGAAAGACCTGCCGATAAAGAAGCTATTTGTTGATCGTTATGTATAGTATCACTTGTTCTATTCCAATCTCTAAAAAACTCTACACTTCTAAAACGCTCTACTTGTGTAAAGTTTTTTTGCACATACTCGTAATTGCCTCCGTAGTTTAACGCCCATTGTTTTCCAATAGAATCTTCTATGCCCAATTTTCTCTTATCATTATAATAAACCTTAGCACCTTGTCCGTTATCATTTTTTTTATCGAATGGAGATAGTGTGTTTATATCATAATTAGTAAAAGCTCCTTCCGCCCCAAACACACCTGTTGCAGAAGTTTTAATTTCGGTAAGTGCCGTAATCATTTGTTTTTTTGTTGGTGCTACTAATGGAATAATGGGCTCAAAACTCCCCTGCCTCACCCCACTAATTGGCTGTACCCATTGGTAAACAACGCCATTTGCCGGGCTTTGAATTTGAATATAATTACCATTATTTAAGCCAACATTACTAAAGTTTACTTTGTAAGCCGAATCATTTGCATCAGGGAAGTTTGTAAAAACAAAAATACCTTTATAAAGTCCTGTGATATTTGTACTATCTAATCGTTTATAAAAAACATCTGTACTATTAAAAGGTTGGCGATTATAGCCGTTGGTATATGCTTTTTTCAATGTATCTCCAATTCGGTATAAAATAACCTTATCGGTATCAGTAAGCGTTTGTTGTAATGATTTGTTTTTGTTATCCTGTTCATCATAATAACTAAAAGCAACGCGTACTTTTTTTGTTTGAACTTCTTCATTAATAAAATAAACAGAACGAGAATAGCTTTTTGCCGAGTACTGAAACTCTACTTCTATACGCTTATCTTTTGTTATTAGTTGCCTGGCCGTAAAAGTTATTTGCCCCGAATTGTAATCAATTACATAATCGTTTTCCTGTCCGCGTTTTAGCTGCTGACCATTTATAAAAACACGCTCTGTACCAGATAAAACAACAATGTATAACTCGCCGTCTGCTCCATTTAATCTGTAAGGGCCTTGATTGTTTTCAGTTCCTTGAATTACGTTACGCGCAAAACGCCCTCCGGTTATTGCACCCGATACCGTTGTTTTTAAAACGGCCCCTTTGGCAATTTCATAATCGTTGGTAAAATACAGCCCTTGCGCACGTTTATAAAAATTAAGGAAATATCCATTAGGTTTTTGCATTTGATAATCGCCCACAATAAGTTTTGATTTTTTATCTTTTAACTGAATAAAAACTTTATCAAACTCTTGCAATTGTTGCGTATTTCCTTCGGGCTGTACAGGTATATTATTATCAGTAGCCGCTAATGAAACTTCTATATCTTTAGTCAACTTACCTGATATTTGTAAGTTTAAGTTAGAGTTTACAACCATATCCTGGTTGTTACCAAAACTTATCCCTCTGGATATACTTCCGTTTTTAGTTAAGCCGTCTGATGCAAAAAAGTTTTGCGCATCCTTATCATTATTATACTTTATAGTAAAAGGGCGTTGCGGAATGCTTATATCACGCTGCAAATCTTTAATGTCTTTATGATAAGCCTCTTTATAAAAATCAATTGGAAATACGCGATATGAAGCATTTATAGTATCTAATACAATATGTTGCTGCGCTAAACGTTTATGATTAAACACAACTTGTTTGCGCTCAGGAATTATTTTGTAAAGCGATGTGTCAATTAAGTTTCCGTTGCTGTATAATTTAATGGTTGGTGTAACTAAACTAAGTGTATCAAGCATTAGTGTATCATTTATAGGCACAATTTTTTTGGTACGATTAAGGTTTTGCTGCCCCATCATATCAACAGAAAAAAATACTATTAAAATTGCTATAAAAAAGTAAATCCGCACAACGTACTATAACGAGAAATAAATGTACAAATTGTTTACGGAATAGGATTTAAATCCCCTATTATTACTAACCACCGGCCTTTTTAGCCCTATAACCTGCCTTAAGCAAAAGCTGTAAAACCTTATCGCGGTGGTCGCCTTGTATAAGTACATTTCCGTCTTTAACATTTCCACCTACTCCACATTTTTGTTTTAATTCTTTACCCAGTTTTTCAATCTCATCATCGCTACCAACAAAGCCCGAAATTCTAGTCAATAATTTACCCCCTCCTAATCTATCCAAATGTATACGTAAGTTTTGCTCGCCGGCTGCTAACGGTTCATCAGCAGCATCGTCAAAATTATCAAACTGCAAATTACTGTTGGTAGAATAAACCAAACCACCTTCGTTATCTTTTTTGTTCTTTTTGCTCATACTTATTTGTGTTAACAAATATAATAATTAGCTAAGTAAAATTGAGGCGATTTTTCATGTTATTTAGAATTTGTTTCTGCTATATTTACTTATAATTAAAAATAACCCTATGAAAAAAATAAGTACAACTT
>Ga0210389_10003814_pt1 | contig 11763 bp, 8 predicted proteins | sample IncBWH28OmetaG_FD_160127 | JGI IMG/M metagenome (GOLD analysis project Ga0210389, IMG submission 160127) | Forest soil microbial communities from Barre Woods Harvard Forest LTER site, Petersham, Massachusetts, United States - Inc-BW-H-28-O ... | reverse complement strand
ACCGTGTTGCTCGACGCGTTCAGGCTCGCCAACAATTTCGCGGGCCTGCAAACGGGCGGGACGTCCCGTTTCGATCTGTCGATCGTGGGCGTGCGGCGAAGGGTGCGATCGGGGCAGGGGCTTTCGATACCCGTGCAAGCCATCACGCCGGGCTTGAAGCCGGAATGGGTGATCGTGCCGGCGCTGGGGACCGCACGACCGGAGCAGTTGATCCCGGCGCTCGAACGCCGCGATGTCGTTCAGGCGAAGATGCAATTGCGGAAATGGCACGCCGAGGGTGCGCTCATCGCGGCGTCCTGCATCGGCACGTTCGTCCTGGCAGAAGCCGGACTGCTCGATCACCGGGAAGCCACCACGACCTGGTGGCTGGCGCCACTGTTCCGGCAACGCTATCCGAACGTGCTGCTCAATGAGACGCGGATGCTCGTGGCGACCGATGTCGGTGTTACTGCAGGCGCTGCGATGGGCCATCTCGATCTCGCCCTGTGGCTGATCCGCAAGACGAGCCCGGAGTTGTCTTCCGTCGTCTCGCGCTATCTGCTCGCCGACATCCGCTCCTCCCAGGCGCCCTACATCATTCCCAACCATTTGGCGCAGGCCGATCCGCTGATCCTGCGCTTCGAGCGATGGGCGCGCGATCACCTCAAGGAAGGGTTCTCATTGCAGGAAGCGGCGAGCGCATTGGCGACCAGCGCGCGCACCCTGCAACGCCGCTGCGAGGCGGTGCTCGGCAAATCGCCGCTTTCCTATTTCCAGGACCTGCGCGTCGAACGCGCGCAATCCCTGCTCCACGGCAGCGGCCTCGATGTCGACGCGATCGCAGCCGAAGTCGGCTATGTCGATGGCGCAACGCTGCGAACGTTGTTGCGCGAACGCTTGGGCCGCGGCGTGCGCGAGCTTCGGGCCAACCTGCGCTAATAGCCGAGCCGACCGCCGTGAAATCGGCGGAAATGGCCGATGTGGTGTCATAGCTTGCATCGACCTTCCCGAGGCGTCCGATGACCACACTCAGCCGCATCTTGCCGAGCGACGACCCGCTTGCGATCAAGCTCACTGCGGCACTCAAGCAAGGCGACGTCGAACGGCTCTCCCACCTACTGGCGAGCGAGCCTGATCTTGCGGCTTGCGTGGTGCGCAGTGAGAAAGGCGGCGGACGCACACCGCTGCATCTCTTTGCGGATTGGCCCGGGCGGATCGCGAACGCCGCAGCGATCGTGCAACTGCTTAAACGTCACGGCGCCGACCTCGATGCCGCGGCCGTCGACATGTGGCACCGAGAGACGGCGCTGCACTGGGCCGCCAGCAACGACGACGTCGCACTGATCGATGTCCTGCTCGATGCCGGCGCCGATATCGAACGCGCTGGCTCGTCGATCGATGGCGGTCCGCCGCTGTCTTGTGCTGTCGGTTACGGACAGTGGGAAGGGGCGCGACGGCTGGTCGCGCGCGGCGCGAAAACCCAGCTCTGGCATGAAGCTGCGCTCGGAATGATGGAGGCGATCAGCCGTCGAGTCGAGGCGGCGCCGGCGCTCCGCGCCAATCTCTCCGGGCCTTTCTGGAATGCCTGCCATGGCGGCGAGCTCGCCGCCGCGCAATATCTCTTTGCGCATGGCGCCGATCTCAACTGGCCCGCTCCCTGGTCAGGGCAAACGCCGCTCGATATCGCCGAGCAAGCGGGATGGAGCGATGTCGTGGCGTGGCTTCTCGAAAACGGTGCAATCCGCGGAACCAGGAACAACTGACCGGGGTTTTGCCCGGTGGCCGAACTGCGCAGGCCGCGCGGATACGTCGCGTGTGCAAGGCGCAGCAAGGCTTTGAGCTTTTTGTCGCGCTGTGATGGAATTTATCCAGCCAGCAATCGGAAGTTCTGATGTCTGATTCCGCGCCGATCACCGCCGCTCCGTCGCGCGTTGTTCCTGGGAGGGAATGCGGCAGCTGCTCGATGTGCTGCAAGGTCTACAACATCGCCGAGCTCAACAAGTCCGCCGGCAAATGGTGCTCGCATTGCAAACCCGGCAAGGGCTGCGTGATTCACGACGCGCTTCCGCATCAATGCGCCGAGTTCAATTGCCTGTGGCGGACCGAAGAGCAGCTGCCGCCGCATTGGAAACCGGACCAGGCCAAGATGGTGGTCGCGATCCATCCGGTGAGCGGCTACGTCATGGTGCAGGTCGACAACAGCGCTCCCTCGGCGTGGCGCAGGCAGCCTTATTACGACCAGTTGCGGCTTTGGGCGAAACGGAATCTGCACCTCGGCATGTACGTCCTCGTCTGCATCAACCTCGATGCAACACTGATCTTGCCCGACCAGGACATTCTACTCGGCCCGTTGATGGAGACCGACAGGATTGCCGTGCGCAAGGCCGGCAACGGCTACGAGGCAACGATCGTTCGCGGCGGTCACTGATCGAACCTGGCTGCGCAACATCTCTATATGGCCGCCCCGGCAACAGGAAGGGATGAGCGCCGCGCGGCTCGTCGGCGCGCAGACCACTCGCTGAGGTTCTGGAGATAGATGTAGACGACCGGGGTCGTGAACAGTGTGAGGAGCTGCGAGACGATCAGGCCGCCCACGATCGCAAAGCCGAGCGGTTGCCTCAATTCCGATCCGGTCCCTGTGCCGATCATCAGCGGAACGCCTCCGAGCATCGCGCACATGGTCGTCATCAGGATCGGACGGAATCTGATCTTGCAGGCCTCCAAGGCGGATTGTTCGGCCGACAACCCCCGGTGACGTTCGGCCTCCAGCGCGAAATCGACCATCATGATGCCGTTCTTCTTCACGATGCCGATCAGGAGGATGATCCCGATCAGCCCGATGACGTCGAGCCCGAAGCCGAAGATCCAGAGCGTCAGCAGCGCACCGAGGCCGGCGGACGGCAGCGTCGACAGGATGGTGAGCGGATGGATCGTGCTTTCATAGAGCATGCCGAGAATGAGATAGACCGCAACGATCGCAGCCACGATCAGGATCGGCGTCGAGGCGAGCGCGGACTGGAACGCCTGCGCGTTGCCCTGGAAGCGCGTCGCAACGGTCGAGGGCATGTGCAGCGCAGCCGTCTCCTGCTGCACGGCGGCGACGGCCGCGCCGACGGACGTTCCCGGCGCCAGGTTGAAGCTCAGCGTGACCGATGGAAACTGGTCCTGATGGTTCACCGCCAATGGCGCCGAGCCATAGTCGATGGTCGTGAACTGACTGAGCGGCACTGTCGATCCGTTCGACGAGTGGACATAGATGCGGTTCAGCGCATAGGGGCCGGACTGGAACGACGGATCGACCTCGAGGATCACATAGTAGGTGTTCAGCGTGGTGAAGAGCTGGGCGACATGGCGCTGGCCGAATGCGTCGTACAGCGTGTTGTCCACTGCCGCTGGTTCGATGCCGAGGCGGGAGGCGGCGTCGCGGTCGATGTTGAGCTTGAGCTGACGCGCGGCATTGGCCTGGTCGCTGGCGACGTCGGCGAGCTCGGGGCGCGTCTTGAGCTTGGCGAACAGCTTGCCGGCCCAGTTGTTCAGCTCGTCCTGGTTTACATCCGTGAGCGTGAACTGATATTGCGTCTTGGACAGTCGGCTGGCCAGATTGATGTCCTGGGTCGCCTGCATGAACACCGCGATGCCTTGCAGCTTGGCGAGCTTGGTATCGAGCTCACGGATCACCTGGTCGGCGCTGAGCGAGCGCTGCTTCCGCGGCTTCAGCAGCACGAACAGGCGGCCGTTATTCTCGGTCACGGTGGGGCCGCCCGGGCCGATATAGCCGGTGGCGTTGGCGACCGAAGGATCTTTTGCGATCACATCAATCACGCTGCGCTGCAGCTCCGCCATTTGGGTTGGCGAAACGTCGGCGGAGGCTTCCGTGATGCCGGTGATCATGCCGGTGTCCTGCTGGGGAAAGAATCCCTTCGGGATGCCTGCGAACAGCACGCCGGTCGCCATGATGCTGGCGAGCATAACCGTCAGCGTCGCAAGCTTGTGGCGCAACGCAACGGACAGCAGCGCCTCGTAGCCCCGCTCGATCGCGACGAAGCCGCGTTCCAGCGTCCGGGAAACCACGCCGGTGCCGGCGCCGTGGTCCGAAAGCAGATAGGCGCACATCATCGGTGTCAGCGTCACCGACACGATCACGGAGACCGCAATCGCGACGCACACGGTGACCGCGAACTCCTGGAACATCCGCCCGATCACGCCGCCCATCAGGAGCAGGGGAATGAACACCGCGACCAGCGATACCGAGATCGACATGATGGTGAACGCAATCTCGCCCGCGCCCTTGAGCGCGGCCTGGAACGGCGACATTCCTTCTTCGATATGCCGCGTGACGTTCTCGATCATGACGATGGCATCGTCGACGACGAAGCCGACGGCGATCGAAAGACCCATCAGCGACAGATTGTCGAGGCTGTAGTTCAGGAGATACATCACGCCGAAGGTGCCGATCAGCGAGATCGGGACCGAAATTGCAGGGATGATGGTCGCCCACAAATTGCGCAGGAACAGGAAGATGACGCCGACCACGAGCGCAATGGTCAAGAGCAGCGTGAACTGCACGTCGGCGACGCTGGCGCGGATGGTCTGCGTCCGGTCGGAGGCGATCGTGACCTTGATGTCCGAGGGCAGGCCAGCGACCAGCTGCGGCAGCAGCTTCTTGATGCCGTCCACCGTGCTGATCACATTGGCGCCCGGCTGACGCTGAATGGCTAATATCACCGACGGCTTGTCGTTGAACCAGCCATGCAGCGTCACGTCCTCTGCAGCGACCTCGGCGTGGCCGATGTCGCGTAGCCGCACCGGCGCGCCGTTGCGGTAGGCGATGATCAGATCCTCATAGCCCTTCGCGGTCAGCACCTGGTCGTTGGTCGCAAGCGTGTAGGCCTGTTGATTGCCATAGAGCACGCCCTTGGGCTGGTTGACGGTGATGTCGCCGAGCGTCGTGCGCAATTGTTCGAGATCGATACCGGCCGCGGCCAGCTTGGCCGGATTGACCTGGACGCGGATCGAGGGCTTTTGCATGCCGCCGATTGTGACCAGCGACACGCCCGGTACCTGCGACAGTTTTTGCGCCAGGATGCTGTCGGCGTAATCGTCAACCTTGGTGAGCGGCTCGGTGTCCGAGGTCAGTGCGATCAAGAGCACCGGCACGTCGGCTGGATTGACCTTCCGGAAGATCGGCGGCGAGGGCATGGTTTTCGGCAGCTGCCCGGCTGCCGCATTGATCGCCGCCTGCACGTCCTGCGCGGCCGCGTCCGTGCTGCGGTTGAGCGAGAATTGCAGGGTGATCTCGGTGTTGCCGAAGCCGCTCGACGAGGTCATGGCGGCCAGGCCCGCGATCTGCCCGAACTGGCGCTCTAATGGGGTGGCGACCGACGAGCCCATGGTTTGCGGATCGGCGCCGGGCAATTGCGCGGTGACCTGTATGGTCGGCGTATCCACTGACGGCAGGGCCGACACGGGCAACCGGAAGAAGGCAACCAGGCCGATGAGCGTGATGCCGATCGCGAGAAAAGCAGTGGCAATGGGTTTGCGGATGAAGCCTTGGGAGATGTTCATGGCAGCATGCCTGCGCTTGCGGTGGTGGCGTTCTGAACCAGGTCCTTGCGATCGTCGGGCACGACCTCGACCGATGTCCCCGGCGTCAACCGGTACTGGCCGGCGGTGACGACCGTTTCGTCGCCGGACATGCCCTGGTCGATCAGCACCTTTTCTTCCCGCGACTGGCCGGCCTTGACGTTGCGTGTGCTCACGACATGGTTCGCATCGACGACATAGACGAAGGCGCCGACGGGGCCCTGCAGAACGGCCGTCAATGGCACGGTTACGGCGTCATGGCGGATCGCTGTCGTCAGGTGGATGTTGACGAATGCTCCCGGCCAAAGGTTCTTTTTCTCGTTCGGAAAGGACGCCTTCAGCCGCACCGTGCCGGTCGATACGTCGACCTGGTTGTCGATCAGCATCAGGCTGCCATGGTCGAGCTTCTGCTTGTTGGCGGCGTCATAGGCGTCGACCGACGCTTCGCCCGAAGCGATCGCTTTCTGCACATTGGGAATCTCGGTCGAGGGCAGGGTGAAGATGATCGAGATCGGCTCAAGTTGCGTGAGGATGACGAGACCGTTGGTATCGGTCGGGTGCACGATATTGCCGGGATCGATGCGGCGGATGCCGGTGATGCCGTCGAAGGGCGCCGTGATCGTGGTGTAGCTCAACTGCGTTTGCGCGGCCTCCAGTGCCGCCTTGTCCAGCGCAACCGTGCCCTGGCCCTGCGCCACCTGCGAATCCTGGGTGTCGAGCAACTGCTGGGTGGCAAATCCGCGCTCGGCAAGCGGCTGCGTCCGCGCGAGGTTGGTTTGCGAGTTCTTTAAGCTCGCCTGATCGCGGGCAAGCGCAGCCTCGGCCTGGTCGACCTGCGCCTCGAACACGCGCGGATCGATCTTTGCGAGCACATCGCCGCGTTTCACTTCCTTGCCTTCGACGAAGTCGACGCTGTCGAGCGTCCCCTGGACCTGGGTGCGGATGGTCGCGGTGTTGATAGGCGTGACAGTGCCGAGCCCTTCGAGCACGATGGGCACGTCGCCCTTGTGCGCAGGGGCTGCGGTCACCGGAACTGATGGTGCGGCCTTCGGCTCGGCCGCGTCGCTTGGTGCGGGGCCGTGCAGGAAATGCGCGCCGAGCCCGGCCCCGATCAGGAGAACCGCGCCGGCGAGGAGAAGGGTCTTTCTGGACAGCATCGCTTCACACTCCATGACGGATTTGGCGGCTGGCATTTGCGACCAGCTCCAGGACAAAGGTTTCGGCCGCGCTCGCTACGGCTCGCGTATCGTGCCGATTGAGGCTGGTGATCCGCACATCGATGTCATCGGCTTGCAGCGCGGTGATGAGAGCGACTGGCACGTCCCCGCGCTCCTCCTGCTGCACGACGAGCCGAACAGCAGCAGCAGTCGGGACGACGCGAAATGGCAGTGCCGCGCAGGGAAGCGCGATCGCAAGGATGCCGGCGCAGTCGAGGATTCCTTGCAGCACAAGCTCAAGCGCCGTGCGGGCCGTCTTGCTCTCCGCAAGCAGGATCAACTGATGCGCCTCTGCGCCTTGCCGTGCCAGCTCAGCGGCAACGCCGCGCAAGATCTCATCGGGACTGGTGTCGCGGATGGAAACGGTGGACCACAAAGCGAGCGGCGTCAGCGCCCGCCAGCGCGGCAGCTCCGCAGATGTCGCAACGAGCGGGGTGTCCGGTCCGGTCAGAACCGCGACCATCGCCTTTGCGGCGGTGCGTGCCGGCCGCGCGGCGGTTCCATGTGGCTGATGTATCGACATGGCCTTGAAGTTGGGCCCGGCAGGACTATTGTTCAAATGAATTGACATAATTCGCCAATTCACGTTGTGCATGTAGGCCCATGCGACTGCGGAACCTCGATCTCAACCTGCTGCTGGTGTTCGACGCGGTGCTGCGCGAGCGCAGCGTGGTGCGCGCGGCAGACAGCCTCGCCATCAGCCAGCCGGCCGTCAGTCATGCGCTCAACCGGCTGCGCCATGCGCTCAAGGACAAGCTGTTTGTCCGTACGCCCGCGGGAATGAGCCCGACCCCCAGGGCCGAGCAGCTCGCGCTTCCGGTTCGCAAGGCGCTCAACGAGCTGCAGCTCGCGGTCGAGGGCGATACGTTCGACCCGTCAACGGCCGATCGACGGTTCACGATTGCGGTGAACAACTACGCAGCCGTGGTTGCGGCAGGGCCGATCCTGGCGGCGGTGCGGGCGCAGGCTCCGAACGTGCGGCTGTCGCTCGTGCCCAGCGGGACTTTGAATCTCAGGGATCGTTTGGACCGCGGCGAGCTCGATCTTGCAATATCGGGCCGCGCCGTCGACGGCGAGCGATTCGCCTCGCAACCGCTCATCGAGGACCGCTTCGTGGCGGTGCTGCGCAGCGGCCATCCTGCGCTCCGCAAGAAGCTGACGGCGGCCGCGCTTGCGGAGCTGCAGCATCTCGGGATCAGCTCGAGTCCGGAGGATCTGAGTTTTCTGGATGAGTTCCTCAAGGCTCGCAACAGCGCCCGCTTCGTGGCCTCCGACGTGCCCTATCTCTCGGCAGGGGCGGTCCTGGTGCAATCGAACCTGGTGGCCATTCTCGGACGCAAGCTCGCGATGGAATTCCGCCGCGCCTATCCGATCGAGATCAGGGAGCTTCCCTTCGAAGCGCCGCTCCTGCACAGCGTCATGAGCTGGCATCGACGCTTCGACGATGTGCCCGCGCACCGATGGCTGCGCGGCACGATCGCCGGAGCAGCCACGACGCTGTGAGCCCGCGCGCTCTGATCTGCTATTGCGCCTCTATCCGGCTACAGCCGCTTGCAGGAGTTCCGTCTCTTCCTCGACAGGCTCAGCCAGCTCGTTCTCCCACTTCGCGACGACGGCGGTAGCGACACCGTTGCCGATGACGTTGGTCATGGTCCGTCCCATGTCCAGGAAGGCGTCGATGCCGATGAGCAGGACGAGGCCTCCCGCAGGCAGGCCGAAGGTGGGAAGCGTCGCAGCGGCCACGACGAGGGAGGCGCGCGGCACCCCGGCGATGCCTTTGCTGGTGATCATCAGAAGAAGCAACATCGCGATCTGGGTCGAAATCGGCATCTCGATGCCAAAGGCCTGGGCGACGAACAGCGCCGCAAAGGTCTGGTACATCATCGAGCCGTCGAGATTGAAGGAATAGCCGAGCGGCAGGACGAAGCCGGTAATGCGCTCCGAGACGCCGAACTTCATCAGCTGCTCGATCATCTTCGGAAAGGCCGCCTCGCTGCTGGAAGTCGAGAAAGCGATCATCATCGGCTGCCGGAGCAGGCGAAGTAGGGGCTTGATCGCTCCGCCGAGCACGACGCTTCCCGCGCCGATGATGATGGCCCACAGGACCACCAGGCCGAAGTAGAAGGCGCTGACGAATTTTCCGTAGGTGACGAGTACGCCGAGGCCTTGGGTAGTGATGACCGCAGCCATGGCGGCAAAGACGCCCACCGGCGCAAAGCGCATGACGTAGTCCGTGAACTTGAGCATCACCGGCACGATCTGATCGATCGACTTCGCGATATCAGGGGCAAGCGTTGCCTTGACGGCGCTCAAGGCGAAGCCGAAGAACATCGAGAAGACGAGGATTTGCAGCACTTCGTTGCCTGCCATCGCCTGGACCACGCTGATGGGGAAGACGTGAGCCGCAAAATCCTTGATGTTGAGGCTGCTGGTCTGGACGTTGGTCGTGGCGTTCGCCTCGGGTAGCGCGAGACCAAGGCCGTGTCCCGGCTGAAGCAGGTTTGCGAGCACTAGCCCGACCAACAGCGACACCAGCGACGCCGTGATGAACCAGGCCAGCGACTTGATGGCGATGCGCCCGACAGCGCCGCTGCTCGCGCCGAGGCTGGTAATTCCCGAGACGATGGTGGCGAACACCAGCGGCGCGATGATCATCTTGATCATCCGCAGGAAGATGTCCGACAGAATGGCGAAATAGCCGGCGATGACCTTCGCCTGTTCGGGGCTCGCGAGCGTGTTGCACGCGTAACCCACGGCAATGCCAAGCAACAGGCTGACCATGATGTAAGTGGTCAGTCGGTTCGGATTTTGGGTCTTGCTGCCTGCCTGCATGACGTGATCCCTGATCGTGATCTTTGGCGCCACCTTGGGTTTGCGGCATCCGAGCTGTGGCGCTTTTCGAACGTCTCGGGGTGCTGCTGTGGATCGGACGGGAGAGCCGGGTCGGTTACCCGAGCTTGGAGAGGACGGCCGTGCGGGCCTGAATGGATGGCGCGTTGCGGGCGCGGATGGCCTCGATCAGTCTGTCGATGTCTGCTCTGGTGTTGAACATGCCGAGCGACACCCGAATGCCGTTCCGCTCGGGCGAGACGCGGATGCCGTTCTGCGTGAAGTAGTCCAGCCACTCGGCCGTCAGCAAAGCGATGACATAGATATGCGGCGCGCGGTGTTGCCGGGCTCGCGGACCGACCAGCCCGACGTTGAGCCGGTCGAGGCGTTCGATCAGATAATCGCCGAGGTCGAAGCAGTGGCGCTGGATGTTGTCGATTCCGACCGCGTTGATGAAATCGATCGCCGCGCCCAAGCCCTGGATCGCCGGAAGATTGAAATTGCCGAGTTCGAACCGGCCCGCTGTCGCCGGCAGTGCCATGTTGTCCGGCATTGCGATGAAATCCAGCGGCGGTTCGGCAAGGCTTGCGGCTGCGAGATAGGCCGGCTCCAGCTCGGTTCGCGTCGCGTCCCAATAGAGCAGGCCGAGTCCTTGCGGGACGAGCAGCCCCTTGTGCGTGCCGGAGCCGATGAAGGTCGCTTTCATCGCTTTGGCGTCGATCGGCACCACGCCGATGCCCTGCATCGCGTCCACGACGAAGTAGAGGGAATGCTGCGCGCAGAGCTCGCCTACGCTTTCCACGTCGAACCGATGCCCGGCGTGGAAGGTGACGTGCGACATGGAGATCGCACGCGTCCTTTCGTCAATGTGCGGCCTGAAGCTTTCCGCATCGACCACTTCGGTCATGGGGATGAAGACGATCTCGACGCCTTTCTTCTGAAGGTTGAGGAAGGCGTAGGCGTTGTTGGGATGATCGCCGTGAATCATCAGAACCTTGTCGTCGGCGCGAAGCGGCAGCGCGTTGGCGGCGATGTTCATGCTCTCGGACGTGTTCTTGGTGAAGGCGATTTCGTGCGGCCTGGCGCCAAGCAAGGTCGCGACCTTGGCGCGGGTCTCTTCGAGACGGTTGAGCCAGATCTGCTTGGGACCGGCAGTCTCGAAGCCTTCACTTAGAAAGCGCTCATAGGCCTCCTTCACCGGACGGGAGAGCGGTGTCTGAAAGCCGCTGTCGAGATAGACAACGTGCTCGGAGGCCGGGAAGGCCTTGCGAATGGCGGCAACGTCATAGTGCTGGCTCATGATCATCCCGATGACTTTTGGGCACGGCAAAGCATCCCGCCGGCGGGCCGGCAGCGGCTTCGATCAATTCAGGTGTTGGCGACGTGGACTTGCAGAGAGCTGCCTAATTTCGGCGGGCTCGATCATCTGTCTTGAGGATACAGAAACATTGCCTGAAATCGAGGTTCTGTTTCGAAAATCGAGAGCATTTATTCCGAAAATTGAGAATCTTCTATGTCTTCGTCATGATCCCTCAGGATCGTCTCGGAGAGGAGGGATGCTGCTTCCTGCAAGGGAGGGATGAAGGCATCGAGACCTGCGAAGCCGACGCGCGCTGCCGGCACCGAAACGCCCAGGCATGCGATCAGGTCGCCCGCCGGAGAAACGATCGGTACCGCGCAACCCACGACCCCGCGTACGAACTCCTCGTTCGTCTTTGCCCAGCCTTTGCGTCGCGTCTCTTCGAGCAGTGCCAGCAACGCGTCGGGGGCGGCGATTGTTGTCGGCGTATACCGGACGAGCGGAAGTGAATGGACCAGCCGTTGCCGGACTTTCGTGGGCAGCCGGCTCATGTAGATCTTGCCGGTCGAGGTGCAGTGGAGCGGAGCAGCTTCGCCGGGATTGAACTGCAATGCTTGCTGCTGCTTGGAGCGCACGCTGTCGACATAGACCACAACGTTGTCGCGAACGACGCCGATCTCGCATTGCTCGCCGATACGATCGGCCACCGCACTCAGGACGGCATGCCGACGCACGGTACGAAACGCCGCTCCAATGGTCTTGGCCGCAAGCGTGACCAGCTTGCTTCCGACCACGTAGCGTTTCGTTCCGAGGGCCTTCTGAATCATTCCCCGGCTTTCGAGATTGCCGATCAGA
>Ga0210389_10003813_pt1 | contig 11764 bp, 9 predicted proteins | sample IncBWH28OmetaG_FD_160127 | JGI IMG/M metagenome (GOLD analysis project Ga0210389, IMG submission 160127) | Forest soil microbial communities from Barre Woods Harvard Forest LTER site, Petersham, Massachusetts, United States - Inc-BW-H-28-O ... | reverse complement strand
GAGCATTGTGGAGGGCAGGGTGCTGTAGTTAAATTTGCCTTCCTGCACAGGGTATTTAAACGGCTTAAACCCGGTCGTATCCAATGCTTGCCGGGGCAGGTTTCCCCAATCCAACCGGGTGACCGACGGCTTTATGGCTACGGGCTTAACCGTGGCCCAGGCGAGCTTTTTGGGTTTGCTCAGTACCAGGGGCTGTATAGCCGGGGCCGTTTCGTCCGGTGGAACCGGCGCAGCATCGTTGCCGGAGCCACCGACACAGGATGTGAATGCGATTCCGATAACAACGATAGTTAACAGAACCCAACTTTTATTTGTTATCATAATAAGTATTTAGCATCTAACGATGTAAAATCTAAACTAAGGATTTTATCGCCTTTAGCCCGCATTTTTTGCGGCGGTCTGTTTACTTTGTTAGTCAACCGGCAATGTTATCATAAACTCCGAGCCCTCGTTCTCAACACTATTAACCTTTATATTCCCCCCATGCCCCTTCACCACCATATCATAAGTTAAACTCAAGCCCAAACCTGTACCCTCACCCGTAGGTTTGGTAGTGAAAAACGGCTGCATGATTTTGTCTTTTATCGCATCGGGTATACCTACGCCGTTATCCTTTACCTTGATGGCCACCTGGCCATTTTCGACAGATGTAGAAACCGTGACTTCCGGCTTGTAGCCAGTTCCCGCTGTTTTCGACTTTTGGTTCACCGCATAAAAGGCATTGTTAAACAGGTTGAGCATCACCCTGCCCATATCCTGCTGTGATACGTTTACCTTTGGCAGTTTAGGGTCAAAATGGGTGATTATCTCCGCATTGAAATTTTTATCCTTTGCCCGCAGGCCATGATAGGATAGCTTTAAAAACTCGTCGCAAAGTACATTCATATCGGTTAGCTGTTTTTCGCCGGTATTGGTGCGGCTGTGTTCCAGCATGCCTTTTACAATAAAGTCGGCGCGTTTGCCGTGGTGATGGATTTTTTCGAGATTTTGAGTTAAGTCATTAGCAATGGCAATAACTTCTTCTTTGTTCCCCTTTGCTTCTTCTTCTTTCAATTCAGCAAGCAACTCCACGCTTACTTCGGAGAAATTATTGACGAAGTTTAGTGGGTTTTGAATTTCGTGGGCGATACCGGCGGTAAGCTCACCCAGCGAGGCCATTTTTTCGGATTGAATCAGTTGGGACTGGGTTGTTTTCAGATCGGCCATGGATTTTTCAAGTGCCTTATGCTGGGTTTCTATCTGCTCGTTGCGCTGCTGCAGTATGTTGTTGGCTTTTTTACGCTGGCTGTTTGCAAAAAGCAGGATGGCCGCGATCAGCACAAATACGCCCAAAACGCCCAGCAGCAAATAGAAGCGCATCCGGGCTTGTTCGGCATTCCTGACTTCTGTTTCTTTTTGCCGGCGCTGGTCCTCGTTAAAAGTTAGGTTTTGTACCTGGAGCGATTTTTCGCGGCTGAACAGGCTGTCGCCGCTCACAATTTTTTCCTGCTGGTAGATATAAGCATTTTTATAGTCGCCGGTTGCGCTGTAGATCGATGCCAGCATATCGGCCGCTTTCATCACCAGTTCGGGGTCCTTATCCAGCTTGCCTTCGTTATAAGCGCCTTTGGCAAAATACAAGGCTGAATCTGTCCGTTTTAGCTGCAGGTAAGCCTCGGCCAGCCTGCGGTTATCTTCGCTCAGCAGGTAATGGTTGGTTTTAACTTTCAGTACGATGATACTTTTCCGGAAATAGGCTATCGCTTTTTTATGGTCACCCCTGGATTCAGCTATGGTGCCGAAATTGCGGATGAGGTAGGCGATATTTCTGACATTGTTGGTTCGCATTGCGGTGGCATAAGCTTTGTTGTTGTAATAGGACGCTGAGTCGATATTGTCAATGTCGAAATACACCCTTGCCGTGTTATTGTACGCAGTAACCTGGTAATCTGCAAAATGGCCATGTTCGGCCACACGTATAAAAAGCAAATAATAATCGATGGATTTATGATAGTTTTTTAAAACCTGGTAACAGAGGCCGAGATTATTATAGGCTTGCGCCAGTACACGTTCATCATTGGTTTTAGTTGCCTGGGGGATAACATCAAAGCTGATTTTTATCGACTCGACCAGTCCGCCGCGCCGGTTGAGATAAACAGCTTTGAGCGTAAGCGTCCGCAATTCGCCGTGTTTGTAATGAATACGCCGCGAGATTTGAAGTCCCTGGTTTACGCAATACATGCCCGAATCTACGTCGGCGGTGATATAAATTTTTTCGGCCTTTTCGGCATACAGCTGCACCAGGGTTGTGTCCTGGTGGTTTTGGTGGTATGCGCGGGTGAGGCTGTCGACAAAAATTTTTTGGGCGTTGGCGGCGTGGGCCCAAAGCAGTAAACAGGCGATTAACAGAAAAAAGCCTTTAACGGGGAGGTAAGTCGATGTGTGGTGCATGCACTTGCGGTAATGTCCGCCGGGTCGACTCACCCCGGCTTTGCTTCGCTCGCCGACCCTCTCTACCGCAAGCGGGAAAGAGGGTAACTGCGTTTTAATTGTAAACAATGCTTGGAATGTCGCTGTTATGCTGGCCATAAGAGCCCCCCTCCGCCGGGCACGGAGCGCAGGGTCCTCTGCGAGAGACCCTGCGGGAACGCCTTTAACAGGAACGCGGCCGAAATGACGGCCTGCAGGAGCAAATATCCGTTTGTTCATAACCTGGCTGGAATTTAAACAATAGTAACGCCGGCAAGGGGCAGGGGCACTAAATCAAATCAGGGTATTTACCGGGGTCAAATTGACTTTGGGAAATTAAGCAAAAAAGTTTGGATAATGATTGTCAAGAGGTTTTGGTAGCAATGTCAAACCGATGTTTAAATTAAGGCGTATTCTGTTGCCACAGAAGCTGTAAATTATTAAAGAAAATTCTTGATATGTCCAATAATGAACACCCGCTCTAACTAAAACAAGAAAAAGAAAAATGTTTCGATCAAAATAAATAGATTTGGCTGGTATAAACCAAGTACGCAGTACTTTATCTCACCATACAACAATGAAACAACAAACATTTTTATGCGGCCTTGCATTGGCGGTTTTTGGCATGGCGGGCCGCGCCGACGCGCAAAAAAAGGCTGCGCCTTATTCGGCTGCCAGCAAAACGGTTACCGTTTATCTTACCGCCAAAAACACAACCGACCGGCTTACCCAACAGGCTGAAAAGCTGCATTTTAGCTCGAAACCACAGCCGGTTGAGACGGAAGTCGCCGTTTTTGTGGACCCGTCGAAAACATTTCAAACCATGTTGGGCATTGGCGGCGCGCTGACCGATGCCTCGGCCGAAACGTTTTATAAATTACCCAAAGACAAGCAAAAGGAATTGCTGACGGCTTATTATGACAAGGTTGCCGGCATAGGTTATACGCTGGGCCGGACCAATATTCAAAGCTGTGATTTTTCGAGCGATAGTTACAGCTATGTAAAAACAGGGGATGTTTCGCTGAAATCGTTCGACATCAGCCACGACATGAAATACCGCATCCCTTTTATAAAAGAGGTGATAGCGGCGGCGGGCGGTAAATTAGACTTGTTTGTATCGCCATGGAGCCCGCCCGGATGGATGAAAACCAATAACGATGTGCTGCACGGCGGTAAGCTAAAACCTGAATACGATCAATCATGGGCAAACTTCTATGTGAAATTCATCAATTCATACCAAAAATTGGGCATCCCTATCTGGGGACTTACGGTACAAAACGAACCGATGGCGACACAAACATGGGAATCGTGCCTGTACACCGCCGAAGACGAGCGCGATTTTATCAAAAATTTTTTAGGCCCAACACTGGCCAAAGCCGGCATGGGCAGCAAGCGCCTGATTGCCTGGGACCATAACCGCGACCTGATGTACCAGCGCGCGAGCACCATCCTGGAGGACCCGCAGGCGGCCAAATATGTGTGGGGCATAGGCTACCACTGGTACGAAACCTGGACCGGCGCAGGGATGAACTTCGAAAACGAAAGGCTTGTGGCGCGGGCATTCCCCGATAAACCGCTGATCTTCACCGAAGGATGCGCCGAACGGTTCGACCTGAATAACATCAACAGCTGGGACCTGGGCGAAAAGTACGGATGGTCCATGATGAACGATTTTAACGCGGGCACGGTAGGCTGGACTGACTGGAATGTGCTGCTTGACGAAAAAGGCGGCCCGAACCATGTCGGCAATTTCTGCTTTGCACCGGTACATGCCGATACCAAAACCGGGCAGCTGACATACACTAATTCGTATTATTATATCGGGCATTTCTCAAAATACATCCGCCCGGGGGCCAAACGCATTGCAAGCGCCGCCAGCCGCGATATGCTGCTGAGCACCGCCTATCTAAACCCCGATGGCAAAATAGCTGTGGTGGTGATGAATAAAACCGATAAGGATATTGAGTACTACCTTTGGATAAAGGGTAAGGCCGCTAAAACAAACGCACCGGCGCACTCAATTGCTACGCTGGTAGTGGAGTAGAGGTGAAAGGCGAAAGAGTTAAACGGATCGGGCTTGCGCAAAAAAACGCAGGCCCGATTTTTTTTGATGACTAAGCACTTTTATTTGAATCCGCGAAAAGTAATAGCAGTGCAATAAAACGGCTGATGGATGATATCTTAACCAAACACTCATCAAACGCTCATCTTAAATAATCCGTTTTTATTATTTTTGAGTATGAATTGAATTTGAGGTATGGGAAAGTTCTTTACCAACATGCTCGACCACCACAAAGCGTTTATCGAAAAGCAAAAAATGTTCTTTGTGGCTTCAGCGCCCCTTAACCCTGGCGGCCACGTTAACCTTTCGCCTAAAGGGATGGATAGTTTCAGGATATTTTCGGCAAATAAAGTGGCCTATATGGACATTACTGGCAGCGGAAACGAAACTTCGGCCCATATTCTTGAGAATGGCCGTATCACCTTTATGTTTTGCGCATTTGATGGTCCGCCGCTTATCCTGCGTTTATATGGAAAGGGCTATGCAGTATTGCCCGGCGATGCCGATTGGCCGGAGCTTTCGTCGCATTTTACGCTAATGATGTCAACCCGGCAAATTATTGTGGCAGATATCGATATGGTGCAAACTTCCTGCGGATTTGGTGTGCCATACTATGAGTATTTAGGCGAAAGAGACCAGGCGTATAAATGGGCCGCTAACAAGGGCCTGGATGGGCTTGAAACGTATAAAGCGGAGAAAAACCTGGTGAGTTTGGATGGATTGCCCACGGCGCTGGCTAAGGTGTAGTCTGATGAGTCTTCCCTGCAAATCTTATACCTTAGTATACGATTTGCAAGGTAAAACGCAATAAAAACTCCTAAGAAGCTTTAAAAATCAGAATATTCAATGCCGTCGGCTTTAGCCGACGGGCTAATGACACACAAACTGCGGGCTTTAGCACAAACACGCCTGACAGTTTGGGCTAAAGCCCCAATATTATTGCTGATTTTTATCCGTTGACTGAAGTGGTTGTCGCACAACCTAATCTATGCAGAAATTTAAGATTTATCTGATATGGCAGACAGTAATGCCCCCTCGGGGCTACCTATTTGTAGTACAAACCATTGATATCTTCCAATGCCCCGTCGGGGCTACCTATTATTTTAGACTCACTATTCGTAATCAATAGGTAGCCCCGATGGGGCAATTATCCAGGATTGGGCGGTTTCTACAAATAGGCAGCCCCGATGGGGCATTAACCGGTCAGTTTGTAATTGTGCAACGGCCGCTAAAGTCAACGGCAATGAAAAATAAACTCGGGTCATTTTTAAACAGGTTCTAAGATTTCATAAAGCAAACCCACCCATCAGTTTCCCTGTCATCTGCACAAATCCTTCAGCCGCTTTTACGCCGAATTCACGCCCTCTAAAATCTTCCATCGCCGCATGGCCGCAGCCATAAATTCCGGGTGGGTCCTGGCTTACGTGACAATAAACGGCTTTTCGTTTGGTTTCCTGGGTGTCGGTAATATCTACAAAAACGTCAGGATGAAAACCGAGCGTCTGTTCGCCGGTGCACACCTCAAAAAAATAAAGCGAGAATTTGTTTGGTGCCCTTATCCAGCTCTGTATCGTAAGCAAGCTGGCACACTGGTGGTCCTTATGTGAGTCAACCGGCCAATGCGTAAAAACAATGTCGGGTTTTTCTTCGGCCAAAAGGCTTTGCAGGTGTTTCAGCGTATCGTTGCTCACCACGGTATCACCATCTATTTGCCCCGCAAAAACCGGCTTGGTGTTCAATATCTTGCAGGCATTAATCGCTTCCTGTTTGCGGATGCGCGCGGCTTCATCATGGCTTTTACCATCAATGCCGGCTTCACCGGTGGTTAGGTAGATAATGGTTACCTCATGCCCTGTCATTACCAGCTTAGCCAGCGTGCCCCCGCATCCGCTTTCCGGGTCGTCGGGATGGCCGCCGACGCAAACGATCTTTTTCTTTTCAGATGGGTTTGAAGGCTTTGCGTTTAGCAATCCGGGCAGCGTCAACACGCCCATGCCCGCGGCGGCGCTTTTTACAAATGCCCTGCGTGAGTTTTTTGAAGCTTCCATATCAAAATTAATTAGTCTGTATAACTTAGTTCTGTTGGTCAAAACATCACTCGCAGCTTCTTTCGGACTTCCGGTCCCGATGGTTATCGGGAGTACTGACTTTCGGACTATTCGAATACAACGGTTTTATTCGCGTACACAAACACCCTGTCCTCAAAAACCAGCTTTAGCGCGTTAGCAAGCACCGCTGTTTCTATCTCGCGTCCCGCTTTCATCATATCTGCCGCCGAGAAGGAGTGATTTACCGGGATGATCTGCTGAGCAATGATCGGCCCCTCGTCCAACTCGTTCGACACAAAATGCGCCGTAGCCCCAATCAGCTTTACGCCCCGTTCATAAGCCTTCTTATAGGGATTTGCCCCTATAAATGCCGGCAAAAATGAATGGTGGATATTGATGATCTTCATCGGGAACCGCGTCACAAAGCCAGGCGACAATATCCGCATAAATTTAGCCAGTATGATGTAATCCGGATCGTATTTTTGAATAACGTTCAGTATCCTTGTTTCAAATTCCTGTTTGCTATCCTGCTCATGTGATATGTAATAAAACGGTATTTCAAACCGCCGGCAAATGTCCTCCAGGATGTTATGATTGCCGATCACCGCCTTCACCCGGGCGCCAAGCGTTCCATAAAAATTTCGCACCAGTATATCAGCCAGGCAGTGATATTCTTTGGTCACCAGCACCACAACCTCCTTATCCGGCAGCGGGTTAATATGGATATCGGCATCCGGCGGAAGCACCCGGCGCAATTCAGTACCAATAAAAGCCCCGTCGCCGGAATGGGTGATCTCCAACCGCATAAAAAACCGGTTATTGGCTTCATCAACGTGCTCCCCCATCGAAACAATATTCAACTGTGCTTTAGCCAGCACTGCCGTTATTGAGGCAACAAGGCCAACCTGGTCGGTACATTGAATAACAATGATCATAATTGAGAAAAGTAACGGGGTAAATATAGTTAGTTGATTAGGTTGATTAAGTTTATCAGGTTGAATAAAGTTGGTGTTTTTCCTTCAAAAATCAAAAATCCGGTAACAATCACCGATATTTGCAGTCAGAACAAGAAATACAGATAAATGATTATGCGGTACTTTTTATGTTTTATTTGCCCGCCTGTCGCAATCCTCACTACCGGGCGCATGGGCTCCTTTGTGCTAAATATCATCTTAACTATTTTCTTTTGGGTACCCGGTGTAATCCATGCTATTTTGGTGGTGAACGACTATTACGAAGACCGGCGTTTCAACCGTTACATACGCGAAACCCGCAGACGGTATTAGCTTAAGCCAAAAGCAGAAAGCCGAAAGCCAAAAGCAGAAAGCAGAAAGCCAAAAGCGGAAAGTCGGATTTTGTCCATTTCTTTACTTTGGACTTAAGACTTTCGACTTGGGACTTTTCACCCGGCGCCAAACGAATGAAGTACATTAAGCGATTGATGGCAACAGGTAAAAATTCCGTAACAAATATGCCCAATCTTCCGGGGTTTCAAATTTTTAGTAATTTCACGCAGGATTAATTGTCGTTATTAATCGCACCCCGTTGATGTTGGTTAAAAAGGCTTTTGTGCAATACTTCTTTGGTCTGTTATTAACGGTTAACTTTTCTGTGACCTATGCACAGGTAAATACTGGCAGCCTGCTAAAAAGCATGAAAGTGGCGCAGGCAGGTAAAAAATACCTTACCGACACCGGCAATGTTTCGCTGCTTAACCAACTTGCCCGTCAATACCTTTACGACAATGCCGACAGTTCCCTTTTTTTTGCAAAAAAGGCCCTCAGCCTTGCATCTTCGCAAAACTTTGTATTGGGGCAGGCGCGGTCCTGGCGCAGCGTTGGAAGGGCATATTATGTTATCGGCACTTATGATCGTTCCCTGGATGCTGCTACCCGCCTGATGGTGATCAGCAACAAAATTAATGATACAGCAGGAATTGCGGGGTCGTACCAGATTATGGGGCTGATTTACATGGCCCAGAACAGGTTCGATGAATCCGTTGCTAACCTGGATAAAGCACTTGATTTGTTTATCCGGATTAAGGATAATGACCAGAGCGGCGGAACCTACCTTGATTTAGCGATATGTTATGATGAGTCGGGAAAATCTGCAAAAGCTTTTTACTACGTGAGCAAAGCCATCGCTATGGCCAACAAGGCGAAAGATGAAAGGTTGCTTTCTATGGTGGACGACAGGGCAGGCGAGATATACTATCATTTAAAGGATTATCAAAAGGCGCTGCCGTATTATCAAAAAGTTGCAAACGGGAAAAATATCGTAAAGTGGGAGCGGGATTTTGCCTGGTCGGGAATAGCGCAATGTAACTATCGCCTGGGCAAATACAGCCTGGCTATTGCGGCTGCCCAAAAAAGCTACCGGCTGAGCAGGCAGGTGAATTCTGCATCTGACGCGACCCGGTCGCTTGAAGTGCTATCGGAAAGTTACGCTGCGCTGAAAGATTACCAAAACGCATATAATTACCAGGTTCAGTTTAAAAAACTAAACGACAGTCTTTTTAACAGCGAAAAGGAGAAACAGGTTAACTACCTTCAATTAAAACAACAACAGGCCGATAACAAGAGGCTGGAGAGTGAGATCAAAAACAAAGAAGCAGAGATATCTTTCAGAGGAAAGCTCCTCTTCTTCAGGAATATTGTTGCTGCCGCGACGGTAATTTTTGTGATTTTCATCATTATGAATAACCGGCAAAAAACTTCGCTGAACAAAATACTCAAAAAGCAAAATGAGGATATTTCGCAGCAAAAGGAAGAGATATCACGGCAAAAGGAGGTGCTTGACCAGTTAAACAATACCAAAAATCAGTTATTTTCGGTAATCAGCCATGACCTGCGGAGTCCGTTTGCGGCCATTTTGCAATCTATCGATGCGATACGGGCCGGGGATATCAGCGCCGATGAGCAGGGCCAGTTAATGGAGGAATTTTACCGGCAGGTAAACCTGGTAACGGCAATGGTGAATAATTTGCTTGCCTGGGCAAACAGCCAGCAGGAGGGCGTGAAATGGCACCCGGTAAAGCTTGACGTTACACCGGTTGTTGATGACATCATTTCCGTTTCGAACTTCCTGGCGAAAAATAAAAATATCTTTTTGGACCATGAAAATGATGGCGAGAAAAATGTTTTTGCCGATCCGGACCAGGTGCGGATCATCATTCAAAACCTGGTGGGTAATGCCATTAAGTTTACGCGAAGAGGCGGGATAGTGCAGATATACTATACGGTTGACGCCGATTTTATAGGCATACACGTACGGGACAGCGGCGTTGGCATAAAAGCCGACAAGCTCAATAAGCTGTTTAAAGTTACGGGCAAGGAAATATCGGGATATGGTACCAATAACGAACCTGGTTCGGGCATCGGTTTGGCGCTGATCAAACAATTTGCCGATGCGAACAACGGGCGGGTTGACGTACAAAGTAAACTTGGTGAAGGGTCGGAGTTTGCTGTTTATCTGCCCCGGGCTTAACTGCGGCCATTGCTCTGCACTTTTCAAAGCACCACTATTAAATTATCCGGGAGCAAATACAAATGAACTTTGAAAACATCCCGTTCCAAACGATAAACTGGGACGATATTGAAAAAACAACTCATTACGGTACTACGGGGACTGCCTGGTGGCAAACGCTGCAGTTTAAGGGATTAAGGATACGGGTGGTTGAATACAGCAAAGGCTATCTTGCGGATCATTGGTGCCAAAAAGGGCACATTGTTCATTGTTTGGAAGGTGAATTTACAAGCGAGCTGGAGGATGGTTCCAGTTTTCAACTTAAAGCGGGAATGAGTTACGTTGTCTCCGACGAGTTGAGCAGCCATCGGTCGCTAAGCGAAAACGGCGTAAAGCTGCTGATCATTGATGGCGATTTCCTGAAGCCTGTGCAGGATAGGTAACATTTAAAATTCTCGACTTTTTAAAAAAATGATATGATGATCTTTTAATGGGAGAATCATGCGTATATCCTTTAAATTCATTTAAATTTAAAAACCAATTTTAACTTATGAGTTCACGAAGGGATTTTTTGCAAAAATCGGCTATTGTTGCCGGTGGTACGTTACTGGCATCGTCCTTAAATAATAAAGCATTCGCCCTATTTAAAAACCGGGTAATGCCCAGCGATCAACTTAATATCGGTGCTGTAGGTATCAATGGGATGGGCTGGGCGGACGTGCAGTCGGCCCTGAAAGTGCCGGGAGTTAACCTGGTGGCCATATGTGATGTGGACAAAAATGTAATGGACCGCCGTATGGCCGACCTGGCAAAAATGAATTATGACACCAGCAAAGTAAAACGCTATGACGACTACCGCGCGCTGCTGGATGACAAAGATGTTGACGTGGTGATTGTGGGCACCCCCGACCACTGGCACGCAATGATTATGATGCATGCCTGCGAAGCCGGCAAAGATGTTTATTGCGAAAAACCGGTGGGCAACTCCATCGGCGAGTGCCAGGCGATGGTAAAAGCGCAGCAACGTTATAACCGGGCGGTACAGGTGGGCCAGTGGCAGCGCAGCCAGCAGCACTTTAAGGATGCAGTTGATTTTGTGCAAAGCGGACAGCTTGGGAATATCCGCACGGTAAAGGTTTGGTGCTACCAGGGATGGATGAAACCCGGACCAGTTGTGGCCGACTCGGCTCCGCCTGCCGGTGTCAATTATGCCGGCTGGCTGGGCCCGGCGAAAACGGTCTCTTTTAATTCAAGCCGATTTCATTTTAATTTCCGCTGGTTTTGGGATTATGCCGGCGGCTTAATGACCGACTGGGGCGTACACCTGCTGGACTACGGCCTGATCGGTATGAATATGCCCATACCCAAATCGGTTTCAGCGCTTGGCGGCCGGTTTGCCTACCCCGATCTGTACGAGGAAACCCCTGACACATTAACCACTTTATATGAATTTGACGGCTTTAATATGGTGTGGGATTCGGCCATGGGAATTGATAATGGTTCGTATAACCGCGATCACGGTATTGCTTATATAGGTAATAACGGCACACTTATTTTAAGCCGGGGCGGATGGGAAGTTATTGAAGAAAGACAAAGCAAGAGCAAGGTAGTCAAGCCCTTCGCCGCTCCTGTGGATAACGGCATCGACCAACACTGGGAAAATTTTGTAAGCGCGGTAAAATCAAGAAAGTTTGGGGACCTGCATTGCCCGGTACAAGCCGCCGCCCATGTGGCTACCGTG
>Ga0210389_10003812_pt1 | contig 11764 bp, 7 predicted proteins | sample IncBWH28OmetaG_FD_160127 | JGI IMG/M metagenome (GOLD analysis project Ga0210389, IMG submission 160127) | Forest soil microbial communities from Barre Woods Harvard Forest LTER site, Petersham, Massachusetts, United States - Inc-BW-H-28-O ... | reverse complement strand
GCGGCTACATCGACGCCGTCATCCGCCCCGCCGAAACCCGCACCGCCGTCACCACGGCACTGCAGTCCCTGCGCACCAAACGCGAGACACTCCCCCCCAAGAAACACGGCAACATCCCGCTCTAGCGACCATGGGCCAACAACCCCTCATCACCGTGCTCGGGGGCAGTGCCACGCCCGACGAGGTCGCCATTGTCGTAGCCGTGCTGCTCGCCGCCGGATCAGCGCGTGGACCGCACGCCTGGCGCGCCTCCGCCCAGCCGCGCCGATAGTCACCGAGGAGACAATGAATACGCTGGTCAATCAGCCGCAGCCACATGGTCCTCCGCTCCGGGTGGTGATCGCCAAGCCTGGGCTCGACGGCCACGATCGCGGCGCCAAGGTCGTGGCCCGCGCGCTGCGCGACGCCGGATACGAGGTCATCTACACCGGGTTGCATCAGACCCCGGCGCAGATCGTCGCCGCCGCCATCCAGGAGGACGTGTCAGTCGTCGGACTCTCGGTGCTGTCCGGAGCCCACCTCACGGCGACCCGGGACGTAATCACCCTGCTCGCGAAGGCCGCCGCGGATGTCCGGGTTATCGTCGGCGGCATCATCCCTGCCACCGACATCCCCGTCCTGCGTGCAATGGGCGTGCAAGCGGTTTTCACTCCCGGTGCGGATTTGGCGTCGATCGTCGAGGCAGTGCGGCAGGCAGGCACGGAAACGGAGCGGCTGTGACCATCACGAAGGTCCTCATCGCCAACCGGGGCGAGATCGCGGTCCGCGTCGCACGCGCGTGCCGCGACGCCGGGATCGGAAGCGTTGCCGTCTATGCCGACCCGGACCGGGACGCGCCGCACGTCCGGGCCGCCGGTGAGGCGTTCGCGCTGGGTGGCGACACCCCAGCCGCCAGCTACCTGGATACCGGCAAGATCCTTGCGGCCGCCGCGCAGTCCGGTGCCGACGCGGTCCACCCGGGATACGGGTTCCTGTCGGAGAACGCCGACTTCGCGCAGGCCGTGCTCGACGCCGGGCTGACCTGGATCGGCCCGCCGCCACAGGCGATCCGCGACCTCGGCGACAAGGTCGCCGCCAGGAAAATCGCGCTGCGGGCAGGCGCACCGCTAGTGCCTGGCACCGCCGATCCCGTGTCCGGCGCGGCCGAAGTCGTTGCGTTCGCCGAGGAGCATGGCCTGCCCGTCGCGATCAAGGCCGCGTTCGGCGGTGGTGGACGCGGCCTGAAAGTTGCCCGCACACTGGAAGAGATCCCCGAACTATACGAGTCAGCGGTCCGCGAGGCCGTCGGTGCGTTCGGACGCGGCGAGTGCTTTGTCGAGCGCTACCTGGACAAGCCCCGGCACGTCGAAACCCAGTGTCTGGCCGACACGCACGGCACTGTCATTGTCGTCTCTACCCGTGATTGCTCGTTGCAGCGGCGTCACCAGAAGCTGGTCGAGGAGGCTCCGGCGCCGTACCTGTCCGCCACGCAGGAAGCACAGCTCCGCGCGGCATCCAAGGCGATCTTGCGGGCGGCCGACTATGTCGGGGCCGGAACCTGTGAGTTCCTCGTTGGCCAGGACGGCACCATCTCCTTCCTCGAAGTCAACACCCGTCTGCAGGTTGAGCACCCGGTGACCGAGGAAGTCACCGGCATCGACCTGGTTCGCGAGATGTTCCGCATCGCCGATGGAGAGCCTTTGGGATATGACGACCCGCCGGCGCGCGGCCACGCGATCGAGTTCCGGATCAACGCCGAAGACCCCGGCCGTGGTTTTCTGCCCGCCCCGGGCACTGCTACGACCTGGCAGCCTCCGTCCGGGCCAGGCGTCCGGCTCGACGCAGGCGTCCAGGCCGGATCGGTGATCGGCCCCGCCTGGGACTCGCTGCTCGGCAAACTCATCATTACCGGTGGCACCCGCGCGCAGGCGCTGCAGCGCGCGGCCCGGGCACTAGCCGAGTTCGAGGTCAGCGGGCTTCCTACTGTCCTGCCCTTCCACCGGGCAGTAGTCATCGACCGTGCCTTCGCCCCTGAGTTGCACGGCCATCCCGGGCCATTCAGCGTGCACACCCGGTGGATTGAAACCGAGTTCCACAACGATCTCGCCCCCTGGTCGGGCGGCGCCGCCCCGGACCAGCCCGGCGAGCGTGAGCCCAGACAGACCGTCACCGTCGAAGTCGGCGGCAAGCGCATCGAAGTCACATTCCCCGCCACCCTCGCGCTAGCCGCCACTCCGCCTGCGCCCGGCCCCGCCTCCCCCCGGGTGCGCGGCGCCAGGCCGCGGCGTCCGCGCGAACCAGGGGCAGCAAGCTCTCCGGCCTCCGGCGACACGCTCACCGCCCCCATGCAGGGCACCGTCATCAAGGTCGCCGTATCCGAAGGGCAACAGGTCAACGCCGGGGACCTGATCGTCGTGCTAGAGGCAATGAAAATGGAACAGCCTGTCACCGCCCACAAGCCGGGCATCATCGCCAGCCTCAGCATCGAACCGGGCGCCACCCTCACCAGCGGCGCTGCCATTTGCACGATCAGTGGCTTACGAGCCACTGCTCCTGCGGAACGATCGGCCGGTCCAGGCGCCCGGCCCGGCCCATGCGCTGCTCAAACGCCTCCAGGTGGCGCGTCATCGCGCGCGGCGCGGTCGCCGTCACCCGACGCGATCGCCTTGGCGATGGCGACGTAGGCCCCGGACGCCGCCCTCGTCCTCATCGACCACCAGGTGCTGTCCATGGGCTTATGCGGACCCTGCCGCTCCAGACCGTGATCGCCAACAACGTCAGCCTGGTGAAGGCCGCCCAGATCCTGGGGATCCCGCAGTCTGGACGTCCAGCACCGAAGACGACAACGCTGACTGGTGGCTGGCCAACGAGGGCATTGCCCTAACCGCGGCCAGCTCCCTGATCGGCGAGCTGGCAGTCGACTGGTCGACCGCGACCGGCGGCGAACTGCGCAAGGTCCTGGCCGAGAACTTCCGGGCCACGATCGGCGGGTTCAGCCTCTCGAAGTAGGCATCTTCGCCGCGGCGGGCGGCGTCAGCGCCGTCCGCCGCGGCGGCTAGACGGAGACCGGTCGTCCCTCGGCGCTCACCGCAACGGTGAGCACCGAGAGGGCGAGTAGCACGGCGGCAGCGATGGCGACGATGCGGAACCCATGCACCATGACCCGCGGGTCGCCGTAACTCGCACCATTCAGCCCGGCGATGCCGGGCAGGATGGCTACCGCGAGCGGCGTGCAGCCGGACCTGCTAATCTCGCCTGACCTCGCGCGCCCCGTCTTGGCGACCTTTCAGTCGTGCTGTCGCCCGTGACCTTCCGGCTGGACTTCCGCCCAGGTGAGTGCTCACCGCTCCAGGTCTGCGGCGACGAGTCGGCCGGCGTGATCGGGCTAGCGGTCGCCGACCTCGTGAACGCCGACGCCTGGAGTCGGCTGCGGCTATGCGCCAATCCTGAGTGTCTCTACGCGTTCTTCGACACGACGCGCAGCCGCACCCGGCGGTGGCACTCGTGCGAGATGTGCGGAAACCGGCTCAACGTGGCGGCTCATCGGGCCACGCGTGCTGCTCATGGGTAAGCGCAGCGTGGTCCGGCACCCGCTGCGACACGGTCGCGCCTGACGCGACCGGCTCGGCCCACTATGGCCCGGTACCGGTAATGCTCAGGGCGGCGCGGAAGCGGGCCTCGCCGGCCGCCATGTGCAGGTACGCGCTCGGCGCCGTCCAGCGGGAACGGCTTCGTAACCGGTGGATACGTTGGCGGCGCCGAGGGCGAGGTTGTCCTCGTTCTCGGGCCGGGTGCAGTCAGGCGACCCGGCACGACTGGCCCCCTTGGATCGCCCCACTCCGCTCCGCGTTCCCGCAGGCAGCACTCCCGGGGCCATGCGGCTTCACGCTCGAAGGCGATTCCGATTCGCCGGAGCGGCCGATCCTTGCTAACATCACCACGTTGCCAACGAGCGCCGCTAGCTCAATTGGCAGAGCAGCGGACTCTTAATCCGCGGGTTCGGGGTTCAAGTCCCTGGCGGCGCACCGGTAACGACCTGGAGTTTCAGACTCCGGGTCGTTCTTTTTTGCCCTTCGGTGGGGCCATGGTGGGTCCCACGTGAGACCAGCTTCCGGCCAGCTGAGCTTTCAGTCCTTTCCTTGGACATGCTGAAGACCCGGCTGTCGCGCCGGGTTGGCGTTGTCCGGGTCCTCGGGCTGTTCGGGCAGGGTGGGGCCACGTGCCGTCACCGGCGAGTTCCCCGGAGTGCCTGACGGGTCAGGCGGTGATTTCGGCGAGCACGGGCGCGCTGCGCTTGCGGACGCCGCCTCCGCCCGGCGGCCGCCTGCCTGCTCTCAGCACGAGGCGGGCCGCGTCGGCGGCGGACTTCAGGCCGAGCTCGACGGCGACACTGAGGTAGGTGTCGGCGGTCAGCACGACGCTGGAGTGGCCGAGCTGGTCAGCGATCGTCTTCAGCTCCTCGCCCGCCAGCAGCATCAGCGTCGCCGCCCCGTGCCGCAGATCATGCAGCCGAACCGGCGGCAGGCTGCTCTCCCCGACCAAGCGTCCGAAGGTGCGGGTCAGGCAGTCCGGCGACAGCGGCCTACCGATCTCGTCGGTGAAGACCCATCCTTGCGCCTCGATGCCCGACTCGCCGAGCCGCCTCGCCTCCCGACTGCGGTGCGCGCGCAGCACGGTCACCGTCTGCGGATCCAGGGCGACCGCCCGCTGGCTGGACTCGGTCTTCAGCGGGCACGCCCGCAGCCGGCCGTCCGGTCCCTCCTGAACCTGACGGGAAATATAGGCAAGCCCTTCCTCCAGGTCCAGGTCCTCCCAGCGCAGCCCGCACGCCTCACCCCGGCGCAGCCCGCGCATCGCGATCAGCCGGAACACCGCGAACAGCCGGTGCGAGCCGATGAACGCCAGGAACCGCGCAAGCTGGGCCGGGGTCCATACCGCCACCGCGGGCCGTATCCCGGTTTCCCTCCATTCCCTGACACGCCGCTTCGTCCAGACCACCGCATGCGGCCGGGCACCCCGGGGCAGCTTGATGTACCGGGCGGGGTTGTCACTGAGGAGCCGCTCCCGGACAGCGGCAGTCAGCGCCGTCCGCAGCGTCGAGAACAGCCGACGCGCCGTCGCCGGGTTCATTCCCTCGTCGAACAGCCGACGGAACGCCCCCTCCACATGACCGGCATGCAACTCGGCCAGCAGCACCCCGTCGAACAACCGGCGGAAGTACAGCCGGATGTGACCGCGGTACATACGCCGCGTGCTGTCCCGCAGCCGCACCCGGGTCCCCACCCACGTCTCCAGCCAGTCCGCGACCGTCAGCACGCCACCGCCGGGATCACCCGGCTGAGGGACGCTCAGCCTGTCCCGCGCGTCCGCGGCGGCATCACACGTCAGGTAACCGCCCCGGCGCGGCCGCCGCCTCCCGCCGTCCACGTGCCTGGGCAGATCCAGGCTGAAGTACCAGCTCCCGTGCCCCGCCTCCCCCAGGCGCGGGCACGAAATCCCCCGCCGCCTGCCCCGCTTGTCCCGGCACCCGCACCGCGCGAACACCGAACCTGAACCACGCGCGCCCAACCAGAACCATCCTTCCCGTTGGCAACAACCGACGGGACATGATCAAGGGGCCGGGCAACCAGAGAACCGGTTAGTCAACTACTCGAACCCGCATCGTTACCGCACCGGGACAAACCAGGCCTCTAAGCCGGACCGCAGGTGGGCACGAGTCACTTCCAGACGCGAAACCCATGTACGCCCAGCCGACGAGAATGGAGACAGATCGCCGATTACGATCGGCGGTCCAACTAGCTTGCTGATCGTGGGCCAGTGCCCAGAATAGCCATATCTGGGTATCACACTTTCGCCATGCAACTGGCCTCAGTCGGTTCGGTTGGTGTGGCGGTCCAGACTCGACAGGTCAACACAGGTCAACCCGGAATGCTGATGATCCCCAGGTCGGTGCTGACTGTCAGGGCTCGGCATCGAGGTACCGGCCTGGCCGTTGGAACCGGTCACAAGCCGTGACCGTAAGGACACCCAAGTTCATTGGATTGCTTGGTCGAAGCTAACACCGACGGCCATCCGGAACGGCACGCCTTTTTCGTGACCCTGGGTTAGGACATGAGCCAAGCCATGCTGCCAGATTCGCTTCCAGGTGAAGATAATGGTGACGTCGGCGCCCGGTTCGATCTCGACGCCGACTTCTTCGGTGAACTCCTCGCGGCGACTAACCGAGACGTCGTAAGTGCGTTCCACGGCTTGTTCGATGCTGGTCCTGACGGCCAGCCAGTTCGGGCCGATCTGTCCCCCGCCGGAGTGTTTGTCGCTGGTGTGCAGGTCCAGACTGACCGTGTGGTTCCATCCTTTTGTGACCCGGATGGTTCGGGTCACGCGGCCGACGCCCGACGTGTTGTCGATCCGGCGGGTTTCGGTGCCGATCGGCTCCTCGGACCGGTGTGTCTCGGTGAACCCGAGGACCGGCACAGCCAGCGGTGAGGCAGGCGGGTGAACAGGTGGATCCGTCATAGGGCCGTCTGTTCGAACAAGGCGCACTATGCCAGCCGTCCAAGGAATTCTGGTTTCCAGCCGTGCGTCTTCACCGGAGGCCAGCACGAGTTCCAGGGGCTTCGTCCGCACCCGCCCGTTGGATGCCGACAAGATGCGCCGCCCGGGCTTGACACGGCCGACCCAGTATTGGCCGTATCCCAGCTTCGTGAGCTCTCGGTCGTCCATCTTGACCACCAGGAGCCCGAGTGGAAAGCCTCTATGCCTGGAGATATGTAGAGTCGCCAGTTCGGGCACCGGCAACCTCCCGTCCGACTCAGACCTGTTCTCGTCACGATCGCGCCACGCGACTGCCGCCTCGGCCGATGACCGTCTCATCTGCGGCAATACACCTCACCAAGATCAAAGCCCCAAGACCCGCGTAGGACGTCCGCGAACGCTAACGGCGGTCAGCCGACCTTCGTGTTCTCAAAAACGCTTTGACCTGGGTTCCGGATGTGAGTTCCATATGCGCATAGCCACGCCGGGCACATCCGTGAATCCTAGCCCTCGACGCGCTCGAGCATCTACTGGCAGTTCGCCAGCTGGCAGAGCGAGGAAACGTCGACATAGCTGAAGTGGCTGACAATGCTCGTATGACGAGCGACGAGGGGCGGCCACGAGACCAAGTGCTGAAGCTGATCCGGCAGAGCCGCGTACCGCTGGACGACGACTAGATCGCCGAGGCGGTGCAGATGAACCGGATCTACGTGAACTCGATCTGCGGGTGAGATTTAGGCACAACCGAGTGCGGCACGCGCATTCGAGGACACTACACCTCGGCCTCGGTCGGTCGGCTCTCGCACGCCCTCAATTACGACGAACAGCAGCACTGGATACTTCACGCGGGCTGCTCTCGGCAGTGCAGATCCACCAATTCGCGCTCAGGGACGACCATGCCGCACGACCAGCAGAACCACTCAAGTCGGCGGATATCGAGCGAGTCCCAGACCTCGATGGCGGCCATCTGGCGTCAAGCCGCGTCTCGGTGTCTGCGGTGGCCTGGCCGTGCCCATGGCGGGAGCGGGCGCTTGCGCGTCCGGCTGTCAGCCGGTTTGCGGCCTGAGCCGGGTCCGGGGCGGGCGGGGAACAGGAGCGCGGCGGTGTGCTCGGCGGCGGCACGGGCGGTTTCGGGCAGGACGCTGGTGTACGTGTCGGCGGTGAGGACGACCGTAGAATGGCCGAGCTGGTCCTGCACGACTTTCAGGTCGGCCCCGGCGGCCAGGGCGAGGGTCGCGGCACCGTGCCGCAGCCCGTGCAGGGTGACCGGCGGCAGCCCGGACGCGGCGGTCAGCTTCGCGAACAGGCGGGTCATCCGGTCCGGTGCGACCGGCGTGCCGGCACAGTTAGTGAATACGTACCCGGTCTGGGTCCAGCGGGTCCCGGCGGCGGCTCGTTCTTCCTGCTGTCGGGCCTGGTGCTCGCGCAGCGCCGCGATCGTGGTCTTGTCCAGGGCGATGACCCGCCGCCCGGCGTCGCTCTTCGGCGGCCCGGCGACCAGCTGGCCTCCGAGCTGCTGCAGCTGCCCGGTCACGGCCAGTGTCCCGGCGTCCAGGTCCAGGTCGCTCCAGCGCAGCCCGGCGGCCTCGCCGCGACGCAGCCCGCGCAGCGCGACCAGGTGGAACAGCGCGTACAGCCGGTGCCCGCGGACCTGGCGCAGGAACTGCGCCGTCTGGGCAGCGGTCCACACCCCGACCGCCGGGCGCCAGCCCTCGGCCTGCCAGCGCTCGGTCAGCGCGGGCGTCCACACCTGCGGCCGGGGCCGCGGAGCCCTGGGCAGCTCCGGGAACCGGCCCGGGTTGACGGTGATCAGCCCGGCGCGGACCGCGCCGTTGAGCGCCGCCCGCAGCGTGGCGTGGATCCGGTGCAGTGTCGCCGCGCTCACCGGCCGTCCCAGGGCTGTCTCGTCGCGGATGATCGCGGTGAACATGGCCTGCACGTCCCCGGCCGTCAGGGCCGCGAGCGGGATGCCGCCCAGGTACGGGACCAGGTAGCCGTCGATGTGCGCCGCGTAGCTGCGGGCGGTGGACGCGCGCAGCGACACACGCGAGGCCAGCCACCGGCTCAGCCACTCCCCTGTCGGCAGCCCCGGCTCGGATTCCGCGGCCGGGGATCCGAGCGCCGCCAGCGCCGCGACCGCCGCCGCCTGGGTAGCGAATCCGCCCCGCCGTATCCGCCGCCGCTGCCCCGCCGCCGACGGCAGGTCGATGCTGAAGTACCACGACCCGTGCCCGGGTGAACGCAGCTCCGGGCAGCGCGCGCCAAGCAGCCTCCCCGTCGCCTCGTCCCGGCACCCGCACCGGCGGTAGGCCGAACCGTGATCCATGACCCCTCCCTGAGGTAGGTGATCCCGGCCCAGCAGCACCACCATGCTGCGCCGAACACCGCACTTGCTCGAGATCCGCTGAAAGTTAGCTGTATATCCCGCACGGCGCTCTGCCCAGAGGCCCAGGCCTGCCCGCGCTGCACGAGGGGCGTTGCAGACCGCCGGGTCCCTGGCGACCCGGATTTCAGGACCTGCCCGCGGTGGATGCTTGCGCTGCAGCGTCTATACGCTGGGCGAGCTGCTCGGCGGCGGCACGCATCGCGGTCTCGAAACCAGCCCGGCGGAGCCGGTAGTACCAGCCTGGCACAGGCGGCTGGGTGAGCCGCTGCCGAGTGATCTCGTCCTGCTGCGCCCGCAGGTCCTGCGGGGAGGGCGGGCGCCCGCGCGCAGCCTGGTCGAGCTCCTTGTCCAGCCGGGTTTCCAGGGCGGACCGTTCGGCCCCGGCACGCCAGTGGGCCTGGCACAAGTCAGTCGCGTCCAGCAGCGCGGGCATCATCGGCAACAGCACCGCGATGAGGAACTCGCCGACGGTCGCGCCGCAGACAGCCGCGATAACCGTGGTGAGAACCGCCCAGCCTGCCGCGGTCACGCCGAGCCCGACGGCCCATTCGCGATACAGCCGCCGGGACCAGACCGTGCTGGACCGCTGGGCGATCAGCGCGGCGGCGCCCGGCGCCACGTCCGGGCGGACGCTGTACCAGTCCGGATCAGGATCACCGTGATACCTGCGTGCCTGCTGGTGGACCTGCTCATAGGCGGGCGGCTGCGGTACGGCAGCCGGCAGCAGGCCGAGGACCCGCTGGTCGTACAGCTCTTGCACGGCCACGGCGAACCGGGTGTCCCGTTCCTGGGCCGGGCGGAGCACGAGCCGGGCGGCCAGCACCCATCCGCCGCCGATCGCCCCCAGCGGGTGCTCCAGCCAGGGCGCGAGCAAGATGACCGCCGGCGCCGCGAGAGCGACCAGAACCGTCCCGGCCAGCCGGACCGCATGCCAGCTCTTGGACCTGCTGTAGGCATGCCGGTAGGCGCGCAGCAGCACCACCGCCTCCGGGCTGCGCTGCCGCTCGGCGATCTGGTTGCCCTCAGCCGGGAAAGGCATCGCCGAACACCTTCCGGTACACCGCCAGCGCACCCGCCATATCGCCGTCGGCGGCCAGCCGCCCGGCACGCTGGCAGCGCGAGGCCGCCGTGCTGAGCCTCGATACGGCGTCCTCCCGTGCCCGGCCGGTAAGGTACGCGCCCAGGTCACCTTCATCCCTCGCGGGATCAGGTAGCTTGCGGCGCACCCGGCCGGGCGCCTCGGCGAAGAACCGGGCGAGGTTCTCCGGGTCTGAACCCAGCCCGAGCCCGGCGCCGAACCAGTACGCGCGCCAGCCGGGATCCAGCACCTTCCAGGCCAGCACTTCCAGGTGAAAGCTGCGCAGCGGCCGGCCCGCGGTCCGGTTCCATGCCTTGAGCATCTTTACCGCCGGGACCACCAGCCCGTCCGCCCGCTTGTTGACCTTGCTGGAGATCTCGATGTGCTTCTGCGGGCTGGTCCGGATCCAGGAGCCGTCACCGGAGTTGCAGATATCCAGCACGCCGCTGTCCCACCAGACCCCGAAGGCCGGGACGACATCGACGGTGAAATCCGAGAACCTGATTGTCACGGCCTGCCCGTTGCGGCTGATCTGCGACGTCTGGTACTGCTCTCGCAGCGTGTCCTTCACCAGGTCGAGCACCGCCCTGGGACCGCGACGCCGGTAGCCGCCGTCCAGCTCCACCACGATGTCGACATCGGCCTCCTGCATCGGGCCGATAAGCGTCCCTCGCCGGTAGGAGCCGGTCAGAAACGACTGCCGCACCGTAAGCCCGCGCGCGACAGCTGCTCGGACACGGTCTTGCCTGGCCGCAACCAGGCTCGCCTGCAGCCCGGTGATACCCAGGTTGCCGCGAAACTTCTCGAACGCGGCAGTGACGCTGTTCATGGGCTCCATCTTGGCAGCGTGCACTGACATTCCCGGCGTCCGATGCTTACTTGCCGACTAAGTGAGCGAAGCCAGGAGCTCAGTCGCCGCGGCGCTGCTGCCCCGTTGCGCAGCACCCGAAGATTAGCGTTCTTCAAAGCCACTGAACATGCCAGCAGCGCCACCCATCCGGCAAAACGGACAATCCGATAGAGCATCTGTACGATCACGCGCCCGGGATGCCGCCAGTCACGCGATCAGCACCGCAGGGAACCCGAAGGTCAGCCATTTATGCGTCGTTCGGAACCTACAAGCATATCGGCGGCAAGAAAGGTCGAGGCGATTACGCCCCTGAAAGTTACCGTTATCGCCGCAATCGTATACGGACGGCATCTTTCCGCCTTTCCTAAGCGGCCGAGGCGTGCTCAAATATTGATAGGGCCCGATGCCGTGTCTGTTCGAACGCGAACTGTGATGGAGATGCGAATGCCAGGGGATCTATTTCACCTGCATCAGCAGGCGGCGCTGGCACAAATTTCGAATATGATGTCGCGTCGATTCTCCTGAGCTGCCTGCTCCGAGGCGCCGACATTCCTGTTGGCCTGCACGTACCTGTAGTCAAGGTCGCCTTTCAGCAGAGCAACGAGGGATTCCCGCTCGACGACATCGTCGCCTGGGGTCCGGAAGACACGAGCGGCGCCGCGCCCCTGATCCAGATCCAGGTGAAGCGGCGCATTCAGGTTGTCGCCAGCGATCGTGAATTCATCAAGGTCATCGGGGCGGCAGTTGCGGCATGCGGCGGACAGCCGGAGCAGATCAGGTCACGTCGGTTGCTTTTTGGCCTGGCGTCTGGCCTGAGTTTGGACACCTCACTCCGCTAACCGAGATCGCGCGCCCCTGACCTGGATCGACGTCATCGGCGAAGGTGCGTTTCAGGCACTAATTGGTGCCCTAGGCTCGGTGTCGTGGCGTGGATTCG
>Ga0210389_10003811_pt1 | contig 11766 bp, 9 predicted proteins | sample IncBWH28OmetaG_FD_160127 | JGI IMG/M metagenome (GOLD analysis project Ga0210389, IMG submission 160127) | Forest soil microbial communities from Barre Woods Harvard Forest LTER site, Petersham, Massachusetts, United States - Inc-BW-H-28-O ... | reverse complement strand
CAGCCAACCTCTACGTCAAACTCTTTTTCTCTCCTCTTTAACTCCTCAACTCTCGAACTCTTCAACTTCCCCCGTCACTCCACCGCCACCACCGTCCCCAACCCCGCATACACATACCTCTCCCCAAACGCCTTCCGCAACCGCGCAAACGCCGGCTCTCCCGTGCAGTGTCCCGGCGCAATCCGCTGCACCTTCCACTTCGTCTGCAAATTCGTAACCAGCGCGTCAATCTCTTCCACCGGCGTAGTCACCAGGTGCAATCCTCCAAACACAATCTCCGTCCGTGGATCAATCGTGCTGGCCGCCTCCAGAATCGCCTCAATCCCCGCATGTGAACACCCATCCACCAGCAAGAGTCCTCCCGGCTTCTTGATAGCCAGCGTCAACTCCGGCAGCTCCAGCGTCCCTTTCTTCTCCGACACCGTCCGTACCACGAAAATTCCCGGTGCCACCTCCGTCGTGGCCCTCACCAAAACAAAATTCCCCGTGTCATACAATCTCCCGGAATTCAAACTCTCCGGCGGCGTCCCCCCGAAATACCGCATCTTCGCCGGCAACTCCGCGTCCGGCCGCAAAAATAGCGCAGGCACCGGCATCCCGCCAAATCCATTCGCCCCATCCGCCGGAACATAAATCGTCACCGTCGGATTCACCTTCAACAAATATTTCACGCCCGTCGCATGGTCCGAATGCCGGTGCGAAATCACCGCAAAATCAATTTTCGTCAAATCCACGCCCAGCGCCTTCACGTTATGCTCGAAAATCTCCGCATTATTCCCGCTGTCGAACAAAATCCGCTTCCCGTCATGCTCCACCAACGCCGAAAATCCCCAATCCTTCGTCAACTCCTTCGAATCCCCAAACGCGTCATACAAAATCGTCACCTTGTCCGCTGCCAACAAGCTCCCGCCCCCAAACAGGATCAAGACTGCTCCCGCCATGAATCCCAATATCCGTTTCTTCATCGCATACCTCCTAAAATCCCGCCCCAAAAATAAACGGCCCGCCAATTTCAGCGGGCCATTCCTGGCATCTCAAAATCTCCATAGGGCTCTCCGCTCTCTCTGCGGCCCCTCTGCTACCTCTGTGGTGAATTCTTTCTTTTCTCTTGTGTGAAGGCTGTCGGCTGTAGACTGTCGACTCGAATCTCTTCCCTCAATCATCATCCCCAATCAAAAACGCCGCCGTCAGCACCGTACTCCACAATCCCCGCTTATCTCCCACCGCCGACTGCGTAATATTCATCGTCCGTACAATCTTGTTCGAAATCCGGTAAACCTCTTTCTTCTCGTCCCACGACAAATCCGGATCAAACTCCACGTTCAGCGTCGTCGCCAGCATTTCCGCCGCCAGTTCTTCTGCGTACTCGCCCGCCACCTCTTCCGTCTCTCCAAAAGAGTGGTGCTCGCTCAAATATCCGTACATCGGCCGCTCGCTCGGCAGCGCCAGTCCAATACTCGCCGCGATCAGCCGGTGCGGCTCCTTCGTCGAATTCTCGCTGATCACCGTGAACGCCACCTGCCCCGGCTTGATCAACTTCAATCCCTCGCTCCGCGAAATCAATTTGCAGTTTGGCGGAAAAATCGACGACACGCGCACGATGTTGCACGCGGCAATCCCGGCGTTCCGCAACGCGAGCTCAAAACTCGAAAGCCTCTCGCGATGTTTTCCCACGCCCTTGGTCAGGAAAATCTTCTTTGCGACAAACGCCATAGTGCTGGGTCACCATCCATGAGTAAATTTGAAAAAAATTCACGTCCTGTGGAAAAGTAACAAGTCTCTCTCTCACTGTCAACGCAATATCCCCCAAAAACTCCGCGCGCGAACGATTTTTGTCTAACTGCGCTTCGTGTAGGGGAGGCTTTAGGCCGCCTTCTTCAACTGGTGGATGATTTCGAACCGAAAAAGGAAATTTATTTCTTGAAATGAAAAAGGAAGGACTAGTCGCTACTTGCGATTCTCAACTGCCACTTAAGTATTCCGAATTTCTCTTCTCTGCGAATCTCTGTGTTCTCCGCGCCTCTGCGTTATCTTTTTCCCCTCCTTACCGGCCATGCTCACTCACTCCCCCGCCAGATGCCTCACCAATTTCCCCAATGGCCGGCACAACGCCAGCACCTTCCCCAAATCCTCCGACGTAAAATCCGCTCCCGCCTCCATCGGCGTCGCGCCCTTCCGGCTGATCTGCATCACTCCCACCACTTTCGCTTCGCACAATATCGGCGCGCTCACAATCTTCTGAATCGACTCGCCCGTCACCGTCGCCGCCTTCACGCCCTCAAACACCGACGCGTGCCGCACCGCCGAAAAATTATTATTAATTTCCGGCCGGCTTTCCCGCACCGTCCGTGCCGCCAGCGCCGAGGTGCTCGACATTGGGATGAACCCCACGTTCTTCAGCGCCTGCGGCACCAGAAAATGCAGATGCCTCCATCGCGTCGAAACTCCCAGAATCGCCACTTCATCTGCCTGCACGCCCAGATTCTTCGCGATCTTCTCCGCCATCGCGTCTAGCGGGATCTCCACCGGCCCGCCGCCTTCCACGTCCAGCGCTTCCGCCAGCCGTTCCAACTCCGTCACCAGACTAGTCGCCATAAGTATGAATGTTTCTGCCTGTCTGCAGGGATCGCGCGGGGCCCCGCCAAAATAATTCCATCCACTCTTCTCTCATGTTCATCGCTTTCACCGCGTCCCGCAACCATCTTTCCATTCCCCTGTGCCTTTCCAGCACCAGCCTTTGTAGCGCCACCTTCAGAGCCTGTCCTGACGAAGGAAGGATGGCCCAGCCCAAATTGCAGCTCCGCCCGTTCTGCAATTCCTAATTTCAAAAAGTTAGTAATTTCTGCCAATACCCTCTTGCCTCCCCAAAACTTGCAAGCATTTTCCCAACTCCCTATACTGGATGTGCTGCAAGTCCTTCGCGCCCTGCACTCGCGCTCCTCAAAAATTCATGGGACTCCTGCGGCGGAGAGGGCATGTCCTCAACGGCAACCCGGCCTGACACAAATTATCTTCTAAGAAAACTTCACTCGCTCTCCGGAATCGTTCCTGTCGGCGCGTTTCTCGCCGAACATTTCTGGTCCAACAGCGCCGTCCTCGTTTCCGCCGCCAAATACGACGAAGTCTCCCGCGACCTCCAGACCATTCCTTTCCGTCCCTTTGTCGAATGGGCCTTCATCTTCCTTCCCATGCTCTATCACGCCGGCTACGGCATCTACATCTGGATTCGCGGCAAGTCCAACGTCTCCTCTTACCCCTGGGTAGGGAACTGGCTCTACACCACCCAGCGCTACACCGGCCTCATCGCCTTCGCCTACATCGCCTGGCATCTCTACACCCAGCGCTGGCTCACTCACGGCAAATCCACCTACACCGAAGTCGAACACTTTTTCACCAATCCCTATTTCCTCCTCTTCACCGCCATCGGTGTCCTCGCCTCCTCCTTCCATCTCGGCATCGGCATCTGGAATTTTCTTTGCAAGTGGGGCCTCGCCGCCACCGTCAGAGCCCAGCGCGCCGCCGGACAGCTCGGCGTACTTGTCGCGGTCACCTTCAGTCTCGTAGGCGTCCTGATCCTCGTCAGCTTCCGCCTCAACTGGCATCCCTTCTTTTTCTACTGGCAAAAATGACACAACCTAAAATCATCGTCGTTGGTGGTGGTCTGGCCGGACTCATGGCCACAATCCGTGTCGCTGAATCCGGCGTCCCGGTCGATCTCTTTTCCATCGTTCCCGTGAAGCGTTCCCATTCTGTCTGCGCCCAGGGCGGCATCAACGCCGCAAAAAATCAAAAGGGCGAAGGCGACACCACCGCCAAGCATCTCGACGACACCATCTACGGCGGCGACTTCCTCGCCAATCAACCTCTCGTCAAGCGCATGTGCGACGAAGCCCCCGGCATCATCGATCTCCTCGATCGCATGGGCGTCATGTTCAATCGCACTCCCGAAGGCCTCCTCGACTATCGCCGCTTCGGCGGCACCCTCTATCACCGCACCGCCTTCGCCGGAGCCACCACCGGCCAGCAACTCCTCTACGCTCTTGACGAACAAGTCCGCCGCCACGAATCCGAAGGCAAAGTGAAAAAGTTCGAAGGTTTCACTTTCCTTTCCGCCGTCCTCGACGACGCAGGCATCTGCCGCGGCATCACCGCAATGGACCTCCGCTCCATGGAGGTTAAAGTTTTTCCAGCCGACGCCGTCATCTTCTGCACCGGCGGCATCGGTGCCATCTTCGGCCGCTCCACCAATTCCGTCGTCTGCACCGGCTCCGCCCAATCCGCTCTCTTTCAACAGGGCGTCGACTACGCCAACGGCGAATTCATCCAGGTCCATCCCACCTCCATCCCCGGCGAAGACAAGCTCCGTCTGATGAGCGAGTCCGCCCGCGGCGAAGGCGGCCGCGTCTGGGTCCCCAAAAATCCCAACGAAACGCGCCCCGTAAAATCCATTCCTGAAAATGAGCGTTTCTATTTCCTCGAAGAGTGGTACCCGAAATACGGCAATCTCGTTCCCCGCGACATCGCCACTCGCGCCATCCACCGCATCGTCTATCAAGAGAAGCTCGGCCTCAACGGCCAGGCCGCCGTCTATCTCGACGTCTCCCACATCGACCGCGAAACTCTCGACCGCAAGCTCGAAGGCATCCTCGAAATCTACGAAAAATTCTGCGGCGTCGACCCGCGCGAAGAACCCATGAAAGTTTTCCCGGGCATGCATTACACGATGGGCGGCATCTGGATCAACGCCGTCGATCAAGCCACCAACGTCCCCGGCATTTACGCCGCCGGGGAATGCGAATACCAATATCACGGCGCCAACCGCCTCGGCGCCAACTCCCTCGTCAGTTGCATCTTCGGTGGGGGCATCGCCGGCCCGGCTGCCGTGAAGTATGCGAAAAATCTCGAGAAGGGATGTGGCGCCACTCCTTCCACCGTCTTCGATCGCGAAAAGAAACGCCAGGACGAAAAGAATCAAGCGCTGCTCAGCCAGGACGGCTCCGAAAACCCCATGACCATCTGGAAAGAAATGGGCGAGATCATGACGGAGCACGTCACCGTCACCCGCATCAACAAAAATCTCGAGCTGGCCGACAAACAACTCCAATCGCTCCAGGCCCGCTATCGCAAAATCAATCTCAGCGACCGCACCAAGTGGTCTAATCAAACGCTCAACTTCGCGCGCGAACTCGAAAACATGCTCCTCCTCGCCCGCGTAGTCACCCTCGGCGCCCTCGCCCGCAACGAATCCCGTGGCGCCCACTACAAACCCGATTTTCCGGAACGCGACGATGCCAACTGGCTAAAAACCACCCGCGCCAAATACAAAAATGGCGATATCCAGCTAACCTACGAACCAGTCGACATCTCGCTAATCCCCCCGCGCGTCCGCAAATACGACGCCGCGAAATGACGACCCGACGAAGGATCTCCTCGGGCCCAGATTTTGTAGTGGCCGACCTTCAGGTCGGTTCCGGTAGCACAGGCTTCAGCCTGCGTTCTTGGGGTTGCTCTTGATTTTCCCCGGGTGGCCTACCCTTCGCGTCTTTTGCAAAGGGTGGGCTCTTGGGTTGCTCTTGCTTTTCCCCGGGTGCCCCACACGCCGCTGTTGCGTGTGGGCTCTTCGGTTCGCTCTTGTAGGGGCGGCCTTAGGCCGCCTTCCTGGGTTCGCTTTTGTAGGGACCGCCTTCCGAGGCGGTCCACTCGACTGATTATTTTTTGCTGAGGTCCCAATGCCCGAAAAACAAGTCCACCTCAAAATCAAACGCCAATCCTCCCCGGGCCAACCCGCCCACTGGGAAGAATTCTCCCTCCGTTGGCGTCCCTCGATGAACATCATCATCTGCCTCCGCGACATCGCCGAAAATCCCGTCACCCGCGACGGCAAAAAAACCACGCCCATCTCCTACGACTCCAACTGCCTCGAAGAAGTCTGCGGCTCCTGCGCCATGGTCATCAACGGCAAAGTAAAAATGGCCTGCAGCGCCCTGGTAGATCAGCTCACCCAACCCATCACAATCGAACCAATGACCAAATTCCCAATCGTCCGCGACCTAGCCGTCAATCGCCAATTCATGTTCGACTCCCTGCAGCGCGTAAAAGCCTGGATCCCCATCGACGGCACCTACAGCCTCGGCGAAGGCCCCCGCGTGGCCCCCGAAATCCAGGAAAAGGGCTACCCCCTCTCCCGCTGCATGACCTGCGGCCTCTGCCTCGAAGTCTGCCCGCAAGTGAACTCCGGCAACAATTTCGTGGGCGCCGCCATCATCTCCCAGGTCCGTCTCTTCAACATGCATCCCACAGGCGCCATGCACGCCAAGGAACGCATCCAGGCCCTCCTCGGCGAAGGCGGCATCGAAGAATGCGCCAACGCCCAAAACTGCGTCCAGGCCTGCCCCAAAGCCATCCCCCTAACCGAATCCATAGCCGAAGTAAACCGCGAAGCCTGGAAACAATCCCTCCTCGGCTGGCTCCTCGGCTAGTAGCATAGGCTTTAGCCTGTGCTCTTGGGTTGCTCTTGGTTTTCCCCGGGTGCCCCACACGCCGATTTTGCGTGTGGGCTCTTGGGTTCGCTCTTGTAGGGGCGGCTTTATGCCGCCTTCTTGGGTTGTCGGTCCTTGTAGCACAGCCATTCTTGCCTGTGCTCTTCGGTTTCTCTTTTTCCGATTCTGTCATCCCGACCGGAGCGGCCCGACCCTTTCCTTCGCGCCGAATTTTGACGCGTCGGGCCGCGCAGTGGAGGGACCGCGGCAACCAACCATCCCTTTCTCTCCTGTGATCCCTGCGGACCTCTGCTACCTCTGTGGTGAATCCTTCCCATTCTCCGCGAACCTCAGCGCACTCCGCGCCTCTGCGTTATCTGTTCTCTTGAACTCTTCAACTCCTGAACTCTTGAACTCCTGAACTTCAACTTTCAACTCCCCACTTTCCCCTCTTCTGCTACTCTATTCCCGCTCAACCACAAGGAGCCCCATGCGCCGCCCGCAAATCTCCATCTCCCTTCTGCTACTCTTAATCATGCCCACTCTCTCCTCCGCCCAATCTATCTCCGACCAATCCAAAAAACTCCACTCCTCCTCGATCGTAATCGACACCCACGACGACACAACCCAGCGCCTCCTCGACCCCAAATTCGATCTAGCAATCCGCCACCCCGACGGCAACATAGACATCCCCCGCATGCGCGAAGGCGGCCTAGACGCCATCTTCTTCTCCATCTGGATCTCCTCCAAAATCCTCGGGCCCGAAGCCGTCAAAAAAGCCCTCGACCAAATCGACGCCGTCCGCGAAACCGTCCGCAAAAATCCCAACGACCTCATGCTAGCCACCTCCTCCGCAGACATCCGCGAAGCCAAAAAACAGCACAAAATCGCGGTCCTCATGGGCGTCGAAGGCGGCCACATGATGGGCAACGACCTCTCCGTCCTCCGCACCTTCGCCGCGCTCGGCGTCCGCTACATGACCCTAACCCACATGGACAACAACGAGTGGGCCGACTCCTCCACCGACAAGCCAGCCCACAACGGCCTAACCGATTTCGGCAAAGACGTAGTCCGTGAAATGAACCGTCTAGGCATCATCGTCGACATCTCCCACGTCTCCGACAAAACCTTTTACGACGTTCTCGAAACCAGCAAAGCCCCGGTCTTCGCCTCCCACTCCTCCTGCCGCGCCCTCTGCGTCGCCCCGCGCAACATGACCGACGACATGATCCGCGACCTCGCCAAACATGGCGGCGTAATCCAGATCAACTATCACGTCGGCTTCCTAAGCCAGGAATTCCGCGATTACGAAAAAGCCCATCCCGAAGCCGAAAAAGAAATTCACGACGAAGTAGACAAGCGCTGCGGCAACAACGAAGCCTGCAAACTAACCTCCGGCGATCAAGTCGTCCGCGAATTTATGAACGCCGGCAAACTCCCCAAAGTAGACTGGACCGTAATCGTCGACCACATCGATCACGCCGTAAAACTCGTCGGCGCCGATCACGTCGGCCTCGGCTCCGACTTCGACGGCGCCGTAATGCCCCTCGGCATGGAGGACGCAACCCACCTCCCCCAAATCACCGACGCCCTCCTCAAAAAAGGCTACTCCGAATCCGACATCCGCAAAATCCTCGGCGAAAACACCCTCCGCGTCCTCTCCCAAGTCGAAAACGTAAGCCGCGACCTAAACAAATAACTTTGCCAATCGATTGATCTTGAGGGTGCCCCACCCTTCGCGCCTTTTGCGAAGGGGCTCTTACGATCGGGCAGCAACGCTCTCCTCGCTTCCTCTTCCTCTTTCCATTTTCTAATTCATCTCTTCTCTGTGTTCTCTTCTTCTCTTATCTCGGTGTCCTCTGTGTTAAATCTTTCTCTTCTCTCTCTTCCTTCCTCTTCCCCTCAAAATATGCAAAACTAATCCCCGTAAACATCAATCCATCAATTCCCAAATTTCCGGAGGCCAACGAACCATGCACCTGAAATCCTGCGCGCTAACCGCAACCGCGCTGTTACTCTCCATCCCCGCCGTAGCCCAAACTCCCGCCCCCGCAACAAAACCAAAATCCACCACAACCACCGCCGCCAAACCCGCCGCCACCGCCACCTACGACCACGCCCTCCTGAAACCCGCCCTCCTCAAAGACAAAGCCCCCGACACCTTCCAGGTAAAATTTGACACTACCCGCGGCGAATTCACCGTCACCGTGACCCGTGCCTGGTCTCCGCTCGGCGCCGACCGCTTCTACAATCTCGTCAAGCACCACTATTTCGACAACGCCCGCTTCTTCCGCGTTCTTCCCAACTTCGTCGTCCAATTCGGCCTCAGCGCCAATCCCACCGTCACCGCCGCCTGGGAAAAAGCCACCATCAAGGACGATCCCCGCTCCCATAGCAACACCCGCGGCACTCTCGTATTTGCCACCTCTGGCCCCAACACCCGCACCACGCAACTCTTCATCAATCTGAATGACAACGGTTCCAATCTCGACTCCCAGGGCTTCACCCCCTTCGGCCAAGTCGACGGCGACGGCATGAAAGTCGTCGGCATGCTCTACGACCAATACGGCGAAAACGCCGGCATGGACCAGGAAAACATCTCCAAAGGTGGCGAGAAGTTCATAGCCACACACTGGCCCAAACTAGACACCATCAAATCCGCCACCCTAATCGGTGCAGCCGCCACCACCCCAGCCAAGCCAGCAGCCAAACCGGCAACCGCCTCCAAGCCCGCCGCCAAGCCAGCCGCAACCACCCCCAAACCTCAGCAATAACACAACTTATCTGTAGGGGCCGGGCTCGCCCGGCCCGCTCTTGGGTTACTCTTGTCCGCTGGGTGCCGCACCCTGTGGTTTTCAGGGTGCGGGTTTTGACGTTGCTTCTCTTCCTCTTCCACGCTGTTATCTCGACCGGAGTGGCCGGTTTTTTCTGCCGCGCCGTCCGCGGCGCCGGCCACGGAGCGGAGGGACCGTGGCAAGGTGTAAGCCCCCACCACGGTCAATGGCAGCACCACCCGCCTCCTGATCGCTGCTATCTGTCATCAGCTATCCTCTTTTTTAACCCCATGTATCCAAATCCCCAATCCACAGCATCCAATATTTCGTGCGCTACCCGCATTGACATCACCCTCAACGCCGCGTAGCCTCTAAAAACATGCGCAACTCTTGCCAGATCTGTTGTTGTACCGCGGCAGCCTGCTGTTGCTGTCGGCTGCTCACATCTGGCCAGAGGTGCTCTCGAACCTAAGCTGTAACTGAAGTCCAAGCTTCGAAGCCCACGTGCCAGATAACCGGCACGTGGGCTTTTCGTTTTTCTGGCGTGTTTTTTTATGTAGTGGCCGGACTTTAGACCGGCCAGAAAGGAGACTTCCCGAAAACAGAGAACCGCAAACAGGGCAGGGACTCTCAGACGGCAACTCCTGCTTCCTGCTAGCTGCTCGCTGTTAGCTGTCATCCGCCGAAGCGGAAAGGGAACTCGCTCCAATGCCCGACCTCAAAGAAACCAAAGCCCAGCGCGTCGAACGCCTAAAACGCGCCAAAAATCCCTGGGACCACCTCGACGAAATCCGCCAATTCGCTCGCGACGGCTTCGCCTCCATTCCCCCCGAATGGCTGGGCACCTACTTCCGCCCCTGGGGCATTTACACCCAAGGCGACGGCGCCGGCGTAGTCGGCGGCAAAAACGGCGAAGGCAAATCCGTCCCCTATTTCATGGTCCGCATCCGCATTCCCAACGGCCTTCTCACCAGCGAACAAGCCCGCACCATCGCCGATCTCTCCGACCACTTCGGCAACGGCGTAGCCGACATCACCGTCCGCCAAAACGTCCAGCTCCACTGGGTCCGCGTAGAAAATCTCCCCGAACTCCTCGAACGCCTCTGGTCCGTAGGCCTACGCACCACCGGCGCCTGCGGCGACGTAGCCCGCAACATCACCGGCTGCCCCCTCGCCGGCATCCACCAACACGAACTAGCTGACGTCTCTTCGCTGGCTCTCGCCCTCGACAAAGAACTAGGCGGTAATCCCGACTTCTACAATCTCCCTCGCAAATTCAAAATCACCATCACCGCCTGCCCCGACTGGTGCTCCTACCCCGAAATCAACGACATCTCCTTCACCGCCGTCACCCGCCCTGTAGCTCAGGCCTTCAGGCCTGAGGCCTTTCCCAACCGTTCGGCACAGTCTCTACCCTCGACCGCCGCATCCGCTACCTCCTTTACTTCCTTTACCTCCTCTACTTCCTTACCCTCCACTTCCGAAACCGGCTTCTCCCTCCGCATCGCCGGCGGCCTCTCCACCGAACCCCACCTCGCCGTAAAACTAAACGCCTTCATCCGCTGGGAACAAGTCCTCCCCGTAGCCCGCGCCATCGCCGAAGTTTTCCGCGAAAGCGAAGTCCTCCGCCAGTCCCGCGAAAAAGCCCGCCTGAAATTCCTCTTCCTCCAGTACGGCTGGACCGCAGACTCCTTCCTGGCCGCCATCGAATCCAAGCTAGGCTACAAACTCGATCCCGCTGCTCCCGAACAACTCCCCGCCTCCATCCATCGCGATCACCTCGGTGTAATCCCCCAAAAGCAAGAGGATCTCTTCACCATAGGCGCCAACGTAATCCGCGGCCGCATCACCCCCGCGCAACTCCGCGTAGCCGCCGACCTCGCCGAACACCACGGCGATGGCCACCTCCGCGCCACGCTCATGCAAAATCTTCTCCTAATCAACATCCCCGAATCCCGCGTCACCTCCGTAGTTCAGGAACTCGCCTCCAACGGCCTCCCCGTCGAAACCAACGCCTTCGTTCGCGGCACCGTCGCCTGCACCGGCTCCGAATTCTGCAAGCTCGCTCTCACTGAAACCAAATCCTACGCCCGCTGGCTCACCGAGCAACTCGAAGAGCGTTTCCCCGGCTATCAGGAAGACATCAAGCTCCACATCACCGGCTGCCCCAACTCCTGCGGCCAGCATTGGATCGCCGACATCGGCATCGAAGGCAAAAAAATTAAGCACGAAGGCAAAATGGTCGACGCCTACTATTTCTGCGTAGGCGGGAGCGTAGGCCAATTCGCCTCCATCGCCCGCCCCGTAGGCTACCGCTGTGCCGCCGCCGAAGTCCCCGACGCCATCACCCGCCTCTTAGCGTATTTCCACGCCAATCGCCATCACCACGAGCCGCTCCAAAAATTCCTCGCGCGCCACTCAACCGAACAACTCCGCGCCATCCTTTCCGCCCAACCGCCACACCAAACCGAATTCATCCCACGCGACCTCCCAATCGATCGCGTACCACACAA
>Ga0210389_10003810_pt1 | contig 11771 bp, 7 predicted proteins | sample IncBWH28OmetaG_FD_160127 | JGI IMG/M metagenome (GOLD analysis project Ga0210389, IMG submission 160127) | Forest soil microbial communities from Barre Woods Harvard Forest LTER site, Petersham, Massachusetts, United States - Inc-BW-H-28-O ... | reverse complement strand
AGATGAAATCGCGTCTGTGCCACCCGTCGTGCCGCTCCAATAGGGAGGATTGGCCGCAGCGTTCCCGCCAGTGACCGTGGTCCCGCCGTTCGGATTGTCCGCATTGAATTCCGTGCCGCCCATGCCGGTAACCTCGGGAATCGACGCTGGAGCATCCACTGCCAGCCCGCCGGTTGCCGACGTGCCGTTAGGGTCCGTGGAATTCGGGTCGCAATCGGCGGCGCCGGAATCTCCCGAAGCGGCCATGATCGTCTGACCCTGTAAGTTAGCCTGTTGCGCCCATCCCTGCACGGTGTCAACGAAGGATTGGCCAAGACCCGACTCGCAGAAGCCGTAACTGGTGCTGATAACAGGAGCACTATTATTGTCGACAGCGTACTGCAGGGCATTCCAAACGCTATTGTTCCGGTTTGCGCAGGTGTCAGTGCCAACGAGGCCGGCGTAGACAAAAATTACGTTGGCGTTCTGGGCAACCCCGTTCGACCACTCCAAGTCGAGGTCGGATTCCCCTTCATCCCCTGAGCAGCGGGTGGCAGTCGATCCGGTAGAGGGGACCAACACATACTGGGGAGTCTTCGCAGCAAGGCCGGCCGCGCTGCGGAAGTTGGCCAAGTCCGCCGCGCTCACAGTTGACTGTCCTATGATCGCAATGCTTTGCCCCGTACCAGTAAACCCAGCGGTGTATAAGGCCTGAACATTATAGATTGTGGCAAAATCGCCCGGCGTCAGGAAGTGGTTACCAGAGAGATGAGAGGTGAAATGTGGATCCGCTCCATCCGCTGGCGGTCGGCGAACGATCGCGCGTGGCTTGGGATTGAAGTTGTGAAGATGTCCGACGGATAGGACTGACGCGGCCAACGCGGCAGGGACCGAGGGATTGGTTGCGTTGGCAAAATGAATTACGCCGTCAACCAGGTAGTTATGAATCTCGGTGGCGAACACGGACTCGACCTGCGCGACCGTTCCGTCGAAAGCAATTTGGTTGCGGCTGTTGGCAACCGAAGTCACGGTAAAACCTTTGGAGTCGAGCCAGGAGGTGACTCGGGCGACGTCGGCTCGGGTCATGCCAAAGCGGTCGGCGAACTGCGCTGGAGTCAGCCATTTGTGGTAGTTGGGAGACGAGCGCTGCTGTTGCTGGGCGAGCAGAGTGTCGAGGGCGGCTTGCTGAGCGGCGGAAGGATGGAAAACCAAAGTGAGTCCGTGGATCATCTGGCCGCTGTCGGTACGGCCAAGATCGAAGCGAGCCTGGGCCATGCCATGGATGTTGCCCTTGAGCGGCACGCGCTGGCTGGAGTCGATGGGGGCGGTGATTCTATCGGGCTGGGCGGCGAAGCACAAGGATGAGGCCAGAAGCGGCAGAAGAAACTTCCAGGATCGCATTAAATACTCCGTCTGCAGGGTTGGTTTTGGATGTTAATTGTTCTTTAGCTTATACGGCTTTCTAGCACTCTGATCAAGCTTTATGGAGATAAGGTTGTATGGTGCCAAGAAAGTTGTAAACCCGGCGCGGCGGCATAAGTCGCGGAGATTATGGAGTCAATTACATGCCGAGCAGGTTGGGATGGAGCTTGGTGTATCCGCGCTCCTGCGCCCATAGGTCGAGGGGAACCGAGGCGAGCTCGTCGACGAGAGGGTCGGCGAGGCCGTTTTTGCTGAGATCGATGGACTTGATATAGGTGCGGCAAGTGTCGCAGCATTCGACGCGAATATAGGAAAACTCGTCAGCAGTGTAAACCGGAAGTTTGGCATGGTCCTTCTCGTCACAGTTCGGGCACACGATACGCCGGAACTCCCATTCGCAGAGACAAAATCCACAAATCAGGTTGCGGCGGGCGCCGTCGCCCAGCGGACGCAGCACAGCCAGCCCCGGTTTGCGGCTGCAGAACGGACACAGCGGCTGAGTGTAGCCCTCGAGTTGAAGGGGAACGCGGCACCGAATGAATTCGGCATAAGGCTGGAGGAAGGCGAGGGCAAGAAACTCAGTGGGATCCGAGGGATGCTCCGTGGGGTCCTGGACGGACCATGTTTGGATGGACGGTGTTTGAACCGACCATGTGTGATTCAGCAGGTCGGTCCAGGAAGTATAGGGCGCCTGACCAAGATCATGCGCGATCTGAGCCAGGCGGGCCGGCCCGTGCTTTCGGACGAGTGCAAGAAAAGCTGGAAAGGTGGCCAACAATTCTGGAAGTTCCGGGGGACCGGGATTTGAAGGGCCAGCATCTTGCGCGACGCGGGCGCTACTTCGTTCCAGGCGCTGGTAGAGATCTTGCTGGAAGCGCGCGAGCTGAATATAGAAGGCGAGGATCTGCCCGGCGAAGGAATATTTGGCGGCTAGGCTCTCGGCCCGCCGTATGCGCTGCTGCCAAAGGGTTTCAGCCACCGGGCGATTATGGGGCTTCGGCCTGTTGCTAGGCAACTGACGGTCGCTGTTCCTCAGCGAAGGCATACGGGATTGCGGGCATTGACTGGGGCGCGGCATTGGGAATATAGTTTGGGGAAATTTTGGGGCGCAGCTCGGCCGCGAGACGCATTCTCTGGCGGTCGACACCAATAACCAGCTTCAGCGAATCAGGTTTAGAGAAACTGAATTTCGAAGTCTGAGTTGAGAAGTCTGGCAGTTTTCGATCCGGATTTCGGTGTGCGATCGAAGCAGTCGGAGGATGCGCAATGGAACTCTCCCGCAGGACTTTCCTTAAAGGCACGCTCGCTGGTGGTGCGGGTATTTCTCTTCTGGGATTTGATCTGACTCCCGCCTACGCACAGACGGCGAGCCTGAAAATTTCGCGAGCCACGGAGACGCGCAGCACATGTCCGTATTGCGCCGTCAGTTGCGGCGTGATTATTTACACCCTGGGCGACAAGGCGAAGAACGCGATTCCGCAGGTGGTACATGTGGAGGGCGATCCCGATCATCCCATCAATCGGGGAACGCTTTGTCCGAAGGGCTCGTCACTCCAGCAGGACATTCTCAACGACCGCCGGCTGTTGAAGCCGCAGGTGCGAAGGCCGGGCGCGACCGAGTGGGAAGATATCTCCTGGGATCAGGCTTACGCCGAGATTGCGCAGAGGGTGAAGAAGACACGCGACGATACCTTCCTCGAGACCGACGCGAACGGCAAGACCGTGAATCGCTGCGAAGGCATCGCCTTTACCGGCGGCTGCACCGACACGAACGAGTTCAACTATCTCGCGGTAAAGACTATGCGCAGCCTGGGGGTCTGCTACCTGGAAAACCAGGCCCGGGTTTGACACGGCCCTACGGTCTCCAGTTTGGGGCCAACATTCGGACGCGGGGCAATGACCAATGGCTGGATCGACATCAAGAACACCGACATGATGTTGATCATGGGTGGAAATCCAGCGGAGAACCATCCTTGCGGATTTAAGTGGGCGATTGAAGCCAAAGTTCATCGGAATGCAAAAACCATCGTGGTCGATCCGCGCCTCACGCGGACGGCGGCGAATGCGGATATGTATGTACAGATTCGCGCCGGGAGCGATATCGCCTTCCTCGGCGGCGTGATCAGCTACGCTATTCAGAACAACCGCATCGCGCACGAGTACCTCGTCAACTACACCAACGCGGCGTTCATCATTAAAGACGGATTCAAGCTGCCCGACGACGGGCTGTACTCCGGCTTCGACGCGGAGAAGAAGACTTACGACAAATCCACCTGGAATTATGAAGAAGGTGGAGACCTAACCGGGAAGCCGGTGGAAGCGACGCCTACTCCTCACGCCGCTGCCAAGCCGCCGGCTCCAGGGACACCCGCTCCCCCGCCCGGATTACCGCCGAAGACCGCGTTCGATCTTTCCTTGCAGCATCCGCGCTGCGTGTTTCAGTTGATGAAAAAACAGTACGAACGTTACACGCCAGAAATGGTGGAGCGCATCACGGGAGTTCCGCAGGCCGAGTTCCTCAAGGCCGCCGACCTTTTCACTTCTGTTCGTAAAGACGGCGATATGAAGAAAGTCGCCACGATCATTTATGCGGTGGGCTGGACGCAACACAGCTTCGGCACGCAGATCATTCGCACAGCGGCCATGCTGCAATTGCTGATGGGCAACGTGGGACGCGCCGGCGGAGGCGTGAACGCGCTGCGCGGCCATTCAAATATTCAGGGCGCCACTGACATGGCCGGGATATTCGACATCCTGCCCGGCTATTTGAAGATGCCCAATCCCAATGACATGGACCTCGCGACCTACCTCAAGCGCACCACGCCCACGGTATCGAAGCCTGATCCCTGGGACTCGTTCAACTACTACTCGAATACGTCGAAGTTTGCGGTTTCACTCCTGAAGGCGCTGTATGGCCCCGCAGCTACCAAGGAAAACGACTTCGCCTTCAATTATCTGCCGAAGATCGACCGCAACTATTCCTGGGTAAACATCTGGAACGACATGTACGAAGGCAAGATCAAGGGAGTATTCGCCTTCGGTATGAACGGAGTGATGATTGGTCCTGACTCGAATAAGAATATTGATGCGCTGAAAAAAGCGGACTGGCTAGTGGTCTGCGAAATTTATGCTGACGAGACCAGCGAGTTCTGGCGCGCGCCGGGCATCACCGCCGACGATCAGAAGAAGATCAACACCACCGTGTACCGGCTGCCGGGCGCGGGCTTTGCCGAGAAAGACGGGACGTTCGTGAATTCGGCGCGCTGGCTGCAATGGAAAAATGCGGCCGTGCCGCCCCCAGGTGAAGCGCGGTTGGATCAGGAGATTTTGTCGACCATCTACCTGAAGGTTCGCGAGCTTTATCAGAAGGAAGGCGGCAAGTTCCCTGATCCCGTGCTGAATGCGACTTTCGCATACACGACGCCCTACAACCCGTCGCTGGCGGAAGTAGCGAAAGAGCTGAATGGCAAGGCGCTGGTCGACATCACCGATCCCAAGACAAACGTCACCATCAAAGCTGGGCAGCAGCTTCCCGGTTTTGCATGGCTCAAGGATGACGGGAGCACGTCTTCCGGCAATTGGATCTACTCCGGCTCGTGGACCGAGGCCGGAGCGATGATGCAGCGCCGCGGAACCGACGATCCCTCAGGCCTGGGTATTTATCCCAACTGGGGATGGTCGTGGCCGGCAAACCGCCGCGTACTCTACAACCGCGCGTCGTGCGATGGCAACGGAAAACCGTGGGATCCGCAGCGGCGGCAAGTCTGGTGGGATGAGGCTAAACAGAGCTGGGTGGGTAACGACGTTCCGGATTTCAAGGTGGACTCGGCGCCCAAAGATCACATGGGACCGTTCATCATGAATCCGGAGGGTATTGGGCGGTTGTTTGTGCCGCTCGGCGCAATGGCCGATGGACCGTTCCCCGAATACTACGAACCCATCGAGAGTCCGATTGCAAATCCGCTGCATCCCGGTCAGTCAAACAATCCAGTGGTGAAAAAGTACAAGACTGACATGGACAAGTACGGCACGGTGGATCAGGGATACAACGTGGTCTGCACCACCTACCGGTTGACCGAGCACTATCACTACTGGACGAAAAATAATCCGATGAACGTGCAGTTGGTGCCGGAGCCGTTCGTGGAAGTTCCGGCGGAACTGGCCGACCGGATGGGCATTCGCGGCGGTGAGAAAGTAAGAGTCACAAGCGCACGCGCAAACTACATTGCGAAAGCCATGGTGACGCGACGCATTCGACCGATGAAGATCGACGGCAAAGAAACATTCCAGATCGGCATTCCGATTCACTGGGGATTCCGTGGAATCGCCGAAGATGAAGGCAAGACAGCTAAGACTCTGGCGAACCAGTTGACGCCCACCGTAATTGATCCCAACGCTTTCACACCGGAGTTCAAGGGTTTTCTGGTGAAGATCGAAAAAGTTTAGCTGCGAAACGATTAGGGGCGAGGTCCGAAATGAGCGATCGCAAGACGTTACAAGCCGAAAAGATCTCGGGCCATTCCGGGGCTGCTCCGGGCTTCGGGATGCAACGCGATTACGAAGTTTGCAAGTTGGTTGACACGACTACTTGCATCGGCTGCAAAGCCTGCGAAGTGGCGTGCGTCGAATGGAACGATATGCCATTCAGCGCCACGATGTTCGACAACACTTACCAGACGATGCCGGAGACGCGCTGGAACTTCTGGAATCTGATCAAGTTCAACGAACACCCGAATCCCGATGGAACGATTCAATGGTTGATGAGAAAGGATCAGTGCATGCATTGCGCCGATCCCGGATGCCTGGCGGCGTGCCCTGCTGACGGCGCGATTGTGAAGTATACGAATGGCATCGTAGATTTCAATCAGGAGAATTGCATCGGTTGCGAGTTTTGCGTATCGGGCTGTCCCTTCAATATTCCGCGATTCAATCCCGGTACGAAAAAAGTCTATAAGTGTACGTTGTGTTCGGACCGCGTAGGGCAAGGACTGGAACCGGCATGCATCAAGGCGTGTCCCACGGGATGTTTGAAGTTCGGCAGCAAAGATGACATGAAGTTCATCGCCAACGAACGGGCGCGGCAGTTGAAGGAAAATTTTGGCATGGAAAACGCCGGCGTGTACGATCCGCAATCGATTGGCGGCACGCACGTGATCTATGTGCTGCACGACGCAACGGATCCGGAGCGCTACGGCGGGCTGCCCAAGAATCCTACAATTCCGTGGAGCTATACGGGCTGGAAGTGGCTGTTTAAGCCCGTTCTGGGGACATTCGCGCTGTTTGGAGGCTTGGGAGTGCTAGTGCATTATATCGCCGTAGGTGCACGCCGGCCACAACCGGAGCCGCCGGAAAAGGAGGCCGTGAATGGGAACGGCGATTGATCGTTTTGACGAGAAGGCGCGTCGGACTTTTGATTCCATCGGTCGCACGGAAGTGTATCGCGGCGAGTTGTTGCGGCATCCGGTGTACACCCGCGTGTTGCATTGGGCGGTTGCTCTGTTTTTCTTTCTCGCGTTATTCACTGGCTTCGGAATCTATTTGCCATGGCTGTTCCGTTGGTTCACCCCAATTTTTGGAGGCGGACCGTTGAGCCGTATCCTGCATCCGTACTTCGGAGTGGCATTCGTATTTTTCTTCTTCCTGCAAATGCTGAACTGGCTGGCACCGATGACCTGGTCCGATGCAGACACGAAATGGATGCGTAACATCAAAAGAATTGCCAGCGGCGAAGAAAAGCTCGAATCGCCAGACACTGGATTCTTTAACGCTGGTCAGAAAGCGATGTTCTGGGAGATCGTAGTTGGCTGCATAGTCTACCTCTTCTCCGGGATTATTCTGTGGATGGGGGCGCGCACCTTCGGCGCGATCGCTGTAGCCATCAGTTACGTGCTGCACGATATTTCTGCAATCATCATGCTGGGAGGAATTTTCATCCACATTTACCTAAGCACGATTGGCGAGCCCGGAACGTTTCAATCGATGACGCGCGGCGCGGTGAGCGAAGCATGGGCGTGGACGTTCCATCCTGCCTGGTACAAAAAATTGACGGGACGCGACCCGCGTGAGGCTTACGAGAACGCACGCCGCGAACAGAACAGCGCTCCGCCCAAGCCGAGCTAAGCAAACTTACAAAATCCCGTTTCACACCACGTGCATCCAAACTTTCAGGTTTTATCCGGACTGAAGGTTATTTCGAGGGGACTCATGCGCTTACTTTCTAATTTCCGCTGCCTCGTGGCGGCAGCCGTTCTACTGCCTGCGGCGCTTCTGCTTGCGGCTGACGTAGACGCCAACTTCCACAATGCACCCGCAGCGACCCAAGCGACCAAGAATCCCTATGAAGGTCAAGAGGCCGCAGCGCAAGCCGGAAAACGGCTGTATGCGCGCAACTGCCTCTCCTGCCACGGCAAGCTGTTAAAAGGCACTGGCAACATTCCGTCATTGGTGGATGGCAGACTTGATTCGGTCAAGCCGGGGGAAGTGTTCTGGTTTATCACCAAAGGTGACAAAGATAACGGGATGCCTTCGTGGGCGTTTTTGCCAGAGCAGCAGCGCTGGCAAATCATCACCTATGTGAAGTCGATGAGGACAGCGCAAAATACTGCGGAGGCCGACACTCCAGCGGCGGTGGACACGAGCACATCAAAGTTGAAGGCGGCACCGCCCTCGCCGCCATTTACCGACTTCCGTTACGAGAAGCCGGGAACCGTGCGCAAGATTACGGTGAAGGATTTGCCGCAACCATATGCCACCAAATCAGCGGACAACGGTCCGAAGCTGGTGGGGCGTCCGGACAATGTCTGGCCGGTGGCGCCGGCAGGCTTCAAGGTCGAATTGTATGCGACAGGGCTCGATAATCCGCGGACACTGCGCACGGCTCCGAACGGAGATATTTTTCTGGCGGAGAGCGATTCTGGACGTATCCGGATATTTCGCGGTCTCACCAGTGATGGCAAGCCGGAGCAGTCGGCAATTTTTGTCGGCGGCCTGAAGCGTCCCTATGGCTTGGCGTTCTATCCTCCGGGAGCGGATCCGCAGTGGTTATATGTTGGCAGCGAACGCGAAGTGGTTCGCTTTGCCTATCACAACGGCGATCTGAAGGCGAGCGGGGCGCCGGAGCACATTGCCGATTTGCCCGGACCAGGCGGGCATTGGACGCGGGCCGTGGTTTTTTCGCAGGATGGAAAGAAAATGTTTGTAGCTGTGGGTTCGGGGTCGAACGTGGACGATCCTGACACTACCCCAGGAGAGAAAAATCGTGCCGATATTCTTTGGTGCGATCCTGCGAATTGCCAGCTCAGCGTGTATGCCTACGGCATTCGCAATGCGGGAGGCGGGATCGCTGTGAATCCACAGACTGGCGAGTTGTGGTGCTCGGTAAATGAGCGCGATGGACTGGGGGATAATCTTGTTCCTGATTACATCACGCATGTGCAGGAGGGTGGATTCTACGGCTGGCCGTGGTGGTACATCGGCGGACACCAGGATCCGCGGCATAAGGGCAAGCATCCCGAGTTGAAAGATAAAGCGATCGTGCCCGACGTGCTGCTGCAGCCACACAACGCGTCGCTCGAATTAGCTTTCTATGAGGGACAGCAGTTCCCGGCTGAGTTTAAGGGGGATATTTTCGCTTCCGAGCACGGCTCATGGAACAAGTCGGTTCGGGTGGGCTATGAGGTGATTCGCGTGCCACTGCATCAGCGAGGCGATGCCGGCGGTGAGTATGAAGATTTCCTCACCGGCTTTGTGCTGCCGGATGGCAATGTTTGGGGACGTCCGGTGGGCGTGACCGCAGCTCCGGATGGTGCGCTGCTGGTGAGCGATGACGGATCAAACTCAATCTGGCGAGTGAGCTATAGCGGGAAATGAAATAAGGACTGACGCTTCCGGCCGATGATCTTAAATTTCTATGGTTGACAATCTCCAGCGTCAGGCGCACAATTCTTAAAGGCGAACAAAAAGCGAACTAGCCTGCGGAGCTTCCCGGCTCCGGCGCTCCCTGAAATCTTCCGAGGAATTTATGTCTTCCGCAGTGTTTTCCACTTCGGCGGCCCAAGGCCGCCCTTTTGTATTTGATAGTGAAATTAGGGATGAAGTTTGTCCACAACCTTCTGGAGCAGAGCTGTTCGGCGAAGCACGCCCGCCCCGGCGAGTGGTCTCCACGATTTCTAATGCGGCCTTGAAAGATGCGAGGCTTGCGGAGGTTACTCCAGCATCGCGGTTGGCGGCGCGTATGGCGCCAGAAATGGTTCCGAGCGGCATCGCGGAAATGGATGCGCTGACCGGAGGTCTGCCGCGCGGCTGCCTGACGGAAATTTGCGGAAGCGCCTCTTCCGGGCGCAGCACTTTATTGCTGGCAGCATTGGCTGCGGCCACCCGGCGCGGGGAATTTTGCGCGTTCGTGGATGCCAGCGATGCTCTCGATCCCCAATCCGTTGCCGCCGCGGGGATTGAGTTAGACCGGTTGCTCTGGGTGCGATGCGGGGGAAATTCGCAGCAGGTCGAGCCTCGCCTGGAGCAATTGATGAGGGTCGCGGATTTGCTGCTCGAAGGTGGAGGCTTTGGAATGATCGCGCTCGATCTGGGGGATATCCCTCCACAAAATGCGCGGCGCATCCCATTGGCCACATGGTTTCGCTTCCGCCGTGCCGTGGAATATACGCCAACGGTGCTGCTGACAATTGAGCGGCAATCTATCGCTGGAAGCTGCTCTTCGTTATTAATCAAACTCGGATCCCTCAAATTGGGATCGAGTGAGTTGAGCATGAGCAATTCGCAATATCCAGCGCCGACCCACGCGCAATTGCTGACCAAAGTACAAGTCACTGCGGAGCTGGTGCGCTCCCGAATGGATCGTAAACCGGTTCGATCCGCCGAGATTACATTTGCCAGCAGAACCGCATGGGCAGCGGGATAAAGGAAATCACTGACGCAATAAATGGATCGATCTGTTCTCATGCCTTTTGCCTGCATTTTCGTACCGGATTTTCCCGTAGCGGCGGCGCTTCGCGCCGAAGCGGAATTGCGCACGCAAGCCCTGGCCATTTTTGAGGGTCGGCCTCCGCTGGAAAAACTTTTTGCTGTAAATGAAAGCGCCCGTCGCATTGGCATCACTCCAGGCATGACGAAAGCTCAAGCGGAACTTTGTTCGGAGTTGACGCTGCGCTCGCGCTCTCGGTTGCAGGAATCTGTGGCCCACGCTGCCCTGCTGGATTGCGCGCAGTCATTCTCGCCGTGCGTGGAAGATGCTGCAGCTGACACGGTGATTCTCGATCTGGCGGGCATGGAATCTCTATTCGGCTCGCTGTCAGGAATTGCCCGAAATCTGTTTCGCCGTGCCGTAGAACTTGGACTGGATGGAAGCGTTGCCGTGGCTTCGAATCCTGATGCGGCCGTACTCGCTGCCCGCGGATTTTCCGGCGTGACCGTGATTCCAGCTGGAAAAGAAACCGAATCTTTAGGATCTCTGCCCGTGGAAGTTTTATTTACCGGTGGGCCTGAAGGGGAAAAGAAAGAAGATGCGCAACAAAAAGAATCAGCCCGCTTGCTGGCAACTCTGGAACGATGGGGCATTCGGAATCTGCGCGCTCTGGCCGCGCTGCCGGAAGTTGCGCTGAGCGAGCGCCTGGGCCAGGAAGGCCTGTGCCTGCAGCAACTGGCGCGCGGCTCGGCTTCGCGCACACTGGTTCCGGTGGAAGCACCGGCAATATTTGAAGAAGCAGTTGAGCTGGAATATCCCATTGTGCTGTTGGAGCCGCTTGCCTTTCTGCTGAATCGTTTGCTGGAGCAGCTTTGTGCGCGACTGGCGGCGCGGGCGCTGAACACGCAGGAATTGCGACTCACGCTGGAATTACAGAATTTGGCTGGAGTCGATCCTCATCTCGATATTTTTGGGATTCCCAGTGAGAGCGATGCATCGCATGACGTATCCCAAAAGGCAGCTCCGCATTTTATTTCCGGACGGCAGGGTAAATTCTGCCGAACTCTTAGCCTTCCTCTTCCCATGCTGGATCCCAAACTTTTTCTCAAGCTGCTGCAACTGGATTTGAATGCGCATCCGCCGGGGGCGCCGATCCAGAAGATTCATCTTGCGGCGGAACCGGCGCGCCCAAGATCGGCGCAGGGCGGCTTGTTTTTGCCTCCGTCGCCAGAGCCGGAAAAATTGGAACTCACGTTGGCGCGCATTGCCGGCCTGGTTGGCGAATCCCGAGTGGGCTCACTGGAGTTGCTCGATACGCACCGTGCGGAAGGGTTCCGCATGCGGCGCTTCGTGCCTGGAGCAATACAGGAAAGATCTGCACAAGAAAACCATTTGCACAAAAAAGATAAGCCGGCGGGAGAAAGATCCGCGGTCGCCGCTCTTCGTATGT